>Ga0066652_100002333_pt1 | contig 10345 bp, 9 predicted proteins | sample GraSoiAngelo_101_FD_71413 | JGI IMG/M metagenome (GOLD analysis project Ga0066652, IMG submission 71413) | Grasslands soil microbial communities from the Angelo Coastal Reserve, California, USA - 14_0903_02_30cm | ecosystem: Environmental > Terrestrial > Soil > Grasslands | place: USA... | reverse complement strand
ACCGACGCCTTCCGCGGCGCCGGCAGGCCAGAGGCCTGCTACGTCCTGGAACGGCTCGCCGATCGCGCGGCGCGCCAACTCGGCGTCGACCGCGCGGAAATCCGCCGGCGCAATCTCATTCCGCCGAGCGCCATGCCCTACAAGACACCGATCGGCCCCACCTACGACTGCGGCGACTTCCCGAAAATCCTCGCTCGTGCGCTCGCGCTCGCCGACTACGATCACTTCGACAAGCGACGCACCCAAGCCAATGGGCGCGGACGGCTGCGCGGCATCGGCATGGCATGCTACGTCGAATCCTCGGGGGTCGCGCCGTCGCGATTTGCCGGCGCGCTCGGCGCCCGCGTCGGTTTCTATGAAGCTGCATCCATCCGCGTCGAGCCCGATGGCGCCGTGCGGGCGATGCTGGGAACCCACAACCACGGTCAAGGCCACGCCACCACCTTTGCTCAGATCCTCTCGGCGCGGCTTGGCGTGCCGGTCGAAAAGATCGAGGTGATCGAGGGCGATACCGACGCGGTGCCGCACGGCACCGGCACGTTCGGCTCGCGCTCGATCGCGGTCGGCGGATGCGCGCTCGACCGCGCCGCCGACAAGATCATCGCCAAGGGCAAGCTGATCGCAGCCCATCTGCTCGAGGCGGCCGCGGGCGATGTCGATTTCGGCGACGGTGCATTCGTCATCGCCGGCACCGACCGCCGCGTATCCTTCGCGACGGTCGCGCAGGCGGCCTACGTGCCGCACAACTTTCCGCTCGAAACGCTGGAGCCGGGCTTGCAGGAGACCGCAGTCTACGATCCGCCGAGCTTCGCCTTCAGCAACGGCGCGCATGTTTGCGAGCTCGAGATCGATCCGGAGACCGGGCAGCTGGAGATCCTCGGTTTTTGGGCGGTCGATGACATCGGCACCGTGATCAATCCGATGATCGTCGAAGCCCAGGTCCACGGCGGCCTCGCCCAGGGGCTGGGCCAGGCGCTGCTCGAGCGTTGCGCCTATGACGACGGCGGCCAGCCGCTGTGCGGGTCGTTCATGGACTACGCGCTGGCGCGGGCGGACGACCTGCCGAGCTTCGTCACGGAGTGTGACGAAAGCCAACCTTGTACCCACAACCCGCTCGGCGCCAAGGGCTGCGGGGAAGCGGGCGCCATCGGCGCGCCCGCCGCAGTGATCAGCGCGGCGCTCGATGCGCTCGCTCCGCTCGACGTCACCGACCTCGACATGCCGCTCACATCGGAGCAGGTGTGGCGCCGCATCCGGCAGGGGCGGCAGAAATCGCCTTGACACCATCAGGCGGGATGGCGCCAGGACGGCGTACCGTTGGCGAGGAAAGCATGACGAAGCGGTACCGACGGCGCATAAGCGCTTGATCGCCGCCCGTCACCTCGTCATGCTCGCAGCCGCGACAGGCGCCAGCAACTGCACGACACGACAAGGCGGCCTGTGGGCCAAGGAGTATGCCGTGACGCAAGAGCGCATCCGCGAGCTCACCAAGAGCATGCTTCGCAAGAAGCTCTACGTCGTTTTGTCCAAAGGCGGCGCAGCTCCCGAACAAATCGCGGAGCATTTGCCGCGGCATCTCGAATACATGATCGCCTTGGAGAAAAAGGGCGTGCTGTTCGCGTCCGGTCCGCTCGCGGCGGCCGACGGCCAAATGCGCGGCGACGGCCTAACGATCGTGCGGGCCGCCAGCGCGCAAGCGGCGCGCGAGATCGCCGAAGCCGATCCTTTCGTCGTGCACGGACTGCGCAGCTTCGAACTGCGGGAATGGACGGTGATGGAGGGCTCGCTCGGCATCAAGGTCAATCTCTCCGACCAGTCGCTCGAGCTGGCGTAAGGGCACGGCGCTGCGGGCGTAACGAAAGGTGAGAGCATGGAGACGGTCGGCTTCGTCGGCATCGGCAAGATCGGGCTGCCGGTTGCGGAAAACCTGATCAAGAGCGGCTACCGCGTGCTCGGCTATCGCCGAAGCTCGCTCGCCGAGTTCGAGAAAATCGGCGGCGTCGCGGCACGCTCCCCGGCCGAGATCGGCGCCGAAACGGACATGGTGTTCTCCTGCCTGCCGTCCTCGCAAGCGCTCGAGGAGGTGGTGCACGGCCCGAATGGGCTGATCAAATCCGCGCGACCAGGACAGATCATCGTCGAGCTCGGCTCCCACCCGGTGCCGGACAAGGAGCGCCACGTCGGCCCTCTGGCGGCCAAGGGGGCGATCTTCCTCGACGGCGAGGTCAGCGGAACGCCGGGAATGGTGTCGGCGCGCAAGGCCGTGATCTACCTCGCCGGCGACAAGGAGGCGTGCGCCAAGGCCGAGCGCTTCGTTGGGGCTTTCGCCGATTCCTGCCTCTATTTCGGGCCGTTCGGCGCCGCCAGCCGTGTCAAGCTCGTCAACAATCTGCTGGTCGCCCTCCACATCGCCGCGACAGCGGAAGCCATGGCGCTCGGACTGAAGGCCGGCGTCGACGTCGACCTCATGATCAAGGCAATCGCAACCGGCAGCGGCGGCTCAACCCAGTTCGGCATCCGCGCGCCGTGGATGGCGCAGCGACGGTTCCTTCCCGCGCAGGGCACGGTGCCGACCTTGGCTCACTACTTCGACATGATCGGCGACTTCGCTGACGACGTCGGCGTCGCCACGCCGCTGCTCGACCGCGCGGTCGAGCTCTACGACAAGTTCATGGACATGGGCTTAGGGGAGAAGGATGTTGCCGCGATGGTGGATGTCATCGCTGCGCTGCCTCGCTCGAAACCGGCGCGTTGAACGGACAACAAGCACTTACGGAGGCTTGCATGATCAGTGTCAAAAAGATCGCCCATGCGGTTTACGAAATGCCCGATGTCGACAAGCAAACCGAGTACTACACCGAGGTCATCGGTCTCACGCTGACCGACAAAGGCAAAGACGCCGCCTATCTCGCGTCGACCGTCGACCACCATTCGGTAGTTTTGCGCAAGGGGGCGCAGGCGAGATGCGTGCGCCTCGGCTTCCAGATCGGGCCCGAGGAAGACCTCGGTGTGTTCGAGAAACAGGTTCAGGGCCAGGGCATTAAAACCGAGCGGCGCAAGGACGCCGAACCCACGATTTCGGACATGGTCACCTTCGAGGACCCGAAGGGGACGGTGATGGAGGTGTTCAGGCGGGACGCGTTCTCCGGCCAACGCTTCCCGACCAAGGGCATCGTTCCGCACAAGCTGGGTCACGTCGCTTTCTTCGTTACTGACGTCAAGCGGGTCACCAAGTTCTATTGCGACGTGCTCGGCTTTCGCGAGTCCGATTGGATGGGGGATTTCTTCTCGTTCCTGCGCTGCGGTCGCGACCACCACACGATCAACCTGATGCAGATCGATGCCAACCGGCATTTTCACACCGCATTCGAGCTGCGCGATTGGTCCCACCTGCAGACCGCCTGCGACTTTCTCAGCCTCAACGGCTACAAGCTGCTCTGGGGACCCGGGCGCCACGGCATCGGCCATAACCTCTTCGCCTATCATCGCGCTCCCAACGGCTTGATCACCGAGCTGTTCGCCGAACTTGACCAGGTCAACGAGGAGCTCGGCTACTTCGAGCCGCGGCCTTGGCACCGCGATCGCCCGCAAAAACCGAAGGTGTGGCCCAAGGATCCGTCGGCTGCGAATCTGTGGGGCGTCATGCCGCCGGACGAGATGATGAGATAGGCGGCGGCCAGCATGGTGCGGCGTCGACATGTCTATCATGTGGCGGGTTACGACCCGATGGATGCCGGCGCGCTGTACCGCCGGTTTGTGCGCCAGCTCGATGTTTTCCGGCGGACGTGGAGCATCGACGCAAGCGTCTCTGCGCTGGAGCAAGCGGGCGACAAGTGCCGGGCTTGGTGGACGGTGCGCTCGCGCGGCCCGAACTGGCAGGTCGAGGCGGTGCACGAAGCGCTGCTGTGGGACGACATCGTGCGCGCGGATTTCAAAAGGCCGCTTGCAGTGCGGCTGCTCAAAGCGGCGTTCGCGTATTGCGACCTCATCGTGACCGGCACGATGTTTCGCTACATCCACGCGAATCAGCGCTATGCGATCTTTTTCCTGTTTCCGATCTTTTCAGTCGTGCTGTTCGCCGTCGCCGGATGGATTGTCGCGCGCCTGGCAATCGGCTTTCTCGGCCTCGACGGCGTCGCCGCCGCGGCGCTTGGCGTGCCGGTCGGCCTCGCCGTCTTTCTCCTCCTGTTGCGATGGCCCGGCCGGCGCTGGCGCGTCGAGCAACTGTTGGATGATTGGATCTGCGCCCACGCCTACATTCACGGCGAGCGCCCGGACATCGATGCGCGGCTCGAGCTTTTTGCCGAAGCGTTGCTGGCGCGGACGCGCGATACGGCGTTGGACGAGATTGTGATCGTCGGCCACAGCCTCGGCGCGATGCTGGTGCTCGATATCATCGTCCGCGCGCTTGCGCGCGATGCGGATTTCGGCCGCCGCGGTCCGGCAGTCTGCGTGCTCACAATCGGCGCAACCATCCCCAAATTTGCCTTGCATCCGCGCGCAAATCCGATCCGCCGCCGGATCGCCGAAGTCGCCGCCGAGCCGTCGATCGCCTGGACCGAATATCAATCCCGCGCCGATACCATCAGCTTCTACAAGTTCGATCCGGTATCGCTGAGACGCATTGCCGACGACCGTCTCGACAGCAAGCCCGTGATCCGGCGCGTGCAGATTCACGATATGCTGCTGCCGGAAACATTCGCGCGCTGCCGGACGCACGTCCTGCGGCTGCACTACCGATCGGTCATGGCCAATGACAGGCGTGCGCCGTACGATTACTTTCTGATGGTGTGCGGGCCGGTTGCATTCAGCGACTGGACGATATCGCCGCTGGGATTGCTGGACTTCGTCGCGGCCGACGGCGCGTGCCGCGATTCGTCGCAGCCGCGCCCGGTGGCGGCGCAACCATCGGTATGACGCCGCTCCTCGCCAAAGCGATTTGGCTTCTCGGCGTTGTCGGCTGGTTCGTCATCCGTTACCCCCACGACCGCCGCGCGCGGCGCACGCCGAAACGCCAGCGCAGCGATCGCGGCCGCGAGAGCCTGCTGATGGCGATCTCGGCCGCTGGTCTTGGGGTTCTTCCGCTCATCTATGTGATCAGCAACGTACCGCGCTTCGCCGACTACGCGTTCCGCCCCTGGCAAGGCTGGATCGGGGCCGCGGTTTTCGCCGGCTCGCTCTGGCTGTTCCGCCGAACGCACAAGGATCTCGGGCGCAATTGGTCGGTCACGCTGGAAGTGCGCGAGCAGCACGCATTGGTGACGAACGGCGTCTACAGCCGCGTGCGGCATCCGATGTATTCGGCGTTCTGGCTTTGGGCGTTGGCGCAGGCGCTGCTGCTGCCGAACTGGATCGCCGGGCCGGCCGGCCTGGTCGGGTTCGGAACGCTGTTCTTTCTGCGCGTCGGGCGCGAGGAGGCGCTGATGATGGAGACGTTCGGAGACGAGTACCGCCGCTACATGGCGCGCACGTCACGCATTCTGCCGGGCATCTATTAGCGCGGCGGGCGCCGCGCTAATGCGCCTGCGCCTGCGGCGGCAAATTCTTCTGCGGTGATTGCGGCGGCGCGGCCGCGGTCAGCGGGCTGGCCTCTTCCACTCCCTCTTTTGGCTTCAATGCGGCCAGGATCTCGCGGGCAATCTCGGCATGGATCCTGGCGCTCTTGTCGATGCTGACATGGGCAATGGTCCAGTCATCGCCCACGTTGATGTTGGAAAGCTTGCCATGGAAGCTGCGATCGGTGGTCAGTGGCGCGCCCCAGCCCGGCGACTGATAGAAATTAACCGCCCGCACGACATTCGCCGGGATGGGATCCTGCATGAATGGCGCGAGCGTCACCAGCAGGTCGACCGGAATCTTTTGCTTCTCGAGCGAGCGGGCCATATCGATCACGTTGTTCGCGCCCTGCGAGTGGCCCACGAGGACGACCGGACCGGTTTTGCCCGCGGCCCGGTCGCGCACGATCTCCTTGAGCGCCGTCGACCAATACAAATGGCCCGCCACCTGGGCCTTGATGCCCTTGGACTTGAGCTCGTCGGCAAGGCCGTCCATGCCGGTCGAGAACACGCCGAACCAACCTCGCAGCAGGAGCACGCGCGGTTCACCGGCAAAGGCTGGGCTGCAGCACAGCAGCGCGATGGCGGCTGCGAGGCACCTTGCGCCGAGTTCGGAACGAAATGCTTGGCGATGGTTTTGCGCGCGGGACGGCACAAGCCTGCCGCGGTATCCGCGCCCGATCCGTGCAATCATCTCAGCCACTGCCCCCTGTTGCGTGACAGCTGAAACACCCCTTCGGAGTGGATGGGTGCTTCGCCAGCCCGTTCCTCGATCCGTTGCTCCGGGTCGATTTTTTCCGCATTATCGCGCGGTTGCGGTTGGACACGTGAACGCAGCAAATCCGTATGCCGCTTGTTCTAATTCTCCCCCTCGTTTCCCTCGTAATCTATCTGATCCCGATCATGATTCTGCGGCGCAAGGCATACGCCCGCGCGCAGGACTATTTCATTTCGTCGGAACGCAGCCCACCCGGCGTGATTCTGAATTCTTCAGTGGCTTATGCGCTAAAGATGGCGACATTCGGTCCGTTCTTTGTCTGGGGTGCGAGCGGCGATTTTTGGCCGGCGATCACCTACTCGGCATTTTTCGCATTCGGCGTCTGCCTGATCTACATCCTGCGTCGGCCGATGCTCGAATTCATGGAGAATGCGCTGAACGCCGATGGGTCGATCACGGTGCACGACTTTATCGCGCGGCAGCACGGCAACGATGCTCGAGTCCGCCTGCTGGCGTGCGCTCTGACCGTTTTTGCCGTTCTTGTTCTCGTCACCGGCGAGGCGCTGGTTCTAGCGACGTTCCTCAAGCCTGTCCTCTCCGATGACGCCCTATTGGCGGATGTCTTCGTATGCGCCATCGTCATCTTCGTAGCGCTATACACAATGCTGTCCGGAAACTCCGGGGTGATGCGTTCGGCGCAGTCACAGTTGGGTTTCCTCTATCTCGGCCTGTTCGGAGCGACAGCGCTGCTGCTGTACCTGCTGATCTCGGCGCTGCCGCCCATGACGCCGCACAGCACCTTCGCCTTCGTGTTTGTCGCCGCCTGTTGCGTGGCTGTGCCTTTGTACCGACGGTCGCGCTACATCGACACCAGCCCGATTCGTAACCGCGATTCCGAAGGCCATGAGTCCGGACCCGAGTCGAGGGGCGCGCGCCTGTTCCGCAGGTTCGAAAAGATCCTCAATGTCTGCGTATCGGTATGCGCCGCTTGGGTCATCGTGGTCGCCGGCATGGAATTGTATTCCGAAGGGCTAGCAGCGATCGCGCGCGACAGCCTCGTGGCGCTGCAGTCAGGCACGCCTCTGCCTGGCATCGCATTTGCGGCGCTGTTGTTGCTGCCTCTCTTCCATCCCCTCGTCGACATGACGAATTGGCAAAGACTTGCGGCGTTTGCGCAAGCTTCGCCTGATATTGCGGCGAGCCAAAGGCCCGCAGTGTTCAGGGGGATCGTGAGGATTTATGCCGTCGAGGCGGCACTGATCTCGCTGTTCATGTGCATGCTGGGCGTCATTGCCGCTGTCGCCATGGCAACACCAGGCGGTGTGGACGCTGTGCAAGTATTCATTCGCGAATTGGCCGCGGAGCCAAATGAGGTGGCTGCCGCCGCCTTGTCGTTGCTGCTGGTCAGCGGCTTTGCGATCGCACTGTCGACGATGAGTTCGCTATTTTCCGCCAGTCTGTGCGCGATTCGGTACGACGTCCTGCCGGCACTTTGCCCGGAACTGGCGTCGGCGCAGGGCCAGCCGGCGGAGGAGGCGAAGCGGCGCGCCGTGATGATGGGCGGCGGGGGCTATCTCGTGATGATCATTGCGGCGTTCTTGCTCGCGAACGCATACCTTCAGATCAGCTTCACGAGCGGCGAGTTCCTTGGCCTCCTATTCGCGTTGTGCTGCACCCAGCTCTCGTTTGTACCGCTCTTGTTGGGGCCGCTCATGGGGCGACGCAGCGCAGCCGCCGCAACGGTCAGCTCGGGCTGGGCCCTTGCGATTCTCGCTGTCGGTGCTGCCGTTGGCCTCGTCGGGGTTGCGCTCTATGCGTCGACCGGACGCGAGGCTTGGCTCTGGGCTGCGGTACCGGCCTGCCTGGCATCCGGCCTTGTGCTCTTCATGCTTGCACGACTGCGGCCCGGGAAGACGGTACCACCGGCATAGAGCTGCCGGCCCAAGACGGCTCGCTGCCCCGCGCCCCAAGGGAATCGAAATCAGCCGACCACCAGTGCCGCATGCCGGCTCTGGCCTTCGCTCATGCCGCGCGCCTTCATCCAGTCGTACGCGCGGTTGAACAGTGCCACGTCGTAATAGTCGACGTGCTTGTAGCGTACGAACGCCCGCAGCAGTTCCGTCGGTTTCAGGGCGTCCTTGGCGTGAGCCGTGACATGGTGCGCGTATTTGTAAAAATCGCCATTGATCAGGTCGACCGCCGTGTTCTCGGCGTCATAATAGGCGCTGCGTTGCTCCGGCGTCAGATCGGCCGAGATGACCTCACCGCCGCGATAGAAGGAGGCCGCGATGATATGGGCCCCTTCCTTTAGACCGAGGCTGATGAACGGCTCCATCACAGCGATCGCCCGGGCCGTGCCGTCCTTGAGCGCCGCATAGCGCATCTGCGGCAACCCGCCGTTCTGGAGTTTGACGTGCTCGGGGCCGACGGCGCTTTCGAGCATCTGGACGGTCGTATAATGCGAGCCGGTGAGTTCCTGCACCATGACCGGCACGTCCGATAGGTCGCGGGGGACTTGGAGTTTGTCGTCGAAGCTGAGAATCGCCTGCGCCGCGACGGCCGCGCGCAAGGCTGCGATGTTCCCGCCGCGCTTTCCCCGCTCCAAGCGATCGATGCTCGCCCATTCGCAGACGTTGTAGCTGTCGGCAGAACCGCTATCGAAAAGGTTCTCCTTGAGGCGCGACATGAACGGCGTCCGCGCATCGTCCTTCTCTCGGTCCGCATACGTTGCCGAAAAGCTCACATCGAGGCCTGCCTTGGCGAACAGCCCTTCCTCGATGCCAACGATAACTGGCAGGTCGAAGACCGGGTTGTTCGGTGCAATATTGACGGCCGTTCGCTGTTGGTTGGGCTGCATGATTGCCTCTCGACCTGGCGGGAGTTCTTAACAGCAGGTCCTCGGGGATCTGCGTGAAGTGAATTTAGCACCCGGACGGCAACCCTTGCAAAGAGGGGCTGTGCCGTGGTGTGCCAACCACGCGACCGTTGCGTCTTGGGCGAAGCGGACGAGTGCTTTGTGCGCTCCGTCCGACTTCGCAAACGCGCACGCCTAGGCTCCCGCAGCTTAAAGGGGCTTAGCGTGGCATAATTTCACTGCTCTGCAGCAATAGGTCGCCCTCAGGGCAGTGCAGAGCGATGCTCGCGGCGCCGCACTATGGGGTACATGGCCCAATAACAAAGCGGAGGCGTAAACGCCTCCGCTGTAGTCTGCACTAGCCTTTGGCCGCGTAATCGTCGGCGACTTAGTAGCTCGCCGCTGCGGTTTGTGCGCGCGCAGGGGCTGCCGGCTTCGGCGCCGAAGCGGCGGTGGCCCTTGTCGACGGCGCCTGCGACGGCGTCTGCGCGACGGCCGGGCTCGACATATAGCGGCGTCCGCCGTTGAGCTGCTTGAGCTGCTTCACCCAGTCCTCCGGGTAGAGCAAGTGATTGCCCGGCACGCGCAAGCCCATCTGGCGCGCGATATCCTGGATGAACGCGACGCAGTTGTAGGTCGCAGCGTTCCACAGCGGCGAGGTCGCCTGCAAATGCTTGATGTAAGCGAACACCCGCTTCGCCTCCGGCTCGGTCATGTAGACGCGGTAGCTCGCGGTCAAATACTCGTCATCGAGGTCGCCGTAGCTCTTGCCGGTTTCGGACGGGACCGGAATGACATGCCCGAGGATGTAGGGAACGACGCTCTCGGTAGCCGGATGCAGGCCGGCAACCTCAATCTGCTTCTGGTCGGCGCGTCCATACCACACGAAGGCATGGCCGTAGCTGGCCGCCGTCCGTGCGCGGAAATCGACGTAATAGATCGCCCGGCCTTGCGCTTCCGGCTGGACGCTGGCGCGAGTAGCGGCCGCATCCTGAGCGTTCGCCGGCTGAACTTCTACCGCCGCGGTGATCGCGACTGCACACAGGCCCGCGACCAATGCGAAGCCCCGCGCTTTCGTACGAAGATCACGCATGGTTGGCTCCCCTAATCACGATCCACTTCAGCGACAGACTGAAGCGGTCGGCACTTGCGCTATTGGAGCTGTGTCCCGTGGGGTGCTCGCGACAGTTATGCGCGAGCACCCCCTCGGTGACACGT
>Ga0066652_100002330_pt1 | contig 10347 bp, 10 predicted proteins | sample GraSoiAngelo_101_FD_71413 | JGI IMG/M metagenome (GOLD analysis project Ga0066652, IMG submission 71413) | Grasslands soil microbial communities from the Angelo Coastal Reserve, California, USA - 14_0903_02_30cm | ecosystem: Environmental > Terrestrial > Soil > Grasslands | place: USA... | reverse complement strand
GGCGAGCTGGATCTCTCCGCGGACGAGATCGGGCGCTTCGAGCTCGTCCTCGCTGCGCCGCACTCGCGATTGAGGGTCGCCGAGGATCAGACGGCGCGCATGATCCGCGCGATTCGAACGCCGTCGGTCCGGATCCTCGCACACCCTCGTGGACGCATTTCAGGTTCGCGGGCGGGCGTCGTCGCCGACTGGGACGCGGTATTCGCGGCCGCTGCCGAAACGGGCGTCGCCGTCGAACTCGACGGAGACCCGGCGCGGCAGGACCTCGACTATCTCCTCGCACGACGCGCGCGCGACGCCGGCTGCCTGTTTGCGCTCGACAGCGACGCGCATACGACCAATCAGTTCCGTTACGTTGATACGGCCGTCGCGCATGCCCGCCTGGCCGGCCTCCCGCCGGAGCGCATCGTCAACTGCAGGACGACCGCCCGGCTGCTTTCATGGCTCGCGTAAAAGGCGTCGCGCTGCTGCTCGTCGACGTCATCAACGACATGGATTTTCCGGGTTCGGCAAAGCTCGTGCGGCAGGCGGTTCCGATGGCGCGCCGTCTCTCGCGGCTGAAGGCGCGGGCTTCGCGCGCCGGCATCCCTGTGATCTATATCAACGACAACTTCGGCCAGTGGCGCTCGGATTTCCGGACGCTCGTCGAACACTGCACGACCGACGATGTGCCGGGACGTGCGGTGGCGGGGATGCTGCGTCCCGGCGATGCCGACTACTTCGTGCTCAAGCCGAAACATTCGGCTTTCTACGGGACCACGCTCGACACGCTGCTCGAGTTCATGGGCATCAGGACGATCATCCTGACGGGCATCGCCGCGAACATCTGCGTCCTGTTCAGCGCAAACGACGCGTACATGCGCGACTACCGGCTCGTCGTGCCGCGCGACTGCACGGTCTCGAACACGCGCGCGGAGAACATCTACGCGTTGACGCAGATGAAGACGATTCTCAAGGCGGACACGCGGCCGTCGACGTCGATCAGATTCGCAGCCCTGGAGGCGCACCGTGACAGACAAGGCTGATCGTCACCTGTCGATTTACCTCAACGACTGCGCCGAGCCGCAGGATGGATCGCCGAGACACTGATCGAAGCCAAGACGCATTCCTCGCCGAACGGCGGGAGTCGAGTTTGCAGCCGATGGAGGCATGAGACCCAGACTCAAGCGCGTTGGCGAACAGATCATCGTCATTACCGGCGCTTCGAGCGGCATCGGAATGACCACGGCGGGAGCAGCTGCCGCGCGCGGCGCATCGGTCGTGCTCGCGGCGCGCAGTGTATCCGAACTCAACCACATCACGGAGCGAATCAACCAGCGTGGAGGCCACGCGTTCGCCGTCGCGTGCGATGTCACGCGCCCCGGCGACGTGGAGCAGCTCGCGGCGTCGGCCGTAGCGAAATTCGGCCGCATCGACACATGGATCAACAATGCAGGCGTCGGCGCATACGGACGGCTCCTCGACCAGCCGATTGCGGACAAACGGGAACTTTTCGACGTCGACTTCTGGAGTGTCGTGTACGGGTGCCGCGCCGCGGTTGCGCAACTGCGCGAATCGGGAGGCGTCATCATCAACATCGGCAGTCAGGTCTCTGGACGGGCCGCGCCACTGCTCGGCATCTACAGCGCCGCGAAGCATGCGGTGAAGGCTTATACCGACGCGCTGCGCATGGAGCTCGAGCATGATCGGATCCCGGTGTGGCTCACGCTCGTGATGCCTGGACCGATCGACACGCCGTTTCCGCAGCATGCGGTCAACTACCTCGCTCACGAGCCGCAGCACGTGCCGCCCGTCTACCCGCCGGAGGAAGTCGCCCGGACGATTCTCCGCTGCGCGGAGAGGCCGGTGCGCGACATCATGGTCGGCGGCGTTCCGAAGGTTCAGGCGCTGCTCGCGGCGATCGCACCCCGCCTGACCGATCTGATGATGGAGCGGCAGATGATCTCCGGGATGGAGAGCCGCCGTCCCCGTGAGTCGTCGGACAGCCTCCGGCGTCCGTCGGGGGAGGATTACGGTCAGCGGCATGGCCGCCACCCGCAGGCGGGATTCGCGAGAAGCGCGTACACACGCGCGGCGCTGCACGACGTCGGACGCGCCGTCGCGTTCATCGCCGTCGCCGCCGGCGCCGCGGCGGCAGTATCGGCGGTGCGGCGATGATCCGCCGGGACGCCGCTCTTGCCGCGGGAGGACTCGCCATCGGCGCGGCGTTGATCGCACGCGGACTCCGCGCGCGCCGTGCGCTCGACCTGGACGGCGCCGTGGCATTGATCACCGGCGGATCACGCGGGCTCGGACTGCTGCTCGCGCGCGAACTCGGACGCCAGGGTGCGCGCGTCGTCCTCGCCGCCCGCGACGCCGAGGAGCTCGATCGCGCGCGGACGGATCTCGAAGCGACCGGCGTCGACGCGGCGGTCCTCGTCGCAGACGTCGGCGCCGGCGCCGGCGCGGACCGCGTCGTCGAAGACGTCGTCGCGATGCACGGGCGGATCGATGTACTGGTCAACAACGCCGGAATCATCCGCGTCGGCCCGGTCGATCACATGTCCATCGCCGACTTCGACGAAGCGATGGCGGTCCATTTCTGGGCGCCGTTGCGGACGATGCGCGCGGCGATTCCGCACATGCGAAGACAGGGCGGCGGGCGGATCGTCAACATCTCGTCGATCGGCGGCAAGATCGGCGTCCCTCACCTCGTACCCTACTGCGCGAGCAAGTTCGCACTGACCGGGTTGTCGACGTCGATGCGGCCCGAGCTGCTGAGCGATGACATCTACATCACGACGGTGAGTCCGGGGATGATGCGGACCGGTTCGCCCTTCAACGCCTGGTTCAAAGGGCAGCATCGCGAGGAATTCGCCTGGTTCGCCATCTCTGGGTCGATTCCGTGGATGTCGATCGGTGCGGAACGCGCCGCGCGGCAGATCGTCGACGCTGCCCGCCACGGCGACGCCGAACTCGTCGTCAGCCTGCCGGCAAGGCTCGCGGTAACGGCGTATGGACTCGCACCGGCCGCGATGGCGTTTGCAATGGCGGCCGGCAACCGGCTGCTGCCGGGTGTCACGGACTCGCGCGGCGCCACGGCGCACAGCGGCTGGCAGAGCGGATCGAAATGGGCGCCGTCGACGCTGACGAAGCTGACGGATGACGCGGCGGCCCGGAACAACGAGCTGCCGCCGAGGTAGACCAGCCGTTCGAGACTGCCCGCGCGCCGACCGGTACCGTCAATGAACGCGGCCGTTCGGCTTCATGACCACCTTGATGCAGCCGTCGCGCTTGTCGCGGAACGCTCGATACGCGGCCGGCGCATCTTCGAGTGCAACACGATGTGTGATCACAAACGACGGGTCGAGATCGCCGCGCTCGATTCGCTCGAGCAGCGGACGCAGGTAGCGCATCACATGGGTCTGCCCCATCTTCAGCGTGAGTCCCTTTGCGAACGCGGCGCCGAACGGCACTTTATCGATGAAACCGCCGTACACGCCGGGGATGGATACGGTTCCGCCCTTTCGACACGCGTGGATCGCCTGACGCAGTGCGGCGGACCGATCCGTCGCCAGAAACACTTTCGTCTTCGCCTCGTCGAGATACGCGTCCGCGGTGGTGCCGTGCGCTTCCAGGCCGACGGCGTCGATACACGCATCGGGACCGCGGCCGCCCGTCATCGTCTTGAGGGTGTCGAAGACATCGGCCGTTGACAGATCGATCGTCGTCACACCCGGGTGCGACATCGCCATGCGAAGCCGTTCCGGCACGTCGTCGATCGCGATGACGCGCTCCGCGCCGAGCAGGAGCGCGCTGACGATCGCCATCTGACCGACCGGTCCGCAGCCCCACACGGCGACCGTGTCACCCGCAGTGATGCTGCAGTTTTCCGCCGCCATGTACCCGGTCGGCAGAATGTCCGAGAGAAAGAGCGCTTGCTCGTCGGTGAGCGAGTCTGGAATTTTGATCGGACCGACATCCGCGAACGGCACACGCGCGTATTCCGCCTGGCCGCCGGCGTAGCCGCCCATCATGTGCGAGTAGCCGAACAGTCCGGAACCGGAGAAGCCGTACAGCTTTTCCGCCATCCATGCGTTCGGGTTCGAGTTGTCGCATGCGGACCACAACTGGCGCTCGCAGAAGAAGCATCGTCCGCACGCGATTGTGAAGGGGACGACCACGCGATCGCCGACTTGGAGACTCGTGTTGCCCTTGCCGACGTCGACGACTTCGCCCATGAATTCGTGGCCGAGAATATCGCCGGACTTCATCGTCGGGATGAAGCCGTCGAGCAGATGCAGATCTGATCCGCAGATGGCGGTCGTCGTGATGCGGATGATGGCGTCACGCGGGTTGACAATTCCGGGATCCGGCATCCGCTCGACGCGGACGTCGTTCGTACCGTGCCAGACGACTGCCTTCATCGTGCGTCTCCCGCCATACGCGCGTTCGACGCGCTGGTGGCAATCTCGCCGGTTTCCATCAGCTGTTTGAATCGACGCAGTCCTTCGCGCACGCGTTGTGCCGGCGACGAGCCTGTCAGCCAGGCAATCGCGGCGCCGACCTTCCCGCCGGGCGGATCGTACTGGAGGCGCACGCGAACGGTCGTGCCGCGGCCGCCTGGCGCCGACGTGAATTGCACCGATCCGGCGCTGACGAGATCGGACGGCTCGCTGGTCCGCCACGCGATGAGCTCGGGAGGAATCTCGTTGATGATCTCGGCCGTCCACTCGACGCGATAGCCGCCCGGTCCGCGCGCGATCCATCGTGACTGATTCGTGCCCATCCGCTCGACCGCGAGAAGGCCAGGAATGACGCGGGGCAGCCAGTCGAACTCGCGCCACCGCTGGTAGAGCTCGTACGGCGTCCGCGCGATCGTCACCAGTTCTTCGACGTTCACGCCGCGATCGCCGGAGAGATGCGCGCGCGTATCGCCGTCGCGTGCGGTGCTGACGCCGGCCGCTTCGTACATGTGGCAATGTCCGGTCGCACCGCGCCAGATGAGCGCGGCGCCCGCGGCGCCGATAAGCGATCCCGCCGCGCGATCCGCGTCGAAAAACCGCCGGACGCCGGCAGCGGCGATCGCGGCGCCGCCGAGCGCAGACGCCCAGCGCTCAGCCGTGTTGACGTTGACGTGTGGCCTCATGCAGCGCGTGCCGTGCAAGCCGTCAGCCATCAGCCGTGAGTCATCTACTCGTGCGCCGGTTGCTCGTCGCCGATCTTCGTGCCGTTCCTCCACGTGTTCTCGCAGATCGGATGAGCGAACGGCGACGGGCCGTCAGCCTTGACGTATGTAATGTCGTCTGCGAACTCGCCCTTTTCGGGATCCAGCGACGCCAGGTGGCGGATGCGCTTGGCGATTTCGTGGTCGGCGCACGCGGTGTCGCCGCTGATGCCGAGTCCGCCCACGCGCGTCTTGCCGGTGTACAGCGGCACGCCGCCGCCGAACGCAATCTGTCCGCCGCAGACTTTGCCGTTCGTCTTGTTCATGTCGCCCGGCGTGACCAGGCAGTCGGTATTGAACGCGTTCGGCTGCGCGACGCCCCACAGCGAATGGCCGGGCTGCGTGAGCGTATAGAGTCGCGCCGTCGAAAGCGGGTTACCGTCCGTGCTGTACGCGTTCGCCGTATAGGCTTTCGCTTTCGCAATGGCCTGACTTCCCGGCCACGCGCTCGCGGGATCGTCCGTCGCGACCGCCGTCGCGCAGATCTCACCCTGCCGATCCACGACGGCCGCCCATTCCATCTTTCCCGAAAAGAGGCCGCCCGCTTCGCCCTCGATGCCGGGCGCCTCGCGCAGCCACTTCTTCAGATCGGCCGCCGACGGCAGGTCCTTGCATCTGCCGCTGGCCGCGCCGGCAAACGGCGGTTTGTTCTGATCCTCGGCGGCGCCCCGCTGCGTCTCGGCGGGACTGCTGGCGTTCGACTGCGTGCACGCCGCGGCGACCGTGACGGCGACGATGGTGAAAGAAAGCCGTTTCTTCATCATGATGTGGGGGGCTGCGGCTCCATCCGCGTGCGCAACGATTTGATGTACGCGACGAGCATCCAGATCTGCGTGTTCGTGAGCTTCGACTGCCAGGACGGCATGCCGTGCGCGCGTCCCTGGGCAATCGTCGAGAAGATCTGCGCCTCGCTGCTGCCGTACATCCAGTCGACATCGCGCAGGCTGGGGCCCATGCCACCGCCAGCGCGTCCGCCGTGGCAGCCCGAGCAGTTGAACTGCACGAACAGCTTCCGGCCCTGCCCGGCGGCGGAGCGGTCTGTGGCGAACGGATTCGGTTTTTCTTCCGCCGTTTTTACCGGGCCGGGAATCGGCCCGACGGCCACGGCCATCGCCGGGGGCTCGGCGGGACTGCTCACATCAGGCGGCTGCCCTGCGCACGACGGTGCGAGCACGCAGATCAGCAGACCGACGACGCGCGAGAGGTCGATTCGGGCGTGATCCTTCATACCATCGGCACTCCGAACGACTTCAGGATTCGCCGAATCTCGGCCCGGCGATCGGCGATGACGCGGTCGAGACGCTCGCGCAGCGCGTCGTCGCCGCGACGCACGCCCATCGAAATGTCGAAGCGGAATGGACGCGACGGCCCGTCGCTCGCGGGCTCGACCGGCGTCAGCGTCAGAGGCGCGCGCGCGCGCCGCGCGAAGAAGCCGGCGAGCGGTCCCCACACAACGGCGACGTCGACGGCACCATCGGCGACGGCGTCCATCACCCCGCGCTGCGGATCCGACGCTGAATAATCGCCGTACACGGTGTATCCGTGGATGTTCTGCGTGATGTGACGAACGGCGAGCGCCTGCGCCGCCGGCGGATTGTCGTAGTCGTCGCCGGTCAGCTGAATTCCGATCCGCAGCGTCGTCAGCCGCGGATCGTCGAATGATCGGATGCGCGGACCCTGATCGCGCCGCGAGACAAAGACGTACGTGGACCGGTAATACGGCAACGTCGGACGCGCGGCCTCGAACGCCGAAGGCACGGCCATCACGACGTCGCAGCGATTCGCGTTCAGCGTGTTGCGGATGAATCCGCGCCGCTGCGGCAGCCAGAAGTACGAGAGCCGCCGACCCAGGTCCCGCGCGACGAGGTCGGCGATTCTGTTCTCGAATCCCTCCCCGCGTTCGTTCGAGAACGGCATGTTGTTCGGGTCCGCGCACACGCGCAGCGCGGGCGGCTGTGCGGCCGCCGCCAGCGCACCGGCAGCCAGCAGGACCCTACAGACCGAAAACATAGACCGTGCTTCCCGGCGCGGTGTACTTCTTGATGTCCTTCATCGCGCCGACGACTCCGAGGGCCGCGTACGGATCGTCTGCGGAGATGTCGGGAAATGCGACCGCGCCCATCCACCCGCCGATGCCGGCGTAGACCGCCACGTACTGTTTGCCGTCCGGTCCGAGATACGTGACCGGATTCGCCACGATGCCCGACGCGACATGGAACTTCCAGAGCTCCGTTCCCGTCCGCGCGTCGAGAGCCTTGAACCAGCCGTCCATCGTGCCGTAGAAGACGACGTCGCCGCCGGTCGCCAGCACGCCGCTGTACACCGGAAAGTTCGTTTCTTTGACGGTCCAGGCTTTCCGGTTGTGCGCGACGTCCCATGCGACCAGCTCCCCCTGATAGCCGCCGGGACCCACGTACATCTTCACGTCCGCGCCGAGATACGGCGTGCCCGCGATGTAGTTGGCGTCGATCGCCTCGTAGTCCATGCACGTGTTGTGCGATGGAATGTAAACGAGGCCGGTGCGCGGCGAGAACGCGGACGGAATGACGTCTTTTGCGCCGGTCGACGAGGGACAGATGCCTTCGGTCACCTTCCCGAAATGCGTTTCTTTCGACGGATCCTCGTTCGGCTGTCCGGTCTTCAGGTCATAACCCGACGCCCAGTTGACCGGCTCGAAGGTTTCGGCGGAGAGCAGCTCGCCGGTCTCGCGATCGAGGACGTACACGAATCCCGTCCGGCCCGGATGGACCAGCAACTTTCGGCGGCGACCGCCGTAATCCATATCGACGAGCAGGTTCTCCATGATCTCGTCGTAATCCCACGAGTCGTGCGGCGTCACCTGATACGCCCATTTCGCTTCGCCGGTATCGGCATCGCGCGCGATGATCGAACACGACCACTTGTTGTCGCCCGGACGGAGATCCGGATTCCAGACGCCGGGATTGCCGGTGCCGTAGAAGAACAGGTTCGTTTCGGGGTCGTAGGAGATCCAGCCCCAGACCGTGGACCCTCCGAGCTTCCACTGATCCGGCGGCCAGCTCGAGACGCCGAGATCCTTGCCCTGGTCCTTGGCGTAGAACGCGTGGAACTTCGGACCGATTCTCACGTCGGCATCGGGTCCCGTGTTGAACGCGCGCCACAGTTCCTTGCCGCTCCTGACGTCGAGCGCGGCGACGTAACCGCGGACGCCCATTTCCGCGCCCGAGTTGCCGACGATCACTTTGTCCTTTACGGCGATCGGCGCGGCCGTGAAGGTCTCTCCTTTTCCGATATCGCCGACCTTCGTCCGCCACGCCTCCCTGCCGGTTTCCGCGTCGACCGCGACGACGTTCGCGTCGAGCAGGCTGTAAATGATCTTGCCGTCCGCATACGTCGCGCCGCGGTTGACGACGTCGCAGCAGGCGATGCCGACCGATCGCGGATCCGGATGCGGCTGGTAGATCCACCGGATCGCGCCGCCGGGCTTCGTGAGATCGACCGCGATCAAGTTGTTGGGAAACGGCGTGACGACGTACATCGTGCGGTTGAACACGAGCGGCTGCCCTTCGTGGCCATGGGGCACGCCGGTAGAGAACGTCGTCATCACCTGCAGGTGCGCGACGTTCGCGGTGTTGATCGCGTCGAGTGTGCTGTAGCGGAGATTGCCATAGTCGCCCGCGGGCAGGCGCCATTCGCCCGTCGACACGTCGGCGACGAGCCGCATGCCGGGCGGCGCGCCGGGCGGATGGCCTGTCGGCGCCGGGCCGGCCGCCGACGCATGATTGCCGGAACACGCCATGGAGGCGCCGGCGATGATCACCAGCGCAATCGCCAGATACTTCATCGCGGGTCTCCGATCGGATTCGCGAATCCAGGCGCCGAGAAACACGAGGCCGCCTGCGGTAAGCAGCAGGCCGGCGGGAACCCACATCAGCAGGCCGGCGAGCTGCTGGTCCTCGAGCGGCGTGGGACCCCAGGCATGCGGAGCGGCGTACGACAGGAACCAGACACGCGGCGAGAACGTCAACAACGCACCGAGGAGTCCGCTGTGGAACGCGGTGGCGAAGATGTACACCACGGCGGCGCCGTACCCGACGCGGCCGTAGCGTCCGCGCGCGATCCCCCACCAGAAGCATGCCGCCGTGCCGAAAAACGAGGCGTGCTGGAGAACGTGCACGCCTTCGTGCGAGGCGGCGTAGTCGTACAGCTTCGGCAGATGCCATGTCCAGAGCGCGAGTGCGTGCAGCAGCCACGCGACGCCGGGAGCGGTCAGCGCCGCCCACGCCGCCGACGCGGGGCGTCGTCGGATTGCCGACGCGAGGCGCCGTCGCGCCGTCGCGGGGAGCGCCCAGAGAAAGACGGCAAGCGATCCGCTCACTGCGATGAGCGGCGCCGCGACGACCATCAGCAGCTCGTGCTGCACCATGTGCGCGGCGAGCCACGTCTCGCTCCATTCGTCGAGCGGCGACCCAAGCGCGATCGCGACGGCCAGCCAACCGCCGCCGAACGCGGCCGCCTCCGCGGGACGGACGCCGCGGCCGATGCCTGCGTGACGCCACAGGCGAATCGCACCCGCCGCGTACAAGGCGAGCGTGACGCCGAGCAGGCTACGCACAGCCATGCAGCAGCCACTGCGGCACTTCGGCCGCAATCACGGCGAACCCGAACAGGGCGCACGACGCGAGTCCGAACAGCGCGAGGAAGCGCCTCACGTCCGCGGGCGCGCGCCCGTCGGTCGAAGCGCTCGCCGGCGTGCGCTGCAGCGCGGTCCACGACAGCACGGCGCCGAAAGCGATGACTGCCAGCGCGACGATCGACGCGACTTCCATCGGCACGCGCGACAGATCGCCGACGCAGACGCGCTGCGCCATCGCGTACTTCGCCGTCAGCAGGACCGCCCACGCGATCGGCCCCGCGAAGACGCCGATCGCTACATCAGCCTTGGCGCCCAATACAGGACTCCATAAATCGGCAGCCACGCGGCGACGACGAAATACCAGTACACCGCGTTCTCCGATACGTCGACGAATCGCCGTTCTTCGATGGGGCCGGTGAACATCAGAACCGTCAGCACTCCTGTGTCGAGCACGTCGGTGAGGATGTGCGTCGTGTGCAGGCCGAGCAGCAGCCAGACGATCGATCCGTACGCGTCGTGATCCCAC
>Ga0066652_100002329_pt1 | contig 10350 bp, 8 predicted proteins | sample GraSoiAngelo_101_FD_71413 | JGI IMG/M metagenome (GOLD analysis project Ga0066652, IMG submission 71413) | Grasslands soil microbial communities from the Angelo Coastal Reserve, California, USA - 14_0903_02_30cm | ecosystem: Environmental > Terrestrial > Soil > Grasslands | place: USA... | reverse complement strand
TTAACTGATAACGATGTCTATACCGTGCCGGAGCGGCTCGAAACCGGCGTTGTCCTTCTGGTGGTGCTTTTCATCACCTATCTCCTGTTGCTTTTTTCGGATGCGATTCTGCGGGTGATCGGCCGGCAAGGCGCGTCCGTCCTCGTCCGTGTAATGGGACTCATTCTTTGTTCTCTGGCAGTGGAAATCGTGCTGACCGCGCTGAATGTCGGCCCTTGGACAACGGTTGCGCCGCATTAGCGTGCGGAAAGTGAGAAGTGATCAGTGATTGGTGATCGGTGACCCGCCTTCGTTTTTACGGCGTGACCCGCCTCCCCCAAATGTGCGGCGCGGCAGGCAGGTTGTTGAGAGTTTGGAAATCTGTGCGTATGCGAGTTTTCCGCGAGGTTCGGGAATTGGGCGGCCGAGATTGCGCGCGGTTTCGATCCATTCGTCGATGATAACCTCGGCGTTGGCCACGGCTTCGGCGTACGTTCGACCGTCGGCCATGCAGCCGGGGAGCTCGGGCACTTCGACAACGAAACAATCGTCGTCTTTACTCCAGTAAATGATCAGCTCGTAACGCGTAGACGCGGGATTCATGTCCCGACGCCTTCGAGCTCGACGCGGCGGATCGTGTCGGGTCCGCCAAAGCGTTTTTGCGCATCGAGGATTTCCAACCCGGCGAGTCGGCCTTCACTGTCGTAATCCGCAGCGATGCCTTCGGCCAGATGTTTGGTCGTGACGGTCGTATCCCGGAAAATTATGCTGAGCGCGTCCACTTCCGGGTCATAGCTGATTTTCATTGCTCAAAAGTAATAGGTGTACCCGTCACGACAACAAGTTCCGTAGCTTCTTCCACGAAGACTGGGCGAACTCGTTTTGTCGCGTAAATTTTGCCGTTCCATTCTCTGCCGTATGGGAAATCTTTTCGGCATTCCAGGCGCCCGAGTTCCGCCGCGTCCCAGGGACTGGTCCGAATAGCTTCTTCGATCTCAGCGACAGTAAATCCGCGCCTGTTCATGTAGCGAATCGCGTGGTCAGAGAGTCGGATTGGTTTCACAAGCGGGAAAAAGTTCGTTTCGGCTAGCAGCCGAAACCAGCAGGCTGGCAGCCTGCGCTTCCCAACCGACGCGACAACGCGAGAAGCGTTGTCATTTCATTCTGTCGAATGTTTTCTGGAGCAATTCCAAGTCCGAAGCACCGCCAGTCTTTTCACGGGTCGTCTCGATCCATTTTTTCTCGAGCGCGTTCTTGGTCGGACGATCGGTTTCGTAAAACACGCCAAAGACGCCGGGGAACGGGAGCGTGGCGAGTTTATATGCGGCGAGCTCGTCGGTAACGTCGTGGCGCATTTCATCCTCGGGTGTGCCGTCCCATTTTCTTTCCTGGATCACTTCGAAGCTGCCGCCTTTCTTCGGATTAGCCGGATCGAATACGTCCGGGAAAAATTCGACGCACTCCGAGAGACATTCGATGACGCTGAAGCCCTGGTGATCGAACGCGCGCTCGATCAGTTGGATCATGTGAGGTACCTGCGCGGCGTGCGTGCGCGCGATGAATGTGGCGCCGCCGGCGATCAATTTTTTCATCGGATTGACCGGCTGATCGATGGCGCCAGTGGGATCGGTCTTGCTCTTGAATCCGATCGGCGACGTGGGCGAGGTCTGTTTCTTGGTCAGGCCATAGACGAAATTGTCCATGATGAAATACGTCATGTTGATGTTCTTGCGCCCGCCGTGATCGACATGATTGCCACCGATGGAGAACCCATCGCCGTCGCCGCCAAAGAGGAACACGTGAAGATCCGGCCGGGCGAGACTGATGCCGCTGGCGAGCGGGACGGCGCGACCGTGAATGTAATGCGCGCCGTAACCGTTGACGAAATAAGGAAACCGCGATGAGCAACCAATGCCGGCGAGCGTGACAATCTTTTCGTGGTCGAGGTTGCGTTTCTCGAGGACTTTGTAAAACGCGGCGAGCACGGCGAAATCGCCACACCCGGGGCACCATGTCGGGTGATCGGCGGTGATGGCTTTCTTGGTGAGTTTTTCCCGCGGCGCATCAATGACCGCGGTCGATGCAGCGGCCCCTTCACCATTCCCTGTTGTTGCTTCATTCATATCAAATCTGTTCTCCCCTTCTTCCTTCTAACTTCTGCCTTCCTACTTTACCCCACTCCCTGCGGCACGACGTCTCTGAGGGATTTCACGTTTTCAGCACCGGTGTCGGTGTGAACGGTCGCAGTGCCGTCGCGCGGAATGTTCCTGGCAAACGGCCGGCCCTTGAACACACCGTCCAAAATTTCTTTCACCCGGAAGGTGAGACCGTCGGTTTTGGTAACGCTTTCGATTTTCTGTTCGCAATAGCGAGCGCGCAAAATGGTAGCGAGTTGGCCGAAACCGTAAAGGCCTTGGTCGTTCATCTCGACTGTGACGATGCGCTTGAATTTCGGCCAGATTTTTTCGAGCCCGTTCGGCAGCGGATGGATATGGCGCAAATGCAGCGAGCCGATTTTTTCGCCCTGCTCTCGCGCCATTTTCGCCGCGTCGTGGATCGGACCGTAGGTTGAACCCCAGCCGACGAGCAACGTGTCCCCCTCCTGATCGCCGTAAACTTCCGGCACTGGAATTTCTTCAGCGAGCTTGCGCAATTTGTTGCGGCGCTTGGCCGTCATGGCCATGTGGAGCTTCGGACTGCCGGTCGGGTGACCCATTTCGTCGTGCTCAAGTCCGGCGAGAAGCGGGTATTTTCCATCGAGAATGCGCGTGCCGGGCGGGACGTGTTGTGTGATTTGATCGATTGGATACGGCTTGAAGGTCTGGCGCGGTGTCAGATCCGGTTTTGGATCGACCATCAACTTCGACAGATCGGGCTCATCGAATGCTTCGATGCGCGTGGCCAGCGACGTATCGCTCAAAATGAAAACCGGTGTGCTGTATTTGCGCGCGATCCGAGCTGCCTCGATCGCGATGTAAAAACAATCTTCCACGCTCGCTGCCGCGAGCACGACGCGCGGGCTGTCGCCGTGGCTGCCGAAGATCGCCTGATGCAAATCGCTTTGCTCGACGTTAGTCGGCAGACCGGTGCTCGGACCGCCCCGTTGAATGTTACAAATGATTAGCGGGATCTCGGCCATCGAGGCCCAACCGATTGCTTCGGCTTTGAGCGAAATGCCCGGCCCCGCGCTGCCGGTCACCGCGAGGTATCCTGAATACGAACAACCAAGCGCAATTGAAACCGATGCCAATTCGTCCTCGGCCTGCACGAAAATGCCTCCGTACTTCGGAAACTCGCGTCGGAGCGTTTCCATCACGGACGACCACGGCGTGATCGGGTAACCGGCGCCGTAACGCACACCGCCGGCGATCAAGCCGTAGGCCAGCGCCTGGTTTCCGTCCATCGTGATTTGCGCGCGTCCGCTCGCTCTCGGGATGTGCTCGAATCGATAATGTTTCGTCAGGACGTTGCCGACCGGATACGCGTAACCGGCTTGGAACGCCATCAATGCCGTGTTGACCACGCTTTCGTCTTTCCCAGCGAATTTCTCGGTGATAACTCTTTTCAGCTTCTCAACATCGAGATTAAAAATTTTAGCGATGAGGCCGAGGACGAAAATATTTTTGCCTTTGTCCTTGGCCGTGCCGCCGAGCGCTTCCACGGTAAGACCGGTGATCGGCACGCCGACGTAAAAGAAACGTTTATCGTCGAGGTTCGGCTCGACGTTGTCAGAGTCGTAAAGCAAGACGCCGCCTTCTCGCAGGAAGCCGATGTGATCCTGGTAACTGTGCTGATAAAACGCGACCAGAAAATCGGCTTCGTCCCCGGCCGATAGCACTTCTCCGGAACCGATGCGCACTTGAAAAATCGACGGTCCACCCGAGATCGTTGCCGGGATCGTCATGTACGTCATGACGTCATGCTCGCTGCGTCCTGCGAGTCGCGCGAGAAAAGCGCCGGCTGTTTGGATTCCGTCCTGTGAATTGCCCGCGAGCCGGATCACGGCGTCCTGAATACTTTCAGGGCGCAAATCGGCTCTTTCGCCGTTTGGCGCGGCTGTTTGTACGGCAGTGTCCGGGCGTTCGCTCACGGGGTTAGAAACTTAACAGATTGAGGCATCATTTCCACCGGCAATTCGTCAGAAGTCTGTGGCCGCTTCGCTGCAGGGAGCGACTCACAAACCAAATAATTGTGGGGCGTTTCTACGAAACGCCACCGCGGCGTCTGACACAGACGCCCTACAGTCGTTCTGAGCGTCGCCTTTTCCATGGGCGATCGAGCGGCCGTCGGCTAATGAGGCGACGATCCGATATCAGTATCGTCTGCGCCCGGTGCGCGATCGAGCCCGCGCCGCTTTAGCAGCGGCTCGATATAGGGATCGCGCCCAACAAAATTCTTGAACAACCCCAGGGCATCAGCCGATCCGCCGCGCGAGAGCAACATGGCGCGAAAACGATCGCCGTTCTCCCGTTTCAAGCCGCCGTGCTCCTTTATCCATTCCACCGTGTCAGCGTCCAGCACTTCGCTCCAAATGTACGAGTAATAACCGGCTGAGTAGCCGTGGGCGAACGCGTGTGAAAAATAAAAAATGCGGTACCGCGGCGGCACGGGCGGAAAGTTAACACCCGCCTTGCGCAGCGAGTCCGCTTCGAACGCGGCGGCGTCCTTCGGAATCTCGTTTGGATTCAGTTGATGCCACGCCTGGTCGAGCAGCGATGCCGAGAGGTATTCAGTGGTCTTGAATCCTTGATTGAACTTTTCCGCGGCTTCGACCTTATCGAGCAACGCCTGCGGCATCGGCTCGCCTGTCTTGTAATGTTTCGCGTAATTCTTGAGCACGTCCGGCCAGCGCGCCCACATTTCGTTCACCTGCGACGGGTATTCGACAAAATCCCGCGGCACGCTTGTTCCGCTGAAGCGCGGATATTTGACGTTCGAAAACATACCGTGCAGCGCGTGACCGAACTCGTGAAACGCGGTGCGCACTTCATCCTGCGTGAGTAACGTCGGCTCACCGGGCGGCGGTTTCGGAATGTTCAGATGGTTCGCGACGACCGGTTTGGTGCCGAACAGATCGCTCTGCTGCACGTAAGCGTTCATCCACGCGCCGCCCTGCTTTGATGGCCGCGCGTAATAATCGCCGATGAAAATCGCCAGCGGTTTGCCATCGCGATCGTAAACGTCGAACACGCGCACGTCCGGCTGATAAACCGGCAGATCGTGGCGCTCCTTGAACGTAAGCCCGTACAGTTTCCCCGCAGCGTAAAAGACGCCGTCAATGATGACGTGATTGAGCTCGTAGTACGGACGCAGCTGCGACTCGTCGAATGCGTATTTCGCCTTGCGCACTTTCTCCGAATAAAAATCCCAATCGCACGCGGCGATTTGAAAGCCGCCCTTTTCCTGATCGACAATTTTCTGCATGTCGGCGGCTTCGCGTTTTGCATTCGCCACTGCGGGCGGCGCGAGATCGGCGAGAAGTTTGTTTACGGTGGGAACGTCGTGCGCGGTTTGGTCTTCAAGCTGATAGGCCGCCCAATTCGCATAGCCGAGCAACTTCGCTTTCTCAGCGCGCAATTGCGCGGTGCGTACGACGATGTGGCGAGTATCGAACTCGCCGCCTTTGCTGTTGCGCGCGAGCGATGCCTGCATGATCCGCTCGCGCAGATGTCGGTCCTGCAATGAGCCAAGCAATGGTTGCCCGGTCGTGTTCTGGAGTTGAATGACGAACTTGCCTTCCTTGTGTTCGGCTTTCGCCGCCGCGACGACGCCAGCCATTTGGTCGTTTGTCAGGCCGGTGAGTTCTTCCTTGCGATCGACGACGACCGAGGACGCATTCCGTTCCTTCAGCACGTTTTGCTCAAACTGCGTCTGCAAAGTCGCCAGCTCGGCGTTGATCTTCTTCAGCTTTTCTTTGTCGGCATCGGACAGCTTCGCGCCCGCGCGCACAAAGTCCTTGTAATACCGCTCGAGTAAATACGCCGAGTCAGGATCGAGCCCAAGCTTATCTCGTTTGTCGTAAAGCTCCTGAACTCGCGCGAACAATTCCGGATTCAAGAAAATCTGGTCGCGATGCGCCGAAAGTTTCGGCGCCATTTCCTTTTCGATCTTCTGCCGCGTCGGGTTTGTGTCGCACGCGTTCAGGTTCGAGAAGGTTCGCTGCGCGCGGTCAAGCAATCGTCCGCTGCGCTCGAGCGCGACGATGGTGTTATCGAACGTCGGCTTGTCAGAACTGTTCGCGATTGGGTCGATCTCCTTCAGTTCCTCGCGCATTCCGGCTTCGATCGCGGGCACAAAATGCTCGTCCTTGATCTTGTCGAACGGCGGGTAGTGATAAGGCAGCGCGCTTTCGATCGCGAGCGGATTGTCGTTAAGATCGGCGGCGGACACGGCGGTGATTTGCGCAAGACCGAACAATGCGCAACCGAAGATGCAAAGTCGATGTGGCATAACGTGGGTGTGGAGCTTACCGTATTTCTTGCGCCTCACCATCTCGATCTTGCTCCTCATTTTCGTGGCGTCTGCATCCGGCGCTTCCGAATTTGACGCGAATGCGGCAGATCGTTTCGCCAAGCTCGCGCTGGCGTGCGTGCACAAAGAATATCCGAACAAGATCAGTCACGTGCTCAACAGCGATGCCGACGTTGCGCCGCCGCGGAAGCTCACGCCTGCGTTCTGCGGCTGTTACGACTGGCATTCGTCAGTGCACGGGCATTGGCTGCTCGTCAGACTGCTGCGTACGTTCCCCGATGCATCCTTCGCAAAGCCCGCGCGCGACGCGTTGAGAAAAAGCCTCACCACTGAGAATTTGAACCAGGAAGCGGTGTATCTTCGGGGGGAAGGCCGCGCCAGTTTCGAACGCCCGTACGGGCTTGCATGGCTTTTGCAATTATGCGCTGAGCTGCGCGAGTGGGACGATGATCAGGCGCGAGAGATGTTGGCAAACTTGAAACCGCTCGAGGACGCCGCAGTGGAGCGATTGAGCAAGTGGCTGCCGAAACTTTCGCATCCGGTGAGAATTGGTGAGCACGATCAAACAGCGTTCGGACTCGGCCTGATACTCGATTACGCGCGCTCGACAAAAAATGACTCTCTCGCCAGACTGGCCGCTGGTTCAGCGAAAAAGTTTTTCTTTTCCGATAGGAATTGCCCACTCGACTACGAGCCGTCAGGTGAAGATTTTCTTTCACCGTGTTTGGCCGAAGCGGACGTGATGCGCCGTGTCCTTCCGTCTTATGAATTCGGCAGATGGTTAAAATTTTTCCTGCCGCAAATTCCCACGATGAAAAATATTATTTGGTTGAAACCAGTCAGCTCGCCCGATCCGAGCGATCCGAAGCTGGCGCATCTCGATGGGCTTAACTTGAGTCGCGCGTGGATGCTGGAGGGAATCGTCTCAGTGCTTCTTCCAAGCGACGTACGTCGCAACGCGCTCTCTGTGGCGGCTGACGAGCATCGCCGCGCAGGACTGGCAGCAGTCACGGGCGAACATTACGAAGGCGGACATTGGCTCGGCAGCTTTGCGGTTTATCTCACGACGCGGCGCGGTATCCAAAAATAACCATCGGCGAGTTTCCAACGACCGAGGCGCTTCGGGGTTGTAAGGCGATGGCGTCTCGATTAGATAACGCGCGCCTTACAAATCGGCAGCGAGCGTTCGCTCTGGTTCGCGCCGAGGCTTTTCTCCCGGGTTCCAGCTGTGTTCCTGCCAGAAATTTTCCAGCGCAGCCTGGCTTCCACGAAAGATGTTGCGTTCGGCTTTCAGAACATTTGCGACACTTTTCGGATAGGCGGAACGCGGAAGTTTGCAGCGGCCATCCCCGCAGTATTGCCACAAATCCCAGGCGCCCCATACCGATGTCGCCCGTGGTTCGTTGCTGTAGTTTGCGAGCCACAGCCAGCAACTAGCAAGCGTTCGCGTCTGCGGGGTGCCCAATCTGAGACTGTTCACAGTCCGATTGAGGTGATATTCGCCGGAATAAATGCCCGGGTATTTGCCGGTCCGTTCATGGATCCGCTGGACGAACGCGATCGCTTGATCGAGGCGCATCGTGCCGCCGGGATAATGGCCATTTTTTTCGAAATCAAGCACGAGCAGGACGCCGGGTGATCGCGTCGCCGGATCAGCTTGCGCCCAGGCGCTCGACACGACGCTTAGGAAATGATCAGCCTGGCGAATGGGATCTGTTGCATTGGCGTAGTGATACGCGCCCCAGAACAAGCCGGCGCGCGTCGCGGCCTGCTGCCGTTCCAAATATTTCGGATCGCGTGCGAAGGGTGGGTATGTCGCTTCGTGGATCACACCGAGAATTCCCTCGCTCTTCATCGCGAGAAAATCCGGCCGCACCATGTCGTAGTGCGAAAGATTCACTACGCTGTTAGCGGCGAACGCGCACACTGGAAGCGAAAAAAATAAGGCCGCGCTCCGAAAGATAGATAATCTCATCACAATCCCCAAAAAACGCAGCGGACATATCGACCAGCCGCAGCGGATTTGCAAGAGCGCTTTTCATTAGCGTGAAAGTTTCCTGTAGCCACCGGCCTGCGGCCGGTCATGCAGATCACTGATTTGCGCGAGCGGTACGGCCCACAGGGCCGTGGCTACAGCGCTCCAAGTCCGAAAGCTCGTTCAGGTTCAGGAACAATTTCATCTCGTGCTCTTTCACACGCACCTCCTGCAACTTTCCACTTTCGACCAGACGGCGGACAACGCTTTGCACTGAAAAATCGGTGCCTGCCAGCGCGGTACGAAAATCGTTATCTGCTTCTCGGGGATAAATCGCCGCCAGCGGTTCGGCGCGGCCGTCAATCGTCGGAACGACGCCTGTCCCAGGCTCGATCTGATCGCAAAGATAATGCAGATAACTCTCGCTCATGAACGGCATATCCATCGCGAGTGCAAGCAGATGTGCGGTGTGCACCTGCGCCAGCGACGCGGCAATGCCGCTAAGCGGTCCGCGTGATGGCAGATCGTCGGCGACAAACTGCACGTCGGCGGGACGCCAGGATGGATCGGTTCTTGCCGATACGAGAATTTCGGCCGGCTTCAGTCTCCGTAGCAGCTCAAGTTGAATTTGCCAGAGCGGTTTGCCGTGAAACAACAGCGTCGCCTTATCCCGGCCCATCCTTCGTGATTCACCACCCGCGAGCAGCACAGCGGTGATGTTCATGCAGACGCTTCAAGAATTCGCGCATTCGAATGCAGTTTCCCGTTCGTCAAAATTTTCGCCCGCAATCCCCCGCGACCTTTCAAGAATTCTTCCGCGCCAGGTGCGATGGCGCGATCCATCCAATAGCATGGCCGGCATTCCTGCGTGCCGTGAAAACGGACGCCTTGCACTTCAAAATCCTGGCCGATCAATTCGTTAAGATCGGCGTCGCGCACGATGATGTTGCGCCGCACCTCGGCGGGCGACCGCTGTCCAAGCCCGAGCGTCTGGCAAAGCTGATCGAAAACATCGAGGGAAAAAAATGTGATCTGGCCTTTGTAGTCGTCTTTGAAATCGAAGTAGCGATCCCCGCGAATGCCGCGGCCAGCCACACATTCGATCATCGGCACCTTGATTATCGGGTAAGCGTCCGGCTCGCGACCGTGATGGCCGACAAAATTGTGTCCCGGCGAAATGTAAAGATGGCAGATTTCCACCGCGCCCAATGATAACATTGAGCAGCCCATTTCACATGAAGGAAAGCAGTATCGATTCGCAAAAAATCATCCGGCGAAAACGTGACGGCGGGCTGGAGTATTTGCCCGACGATCTGACTATCGAAGAACCGCTTGAAATTTGCATCGGCCGTAAAATTTTGGCGACCACGATGCGGACGCCCGGACATGACGATGAGCTCGCCGCTGGTTTTCTAATTTCCGAAGCGATTGTGCGCGAGCGCGAGGAAATCGCGAACATTTCGAGCGATCGCGATAACAGAGTGATTTTCGATCTCAAGGACAGCGTGAAATTGAAACTGAACTCGACGAAGCGCTTCGGGACAATTTCCAGCAGTTGCGGCCTTTGCGGAAAGACAAGCATCGACGCGATCCGCCAAAATTTCACGGCGATATCATCGAAAGAAATCCGCGTCGATATCGAAACTCTGCTGTTGCTTCCAGAAAAACTCCGAAACGCGCAGAGCGATTTCGCGCGCACCGGTGGAATTCACGCCGCCGGAATTTTCGGCGTTGACGGCGAATTGAAAATTGCGCGGGAAGACATCGGACGGCACAACGCCGTGGACAAGGCGATCGGCCGAGCGTTCCTCGACGGATCACTTCCGTTGGATCGACATCTTCTTCTGGTGAGCGGTCGCGCTTCATTTGAGATCGTGCAGAAAGCGCTCGCAGCCGGGATTCCCATCATCGCTGCCGTTTCAGCG
>Ga0066652_100002328_pt1 | contig 10351 bp, 5 predicted proteins | sample GraSoiAngelo_101_FD_71413 | JGI IMG/M metagenome (GOLD analysis project Ga0066652, IMG submission 71413) | Grasslands soil microbial communities from the Angelo Coastal Reserve, California, USA - 14_0903_02_30cm | ecosystem: Environmental > Terrestrial > Soil > Grasslands | place: USA... | reverse complement strand
CGCATCCAGGCGCTGCTCGTGGCCTTCTCGTTCGGCGCGTTCATCGAGGGCGCGTCCGGGTTCGGCACGCCGGTCGCGATCTGCTCGGCGCTGCTGATCGGTCTCGGGTTCACGCCGCTCTATGCCGCGGGGCTGTCGCTCATCGCCAACACCGCGCCGGTGGCGTTCGGCGCGATCGGCACCCCGATCCTGACGCTCGGCGCGGTCACCGGCATTCCCGCCGCGACGATCGGGGTGATGGCCGGGCGCCAGCTGCCGTTCGTCTCGCTGATCGTGCCGGCGTGGCTGGTGGTGACGATGAGCGGGTGGCGCGGGCTGCGGTCGGTGTGGCCGGCGGTCCTCGTCTGCGGCGGCACGTTCGCCTTCGTCCAGTTCGCCTGGAGCAATTACGTCGGCGTCGAGCTCGTCGACATCGCGGGGGGCCTCGCCTCGATCTTCGCGCTGGCGCTGTTCTGTCGTGTGTGGAAGCCCGCGGATCATTGGGAGTCGGCGGAGGTGGCCGGGCCGATGCCGTCCGCCTTCGGGGAAGCTACGGCGGCTCGGTCTGACGCTACGGCGAGACAAGCCCGCGCCCAGAAGTCTGTGGCGCGAGCCTGGGTGCCGTGGATGTTTCTGAGTGTGGCGGTCATCGTCTGGGGGCTGACGCCGGTGAAGGCGTTCCTCACGCAGGGAGCGCTGGCGCCGGCGTTCAAGGTGCCGATGCTGCACCGGATGGTGTTTCGCGATTTTCCGGTCGTCACCGTCGCGGTCGATCCCTCGCGGATCGCCGACGAGGCGTATCGCAACCAGCGCGCGGAGCCGGCCCTGTTCACCGTGAACTATGCGTCGGCGACCGGCACCGCGATCTTCCTTGCCGCCGTGGCGAGCGCGCTCTTCCTGCGCGTGTCGCTGGCGCAGTTCCTCGCCGTCGCCGCCTCGACGTTCCGGCGGATGCGCGCGCCGCTCGCGACGATCATGCTGATGATGGCGCTGGGCTTCGTCACGCGGTTCGGCGGCACCGACGCGACGCTCGGGCTCGCCTTCACGAAGACGGGATGGCTCTATCCGTTTTTCGGCACGATGCTCGGCTGGCTCGGCGTCGCGCTGACCGGATCGGACACCAGCTCGAACGTGCTGTTCGGGAGCCTGCAGAAGATCACCGCGCAGCAGCTCGGGTTCAACCCGATCCTGATCGTCACCGCCAACAGCACCGGCGGCGTCATGGGCAAGATGATCGACGCCCAGAGCATCGTCGTCGCGACGGCCTCGACCGGGCAGGTCGGGCAGGAGGGACGCATCCTGCGGTTCGTGTTCTGGCACAGCGTGGCGCTCGCCGCGATCATGGGGGTGATCGTCATGCTGCAGGCTTACGTCTTCCCCTGGATGATCCCGGGATAGGGTGCCAGGTGCTGGGTGCTAGGTGCCGGGGTGCTGGTGCTAGGTGCTGGGGTGCTGGGTGCCGGGTGCTGGGGTGCTGGTGCGAAGGATGAAGAGACTGCACCTGTTCGAGCTGGAGGACCAGGCGTGGTTTCCGTCGGTCATCCGCGACCTGGCGACCGACTACCTCCAGTTCATGCAGACGAGGTTCCGGTTCGATCGCGCGCTGACGCCGCTCGTCCGCCGCGCGCTGGAGCAGGGGCACGCGATCCGAATCGTCGATTTGTGTTCCGGCGGATCCGGGCCGCTGCTTTTGATGGTCAAGGATCTCGCGGCGGCGGGCGTCCCCATCCATGCGACGCTGACCGACCTGTATCCGAACGCGCCGGCGTTCGATCAGATCGCGGCGGCGTCGGGCGGGCTGATCGATTACGAGCCGCTGCCGGTCGACGCGCGGCACGTGCCCTTGCATCTGCGCGGCCTGCGGACGATCTTCAACGGGTTCCACCACCTCAGGCCCGCCGACGCGCGCGCGGTGGTCCACGCGGCGGCCGACGCCCGGCAGCCGATTGCGATTGTCGAGGTCTCGGAGCGATCGCTGCGGACGCTGCCGGTGCTGCTGACGCCGCTCGTCGTCTGGCTCGCCACGCCGTTCATGCGGCCGTTCCGGTGGCGCCGGTTGTTCTGGACCTACATCCTGCCTCTCGTGCCGCTGACCTGCCTGTGGGACGGCATCGTGTCGCAGCTGCGTGCCTACACGCCAGACGAGCTCCGCGAGATGTGCCGGGGCTCGGCGCCGATGACCTGGGAGGCCGGCCAGATTCCTTTCGCCGGGGGGCGCGGCCGCGTGACCTATCTGGTAGGATTCCCCCCATGAAACGACTCGCGATGGCGGCGGCGTTGGTACTGTGCGGAATCGGCGGGATCACGATCGCGTCGCAGCGATCCGCAGCGGCCATGTCGGGGGCCGCCAACAAATGGCTGGCGTCCTTGACGCCGGAGCTGCGCGACAAGGCGGTGTTCGCGTTCGATTCGGAGGAGCGCCTGCGCTGGCACTTCATCCCGAACGAGAGCTTTGCGCGCAAGGGCCTCACCTTCAAGGAAATGAGCGAGGCGCAGCGGACGCTCGCGCGCGATCTGCTGAAGACCGGACTCAGCGCGAAGGGCTACATGACCGCGTCGGCGATCATGGAGCTCGAGAACGTGCTGGTGGCCACCGAAGGGAAAGACCGGCGGTTCCCGCGCGACCACGAGGCGTACTTCGTCTCGGTGTTCGGCACGCCGGGGGACAAGACGGCGTGGGGCTGGCGCCTCGAAGGGCACCACATCTCGGTGCGCTTCGACGTCGTCGGCGGCGCGACGACCGCGAGCTCGCCGGCGTTCTTCGGCTCGAATCCCGCCGAGGTCAGGGCCGATGTGCCCGGCGCGGCGCCGAGAGGCACCCGCGTGCTGGGCTTCGAGGAAGACGCCGGGCGCGCCCTCCTCGACGCGCTGGACGACACGCAGCGGACGACGGCGATCATCCTGCCGGCGGCACCGGGCGACATCATCACGATGATCCTGCCGAAGATCGAGCCGCTGTCGCCGGTCGGGATCAAGGCAACCGCGCTCACCAAGGACCAGCGCGAGAAGCTGATGAACGTGATCGACGTCTTTGCCACCCTGGCGGCGCCGGATGTGGCCGCCGAGCGCATGGATCGCGTCAAGAAGGCGGGCCTCGACAACACCACGTTTGCCTGGGCCGGGGAGACGGAAAAGGGGAAGAAGCACTACTACCGGGTGCAGGGCCCGTCGTTTCTGATCGAGTACGACAACACGCAGAACGACGGCAACCACGTCCACTCGGTGTGGCGCGACTTCAACGGCGACTTCGGCCGGGATCTGCTGCGTGAGCATTTGAAGTCTGCTCACCAGTGAGCGCGGTCTCGGGCTCACCGGGAAGTGACGAATGGCAGGAGTTCAGGAGATAAAGAGATCTTGGATTTCCAGATCTTATTCACAGGCGTTTTGAGCCAGGGCGCAAAAGAATGGTTCTCCTGACCTCCTGCTGCTCTTCGTCACTCCCCTCGAGCGTCGCCGCTGGGCTCATCGGACATGACTTGACAGGAAATAGATTTGTAAGTTACATAGTGGCGGAGGCCGTTCCGTGCCGAAAACCGCTGTGCCACCCGATCCGCGCTCGTTCCTGCCGCTGACGCCGCTCGCGTTCCAGGTCCTCCTGGCGCTGGCCGACGAGGCGCGGCATGGCTACGGCATCATCCGGGAAGTGGATGTCCGCACCGACGGCCTGATCCAGCTCCGCAGCGGCTCGCTCTACACGCTGCTGCAGCGCCTGCTCGCCGAAACCCTCATCGCCGAATCGGCCGAGCGGGCGGCGCCCGATGAAGACGACGAGCGGCGGCGGTACTACGAAGTCACCGACCTCGGCCGCGGCGTCCTGTCGGCCGAGGCGCGCCGATTGGAATCGGCGGTCACCGAAGCGCGCCGCAAGCGGGTGCTCGGGCGTATGAAAGCCTGACCATGCGCGCGCCCTGGCCCCTCGAGCGACTGGTGCAGGCCGTTCTCCTCTGGAGCGCCGCGCGCGTGTCGCCGCGCGACCAGTCCGAGATCGCGGAGATGGCGTGGCTGGCCTGCGCCGACGCCGGCGAACGCGGGGGCGCAGGCGCCTTCGTGCGGACGACGATCGCCGAGGTCGCCGACCTGCTGTCGCTGCCGTTCCGGATGCGCGCCGGCCTCGGTCCGCGGCTGACGGGTCCTTCCCGCGTTCCCTCCAAGCAAGGATCTCCGATGGCTTTCATCGACGACTTCCGCCGCGCCGGCCGCCGCCTGCGCTCGGGCCGCGGTCCGCTCGCGCTCGCCGTCGCCATGCTCGCGCTCGCCATCGGCGTGACGACGACGATGTTCACGGTGCTCGACGCGCTGATGCTGCACCCGGTGCCGTTCCGCGACGCCGGCCGGCTGACCAGCGTCGCGCTCGCCTCGGGTCGCATGGTCATGATGAACGGATCGACGCCGGCGCAGTTTCACGCATGGCGAGCCGGCGCAGGATTCGCCAGGGTCGAGGGTGCGGCGCAGTCGCCCGTCACCTTCGAGACGCCGGCGGGGCTGGTGTCGAAAGGGGGCGCGCGGATCTCCTCTGGCCTATTCGACATGCTCGGGGTGCAACCGATCCTGGGCCGGACGTTCCTCGACGGAGAAGGCCGGGCCGGGACGGACGACCGCATCCTGTTGAGCGAAGAGATCTGGACCACGCTCTACAACCGCGATCCCGGCATTGTCGGACGCCGCATCCGTGTGTCGGGCGTGCCGACCGAGGTCGTGGGCGTGATGCCGGCGGGCTTCCGGTTTCCCTACGCGAACTCGGTGACCTGGCAACCAATCGACTTCGACGCGCCCCCTCCCGGCCCCCGCCGGGCGAACCCGCAGGTGTATGCGCGCCTCAAACCGGGCATTCCCGGGACGGATGCGTTGAGGCTCGCGGACGAGGCGCTGCGCGCGGGGGTGACGCTCGAGCCGGAGGAGCACACCGCGTTTCGGCCGATCGCGGCCGGTATGGTCGACCCCTACTCGCGGCGCGCCGTGACGGCGCTGTCGGTCGGCGTCGGCCTGGTGTTCCTGGTGCTCTGCGCCAACGCGATGAACGTCCTGCTGACGCGGCTGTCGTCGCGCGCCCGTGAATTCGGCGTGTGCGCGGCGCTCGGCGCGTCCCGCGCGCGGCTGCTCCGTGAAGCGATCGCGGAAACGCTCTTGATCGCGCTCGCGGCGGCGGCCGCCGGTCTCGCGCTGGCCGCGGGGTTCGTGCAGATCGCGCACAGCTACCTGCCTGATGCATTCCTGGCGAGCACGCTGACCCCGGTCGCGATCAGCTGGCGCGCGGTGGCGGCGACGTCGCTGCTCGGGTTGCTTGCCGCCGCCATCGCGGGCGTGACCCCTGCGTGGATGGCCACGCGCGTGGACGCGGCCAACTCCCTCCGCGGCGCCAACGCGCGAGGCGGGACCGACGCGCGATCTCACACCCGGCTGGCGCGCGGGCTCCTCATCGCGGAAGTGGCGCTGGCGGCGGCCTTACTCGCAGGCGCCGGACAGCTCGTGCGCACGTTCGTCAACCTGATGCACGCCGACCGCGGCCTCAATGCCGAGGGCGTAATCACCAGCTGGGTCGCCCTGCCGCCGTTTGCGTTCAAGGATCGACCCGGCCGCATCGCGTTCGCATCCGCGCTCGAGGATCGGCTCCGCCAGCTGCCGGGCGTCACACAGATCAGCCTTTCGGGCGGCGTCCCACCCGGCGGGGGCGCGATCTACTTCGGCAGCATCCGCACGGATGCGGGCAGGGAGGTCGAGGGCGAAGTGAACATGTACGACGTCAGCCCACGCTTTTTCGAGCTGTTCAGGATCCGCCTGGTCGCGGGAGGCGGGTTCCACGAGCCGTCGCAGCCCGACGAAGTGATCGTCGGCGCGCAGCTCTTCGCGAAGTTGTGGCCGGGCGAGGGACTGGACACTGTATCCGGGCGGCTGGCGCCAGGGCACACTCTGAACGTGTATAAGACCACCTATCGCGTCGTCGGCGTGGCGCAGGAGATCAGGAACCCTTCGCTCGATCCGCGAGCCGACAGCCCGGAGTTGTATTTCCCGCTGGTGGTGGAGCGCGGAGGCCGCGTCGAAGCGACGGCGTTCGGCTCCGGCCAGATCTTCGCCGCGCTGCGGTGCAACGCGGCGTGCCCGCCGCTCGAGACCATCGCCGCGGCCATTCGCTCGGTCAGCGCGCAGGTCGTGATCGCCAGGCTCGGCCCGATGGAAGGCGAGTATCTCAAGGGTCTCGCGGCTCCGCGCGCCGCCGCCGCGCTCGCCGCGGTCTTCGCGATCGTGGCGCTGCTCGCGTCGGCCGGCGGGCTCTTCGGCGTGCTCACCGCCGCGGTGGCGCGCCGCCGCCGCGAGTTCGGCATCCGGGTCGCGCTCGGCATCGAGCCGTCGCGGCTGACGCAACTGGTGCTCGCGGATGCGGCGCGGCTCGCCGTCATCGGTCTGGCGTTCGGCGTGGCCGGTGCCTGGGTCCTCAGCCGCGCGCTCTCGTCGCTGACCTACGGCGTGACGCCGGCCGATCCGGCCACGTGGACCACGGTCGTTGGCAGCCTCGCGACGGCGGTTCTCCTCGCAGCGTGGAGACCTTCGCGGCACGCTGCTCGGGTCTCGCCGTCGGAGTTGCTGCGGGCTGAGTAGGAAGAGAACTCCGCAACTACACAACTCCCAATTCCCAATAAACTCCCGACTTCCAACTCCCAAAACTCCCAACTGGTTTTGGGAATTGGGAATTGGGAGTTCATTGGGAGTTGTGGAGTTGCGGAGTTGGCGGATTGACTCCCGTCAGCGCAGCTGTTGCGACCCCGTCGGCTTCTTCGCCATCTCCGCCTTCAGCACTTCGACCGCCTTCTCGACCTGCGCGTCGCGTCCCTTGGCGAAGTCCGCCGGCGTGTTGTCGATGTACACGTCCGGCGGCACACCGTAGTTCTCCATGTTCTGGCCGGTCGACGTCCACACGCCGCTGCCGGGGGTGCGGATTGCCGAACCGTCGAGCAGGGTGTACGAGCCCGTCCCGATCACCGCGCCCATCGTCGGCACGCCGACCACCTTGCCCAGGCCGAGCGCCTTGAAGCCGGCGGGGAACATCTCGGCGTCCGACGCCGAGCGCTCGTTCTGCATCACGACCATCGGTCCGTAGAAATTCTGCGGCCGCGACATCTGCACCCCGGCGTCGCGATTGAGCGTGTACTGATACTGCCGCCCGGCGAGGATGCCGAGCAGCTCCTGGTCGATGCCGCCGCCGCCGTTGAAGCGCTGATCGATCACGAGCGCTTTCTTCGTGCGGTTCGCGGCGAGGTCCAGCTGGAACTGCCGCAGCGATGGCGCGTCCATGGCGCGGATGTGCAGGTAGCCGATCTCGCCGTTGCTCGCCTTGGTGACGATGTCGCGGCGGTCGTCCACCCACTTGGCGTACTGCAGGTCGGCGACGGACGCGATCGGGTTGATCGTGACGTCCCAGGCCCCTTCCTTGACGGGCGTGTCGTTGATCAGGAAGTGGAACTTCGTTCCAGGGGCGAGCGTGAAGTACTGCCAGTAGTTCTCGCCCGGCTTGAGGTCGTGGTTGTCGACGGCCACGACGTACTGCCCTTCCTTGATCTTGAGGTAGTCGCGATCCGCTGGACCGTCCTTGTAGATGTGGCCGACCTTGAAGCCCGCGCCGTCGGGGACGATGAGGAAGCCCGGATGGCGGGTCTGCTGCGTTCGCTCGATTGGGGACGGCCCGCCGCTGACGCCGGTGTGCGACGCGTTGAGCTGGCCGATCATCATCATCATGACGGTGTGCAGCTCCTCCTCGTCGACGACGTGATCGAGGAGCGCGCCGTAGGTTTCCCAGGCGCCGTTCCAGTCGGCGCCGTGCATCCTGGCGTCGTAGAACCGGTTCTTCATGATGCGCCAGCCCTCGTTGAAGACCTGCGCGCGTAACGCCTTGTGATCGACTTCGATGTTGGCGGTATAGGTGACCTGCCGCGCCGTCGCGCCGGTCGCCGGCGCCTCGGTCGCTGCGGCCGGAGCGGCGCCGCCGCCGCGTCCGCCCCGTCCGCCGCCCGCCGCTCCGGCCGCGCCCGCGCCCGCCGCGTTCTGCGGCACCGCTGCCGCGTAGAGGCCGCTGCCCGATCGGAAGTAGAGCGTGCGGCCGTCGCGCGAGAAGACCATGCCCGCGCCGCCGCCACCGCCGCCGCCCGCGCCGCCGCGCCCGCCGGCGCCGGCCGCGGCCGGCGCCGCCGGGGGCACGCGCGTCAGCTGGCCGCTCTCGACGTTGACGATGTAGGTGCCGGCGTTCGGGTCCGCCGCGGCGCCGGCGCCGCGTCCGCCGCCGATGCCGCCGGTCGCGACGGTCAGCGCGACCGAGTGTCCTTCCGGCGACGGCGTGAGTCCGCCGATCGCCGTGCCCGGCACCGTCAGCTGGCGCGCGCGCCGCGCCAGGCCGCTCCAGTCGATCTTGACCTCGGGCACCGGCGCGTTCGCGCCGCCACGGCCGCCCGCCTGCCGCGCCGCCGCTTCCGCGGCCAGGCCCTGGGCCTCGTTGTCGATGTCGCGGTTCATCGGGTCGCGCTCCTGATCGATCAGCGACGTCGCCCACAGCGCCATCGTCGTCGGCAGGCTGCCCTGCGAGGCGATGCCGGCGCTCGCGCCTTCGGCCGAGGTGAAGACGATGTAGCGGCCATCGGCCGTCCACACGGCGTTGCTCTCGGAGTACATCTTGTTCTCGTCCGAGAGGTGGCGCTCGGTGGCGGGCGTATTGCCGGTGATCGGCGCGATGTAGACGTGCGACCGCAGCGTGCGGTCCTGCTTCGCGAAGGCGACCCACTTGCTGTCGGGTGAGACCGACACCGCGGCGATGCGGGCGACGTCGCTCGAGGTGATCACGCTCGTCTTCGCGTCGGCGACGGAATAGCTGTACAGCTTCTTGTCGGCAGCGGTGTAGAGCAGCATCTTCGAGTCGGGCGTCCAGACGAGCGCCCCCTTCTCGTTATCGAGGTCGGTGATCTTCTTCGGCGTCCGGCCTTCAGGATCGGAGACCCAGATTTCGTCGCGGCCGGACTTGTCGGAGATGAAGGCGACGTACTTGCCGTCGGCCGACCACTTCGGCGAGTCGCTGCGCGACGCCATCTTGTCGGGGTTGATCCGGGTGATGTCGCCGCGGTCGGTGGCGATGGTCAGGATCTGCCCGCGCACCGAGATGACCGCGCGGCGGCCCGACGGCGAGATGTCGAAGGCGTCCACTTCGTTGGTGACGGTCTCGATTTCCGCCTCGTTGTCCTTCTCGTCGGTGGTGATGTCGAGCTTGATCTCGTTGGTCCGGCCCGAGGCGACGTCCAGCTTCCAGATGCCGAAGTTGTCCTCGTACATGATCGTCTTGCCGTCGCTCGACATCGACGGCCAGAACACGTTGCCGTCGACGTGCTTCGTGACCTGCGTCGGCTGGCCGGTGCCGGACGCCGGAATCTTGTAGATGTTGTTGGCGCTCTTGCGCACGTCGGGGCTGCCCGGCTTCACGGCCTTGTCGTTCGGCAGCGGGTCGCCGACGAAGTAGATCGAGTTGTCGGCGCCCCACATCGGCCAGTAGCGGTTGTACTGCTCGTCGGCGAGGAGCTTGGTGTAGGTCTTGTCGGCGAGGTTGGCGACCCAGAGGTCGGCGGCGTAGCTGCCGCGATAGTGCTGGCGCGACCAGGTCGACGGATGCCGGTTGAACACCAGCGACTTGCCGTCGGGGGAGTAGCTCGCCCAGTAGCCCCAGTCGAGCGGCAGCGGCGTTTCGAGGCCCCCGGCCGCGGGGACCTGGTAGATGACCGCGACGCTCGGGAACGCCCCGTCGCCGCGCGCGGCGCGGAAGAGGACCTGGCTCGAATCGCGCGACCAGCCGACCACTTCGTCGTTGCCGGTGTGGAAAGTCAGCCGCTTCGGCGCGCCGCCGGCGGCCGGGACGACGAAGACGTCGTTGTTGCCGTAGCGGTTGGAGGAGAAGGCGATCCACTTGCCGTCGGGCGAGAAGCGCGGGTAGATCTCGCGCGCGATGTTGTCGGTCAGGCGGTGCACGGCCGTGCCGTCCTCGCTCGCGGTCCAGATGTCGCCGAGGTAGCTGAAGGTGATCTTGCCGGCGTGAAAGTCAGGGTGCCGCGCCAGCCGCACGGGCGCGGCGGCGAGTTCCGACGCGAACGCGACGGCCACGATCGCCGCCACGGCGGCGCCTACAATCTTGCGAACACGCATGTCGATCCTCCGGGGTGGGGGGGAGTCTACAACAGGTGCTAGGTGCTAGGTGCTAGGTGCTCGGTGCTCGGTGCTGGTGCTGGTGCTGGTGCTACCCGATACTCGTGGCTTCAGCCTTCAGGCGGAAGATCGGCGCGCTGTTTCGTATAGATGCAGTTCCAGGAGTCGGGCAGCGGCAGATCGACACGAACCGGCGATCCCCCTG
>Ga0066652_100002326_pt1 | contig 10352 bp, 9 predicted proteins | sample GraSoiAngelo_101_FD_71413 | JGI IMG/M metagenome (GOLD analysis project Ga0066652, IMG submission 71413) | Grasslands soil microbial communities from the Angelo Coastal Reserve, California, USA - 14_0903_02_30cm | ecosystem: Environmental > Terrestrial > Soil > Grasslands | place: USA... | reverse complement strand
TTTTTCGACAGGCGGGACAGGATCTCCTCTCGGGATAACCCGGTCTGCTGAGACAAGGTCGCCAGTACGTCTGGCCCAAGGGCCCTTTCCAGATCGGAAGGACCAATTTGCTTGTTCGGGCCATGGCCGATCCACGAATCGGCTGCCTCGCCATGGCCGGCCTGTTTGAAGCTGTCGACCAGATCACGCAACCCATTGCTCAACAGATCACCGATGCTCCTTCCGGCCAGCGCTCCACCGAGATTTCCTGGAGGGCCGCCGACTGCACTGGCGCCAGACCCCCGCGAGGGTGAATCCAACTTACCCTGCGCGCTTTTCACCCATTCCGCGATCTTGTCACGGTTCTGATAACCCGCGATGGCGAGTACCGCCAACAGGGCTGTCATGGACGGATAGCCACGACTCACAGCCGCCTCCTTTTCAGGATAGGTTCAGTTACGGGACGAACTGAGGAACTGATTTGGTACTCGCACGGTTCCATCAAGCTCCCTTTGTCCGATTGCGAAAATCCTCAGATACATCTCGACGCGGTCGGTCACTGATTTCAGACTGAACCAGCCTATCGTGCGGCTCGTCGTTTGCTGCGCGCTCGCTGCAAGCGGCTCAAGCCGCTCCCCAGGAGGGATGAGCAGCCGACATAGCCGTGCGTTGGCGATCGATCCAACTTCGGCGCTATAACGTTCTGCAGAAGAAAAAGTCCCCGCCGGCGGCGGCCCTGCGTCAATGCGCGCGGCGGTGGGCGCGAGCCGAATGATGGGAGCGCCCGCCCGAAGCGGCCCCTTTCGCGGGCGGCAGCTGGGTCGGAACCGAGGCCAAATCCAGCTCGGGCTTCGCCGGCTGCGCCTTGGGCGTGACGGTCGGAAGCGAGGCGCTCGTCGCAGCATGGATGCTCGTCGCGGGCGCGGTCGAGCCGGCCGGCAGCAGATGCGCGTTGAGTGCGATAAGGCCGGCCGTCAGAACGGCCCCGACCACCAAGAAGTACTTCAGGATGAGCATCCACGCCCCTCAAGCCGCAAGCCGCGGCAGCGCCTAGCATTTAGTCGCTCGAGGTATGAGGGAGGTTCAATTCCGGCCGTGAGGCGGGGCTGGGAGGACCAAAGTTCCCGCGTTCATCCAGCCTCGTGTCCCGCCGGGGCGCGGCTGCGAACGCCGCCCCAAAAAGCGAAACCCGCGCGGGATCTCTCCCGGCGGGCCTACGTCGTCCGCAACCTCACCACCGCCGGTACATCCGCGGTCGGCAGCTCGGTCGCGAGCGACAGCATTCATATAGGCGAAAATGATGAATATTCAATGACGGCCGTCGCAAACGCCGGCCGCTGGTTGGCGGACGACCCAAGGGCGCTTGCCCCTATCCATAGGCTCGGCTAGGCCCCTCCCCCATGGAGAACCCCAACCCCACGCGTGCCGGCGAGCGCCCGCCGCGGGTGAGTTTTGTCTCGCTCGGCTGCCCGAAGGCGCTGGTCGACAGCGAGCGCATCGTCACCCGTCTGCGCGCGGAAGGCTATGAACTTGCCCGCTCCCACGCCGGCGCCGATCTTGCCGTGGTGAATACCTGCGGCTTTCTCGACAGCGCCCAGGCGGAATCGCTCGCCGCCATCGGCAAGGCGCTCAACGAGAACGGCAAAGTCATCGTGACCGGCTGCATGGGCGCCGAACCCGAGAAGATCACCGCACGTTACCCGCAGGTCCTCGCTGTCACCGGTCCGCAGCAGTACGAAAGCGTGGTTGAGGCCGTGCATCGCGCGCTGCCGCCGCGCCACGATCCTTTTCTCGACCTGGTGCCGCCGGAGGGCATCAAGCTCACGCCGCGGCACTACGCCTATCTCAAGATTTCCGAGGGCTGCAATAACAGCTGCAGCTTCTGCATCATCCCGAAGCTGCGCGGGGAGTTGCGCTCGCGGCCGGCCGCCGAGGTGCTGCGCGAGGCCGAGCGCCTCGTCGCCGCCGGCGTGAAAGAGCTCCTCGTCATCTCGCAAGATACCTCCGCCTACGGCAGCGATCTCAGATATGCGGCGAGCGCGTGGAACGGCCGCGAGGTGCGGGCAAAATTTCTCGATCTCGCCGGCGCGCTCGGCGAGCTCGGCGCTTGGGTGCGGCTGCACTACGTCTATCCCTACCCGCATGTGGACGAGGTCCTGCCGCTGATGGCAGAGGGCAAGGTGCTGCCCTACCTCGATGTCCCGTTCCAGCACGCCGCGCCTGCGGTGCTGCGCCGCATGCGGCGGCCGGCCGCGCAGGAGAAGACGTTGGCGCGCGTCGCGCGCTGGCGCGATGTCTGCCCTGAGCTCACCATCCGTTCGAGTTTCATCGTCGGCTTTCCCGGCGAGAGCGAGGCGGATTTCCGCCTGCTGCTCGATTGGCTCGACGCGGCCGAGCTCGATCGCGTCGGTTGCTTCCGCTACGAGGCGGTCGCGGGCGCGCCTGCCAACGCGCTTGCGCCCGCCGTCCCCGAGGCGCTGAAGGCGGAGCGCTGGCATCGCCTGATGGAGCACCAGCAGGCGATCTCGGCGCGGCGCCTCAAGCGCAAGGTCGGCACCCGCCAACAGGTGATCATCGACGAGGCGCCCCGCAGCGCGAAGTCGGACGGCAGGACGATCGTTGCCAAAGGCCGCAGCCGCGGCGATGCGCCGGAGATCGACGGCGCGGTGCACGTGACAAGCCGCCGTCCCCTGCGCCTCGGCGAGATCGCGACGGTGCGCATCGATCGCGCCGATCAATACGACCTGCACGGCACGGTCGTCGGCTTTTAGCTTGAATCCGAGCTAGCCGCCTCGGCGCAGCACGTTGACGACCGCATTCGTCAATGTTGCGAGCTCGTCCACACCGATCGTGAATGCCGGCGTGAGATAGACGATGGAGCCGAACGGGCGCACGAAAACCCCCTCCGCCACGAAGCGCGCGCGCAAGCCTTCGAGATCGTCGATGCGCTCTAGCTCCACCACGCCGATCGCTCCCTTCACCCGCACGTCCTTGACGCCGGGACGGCCGCGACACGGCGCAAGGCCACGCTCCAGCGCGAGCGCGATGTCCGCAACTTGCCGCAGGCGCGGCTCCCGCTCGAACAGGTCGAGCGAGGCGTTGGCGGCGGCGCAGGCGAGCGCGTTGGCCATGAACGTCGGCCCGTGCGGCAGTGCGGCGCTGGGCTCATCCGACCAGAACGCATCGAAGACCTTGTCGCGCGCAATCGTGACCGCGAGCGGCAAGGTCCCCCCGGTCAAAGCCTTTGAGAGCGTAATGATGTCGGGCAAGACCCCGGCCGCCTCGCAAGCGAACAGGCTGCCGGTGCGACCGAAGCCGGTGAAGATTTCGTCGAAGATCAAGATGAGCTGATAGCGGTCTGCTGCCTCGCGCAGGCGCCGCAGCACCGACTCCGGGTGAAAGCGCATGCCGCCCGCGCCCTGGACTAACGGCTCGACGATGATGCCCGCGAGCTCGTCCGCGTGACGCTCGAGGCAGCGCCCAAACGTCGCGGCGGTCGCATCGTCTTGCGGCAACTCGACGACGTGATGCTCGGGAAGGAGGCCGCGGAACCGCGCATGCATGCCCACTCCGGGATCGGACACCGCCATCGCCCCGGTGGTGTCGCCGTGATAACCGCCCCTGAAGGTCACGAATCTCTTTCGCTTGGGTACACCCTGGTTCACCCAGAACTGCACCGCCATCTTCATGGCTATCTCGACCGCGACCGAACCGGATTCCGAAAAGAACACGCGGCTGAGATCGCCGGGGAGGAGCGCCGCAAGCCGGCGCGCCAGCGTAAGCGCCTGCTCGTGCACCAACCCACCGAACATCACATGCGGCATGAGCGCGAGCTGGCGCTCGACCGCCTGGCGAATATGCGGATGATTGTAGCCGTGGCAGGCAGTCCACCACGACGCGATGCCGTCAATGAGCTCGCGTCCATCGGCGAGCACGATGCGGCTGCCATGGGTGCGCGCCACCGGCAGCGGCGCGCGCGCAGTCTTCATCTGCGCATAGGGCAGCCAGACGTGGGCGAGCCCGGCCTCATACCACGCGTCCTGAGCTCCCTTTTTTCGCGACATTCGCCCCTTTCAATGCAAAGCTTGACCGGCATGACGCCTTGAGTTCGAGAATGCATTCACTCGACGAATTTGCGACCGCCAAGCTCGGCGAACTTCAACGCGCCAGTCTACGCCGCGCCCTCATCGATACCACCCGGACGCCGGGAATTTGGGTGCTGCGGAACGGTCGCCGGTTGCTCTCGTTCTGCTGCAACGATTACCTCAACCTGACCCATCACCCCGTGGTCAAGGAGGCGGCCATCGCCGCGCTGCGCACCTACGGGGTGGGCGCCGGCGCCTCGCGCCTGGTGAGCGGCAACCATCCCCTGCTCGGCGAACTGGAAGCGCGGCTCGCGCGGCTGAAGGAGACCGAGGCCGCGTGCGTGTTCGGCTCCGGCTATCTCGCCAATCTCGGCATCATCCCCGCGCTGGTCGGTCCCGGCGATCTCCTTCTAATCGACGATCTCGCACACGCTTGCCTGTGGGCCGGCGCACGCCTCTCGCGCGCGGCAGTCGTGCCCTTTCGCCACGCCGACGTTCGCCACGCGCAGGCGCTGCTGACCGAGCTGCGGCAGCATCACCCTCACGTGCTGATCGCGACGGACGGGGTCTTTTCCATGGATGGCGATATCGCGCCCTTGCACGCCCTCGCGGCGTTGGCGCAGCGTCACGACGCCTGGCTGATGTCCGACGATGCCCACGGCGTCGGCGTCGTTGGCGGCGGACGCGGCTCGAATTTCGTGCAGCCGATCAAGGCCGACGTCCCGCTGCAGATGGGCACCCTTTCCAAGGCGCTCGGCGCTTACGGCGGCTATCTCTGTGCCTCCGCCGCGGTGGTCGATCTCATCCGCAATCGCGCGCGCACCGCCATTTATTCGACCGCGCTTCCGCCGGCGATGGCCGCGGCCGCCATCGCCGCCCTCGACGTGATCGAAAGCGAGCCCGGCTATGCCGCTCTTCCGCTAGCAAAAGCCAAGACTTTTACCCGCTCCGCCGGGCTGCCCGAGCCGACGAGCCCGATCGTGCCCGTGCTCCTGGGCGAAGCAGATGCGGCGCTGAAAGCCTCGCGGCTCCTGGAAAATGAGGGATACCTGGTCGTCGCCATCAGGCCTCCGACGGTGCCGCAAGGCACCGCCCGCCTGCGGCTGACCTTTACCGCGCAGCATCCCGATCGCGAGGTCGAACGGCTGGCCGAGTTGGTGCGCACGCGTATCCTCGCGCCGGCTCCGGCGACCGCAGCCGAAGCGCAATGAGCGTCGTCTTCGTTACCGCCACCGGGACCGATATCGGCAAGACCTTCGTCACCGCGGGAGTGATCCGGCATATCCGCGCCAGCGGCGGCGCAATCGCCGCGGTCAAGCCGATCGTCAGCGGTTTCGATCCCCACGCGTGGCAAGACAGCGATCCCGCCGTTCTGCTGGCCGCGCTCGGGCGCCCCGCCACGTTGGAGGAGGTAGAGCGGATCGCGCCGTGGCGATTCAAGGCCCCGCTCTCGCCGGACATGGCGGGCCGGCGCGAGGGCCGCACGATCCAATTTCGCGACGTGGTGGAGTTTTGCCGCAACGCGGCGGCGGCGCAGCGCGGGCTCCTTCTCATCGAGGGTGTCGGCGGGATCATGGTGCCGCTCGATGAGCGGCGCACGGTGCTCGATTTGATGTCTGTCTTGCGTGCCCCGGTCATCCTGGTGGCCGGGAGTTACGTCGGCACCATCAGCCACACCTTGACGGCGCTCGAAGTCATGGCGCGCCGCAATCTCGACATCGCCGCCGTCGTGGTCAGCGAAAGCGAAGGCAGCGCGGCCTCCCTCGAGGAGACCGCCGCCGCCATCGCCCAATTTGCCGATGCGATCGACCTGATTGCACTTCCGCGTCTCGCGACGGCGACGAGCGAGCACGCGGCCTTCGCCCAGATCGCCGGTTTGATATCCGGCTCGTTCTGATGCCGTTGCTGGTCAGTGCAGGAGAATACTCGCTCCGGTCGTCTTGCGGCCTTCCAGATCCCGGTGCGCCTGCTGCGCGTCCTTGAGCGGGTATTTCTGATTCACCGGAATTTTGACGGCGCCGCTCCCCACGACTTCGAACAGGCCGTTCGCAATCTTGAGCAAGTCCTCGCGTTTGGCCGCATAGGTGGTCAACGTGGGACGCGTGGCGAACAGCGAGCCTTTCGTCTGCAGAACATTGATGTTGAAGGCGTCGATCGGTCCGGATGACGAACCGAAGCTCACGAACATGCCGAGCGGTTTGATACAATCGAGCGAGGCCGGAAACGTCGCTTTACCGACGCCGTCATAGACTACCTCGCACAATTTTCCGCCGGTGATCTCCTTCACTTTGGCGGCGAAGTCCTCATCGCGGTAGAGGATGACGTGGTGGGCGCCGTTCTTCTTGGCGAGCTCGGCTTTGTCCTTCGAGCCGACGGTACCGATCACGTTGGCGCCAAGATGGTTGGCCCATTGGCAAGCGATAAGGCCGATGCCGCCGGCGGCGGCATGGATGAGCACGTTGTCTCCCTTCTGCACCTTGTAGGTGCGCCGCAGAAGATACTCCACCGTCATGCCCTTGAGCATCATGGCGGCGGCCTGCTCGTAGCTGATCTTGTCGGGAAGTTTCACCGCGCGATCCGCCGGCAGCACGCGCTCGCCCGCATAAGCGCCGAGGGCCGACACATAGCCGACGCGGTCGCCCACTTTGATATCCGTGACGCCCGAACCGACGGCGGTGACTTCGCCCGCCCCCTCGTTGCCGGCGACGAACGGCATGCCGACCGGCGAGGGATACAAGCCGCTGCGGAAATAGGTGTCGATGAAATTGATGCCAGAGGCGTGGTTCTTGATTTTGATCTGGCCAGGGCCCGGCGTCGGCGACGGGATGTCTTCGTAGGTCAACACCTCCGGCCCGCCTGTCTTGTGAACTCGCACCGCTGCAACCATTGCTGTCACTCCCTATCTCGACTTGCACCCAACCGGTGCGCCAATGTCTCCCAGCAGCGCTTCGCGATCAAGCCGGTTAGCCGCGGCGCCGCTGCCGGTTGCGTTTTGCCATCACGTTGAAGGCCTCCACCGCGGCGGCAAAAGCCATGGCAAAATAGATATATCCGCGCGGAATATGGAATTCGAAGCCGTCTGCGACCAGGGCAACCCCGATCAGCAGCAAGAATGCGAGCGCCAGCATCTTCGTGGTGGGGTGCGCGGCGATGAAGGCGCCGACCGGGTTCGCCGCCGCATACATGACGATCATGGCGATGACCACGGCGGCAATCATCACCTCGAGATCCTCGGCCATGCCGATCGCGGTGAGGATCGAATCGAGTGAAAACACCAGATCGATGACGACGAGTTGAACGACGATCCAGGCGAATGCGCGAGTGCCGCCGCTCGGCTCGACTTGGCTGTCGTGGGCTTCCACCTCGCCGTGAATTTCATGCGTCGCTTTGGCAAGCAGAAACATGCCGCCGCCGATCAGGATGATGTCGCGCCAGGATATTTCTATGCCGAAAACGCCGAACAGCGGTGTCGTGAGGCCGATGAGCCAGGTCAGCGCGGCGAGCATGATCACGCGGAAGATGAACGCGAGGGAGAGGCCGACCAGGCGGGCGCGGCGGGCCTTGTCCTTGGCGAGCCGGGTGGTGAGGACGGAGATGAAAACGAGATTGTCGATGCCGAGCACGATCTCGAGCGCGGTCAGCGTCACGAGCGCGGCCCACGCATTGGGATCGGCCAGCAGCGATAGGCTGTGCATTCAGCGTCTCTCGGTCAGCCCCACGCCGAGAAAATATAGGGCGATCACCACCAGGCCGCCTGCGACCCAAGGTCCGGGCGCGAGGTCCTTCAGCACGGCGATGAGTGCGAGCGCCGCCCACGAGATCAAACCGGCCATGTTGAGCGTTTGCAGCCGCGCCACCCGCACGGGATGGACAAATCTGAACCGGGCGAAGGTCAGCGCGGCGAGACCCGCGATAATCAATGCCGCGATTGCCGGCCCGGGTTTAAGCAGGAAAAGGTAGAAGGCAGCCACATTCCAGAGCGCGGGAAACCCACGAAAATAATTGTCCGCGGTTTTCATCTGCCGGTCGGCGAAATAGAGCGCGCCGGTGACGACGATGACCATCCCTGCGAGGAGGGCAAGCGGCTCCGGCAGCAGGCCTCCGGCGGCAATCGCGTAGGCGGGCACGAACACATAGGTAACGAAATCCACGACCAGATCGAGCACGTCGCCGGACCAGCGCGGAAGCACCTCCGCAACTTTGAGCCAGCGGGCGATCGTTCCGTCCACTCCATCGACGATCATCGCGATGCCGAGGCACAGGAACATCGCCGCCCACTCCCCGCGCGCTGCATAGAGAAGCGCCGCCAGCGCCAGTGCCGCCCCCGCGGCCGTGAAGATATGCACCGCAAAGGCGCGGGCGTGGATCAACATGCCGTCCTCACTCGTGACGCGGGGGATGGGCCGCAAGATGCCCATTGACCGGCGGCGGCATCATACGGTCTTGCTAGTCGTTGTCATGCCCGCCGCCGATCCTCGGGGATTAGCACCAGCGGGCCATCGATCTTGAAGATAGGTGCGGCGTGAGCAGCTTGACGGCCGAAGTCGTCATTGTCGGCGGTGGCCCGGCCGGCCTGACCGCGGCGATCGCGCTTGCCTCCGGTGGGGTCGAAACCGTGCTGGTTGCCAATACCCCGGCCGCGCCGGATCACCGCACCAGCGCCTTGCTTCAAGGTTCGGTGAAGGCGCTCGAGACGTTGCACGTCTGGGAGCACTGCCGGGAGCATGCCGCGCCCTTGCGGGTCATGCGGATCATCGACGCCACCGCGCGGCTGGTGCGCGCCCGGGAAGCTTGCTTTGCCGCCAGCGAGATCGGGCTCGATGCGTTTGGCTACAATATCGAGAACCGGTTCCTCATCGCCGCGCTCCAAGCTCGTGCCCGCGAGCTGCCCGCGCTCGTCCATATCCGCGACGAAGCGGTCGCAGTCGAGATCGGCGAGGAGCAAGTGACCGTGCGCTGCAGGGGCGGCACCGCGCCGTCAGGGCGCTTGGCCATCGGCGCCGACGGACGACAGTCACTGTGTCGCTCCGCCGCCGGCATCGACATGCGCGGGCGGACCTACGCGCAGACCGCGCTCACCTTCAACCTTGGCCACAGCCGGCCGCACGACGATACGTCGACTGAATTCCACACCGAGACCGGTCCCTTCACGCTCGTGCCGCTGCCGCAGCGACGCTCAAGCCTGGTTTTTGTGGTCGACCGTGCCGAGGTCGGCAACATTTCGACGCTCTCCGATGCGCAGCTGGCGGCGGAGATCGAACGCCGCTCGCATTCGGTCCTGGGCAAGGTGGAGGTCGAGGTCGGCCGCGGCGTCTTCCCGTTGGCGGCCGCAACCGCCACCCGCCTCGGCGCGGGGCGGGTTGTACTCATCGGCGAAGCCGCCCACGTCGTCGCGCCAATCGGCGCGCAAGGTCTCAACCTCGGGCTGCGTGACGCCGCGACCATCAGCGAGCTCGTGGTCACCGGCCATCGCGAGGGCGAGGACGTCGGAGAGCTGAGCGAGCGCTACGAGCGCATGCGCCGCGCCGATACGACGAGTCGGATGCTGGGGGTCGATCTCCTCAACCGCAGCCTGCTCTCGGATTTTCTGCCGCTGCAGGGCGCTCGCGCCGCCGCGCTTTTCCTCATGGAGCGCCTCGGACCGTTGCGTCGGGCGATCATGCGCGAGGGGGTGACGCCGTGGGCCTCGCAACCGCGCCTCATGCGCGGAGAGGCGTTGTAGGCGTGAGCGATCCACCGCTGCCCATGAAAGCGGCTTGGCGAGGGCCGGGCGCCCTCATACCGTAACAACAAGCGTTGCAAGGAATTTGCACCCATGAAGCTTCCGCGCAATTTTTTCAAGCCGCTGGCGGTCGGCGCGCCGGCGCCGCTGCGCGAGCTCCCGGTCAAGCTCGAACGCATGATTCATTTCGTTCCTCCACATATCGAGAAGCTGCGCGCCAAAGTGCCGGAGCTGATCGCCGAGGTCGACGTGGTGCTCGGAAACTTGGAGGACGCAATCCCGGCTGATGCCAAGCAGGCGGCGCGCGCCGGATTCATCGCCATGGCCAAAGCCAACGACTTCGGCGCAACCGGCCTATGGACGCGCATCAACGCCCTCAATTCCCCGTGGATGCTCGACGACGTGGTCGAGATCGTCGGCGCGGTGGGAGACAAGCTTGACGTCGTCATGTTGCCCAAGGTCGAGGGACCGTGGGACGTCCATTATCTCGACCAGCTGCTCGCCCAGCTTGAGGCAAAATACGCGGTGACGAAGCCGATCCTCATCCACGCCATTCTCGAGACGGC
>Ga0066652_100002324_pt1 | contig 10354 bp, 9 predicted proteins | sample GraSoiAngelo_101_FD_71413 | JGI IMG/M metagenome (GOLD analysis project Ga0066652, IMG submission 71413) | Grasslands soil microbial communities from the Angelo Coastal Reserve, California, USA - 14_0903_02_30cm | ecosystem: Environmental > Terrestrial > Soil > Grasslands | place: USA... | reverse complement strand
GACACCGGCGAGGTCGAGGACCTGGTCAAGGCCGGGATCATCGACCCGACGATGGTCACCCGCTCGGCGCTGCAGAACGCGGCGTCGATCGCGAAGAACATCCTGACGACCGAGGCGATCGTCGCCGAGGCGCCGGAGAAGCAGCCCGTCGGTGCCGGCATGGGCGGCGGCATGGGTGACATGGGCGGCATGATGTAACGACCGGAAAAGTCCCGCGCAGCGCGACTTTTCTGGTGCCTAGCCACCACAGCGGAAGGGCCGGCCAAGCCGGCCCTTCCGCTTTCGGAGAACGTTCAGGGCGTCTGCGGCTTCGTGCAGAGGCCCGGTCGGTCCTCGGTCTTGCCGAGGTCGTCGATCCAGAGGTTCGCGGTTCCCGACGTGCCGGCGCCGACGCTTCCGTCGCTGCAGTCGACGAACCCGTTTCCGATCGCCTTGTTGCGCTCGATCGTGTTTCCGCTCGCCTGCGCCCCGGGCCCGTTCGCTCGAATTCCGTAGAACCCGTTGTCGAGAACGTGGTTCTCGCGGATCGTGTTCCCGTTCGCGTTCTGGGTGAGCAGGATTCCCGTGTTCCCGTTGTCCTCGACGAGGTTGTTCTGGACGAGGTGCCCGGTCCCGTCGTGCACGAAGATCCCGAACAGATCGGTGCCTCGGATGTGGTTCTGCTCGATGACCGTGTTCTGGTTCGAGCCCTCGAGGCTCATCCCCCAGATCGCAGGCCCCTCGACGAGGTTGTAGGCGATGTCGGTGTCCGTCACGCCGACGATCAGGTTCACGGCGCCGTTCGTGTTGCCGACGAAGTGGTTGTACGCGATCAGGCCGTTCGTCAGCTGTGGCTGGAAGAAGCCGTTGAACGAGTCTCCGATCGGGACGGCGACGAAGTTCGAGACGAAGTCGTTGTGGACGACATCCATGCTCGAGCAGAAGCAGTCGATCAGGTCGACCGCCTGGAAGTTGTCGTCGAACTCGTTGTTCTCGATCGTCGAGTTCGACGCGCGGTCGACGCGCAGGCCCTCCCGGAAGTTGCCCGGGCCTGCCGGCGGCACGACGTTCTGGTGCCGGACGCAGTTGTGGCTGAAGACGGAGGCGACGGCTCCGCTGCTCCGCCACTGGACGCCGAAGTACCCGTTGTCCTGGACGACGTTGTGCTGGACGACGTAGCCCGAGTGCAGCGGTGACGTCACGATTCCCGAGCTGCCCAACCCGGTCGTGTTCGTGACCACGAACCCATCGAGGACGACGCCGTTCGCGGCGATCGTGAACCCGTTCGTGCCGGTCGGCGGGTCGACGATCGCGTAGTTCGTCGGATCGTCGGCCGCGTCGTTCGGACATTGACTCGCCTGCCCCTGATGGCGCGGCGCGACCAGCGTCAACGCGTCCTTCAGAACGGGCACTGATTCCTCGTAGCGACCGGGGCAGACACGGATCGTCGCGCCGGGCGGCGCGGCCGCTGCGGCGGCTGTGATGCTCGTGAAGTCCGCGTTCGGGCACTCGACACGGTCGTTGTCCACGATGAACAAGGCCGGCGTCGCGATCGCCGGAGCCGAACCCGAGGCGCCGACGGTGGCCAGCTCCGCATCCGTCACCGCGACCGGCTCGACAGTCGGCGTCAGTGACGCGGCGGCATCGAGAGCCCGAGCTCCGTCCGCCGGCTGCGGAACGCTCGCCGGATCGAAGCGCGCAGTCCAGTCGGTAGGCGGCACCAGGCCGGTGTCGGCCTCCGCCGGCACAGCGCCGAAACCGACGGCCACGGCGGCAGCCGCGACCGCCAGCAACATGCCTCGAAACATCCCTTCCCCCCTCAGTAGAACCGCAGGACACCGCTCTAACGGCGTCGATAACAAGTGAGATACGCACGACTTCTGAGTTCGGGTGATCGGCGACAGCAGAGCGGCAAAGCCGGCCCTTCCGCTTCTTCAATGAAGCTCTGCCAGACGCTGCGCCACGGCCTCCGCCTGCGGGAGGCGCGCTTCGAACGCTTCGTGCACTAGTGCACGAACGGATGCGGAGAGCGCTCCGCGCAGCTCCTCGGGCTCGAGCGCCCCGACGTGGGTGCCCTCGAAGCGAGCGAGCGTCTGGGCTGAGAGGTCGTCGTAGCCGCGCGCCTGCACTGCGGGCACTCCCTCGCGGAGGCACGCAAGCACGAGCGCGTGGTCGCGCACGGCGCCGACATAGTGCTCGGCCTGCCACAGTCGCCCGCGCTCGATGCAGGTGCGGGAGTGGAGCGCGTAGATCACGCCCCACCCGAAGATGTCGGCGGCCACCGGCGGCGCGGGGAAACGGGCGTCTCCGGCGGCGGTCTCGCCGAACAGGAGCCGGAAGCGTGGCCCGGCCGGGCGGAACGCCGCCGCCGGCATCATCGACAGGTCGAACTGGAGCGCGTCCGGAAGCAGGAACACGCGGTAGATGGTCGGAGCGCGCTCGAGGTCGACCAGATGCACGGCGTCGAGCTCGTCGGCGAGCCTGTGGGTCCAGTCGTCGAGCACCTCGCGGATCGGCACGCGATCGGCGACGCCGAACGTGAGGTCTAGGTCCGAGAACCGGTCGCCGCCGCTGAGGGCGAGCGAGCCGACGGCGGCGCCGGCGACGACCCGCGCGTCCTGATCCGCGAGAAGGAGCACGCGCTCGCGGAGCGCGTCGCGCTGCGCAACGGTGAACACGAGGGCGATTCTAGAAAGCAAAACGGCCCGATAAGGGCCGTTTTGCGAGGGGGTGGGGGAGGTGGTTCGGGATACTTATCGGCGGGTTTCGGCAGGAACCGCCATCCCTCGTTCGAGGGTTAGCCTGCCGTGACGGCGCGTAGGGCGTTCACGATCCCGGCGCCGTAGAAGCTGTTCGAATCGGGCTTGCCCTTGCACGTCGCCGTGTCGAAGGCGAAGAGGCCCGGCGGGAGGTCGTATGTCACCGTCGGGGGCGACGGACATCTGTCGGGGACCGCCGATGCCTCCAGGCGCGACTCGAGCGCCGAGGGCGACATGTGGCCGTAGCGCGAGGCGATCAGCGCCGCAACGCCTGCGGCCTGCGGCGCGGCCATCGACGTCCCCTGCTCCCACGCGTAGGTCGCGCAACCCTTGCCCGGCTCGCAGTCCTGCTCGACGAGCGACGGGTCGAGCGTCGACGCGGTCTCGGCCGTCCACGCGCCGAGGAGCCGTCCGCCGCCGCGGTACGACGCCGGCGGAAGCTGGAAACGCTTGTCGCCGCCGGGAGCGGCCACGTCGACCTCCTTTGAGCCGTAGTTCGAGTAGTAGGCCTTCTGGTTCGCGTAGCCGGTCGCGGAGACGCCGACGACCCCGTCGAGGTCGGCCGGAAGCTCGACTGTCTGTCCCATCACCTTGCTGTCGCTCAGGTCGAGGTTGTCGTTGTCGACCGACGCGATCGGCAGGACGCCGTTCCGGCGGGCGAAGTCGACCGCGCGCTGGACGAGCGTGATCTCGGCCTTGTCAGACTTCGAGTCCAGGTAGATGCCGATGCTCATCGCGGCCACGTCGAAGTGGCTCTGGCCGGCGTAGACGAGCGCCTGGGCGACGGCGCTCGAGGTGCCGACGCCGTTCGCGTCGAGAACCTTCAGCGCGACCGTCGTCACGTCCGGAGCGACGCCGGAGACGCCGATGCCGTTGATCGGCGCGCCGATCGTGCTCAGCACCCACGTGCCGTGGCCGTCGTGGTCCTGGAGGTCGGGCTCGCTCGGCACGAACGACCGGCTGCGCGCCGTGTCGAGGTTCGGCGCGACGTCGGGGTGTGCAAGATCCGCTCCCGAGTCGAGGACCGCGACCACGACGTCCCGGCGGCCGCGTTCGACGCCGTACGAGCCCCCGGGCGTGGCGTCGAGGCGAAGCTTGTCCCACTGCTGGCCGTAGAGCGGATCCATCCCGCCCGGTGTCGTCGCCCCGCGGCGCGCGCGCGGCGCCGAGCCCGACCCGTCGTCGCGCGCGAGCAGCCGCGAGGCCGACTCCACGTCGGCGGCGGCGACCTCGCTCGAGCGGAGCAGCGCGGCCGTGAAGTCCGCGTTCGACGACGTCGCGCGAACGCCGCCGATCTGCGGCATCGAGGTCGTGATCGTCCCGCCGGCGGCGGCGACGAGCTGCGCGGCGTCGGCGGGCAGACCGCTTGTCTGGGCGAACGCGACGACGTAACGCCTCGCGGGTGCCGCGTCGGTGCGCGCCGAGGCGGCACCGGTGACGGCGAGAGCGGCTGCGAGCGCCGCAACGGGGATCCGAATCTTCATGAACTCCTCTTTCGTGCCGGGAACGCCGAGGAGTCGCCACAAGCGGGGCCGCAGTGCCGACTCGAGGTCTCCGAGGGATCGGCGCCGGGCGCCGGGCGATCCATACCCCGTTCGAGGCGCGAAAAGACGAGGGGCGCCAGCAGGCGCCCCTCGTCAGCTTCTTATTCGAGCTGGTCTAAGGCGCCTTGTCGCCGTAGATGTTCTGGTCGATGCCGCCCGCGTGCGGACAGCGGTCGCCGCTCCAGCCCTTGATCGTGTTGCCCTTCTTGTCCGTTGACGTCAGGACGACGCGGCACTGGTGGACGTCGGCCGTCGCGTTGTCCTCGTCCTCCGTCGTCTCGCGCGGATCCGATCCCTGAGCCGTGTTCCGCCAGTCCGTCCAGACCGTGTAGGCGATGTTCCCGAGCGACGTGACCCACAGGTAGTCGCCGGCGAACGGCACCGCGCGGTTGTCGAACTGCTCGTAGTTCGGGTTCGTCGTCACGTCGGTGATCCTCGTCTTGCCCGTCCAGGCCCCGCCGGCGTTCGTCGACATCGCGCCGTAGACGTCGAGCGACGCCACCGTCGTCTTGTTCGCGCAGTTGCCGATCGGGCGCTGGATGCTGTAGCACGAGTCGTTCCGGCTGTCCCACCAGATCGCGTGGAGGACGCCGCCGTCGGCCGAGATATCCGGGAACACCTGGTGCCCGCCGGCCGTCGTGTCGTCGATCATCGCCGGCGACGTCTTCGCTCCGTTCGCGCCGTTGTAGCGGATGAAGAAGGTGCGGGCCTGCCCGACCTTGCCGTCCCCGGCGCTCGAGTACGTCGACGTGGAGTTCGTGACGGTCCCCGGCTTCGTGGCGTCATAGACCATGTAGATCCACTCGTTGGTCTTGTCGAGCTGGTCGGCCGTCGAGCGGACCTGCGTGTCGCGGCGGAAGAACGTGTAGCCGGATGCGCAGTGGTCGTTGAAGTCGCCGCAGTCGCGGGCGGAGTTCGAGGGTGCGTCGCCCTCGGCGACCTCGCCACTCTGCGGATCGTCGCGCTGGAGCTGCGGCATCGGGATCGGCTCGGGCTCGCTCTCGTCCTCCGCGTCTGAGCGGATGAAGTCGGCGATCTTGACCGCAGGCCCGAACGTCTTCCCGCAGTCGGTCGACTTGACGATGTAGATCGAGTCGCTCGACGGGCCCACGGACGTGAACGTCCGGAAGGTCACGTACACGTGGCTGTTGCCGGTCACCGAGATGTCCGGGAACTGGAGGCTCTTCAGCGTCTGCGACAGCTTCATCGGGTTGCTGAACGTGACGCCGTGGTCGGTCGAGCGCGAGAAGTAGATCTCGTTCGCCCCGTTGCCGTTGAAGCGCGACCACGAGAAGTACACGTTGCCGTCGCAACCGAGATTGCCCGTACGGTCGGCCTCGATCGCCGTCTTGTCGTGGAACACGCCGAGCAGGTTCGGCGCCGACGAGCCCTTCGCGACCACGGTCGTCCCGTAGTACTCGAGCCCGTCCCGCGTCGTCGTCGGGGCATTCGGCCCGTCTGGGTTCCGGAAGCGTGCGACGAACTCGTCGCCGAAGGTCTTTGCGGTCCCGGCCGGGTCGCCGGAGGTCTCCGAGCCGAAGAACGCGCGGCCGTGGTTGTCCCACGCGATCACCGGGTCGCCGGCGCTCGCCGTGCGAGCCTGCGACAGCGCCGCGTACGGCGACTTGTCGTCCGGGTAGCCGGGGACGAGCGAGCTCGTCCAGTTGAGGCCGCCGTCCAGCGAGCGGTAGTAGCCGAGCCAGATCGGCCCGATCGCGCCCGCGAGGGCGCCACGGTTGTAGACGCCGCAGTAGTCGTTCGAGCTGCCGAGCAGCACGTCCGGGTTCCGCGGGTCGAGTGCCACCGCCGGCTCGTTCTGACGCCCGTGGGAGACGGTGCACTCGTCGAGCGTCTGGTCGGTGTACGGAGTGCCTGTCGCGAGCGTGTACTCGCTCGTGTACCCGGCGCCGCAGCCGATGTCCGGGTGACAGTCGTTCGTAAGGCGGACGTCGCCGCCAGGCGTCGAAGCTCCCGCAATGCCGCCGACTGCGAAGACGGCCAGGCACGCGAGCGCCGCGACGACGAAGAATCTCCTCATGTTCCTCCCCCTCGTGGGAACTGCGTAGAGTCGGATATTAGAACCCGTACCGCTGCTCTCGCCAGTAGTCGGCCTCGTTGTGGTAGCCGTAGCGCTCCCAGAACCCCGGCCGGTCGGCGGCGGTGAGCTCGATCGCGCGGAGCCATTTCGCGCTCTTCCAGAAGTAGCGCTGGGGCACGAGGAGCCGGAGCGGCCAGCCGTGCTCCGGCGTCAGCGGCGCGCCGTCGGCTTCGTAAGCGACGAGCGACGCTTCGTCCTCGAGTAAGGACAGCGGCACGTTCGATGTGAATCCCTGCTCCGCGTGGGCGACGACGAATCGTGCGCTCGGCTTCGGCCGAACGAGCTTCGCGAGCTCGCGCCAGTGGATGCCGCGAAAGCTCGTGTCGAATCGGCTCCACCGCGTGACGCAGTGGATGTCGGTCGTGATCTCGTGGCTCGGGAGCACCCTGAGCTCGTCCCAGCTCAGCGTGACGGGCTCCTCCACCTCGCCGAAGACGCGGAAGTCCCAGCTCGCGAGGTCGGTCTGCGGGATCGAGCCGGCATGGAGCACCGGCCACTTCTCCGTCAGGTACTGGCCGGGCGGCAGGCGTGCGGGGTCGAGGCCGCGCTCGACGAGCTTCTGCTCCGCCTTCGACCGGAAGAGAGGCACCGCTGCCTAGACTAATTCCAGTGAGATTCGTCAGGCGGCACCGCTCCTACATTCGCGTCGCCGGGCCCGATGCGGAGGACTACCTCCAGCGGATGGTCTCGAACGACGTCGAGGCGCTCGATGTCGGTGCTACGTGCGACGCGCTGCTACTGACGCCGAAGGCGCGCGTGATCGCGCCGCTCGCCGTCCTGCGGCGGGCGGGGGACGACTTCCTGCTGATCACCGAGCCCGACCTCGGCGATCGCGTTCGCGCCGAGCTGACGCGGTACCGCTTTGCCGCGAAGGCCGAGATCGAGCCGGAGGAGCACGACTCGTGGCTCGTCCTCGGCGGACCGGAGGTGCTGGACGAGCGTCCAGCGGGCGAGGAGGTCGACGAGGCCGAGTACGAGCGGTGGCGCGTCGAAGCGGGCGTGCCGCGCTGGGGGCACGAGATCGACGAGACGATCCTGCCGGCGGAGGCCGGCCTGACCGAGACGCACGTGAGCTTCACGAAGGGGTGCTTCCCCGGCCAGGAGCCGATCGCGAGGCAGCGCTATCGAGGCAAGGTCAACCGCCGGCTACGCGTCCTTCGCGTCGACGGCGAGCCGTCCGGAGCAGAGCTCGTCCTCGGCGACAAGGTGGTCGGCCGGATCACGTCCCGCGCCGGCGATCGCGCGCTCGCGTACGTACGAGTCGAGGTTCCAGAGGATGCCGAGCTACGCGCCGGCGCCGCTACACTGACCGTCCCTTAGCGCCCGTAGCTCAGGGGATAGAGCGCTGCCCTGCGGAGGCAGAGGTCGCATGTTCGAATCATGCCGGGCGCATCCCGCCTCGCGCCCTGCGGGCGCTCGCTTCACGGGGGAAACCCGGTTTCCCCGTGCGCCCCTCGCTGGCATCACAAGGTCAGCGGCGCCGGCAAAGCCGGCGCCTCCTGGAACGTGCCGCCGGTCGCGGCGCAAGACTATGGCGGTGCTCGCGAAGGTCGCAGCGACCCTTTACGTCGGGAGCCGGCTGCCCCGGCAGCGGCGGGTTCACTTCCTCCCCCGCGAGGCTCTCGAGGCGCGGCGGGACGTGCGGATCCGGGAGACGGTCGCGTACGCGGCGGCTCACGTCCCGCACTACCGCGACCTGTTCCGCCGCGAGCGGATGGATCCGCGGGAGATCCGGACCGCCGAGGATCTCGATCGGCTACCGCTCGTCTCGAAGGAAGACTTTCGCGCGGCGCCGGAGCGCTTCCTGTCGGAGGCGAGGCGGCGCGGCCCGACGCTCGAGCTGTCGACGACCGGCACGACCGGAGTGCCGGTCGCGGTCCTCCACGACCACCGGTCGCTCCTCGCGAACATGGCCTACGGCGAGCGCGAGCGCGTCGTGGAGGCGGCCCTGGCCGGCGGCGGGCGCTACTTCATCCTCGAGGTCACGCGCCTCGGCTCGACCTCCCGCCGCATCCGCGGGTTCTACGACGCACACACCGTGCGCCCGCGGCGGCTCCCCTACCGTTGCGTGCCGATCTCCGAGCCGCTCGATCGGCTCGTCGAGATGATCGAGCGCTGGCGGCCCGACGTCGTCTGGAGCTACGGCGCGTTCCTCGAGACGTTCTTCCGGCTGCTGCTCGACCGCCCGCGGCCGCGGCATCTTCCGAAGGCGGTGGTGTACGGCGGCGGCGGCATGAGCGACGCCGGACGTGAGCTCGTGGAGGAGGAGTTCGGCGTCGCTGCGCTGTCGGCGTACAACGCGGTCGAGGCGCTGAAGCTCGCGTTCCTCTGCGAGGAGCGCCGCGGGTTCCACGTCCACGAGGACCTGTGTCACGTCCGGCTCGTCGACGAGCTCGGGAAGCCGGCGGCGCCGGGGGCCGCAGGCGAGGTCGTCATCAGCAACCTCGTCAACCGCGGCACCGTGCTCCTGAACTACCGGCTCGGCGATCGCGCCGTGGCGGCGACGGAGCCGTGCGCCTGCGGACGGACCTCCCGCCTCCTCGCCAGCGTCGACGGGCGGATCGACGAGATCGTCGTCCTTCCGAGCGGCGAGCTCGTGCTCACGGTGCAGGTCTGGGACGCGCTCGCTGCTCACCGGTTCGTCAGCCGCTGGCAGCTCGTGCAGCGATCGAGTCATAGCTTCGAGCTGCGTGTCGTCACCGCCGACGGGCTCGACGGGCGGCGCGCCGTCCTCGAGGAATCGATTCGGGCTCGGCTTCCGGGTGTCGAGACGGAGGTCGTCGAGGTCGACGAGATTCCCCTCGAGAACGGGAAGTTTCGGCCGATCGTGCCGCTCGCCGGCTGACGGCGCCCGCAGGAAAAGCGGCTGCGCGTGCCGAACTTCCGCGTGTGGCCGACGTGCCCGACGGACTCACGCTCGCGCAGAACCGGGACCGCGTCTCGCGGCACGAGCCGCTGATCCGGCGCGCGTGCATCGCGCTGCTCGTGGCGCTCTGTCTCGCCGGGCTTGCGAACGTCTTCGGCCAGCGGCCGGGAACGTCGAAAGCCGCCACGGCGAAGGCGTCGCTGTCCGTCTACGCACCGTCACGCCTGCGCGGCGGGATCTACTTCGAGGCGCGGTTCCACGTCGTCGCGCGCCAGGAGCTGAAGCGCGCGACGCTCGTTCTCGACCCCGGCTGGCTCGAAGGGATCACCGTCAACACGATCGAGCCGAGCCCGATCGGGGAGGCGAGCGCCGACGGGAAGCTGGTGCTCACGCTAGGCCATATCCCCGCAGGCAAGTCGTTCATCCTGTTCATGCAGCTGCAGGTGAACCCCACGAACGTCGGTCACCGGTCGCAGAACGTCGAGCTCGACGACGGCACAACGCCGCTCCTCCGGATCAAGCGGTCGGTGACGATCTTCCCGTAATGGACATCGTCGCCCGAGCCGGCGTTGCGTTCGTCTTCATCTACTTCCTGACGCGGATCGTCGGCCGCCGCGAGCTGAACACGCTCGAGCCGTTCGACCTGATCCTGTTGATCGTGATGGGCGACATCGTCCAGCAGGGCGTGACCCAGAACGACCAGTCCGTCACGGGGCTCCTACTCGCCGGCTCGGCGATCGCGATCATGACCGTCCTGTTCTCGTACGCCAGCTTCAAGCTGCCGTCCCTGCGGCCGCTCCTCGCCGGGGAGCCGATCGTCCTCGCCGAGAATGGAAAGCCGATCGAGCGCAATCTCCGGCGTCAGCGGATCACGCTCGAGGAGCTGCTCGCCGAGGCTCGGATGCAGCAGATCGCGTCGCTCGACGAGGTCAAGTGGGCCGTGCTCGAGACGAGCGGTCAGATCAGCTTCATCAAGAAGTCGTGACGCTCTACCTGACGGAGGAGGACGTCGGCGCGCTGCTGACGACCGAGGACGCGCTCGAGGCCGTCGAGGGCTCGTTCCGGAGGCTCGCCGCCGGCGAGATCGAGAACCGGCCGCGCTACCGGC
>Ga0066652_100002320_pt1 | contig 10360 bp, 8 predicted proteins | sample GraSoiAngelo_101_FD_71413 | JGI IMG/M metagenome (GOLD analysis project Ga0066652, IMG submission 71413) | Grasslands soil microbial communities from the Angelo Coastal Reserve, California, USA - 14_0903_02_30cm | ecosystem: Environmental > Terrestrial > Soil > Grasslands | place: USA... | reverse complement strand
AGCGCGTGAAGGAAGCACAGGCGCGCGAGTTGATGCGCTGGGAAGCCGAGCAGCACGTCCCGTTCGACATGGAGTCGGTGGAGCTGGATTTCCAGATCCTCGATCCCGACGGCGACGGCCTCGAGATGCGCGTTCTCCTCGTTGCCGCGAAGCGCGAGCTCGTGGAATCCAAGGTCCGGGTGCTCACTGACGCCGGTCTGGAGCCAGCGATCGTGGACGTCGACGCGTTCGCGCTGCACAATGCGTTCGAGCTCAATCATCCCGACGCCATGCAGGGCGTCGTTGCGCTCGTGAACGTCGGCCACGACGTCACGAACATCAATATTCTCGACGAAGGCGTGCCCGTCCTCACGCGCGACCTCACGCTCGGGACGCGGCACTTCCGTGAGGGGTTGCAGCGTGAGCGCGGCCTGGGCACCGAGGACGCGGACCGGCTGCTCCAGGGATTCGACCGGTCGCCCCACCTCGACGCGGTCATCGAAACGCGCGGCGCGGACATCGCGACCGGCATCGAGCGCGCGGTGGCATTCCTCGCCTCCAACACCCGCGGCGGCGCGCAGGTGCGCTCCGCATTTACCTGTGGCGGCGGCGCCCGCATCCCCGGCCTCACCGAGGCTCTCGCGGCGCGCCTCAACATCGGCGTGCAGCAGGCGAATCCGCTGGCGGCGCTCAACGTCGACGACGGGGCGCTCGAAGGGCTCGTCACCGACGAGGTCTCGCCTCTGCTCATGCTCCCCATCGGGCTCGCGCTCCGGCAGATCGCATGATTCAGATCAATCTTCTCCCCGGCGCTCGCAGGGCCAAGCGCGGCGGCGGCGGTGGCACGTCGATCAACTTCGCCGCCATCGGCGCGGCGATCTCGGCGCGCATCAAGGACAAATGGCTCGCCGCGGCGGTGATCGCCGGCATCGTGGCGTTCGGCGCGATGGCGTTCCTGTTTACGTCGCAGCGTGCGCGCGAATCGGGCATCCGGACGGCGGAAGACAAAGCGGTGCAGGACTCCACGCGCTATGCCGCCGTCCTCAAGGATCGCGCGCGCGCCCAGGCACGCCGGGACAGTGCGCTCATCCAGCTCAACATCATCCGCGCCATCGACGAGGACCGCTTCATCTGGCCCCACGTCCTGGACGAGGTCAGTCGCGCCCTGCCGATCTACACGTGGCTGCGGTCCGTGACGTACACGGGCGTCGCGCAGGGCACGAATCCGCCTGCCGCGATGAAATCGCCGGCTCCCGACGATCCCACGAAGCCGACCAAGAAGCGGCGCGTGGAACCCATCATCCCGCGCGACACCGTGCATCTCCGCATCGTCGGCCGCACGGTCGACATCCAGGCGTTCACGCGCTTCTGGCGCAGTCTCGAGGACTCTCCCTTCATCTCCGGCGTGACCATCCAGAAGTCCGAGGTCCAGCTGGAGAACGGCAAGGAAGTCACGCAGTTCACGCTTGACGCGACTTACACGCGGCCGGATTCCGCGTTGCTGCGTCGTGAGCCTCTCACGCTGACGCAGAGATAGCCATGGCACTCCTCCCCACGAATCAGCGCGACCAGATCATGCTGGTGGTCGTCGTCCTCTCGCTCGGTCTCGCGGGAGCGTACTACCAGTACATGTGGTCGCCCAAGAACGATCAGCTGACGCAGCTCCAGGCACGCGTCGACACCCTCGTCGCGCAGAACGAGATCGCCCAGCGGTCGGTGGCGCAGGGCACCGCGGCGAAGCTCAAGGTCGAAGCCGAGGAGTACGGCCGCATGCTCGGCGTGATGCGGCAGCTCGTCCCGGTGGCCAACGAAGTGCCGACGCTGCTCGACCAGGTGTCGACGGCGGCGCGCCAGGCGGGTCTCGACATCGGCGACGTGACGCCGCTCGGCGTCATCGGCGGTGACGTCTTCGACACCTACCGATACAAGATGGGCGTGACCGGCTCCTACCATCGCATCGGCCGCTTCCTGAGCAACGTGGGTTCACTCACGCGCATCATCGCGCCGATGAACCTGAGCCTGCTGCCGACGGCGCGCGACTCGAAAACGCTCCGGATCCGTCCGGGTGAAATGATTCTCGACGCGAACTTCGAGATCCAGACGTACGTCGCGAAGACCAGCGCGCCCGCGGCGCCGGCCGCTGGCGTCGCACCAACGCGAGGTCAGTAACCGTGCGCGTCCTCCGGATGGGCAGCGTCCTGATCGTCGTCCTGGCCGGCATCGCCGGAGCGCAGGGCACGAAGACGGCCGCGCCGAACACCAAGCAGACCGCTCCTGCCACGAAGCAGGCAGCTCCCGCCACGAAGCAGCCCGCCACGACCGCCAGGCAGACGCCGGCTCCCGCGGGCGCGACGAAGACGGGCGCCGCCCCCGCTGCCGGTGCGCCGGCAGCGGCTGCGCAGACGCGGCCGGGTGCCGGTCCACAGCGCCGTCCGGCGCTGTCGATCGCGCCGGAAACCGCGCCGCCAAAGCCCGCCGTGATCATGCGCGAGGTCTTCGCGTACGACGCCGGCGGCCGCCGCGACCCCTTCGTTTCGTTGCTTAGCAGCACCGAACTGCGTCCCACCGTAACCGACCTCAGGCTGGTCGTCGTGCTCTTCGACGAAACCGGCCGCCGGCCGGTGGCAGTGATGCGGGACCTTACCACCAACACGCAGTATCGCGTCACCACTGGCATGACTCTCGGCCGGATGCGCGTGGCCGAGATCAAGCGCCGGTCGGTGATTTTCACGATCGAGGAGTTTGGTCTCAATCGCCAGGACTCGCTGGTCCTCGGTGACACCACCAAAGTGAGGGCGAGATGATGCGATTCCGGACGGGAGTTCCCCATGCGAGCATGCGCGCTGCGCGCGTTCTCGTGTGTGCGGCGAGCGCCGTCCTTCTGGCGGCGGCGTCGGTTCCTCTGACGGGTGACGGTGCGGTCATCTCGGTGAGCGTCGAACCGACGAGTGGTCGCGCGCACGTGGTCATCGGCGTCGACGGCAACGTCGCCGTCAAGGACTTCGTCCTGCATGAGCCCGAGCGCATCGTCGTGGACATCACAGGCGCGACGCTCGGCGTAAAAAAGCGTGGCTATGATCGCGTCGCGCGGGGCGGCGTGCTCGACGTGCGCTGGGCGCAGAACCAGCCGAACGTCGTCCGCGTCGTGCTGACCCTCGCGGGCCCGAAGCACTACACCGTGTCCAAGGGCACCGGTGAGATCCGCGTGTCGGTCGACGGGGGGGGTGACTTCACCGCCTGGCGCGCCAACGATCAGGCGCCGGTCGCCGCCGGCACACGGACCGCATCCGGTCAGCCATCCTGGAGCAAGGACGCGAACAAGTATCGGGAGAAAAACACCATCACGTGGACCGGCGTCCCCACGCTCGCGCGCGCCAACGTGAGTGTCGACACACCGCCGCCGTCCCCGTTGCCGATCACGAGCTCCACGACCACGCTCCCACCCAATGCCAGCATCACGCCGGCGGTTCCCACGCAGGCGCCTGTGACGGCGACGGTGGGCGTTGTACCGGCGCAGAACGCCGTCTTCCAGCAGGTGCCGCGGCAGCAGCCGCGCATCACGATCGCGTGGGAGAACGCCGACATCCGCGACGTGCTCGCGGCGTTCGCCGCGTTCTCGGGTCGCACGATCATTCCCGCGCGCGGTGTCGAAGCCAAGATCACCGCGGAGATCGTCGACAAGCCATGGGACGTGGCGATGGACGCCATCCTGCGCGCCAACGGCTTCGGCGCGATCGAAGATCAGAACGGCATCATCATCGTGAACACGCTGGAGGCGCTCGCCACGCGGCCGCGCTTCGAGGCGCTGACCACGCGCACCGTTCGCCTCAATTACATCGACGCCGTCGCGGTAGCCGCCGCACTCCAGGGACGTCTGTCCCGCGACTGCAGTCTCCTGCAGAGTACTGCGGCAGGTGCCTCCGCTCCGACCGCTCCCACGCCCGGCGCGCCTGGTGCGGCGGGCACGCCGGCGCCGTCCTCCACCGTCGTGATCTCCGGCGGCAACCAGGCGCCGCAACTCTGCCCGACGCGCGGTGCCGTGACGGCCGACTCGCTCAGCAACAGCGTCTCGATCACCGACGTGCCGACGGCGATGGACGACCTGATCGCGTACGCGCGCAGCCTCGACCTCCGCCAGCCGCAGGTCAACATCAAGGCCAAGATCATACTCGTCGATCGCACCCAGCTCGAAGGGCTCGGCCTCAAGTACGATCTCGGCACGCGCAACCAGCACTTCAATGATGTGGTCACTCGCGTCGACAGCTCCGGCAACGCGGAGTCGGGGACACTGATCTTCCTCGGCGGTAACACCTTGTCCGCCATCGCCAACGCGGCGCAGGACGTTCCGAATGCGGCGCTGCGCCTCGTCTACTCGGCCGCGCTCGGTGCGTTCGACTTCACGACGTTCCTCGACGCGCTCGAGGAGGTGTCGCTGCTCGACGTCCAGGCAGAGCCGAGCGTGACGACGCTGAACTACCGCAAGGCCGTGCTGTCGGCCGGTACGCAGGTGCCGATCCGCACGATCGAGCAGGGAACCGGTGGCAACGCCGCTGGGGCATTCCCGCGCGTGACTGTGACGATGCGCCAGACTGGTGTTGTGCTCGAGGTCACGCCGGCCATCACCAATAACCGACAGATTCTCATGCAGGTTCACGCCGAAAACTCCGACGTGCAGTTCCAGGGCGGAGATGTCGGCGCGGTGTTCCCGACGCAGAGCATCGACAATCAGCTGCTTGTCGCCGACGGTGAAACGGCGGTGATGGGCGGGCTGACGCAAACCAGCGTCCGCGTGACCAAGTCCGGTATTCCCCTGCTGGTCGATCTGCCGTTGATCGGACGCCTGTTCGGCGTCACCAACCGCAGCGAGACCAAGCGGGATCTGCTGATTCTCATCACGCCGCATATCGTCGACGAGGGCGACCTCGCGATGGAACCGCGGCGTAATCCGTAGGAGTTGAAGTACATGCGCTTTCCAATTGCTCGATTGGCGGTCGCCGCCGTAGGCGTCCTCATCGTGATGTCGTGCGACAATCCACCGGCTGGGCCGCGCTTCGGCAACGGCATCAGCGGCGGACCGACGGGCACTGCGCCCGTCACGCCGCCGAATCCGTCCGCGCCGGACACCACGCTGCCGTTCGCACGGCTCGATACGCCGTCCACGACAGGGCTGCTGTTCAACGTCGGTGACTCGATTCTCATCGTCACGCGCCTGATCGATGACCGTGCGCTGCAGAGCCTGACGCTGCAGGGCGTGCGGTATCAGGGCAATGCCAACCTCGGCACGCTGATCGAAACGTTCCGTTACGGCCCGCTCGGCGTGCCCGCCGGCGGCGCGTTCCGCGCGCAGCTCACGGACACGACGATCCGCCGTTACCTCAAGCCGAATATCCCACTCGACACGGCGATCGACAGCCTCGTCATCATGGCGATCGTGCGCGACGCCGCCGGCAACGTGGACACCTCGATGCGTCGCGTGAACATCGTGACCGGTCCGAAGGTCACGATCGAGGCGCCGCTCAACGGCGACACGGTCACACAGAACGTCGCCATGTCGGTGCGGGTGCACGTCACGCATCCTGATGGCGTTCGCGCGGACACCATTCACGTGCGCGGTGAGGCCACCTGGCCGGCCGCTGCACGCCTCGACACCACGATCGTCAAGACGTACACCGGCGTGCTGCGCGACGTCGTGATCGACACGACCGTGCTCGTGCCGGCGGCCGCGCCGCTCGGCGGGAAGATCACCGTCAGCACTACCGCGATCGACGTCAACCGCAACCCGGGCTCGACATCGCCGGTCATTGCGATCGTGCGCGCGTCGGGCCAGGTCGCCCCGCGCGTGACCCAGATCGTCGCGGCGCGGCTCGAGCTCACGGACAGCATCACGATCCTGGCCAACGGCGACGGCATCACGTCCGTCGGCTATACCATCCGCGACAGCGTCGGCACGGTGCTCAAGACCGCCTCGTTCCCGCTGAGCGCGCCCTTCACGTCGAACGCGCGACGCACCGTGCCGCTGTCGCCGCTGTCGCCGGGGCTGCAGGGCCATCGCGTCCTCGTCTCGTCGTTCGCGACCGACAACTCGTCGCCGCAGCTCACCGGCTATTCAATTCGCACGGGAGCCAGCGGGACCCAGACCGACCCGTCGCTGGCGTTCCAGGATTCCACCCTCATCGTCTTCGGCACCACGTTCGCGCTGCCGCGGCCGGGCACCGTCGGCGACATCGCGGTGGATGAATCGCGCGGCAACGTCTTCGTCTCCAACCTGTCGTTCAATCGTCTCGAGGTCTGGCAGGTGGCGTCGTCGGCGTTCTATGGGCCGGGCATCGCGGTGGGCTCCGAGCCGTGGGGCCTGGCCCGCACGGTCAGCCCGGACTCGCTGCTCGTCGCCAACTCGGGCGGCACGAACGTCTCGAAGGTCTTCATCGGCACCACGACTCCGGCGTCGATGGGCGAGGATCTCGCGCATCGCGTGCGGACTCGCACCGCGCCGCTGTTCGAGGTGACCGAGACCATCGACGCACAGAGTGGCAAGGTGACCATCTCGGTCTCCGACCCGCTGCTCTTCTCCAACCGCCCGCAATACATCGGGCAGATCGCCGACCGCACGGTGTTCTTCTCCACGCGGCCGACGCAGCAGGCGAGCAAGGGGATCGTGCACTACTTCAATCCCTCGCAGGCGTTCCCGGATCTGCACACCATCGTCAACTACAAACAGAAGCAGGGGCTGCAGAACTACCTGGTCATGGACGTCGACTCGGTGTTCGTGCGCCCGGCGCTCACGTCGAGCGGCCTGCCCGACACGCTCGAGATCTGGGACCATCCGCCCGGCACACTGGCGGCGTCGCAGAAGTGCGGAACGGTGCAGGGCGTCGGCGCCGCGAAGGCGTGTCTCCAGGCCCTCGTTGGCAGCGACATGCAGGCGATCCCGCGCGTCGACATGGCGAGCATCGGCCTCACCGACACCACCTTCCTCTCGGTCAGCAGCGACAAGAACTGGATCGCGTTTGGATCCGGCAACACCGGTGGCGCCGGCAACATCTTCATGGCGTCGCCGGGCTTCTTCTCGCCGATCTTCTCGCAGACCGACCTCACGAACAACGCGTCTGAACAGATCTTCGGCCTCGCGCTCGACAGCACGGGCATCACCGTCGGCGCGCATGGCAGTGACTCGTACTTCGCCAGCGTGGACGTCCCGTTCCACCTTCGACTCCAGGGTATCTACAGCACGTTCAACACGGGGGCGGGCATCTCCTTCCATCCCGCAGCCGTGGGCACGGGCACGGTCAATCCGCTCGAGCGCCTGGGCTTCGTGGCGTCGGACGACGCGACGATTCAGGTGCTGGACATCGCGCACTATCTGTCCGCCGGAACGCTGCCAGTGAAGGAAAAGCTCTACGGCCCGCTCCGCGTGTCACGCAGGTTCCCGACCGATGCGCCGGAAGTCGTCCTCAAGCTGTATGGCGTGTCGGCCAACGGGCTCGTCGTCATCGACGTCCGGTGTAGCGGAGCTAGCTGCGACGTGACGCCGGTGCCCTGAGGCGCCAACTTTGGTCACGAGGCGGGAAGCGGGAAGCGGACGAACGCCTTCCGCTTCCCGCTTTCCTTTTCAGCCGCGAGTATCCGACGCACCACGCACCACGCACGCTACGAATGCTTCGCTTCACGACCGCGGGTGAATCGCATGGCCAGGCACTTGTCGGCATCCTCGAGGGGATGCCGGCCGGTCTGCCGCTGCTCGCGGAACACGTGGACGAGCAGCTGGCCCGCCGACAGCAGGGGTACGGCCGCGGGCGTCGTATGCAGATCGAGCGGGATACGATCGAGCTCCTGGCCGGCGTCCGCGCGGGAGAAACGCTCGGTTCGCCCATCGCCATGATCGTCCAGAATCGCGACTGGAAGAACTGGCAGGAGATCATGGATCCCGCGCCGCGGGCCGAGGATCCGGAACGAAAGCGGAAGGTCACGCGGGTCCGTCCCGGTCATGCCGACCTCACCGGGCTGCTCAAGTACGATCGCGACGACGCCCGCGACATCCTCGAGCGTGCGTCCGCGCGCGAGACCACCATGCGCGTCGCCGTCGGCGCGGTGTGTCGCCGGCTGCTCGCCGAGTTCGGGGTGCGGATCGGCAGCCACATCGTACGGCTCGGCGAGATCGAGGCATGCCGTCCTGACCCACTTCCGGACGACATCAATGCCGCCGCGGACCGCTCGCAGCTTCGTACGCTGGACGCCGACGCCGAGCGGCGCATGATCGAGCGCATCGATATCGTGAAGCGCGAGGGAAACACGCTCGGCGGAGTCGCAGAGGTCGTGGCGACTGGCATCTGTGTCGGGCTGGGATCACACATCTCGTGGGAGCGAAAGCTCGACGGACGAATCGGTCGGGCCATGATGTCCATCCCTGCGGTGAAGGGAGTCGAGATCGGAATGGGTTTCGGCGCCAGCGCTGTCACCGGCGCCGACGTGCACGATGAGATGGAGCCCGCGCCTCGGAGTATCCTCACCGGCGGCGTGCGGCGCACGACAAATCGCGCAGGAGGGCTCGAGGGTGGAATGACCACCGGCGAGCCGCTGGTCGTGCGGGTGGCGATGAAGCCAATCAGCACGCTCATGAAACCGCTCGCCACGGTCGACATGGCCACCGGTGAGCGGGCGCAGGCCACCGCGGAGCGCAGTGATGTGACCGCGGTGCCGGCGATGGGAGTCATCGCGGAGGCGATGCTCGCGATCGTACTGGCAGACGCCATGTTGGAGAAGTTCGGCGGCGATTCGCTTCGCGAGCTTCGACACAATTATGACGGGTATCTTTCGCACCTCGCAGGCCGTCTCGGCGCTCGACCCGAGTAAGCCGCACATTCTCCTCGTCGGACTTCCCGGAGCCGGGAAGTCCACGGTGGGCGCGCTCCTCGGTCAGAAGCTCACTCGCACATTCCTCGACTTCGACGCGGAGATCGAGCGGCGCGAGGGGATGCCGATTAGCCAGATCTTCGGCGAACGGGGCGAGCCTGGATTCCGCGAGCTCGAGCGCAAGCTCACGGAGGAATTGAAGGAGTTCGGCAGTATGGTCCTCGCGCCCGGCGGCGGTTGGGTGAGCGACCAGGAGGCCGTCGCCCTGCTCCGACCGCCAGCCATCATGATCTACCTGCGCGTCCGGCCAGAAATGGCGTTGAAGCGCCTGGGAGCCGCTGGAGGGGGCCGTCCCCTGCTGAACCGGCCTGATCCGCTCGCGGAACTGAACAAGCTTTTCGAGGCACGCCGCGCTTTGTACCAGGCAGCCGACCACGAGTTCGGTACAGAACTCTATAGCCCACAACAGATTACAGAACAGATAGTGGCCAAACTGTCCGAGACATAGCGTGTGTATGGCGCGTGACTGTCGCGCAACTGGCGCCGCCCATTGACGCCGCCGCTAGCTTGGTAGCTCCGGTGACCTATCTAAGGTATATGGAGTCACCCAGGAGCCTCTATTGGTCACTGTGGGGTCGAAAGGGTGATGGCTGTGCCCCGGGGAGCCCCTTCTTTATAGCACATGCCTTTCCGAGTCCTTGGACCACATGAGCGCGGCCGCTTCGCGCCCGATGCATGGGGGCAGCTTCTCGCGCTCTCGCGATCGGGTTCGGTAGACCACGCCGAGCTCGAGCAGATCATCGAGCGCGCCCTCGTTCAGATCGAGGGACGCATTGCGCTCGATGACCTGCGCACGCTTGTCGAAGGGGCGGGGCTCGTAGCCCCGCCACCGGAAGGGACCGAGACGGTACACTGACATGGCAGCCCGAAAGACAACGGCGAAGCGAACCAAAAAGAAGGTCGTGACGGAGATCGACAACGGCGCCGACAGCGGCGGCGGGTCGTCGCTCGTCATCGTCGAGTCGCCTGCGAAGGCAAAAACCATCGGGAAGTACCTCGGCCGCGGTTATCGCGTGAAGGCGACCGTGGGCCACATCATGGACCTCCCGGAGAAAAAGCTCGGCATCGACGTCGAGAACGGGTTCAAGCCCGATCTCGTTCCCATTCCGGGAAAGGAGAAGACCATCGCGGAGCTCAAGAGCGCCGCGAAGACCGCGAAGGCCATCTACATCGCCACCGACCCTGACCGCGAGGGCGAGGCAATCGCGCACCATGTCGCCGAGCAGATCCGTCCGAAAAAAGGTCGCAAGAAGGTCTCCGAGGATGGCGACACGGTGGCGCCGTCGGTGCCCATCCGGCGTGTCCTGTTCCACGAGATCACGAAGGACGCGGTCCAGGCCGCGATCCTGAAGGCGGGCTCGATCGACTCGCGCAAGGTGGAGGCGCAGCAGGCCCGTCGTGTGCTGGACCGCCTGGTGGGCTATAAGGCGAGCCCGGTGCTCTGGAAGACCGTGAAGAAGGGCATCTCCGC
>Ga0066652_100002319_pt1 | contig 10362 bp, 9 predicted proteins | sample GraSoiAngelo_101_FD_71413 | JGI IMG/M metagenome (GOLD analysis project Ga0066652, IMG submission 71413) | Grasslands soil microbial communities from the Angelo Coastal Reserve, California, USA - 14_0903_02_30cm | ecosystem: Environmental > Terrestrial > Soil > Grasslands | place: USA... | reverse complement strand
CTCGTGGAACGACGGCGCGGGCGCCGCGCGCGTCTACACGCTGGCGGGCATCATCCGCTACACGATGCCGTATCTCGATCCCGGAAGCCTGAGCGACGCGGACGCGCAGCACGTCGCGGCGTTCATCACGTCGCAGCCGCGGCCGGCCTATCCCTTCAAGACTCGCGATTACGCGGGGGGAAAGATTCCGGCCGACGCCGTGTACTACAAGGACGTCACGTCGTCACCGACTCGATGACCGTATCGATCTTCGTCACCGTCATCAGCTCGCGCAGCCGCTTGGGCGGATTCAGCAGCTTCACCATCGCCCCGCGCTTCACCGCGGAGACGTAGACCTGCACGATGGCCGCCAGCAGGAGGCTGTCGACGTGCGACAACTGCGCGACGTCCAGAAGAATCTGACAGTGTCCCTCGTCGAGCAGCGAGCGGACGCCGCGGATCAGGAAGGCCGGCGGCTCGAGATCGTCGTCGCCGCCCGGCTCCACGGTGACCACGATCGGACGCTCGACGTCGGTCAAGGGCGTGACTCCGGCCGGATTATACTGACCACGGGATGAACGCGCGATGAAAACACGGGCGGTTGCCGGCGCCCTCGCGTCGGTCCTGATCGGCCTGAGCGTCGTCACGCCGGCCGCGGCGCCCCAGCGGCGCGGTGGGCGCTTCGGCTACTTCCGCCTGCCGCCGAACCCGCCGTACGACGGCGCATTCATGTTCTGCCGGATCATGTTCGATAACGGGATGAATGGCGACGGCGGCGGATGGTCGGTCGACTATCCGCGGGCCGACGAGAACCTCAGCTACCGATTCTCGGAGCTGACCTCGACGCCCGTCAGCCGCGATTCCGCCGGCAATTACAACCATGCCCTCTTCCGCTTCACCGATCCCGGACTCGACCACTGCCCGTTCATCATGATGACGGAACCGGGCGGCGCTTTTCTCAGCGACGAAGAGGCCGCGGGGCTGCACAGCTATCTGATGCATGGCGGGTTTCTGTGGGCCGACGATTTCTGGAGCGATTACGCGTTCGAATACTGGATGAACCAGCTGCGCAAGGCGCTTCCGTCCGCCGAGTTTCCGCTCATGGACGTCCCGATGGACCATCCGATCTTTCACGTGCTGTACGACGTGAAGGAGTTCCCGCAGATTCCGTCGATCGGGATATACATGGGCACCGGCCAGACGTCGGAGCGCGGATCGCTCAGCGCCGTGCCGCACGCACGGGCAATCACCGATCGCGACGGCCGCATGCTCGTCTTCATGAGCCACAACACCGATTTCGGGGACGCCTTCGAACGGGAAGGCGACGCGCGCGAGTATTTCGAACGCTTCGCCGCGGCGGGTTACGCGGTGGGCGTCAACGTGCTCCTGTATTCAATGACGCACTGACGGGTAGCGTCGCATTTCCCGCGTCCGCGCGTTCGTCACCGCGAAGGATCCATTCCCGTTCGCGTCCAGCCTGATCCAGTTCGCCGTCGTCTCATCGAGATTCGCAATCCGCGCGGTCTCGACGTTCCTCGACGCGGCGTTCGTCGATCGATGGAGCTGCCAGCCGTCGATCTTCAGATCCTGCATCATCGCGAGGAGCGCCGGCGCGCCCCCTTTCGTCGCGCCGTTGTTGACGATCGCCGTTCGCGGCTTCAATGCGGCGAACGTCGCTGCGTCGGCGGCGTCGGCGTTGCCGTGGTGCGTGACGAGATACGCGTCGACCGGACCGATCCGGTCGACCGGGCAGAAGAGCGCGCGCAGAGGCCCCGCGACCAGGTCGCCGATATCGAGGAACCGGAACCGGCCGAACCGGAGCAGCAGGCCGGTCGATCGCGGGTTCTCGATGATCTCCTGTTCCGCCGGCGGCGGCGCACTGCACGACGCGTTCGCCGATCCCGCCCCCGCGAGAGACTTCGTGAGAACTTCCCGCCCGCTGCTGACGATCGTGGCCTCGACGCCTTTGAGCGGCAGTCGGCCGCCAGGCTTCGGCACGATGTGCCGTCCCTTCGCGCGGACCGCGGCGTAGCGCTGAAACAGATCGAGCGTACCGGCGACCGTTTCGGCCTCCGGCGGCACGGTGTCGTGATCGACGAACGTTCGAATCGGGAGCAGCTTCGACAGTTCGCCGACCCCGCCGTCGTGGTCGCCGTGGAAGTGGGTGATCAGAAGGTAATCGATCTGCTTGACGCCCGCCTCTCGCGCCACCGCGACGATGCGGCGCGCGTCGCGGGACGTCGATGGATCGCCTGGCTGGGAGTTGAACGTGCCGTCGCCCGGAAAACCCGCGTCGACGAGGAGCGACTCGCCCGCCGGCGTGACGACCAGCGTCGACTGGCCGCCCTCCACGTCGACGAAATAGATGGTCAGCGCAGACTCCGCTGCCGCTGGCCCAGTCAAGGACACGAAGGAAAGAACGGAGGCCATCAAGGCGCCCGACGCGATCTGTCGCACGGCCACCATTCCTATTGCGCTTTGCAGTCGAAGTTCGCCGCGTCGTTGACGTCGCCGCTGCCTGTGTAAACGGCCACCTTCGGGTACGCGCATAACGGACGAGTGCGGTCGACGGCGCCGCCGGTCGAATGCGTCGCGAGGAGTTTCTCGGGAGCAGTGCCGTGCTCGACCCACTGCTCGATCGCGCCCTGGCTGTCGAATGTATTCGGACCCGGGCCGCCGGCGCAGTGCATCATTCCCGGCGCCATGAACAGGCGCACGAACTTCTCGGTCTGCGCGGCGCCGACCGTGTTCCTGACCTTCGTGTAGTAGTCGATGCTGTTCTGCGGCGCGATCAGCTGATCGCTCCAGCCGTGATACAGGATCAACTTTCCGCTGTGCGCGGCGAACGCCGACAGATCCGGATCCGTCGCGTTGATCGCGCCGGCGTCGGTCGCGTCGGCAAGGGCGACGTCCTCGTCGAAGTTCAGCGTGCGGAAATCCCACTCGGCGTTCTTGAACACCACGTACTTGTAGTGATCCTCCGCGATGGACAGCGGCCGCGGACCGCCCGCGAGCGCCGGCCAGCCGAGCTCGCTCCCGCGGGCCATGCCCGGGAAAATGACCGCGCCCGTCCGCGGATTCTTCGCGGGCGCGTAGATCGTGCGCGCCGCCTCGACCTGCGGCGCTGTCAGACAGCCGGGTGCGTCGGCGCCGGAGCACTGAATCGTTCCCGGGTCGAACGCGCAGCGCGCCGGATTCTCGATCAACCCGTCCTTGACGCCGTCATTCGCATCGCAGGCTGCGAGCGCCGCGTTGTTCAGGGTCTCGAACTTCCCGCGCGGGATAAGGCTCGCCGGATCTTTCAGCGTCGCCTGCGCGACCCAGAGCGACTGCGTCACCAGGTGCGTCCAGAAATTCGCGGGCGCCCCGGCGACGATGCCGTCGTAGTCGTTCGGATACTTCTGCGCCTCCTTCAGCCCCTGCTTCCCGCCCGACGAGCAGCCGGTCCAGTACGAGAGCCGCGGCGCGGCGTTGTAGTAGGCCTCGATGATCGCCTTCGCGTTGACGGTCATCTCGTGGACCGCGCGGTACGCGAAATCGGTGAGCTTTTCAGGATGACCGAGGGCAAAGCTGCCGCTGCCGCCGGCGTGCCCCGTATCGGTCGACGCGGTCGCGTAGCCTCTCTTCAACGACGACGCGAGCGCGGGGTACCCGACGGCGCCGGACCAGCCCCCGTTCCCGACGGCCAGAAACTTGCGATTCCAGTCAGCCGCTGGCAGCCAGACTTCGATCTTGATGTCCGAATCGCTGGACGGCGTCAGCGTCGCCGCGACGCGGCAGAAGGCCGGCAGGTCGGCGTATGCCGTCGCGTTCCCGCCGCGCCCGCCGAGACCCGGCGCGGAGGGCTGTACGAACGCGCCGGCCGCGACCGAATCGGCCGCCGCGATCGTCGCGTTCGGGATCTTCAACGATCGCAGCCGATCGCAGTTGGGATCGGCGCCGGCAGGTGCGGCAAGCGTCGCGACGACGATGGCGGCAAGGATTGTTCTCAGCATCGTTCGCGGATCGTACGATAGTCGCCCGATGCGCGTCGCTCTCTTTTCTGGATCCATCGCTCTGGCGCTCGTGACGGGCTTCCACACTGCCCGGGTGCAAGCGTCGGCGACTTCGGGAGGCGGATCCGGCAGGCGCTGCCGCCGCGGATCGATCAACTCATCGGATCGTTGACGAGCGAGCTCAACCAAGCGGCCGCGCTGTCACGGCTGATCGACGACTCGGGCGCGCCGACCGGGGACGATCGCCGGCAGATCGAGACGCTCGGCATGAGCGCCGCGAGAACCATCGACGAGCTCAACAGCTGAGAAATGGTTCGACTCTTGGATCACATTCCGGCGTGCGAGTGCCCTTCGCCGCCGCCGTCCTGACCGCCGCCTGCGCGGTCTCAGCCGCAGGTTCCGGACCGGCGTTGTTTGCCACGCACGAGGCCATCCCGGTCCGGATCGCAGCGCCGTTCACCGATCTGTTCGGCCACAAGTCGATCGACGACGACTACGCGGTAACCGGCGTCCTGACGTACACCGACGCCGGCCGCGAGGTGGCAATCCACGACATCAAGATTTCCGTGCGCGGCCACACGAGCCGCCGCGAAGGCGAATGCACGTTCCCCAAGCTCAAAGTCGATCTGTCGTCCGATGACGCGCTGTTCGGCGGGCTGAAGTCGGTGAAGATCGGGACGCACTGCGGCGAATCGACCGGCAACCGGCTGACGGAGCGATTCGGGCGCCTGCCGAACCAGCAGGCGCCGCCGCGCGAAGCATTCGTCTATCGACTGCTCGCGGTGTTCGACGTGCCGACACTCCGCGCGCGTCCGGCGCGGATCGCGTACGTCGACACGGACCGCGGCGGAAGCGTCGTCGAGCGGAACGCGATGCTGGTCGAAAGCGACGGCGACGCAATGAGGCGCCTCGGCGGCAGCCGCGACATTCCGCCCGAGGAATTCACGACCGCACGGGACATGTTCTCCCCGGAGGACACGGCCCGCCTCGCGTTCGCGCAGGCGATGATCGGCAATTTCGACTGGTGCCTCGAGTTCTACCAGGGCGACGCCTACCGCTGCGATCAGCGACGCAAGCTGTGGAACGTCGCCGCCATCGCGGTCGACCACGGCGCGCGTCCGCTCATCTACGACTTCGACGTCTCGGGAATGGTCGCAGGCGGGCACCGCTGGTTTGAGGACGTGTACAACGAAGCGTTCGACGACTCGTGGTCGCACCCCGCGCTTGAAGCCCTCGGCCAGGTGCAGCGTACGCGATCGCTCTTCACGCGCGCGGTGCTCGACGCGACGCGCGCGCACTTCGCGGGCCGGAAATCGGGCGCCTATGCGGCGCTCGCCGCGGCGAATGTCGACGCCGAGGGGCGTGCGACCATCCGCGAATACCTCGACAGCTTCTTCCGCGCGATCGAATCCGACGACGCCTTCTATCGCCCCGTCGTGACCGCCTCCGGCGTGAAGCCGTTTACCGACGCGAATCGCTCGCGCGCGGTATGCCCGGGGCTCGGAACGATCCCGGTGGGCACGCCGATCTCGGCACCCATCGACACGCAGGGCGATTTGATTCAGGTGACGCTGCTCGACGCCCTCTGGAAGTGGGCGCCGCCGGCGAAGTGCGGGGAGATCCACACGTCACCGGTGTGGATCCCCGCGAACGCGGTCGGTCGCGAGTACCCGGCGCGCTGACGCTATCAACCAGGGAGCGCGAAGCTTCAGCCGAGCGTCGGATCCGACGCCACGCGAACCATCATCTTGCCGAAGTTCCGGCCTTCGAACAGGCCGATGAGCGCGGCAGGCGCCGCGTCGATGCCGTCGACGATGTCGTGACGGTATTTGATCTTGCCGTCGCGGACGAGCGGTCCGCATTCGGCCTGGAACGCCGCGGCGCGGTCCACGTGATCGCTGACGATGAAGCCGCGGATCGTCGCGCGGTGGACGAGCAGCGCGCGCAGGTTGGGACCGCTCCGAGCGGCGGTGTTGTACTCGGAGATCAATCCGCAGAGCGGAATGCGCGCGAAGTTCGCGAGATTGCGCAGCACCGCCTCGAACACCGGTCCGCCGACGTTCTCGAAATAGATGTCGATGCCCTTCGGGCACACCGCGAGGAGGGCCTTCACGAGATCGCCGCCTTCTTTGTAGTTGATCGACGCGTCGAAGCCGAGCGTCTCGACGATGTAGCGGCACTTCTCGTCGGAGCCGGCGACGCCGACGGCGCGGCAGCCTTTCGCCTTCGCGAGCTGGCCGACGACGGATCCGACCGCGCCGGACGCGGCCGACACGACGACCGTTTCGCCCGCCTTCGGCTGGCCGATGTCCATCAGCCCGACGAACGCGGTCATTCCGGGCATGCCGAGCACGCTGATCGCCGTCGAGATCGGCGCGGCCTTCGGATCGAGCTTCCGCAGATCCTTTCCGTTCGACGCGGCGAATTGCTGCCACCCGTCGTAGCCGGTGACGAGGTCGCCCTTCTTGAACGCGGGGTTCTTCGACTCGACGATCTCGCTGACGGTGTGGCCGCACATCACCTGGCCGATCTGCACCGGTGCGGCGTAGGACGGCGCGTCGCTCATCCGCCCGCGCATGTATGGGTCGAGCGAGAGGTAAACCGTCCTGCGCAGGACGTCGCCGTCCGCGAGCGCCGGCATCGGCCGGTCGACGGTCTCGAAGTTATCGACAGTCGGCATGCCGGGCGGGCGGCTCTTGAGAAGAATCTGTCGATTAGTCATCTTTTAACGGGCGGTCGACGGACGTGTCGTGACGAGGTCCCAGGTATCGGACGCGCGCTGCACGATCCGCGGCACGTCGTCGATCAGCAGATAGCCGCGCGCGACGAGCGCGTCCGCCGCTTTCTCGATCTGCGCGAGATACTGATCGCGCGACGGATAACGCTCTTCGATCGAGCGGCGCGGATCCTTCGCGGCGTCCCGCGCGGCGCGCGTCGCCGGAAAATAGATCGACGAGCCGAGCAGCGAGACAAGCTCGGTCGGTGATCCGGTCGCCGGGCTTCTGAAGTTCCAGCCCGTGTATGTCCCGAGCGGAACGGCCACATCCGGCAGACGGATGCCCGCGCGCTCGTTGCCGTCCGCGTCGACCGCAGGAACGAGCAGCGGCAGTTCGGCGCCCGCGCCGGCACCCGCCACGAAATCACCAAGGCCCGTCGTCTTGATAATCTTATTGGCGGCGCGCCACCCCGCGCTCAACGCGCCCGGCGACGAGACGCCGGGAATCGAGGGGAATCCGATCGCGCTCGCCTTCACGAGCGTGCCGTCGGACAGTTTCGGAAACGCGCTGGCGGGCGGAAGCGTACCGGCGCTCACCCAGCGATGCATCGCGAGCAGTAGTGCGCGCAGCGGCCAGGCGTACTCGACGGGATTGTCCGCCTGCTGGCCGTTCGCAACCGTCGGCGGGAACCGCCCTGGCGAATGCTGCGTGCCCGCGAGAAAGTAGACGCGCACGTCGTCCGGCGGTGTGACGTCGGCGGCGCCGTCCGGTTTTGTGTGGATGAGGGCGGCGACGCGCCCCGTCCCCCAGTATTCGACCGGCGTGTTCGTGTAGAAGATTTTCGGCTGATGCGCCTTCGCGCGCGCGTTGTCGATCGCGCCCTCCTGCGCGCCGCTGATTGGATCGGTCATCGACGCGTCGGCGAACGGAAACGACGTCGCGCTGTGGACGCCGAGACCGATCGGCGTCGACCAGCGGGCATTCAGATCGATCCGCGCGGCGCCCGCGATGTGCGCCATGACGCCGTCGAACACCTGTCGATCGTGCTCGTCGGTGTTGAAGCCTTCGTAGAGAAAGTCCCGCAGGTAGCGGCCGCTCTGCGAGGCGCCGAATGCGTAGGCGTACCTGACGGGCGCGATCGGTCCCGCGTTGCTTCCTCCGGGGGCCGCTGCCCGCCTGTCGGCGTGCTTGAGCCAGCTCGCAAAGTCGCGCATCGCCGCGAAGCCGAGCCCGGCCACCGGCGGATTCTCCGCGCGATACGCAATCTCGTACGTCTTCCCAGGCTCGAATCCGCCGTCCATCGTCACGGTGTGGCCCGTCACGTGCCAGCGTTGACGTGGAACGACCTCGCCCCTCCCGAGGAACGCCGACCGCACCGTCAGCTGAGTGTCGGAGCCGTCGGGATCAACGGCGTCGTAGTGACCGAGATCGCGCAGCACGAATTCGTTGACGCGTGAGGCCGGAATGAACGCGGCGCGCACGATGCCGCTGATCGTTTTGCCGTGATCCGTGGCTGCCGGAACGTGGATGCGCATCATGCCCGGCGTGTCGGCGACGTCGAATTCCCAGCCGACCCACGCGAGCGTGAAGCCGAACCGCATCAGAAACTTGTCCCCGAGATCCGCATCGGTCTCGGGATCGGTTTGCGGCCCTCCCCGGTTGAACTGCCGCAGCAGCCCGCGGCCGCCGCGATTGCTGACTTCGACGAGCGCGCTGTTGTTGCCGCGCGCCGGCTCCTTCGGCCGCAGGATGTAGAAATCGGACGAGAACTCCACGAGCCCGGCGGCGTTGCGAGGCGCCTTGTCGAGATCCACGATGATGGCGTTCCGCGGATCGGCGGGATTCACCGCGAAATGAACGGTGCCCGCGATCTTCTCGTAGCCGGAGCCCTGGACCTCGGCGCGCTTCGCAATCTCGACGCGGGTGACGTCGGCGCGCGCCGATGCGCCGGCACACGCGAGAACGCCGACGACGACGGCGATCGCACGCCTCATTTGAATTCGAAACTCCCGACGAACTGATCGAACGCCGCGTCCCACTTTGCGACCGTCTTCTCCGGTCCGACGAGCTTGATGAAATACGGACCGTTGGTCGTCTCGACGACGCCCGCGCGGAGTCGATAGTGCGCCTGATTGTGATGCTCCGACGCGCCGGGCGCCGTTTCGCCAACGTAAGTGCCGCTGACGTCGACCAGCGTCACGGTCAGTCCGTGCACCTTGCGCGTCTCGCGCGTCGCAGCGGCCGACGACGCCTTGCCGTCCGGTTGTTGCATCTGGCCGATCCAGCGCTGGATGTTGGCGTCGATGCTTCCGCCGGATCCGCCGAAGTAATAGACGACGAGCTGCGCATCGTCGGCGTCTCCGGCGGCGCGCGGCAATGTGAATTCCGCAACGCGCATCGACGACGTCGGATTCGAGGATTTCCAGCCGGCGGGAGGCGCGAACGTCAGATTGCCGGCGAGAACCGCCAGCAGCAGCGCCACGGGCATGCGGCGCATGCTAGCACGAAGGAGGAACTCCCCCGCTGACGAGTGTCAGCGGGGAAGAGCAGGTGTCAGTGAATGCGTCCGGACCAGACGAGCTTTGTGGCCTTGCGGTCGGACGCGAGGATCGACCAGAGAGCCTGATCGAGCTGCTCGCCGTCCTTGGTGAAGGATTTGCGCAGAACGCCCTCCTGGACGGCGCCAAGCTTGCGCAGCGCGCCGGTGCCGCGCCCGTTGCGGAGCGCCGCCCGTGCCTCGAGGCGGTGCACGCCCATCGTGTCGAACGCGAAATCGAGCGCGAGCTTGGCCGCGTCCTGGAACATTCCGGTGCCCCAGTAGGGAGATCCGATCGCGAATCCCCATTCCGCGGCCTCGAACGTGTCGTGAAGCTGCCGGAACTGAATGATGCCGATGGCGACGTCCTCGCCCGCGGGCGTCACCGCGAAGCAGATGTATTTGCCGGCGGCGCGCTGGCGCAGCGTCCACTGAATGAAGCGCTCGAACCCCTCGACCGTCGACGGCGGCGGCGAGATGAAGCGCCTCACTTCCTCCGTCGTCAGCATCGCAAACAGCGAGGCGGCATCCGAAACCCGGAGCTCCCGCAGCGCGACGCGCGCGCCGACGAGGACCGGTAGTCCGTTCTGCCAGGCGCTCGTGCCGGCCGGTTCAACCTGCGGCACGCTCACCGCATCCATCTCGAAGGTGTAAGGCATGCGTTCCATGATTAGAGCCCTCCGCTGCAGACAGTCGTCGTCGGATCGCACACCGGCGCAACCGGAGGCGGCGGAGGTGCAGTCGGATCGATCGGGCTTGTCGGATCGATCGGCGTGAGTTCGTTCGTCGAGCAGAAAGTCACCGTCGGATCGCACGGCGGCGGCACAACTGTGTCGGGTGGCGGTGGCGGAACCGTCGAACCGGCCGGTGGAAGCGTCGGATCGGCCGGAGGCGGACTGGTTGGATCGACCGGGCTCGTCGGACCGCCGCCCAGGGTGGCGTCCGGCGGCGGAGCGGTCGTGCCGAGGAGCGCGAAAATCTGCTCGTCGGTCTTGCTCGTCACCAGACCCTGCCAGTTGTGCGCGACGACGTTGCCACTGCCGTTGGACCAGACGAGGTTTCCGTTGATCCACGTGCCCCAGACGATGTTGTCGCCATCGTCGGTGCCCCAGACGATGTTGTCGCCGTCGGCCGT
>Ga0066652_100002317_pt1 | contig 10371 bp, 11 predicted proteins | sample GraSoiAngelo_101_FD_71413 | JGI IMG/M metagenome (GOLD analysis project Ga0066652, IMG submission 71413) | Grasslands soil microbial communities from the Angelo Coastal Reserve, California, USA - 14_0903_02_30cm | ecosystem: Environmental > Terrestrial > Soil > Grasslands | place: USA... | reverse complement strand
GAGCAGGCGGTCGATCTCTGGCCGCACCCGTTGGGAGGGGTTGCGGCGCGCCAGCGGGGTCTCAAGCAGCTTTGGGAACAGCCACACCGCCCACATGTCAAAGACGCTGAAGTCGAGCAGCTTGGGCAGCAGCTTGCGCAAGCGCGCTAGACGCTGGGGGTCGCTGACGCCGATGACCGCGCGCAGGATGATCTCGAATGTGATGTCTTGCATCCGCGGACGGATCGGGAATGGCTCACCAGTCGGCCACGTTGTGAGCTCAGCCTTGGTGATTTCTTCGACGCGCTCGCGGTAGCGGACGATCGCCTCGCCGTGAAACGGCGGCAGCATGAGCTTGCGCTGGCGCAGGTGGCGCTCGCCATCCAGGGTCAACAGCGAGTGGCTGCCAAGAACTGGACTCATCGCCGCGTTGGCCTTCCCGGCGGCGAACACGCTTGTGTCGCCGGTGAAGACCTCCTTGATGTGCTTCGGGTTCGCGAGCACGACGATGTTGTCGAAGGCGTAGGGGCGGACCGTGAAGACATCGCCGTAGCGGCATCGAGCGCGCTGCATGAAGGCGAGGGGGCGCGCGGCCCACAGCACCGTCTGCAGCGCGCGCGGGGTGCGCGGGCCGGGTGGAAGGCCGTCGATAAAGGGTTGCTCGGCGATCGTCTGCTCGGTCTGTTCACGGGCCGTGTCCACCGTCACTGGGACGCTCCTTTGACGAGCCGTCGGGGGCAATCTGTACGTTTGTACAATACAGACGTCCGTCAAGGTGTCAAGCTAGGATCTAAGACAATGGCCCAAGTCAGCCACCGCGACCAGCTCCTCGAGGGAGCCATCAAGTGCCTCCGCAGCAAGGGCTACACGCGGACGACCGCCCGCGACATCGCCGGCGCCGCCAACGCCAACCTCGCGTCGATCGGCTACCACTTCGGCTCCAAGGAAGCCCTGCTCAACGAGGCGATCACCCGCGCCTGCGAGGAATGGACGGCCCGCTTGGGCGAGGCCGCATTCGCCGGCGACGACGAAACTCCGCTGGGCCAGATGGCGGCGTCGTGGATAGAGATGTTGGGCTCATTCGGCGAGCTGCGCCCCGTGCTGGTTGGCCTCATCGAGGCCGTCGGGCAGTCGGCGTGGTCTGACGACCTCCGCCAGGAGCTGGCCGCTCATTACAGGAGTTCGCGTGAGCAGGTGTCCTCCATGGTGCGCGCGAGCCTGGGCGAGAAGGCCGAGCAGGCGGGAGCCGACGCGAACGTGGTCGCGTCTTTCCTGATAGCGGTCTGTGATGGGCTGGTTGTCCAGTGGCTTCTCGATCCCGGGGCGACCCCGAGCGGGGACGAGCTGATTTCGTCTCTTGGCTCGGCACTCAGCCGGGCATTGCAGGCGGCCCCACTGGAGGATTAGTAGCTGTAGTTCCTGACGAGGTGGTCCAGCCGCCCTCCCTTGGAGGGCTGAGCTGCCGGGCGAACCTAGTCCCCCTGGGGACCGTCCTCGGATGGGTTGCGGAGGACGGGAGAACACGCCGCCGCAGGCCGATTGCGCTTGCGCCCTCGAACAAGCGGCTGGGAAATGGCGTGATCCAACGGGCCGTCGTACGCGTCCTCGCTGGCGCTGGTAGGCGCCTGTCGATTGCCGACCTACACCGGGGTGTCGAGCAGTGTCTCAGGCAGCCCGTCTCCAGCGCGTCTCCAAGGATTCGGTCAACAGTTGCGTGTCGACCGGCGCGGGGTGCTCGGCCAAGACTCGAGCGCCTCGCGCCGGGGCGCTCCCGGCTCAGGATGCCGATTTCGGCGCGACGCGGGAGTAGTGGCGGGCAGTACTGACGGTTGAACGGGACTGCTTTCGCTGTTGGTCCGCAGCAGGCACCGCAACGGTGAGCGTCGAGGCGCGCACTTTGATTCTGAAGCAGCACTCAGGACAGGCCTAGGCGGCCAAGCTGATCGTGCTCCTTTGATCGAGAAACGACATTCGCAGCTAGAACCCGCGATACTCAGTTCTTGAGCACCCGATACGAAGGGAGAAGCAAAATGGCTTCACGCGAAGGTCGCGGAGGAATCGGGGGAATTTCGACCGGCGGGATCATCGTCATCGTCGGGATCATCATCATGATCTTTTGGAGCTTCGTGCTTGGCTTGATCGTGACGCTCGTCGGCCTAATCGCTTTCGGAGGTTTCGCGCGGGGGAAGTGGTACTGACGCTCCTCCTGAGGGGCCTGCGGGATACCTTCGCGGGCTCACCGTTCGCTGTCGCTTAGCGCGAGAAGCTGCAGAGGTCGGTGGACGGTGCGGATTTAGGGCAGAGTGGAGCGGCCGGAGACGTAGGCGGGAGCCGCCGCAAGCGCACGAAGGGCCAGTGCGTGCGCCGTCGCATCTTGTGTCGTCTCCGACGACGGCCCCCAGGCCTTAAGCGCATCAATCCGTTCCCTGTACGGTTGCGCGGTTCACAGGATCGTCGTGGCGCAGAGGGACCGAGAGCACAGCCGCGGGTCCTTCAGATCGATAGCTTCGAGGTGTCAGCTCCGGAAATGGGATCCGGCGCCCGCGCTCGCGCCGCGGACGGGCGGTGGGACCGGCGCCCTTCCGCCCGGACGAGCGGCACGGCGCTGCTAGCTCCGCGGTGCCCCGGACGCTGTCAGTTTGCGCCTGTCTGGGCGGGCGACAGCCCGTGGCGGCGCATCACCGTGCCGAGCTCAGCTAGATCCGGTGGACCGTCCGCCGCCGCGGCGAGAATCTGAGCTATGTCTCGAAAGTAGGCGGGCCCGAACACGCCCGGCGTTGCAACGGCGAGAAACCTCGCGTCGACGCCGCCGTCGTTTTGGAACCCGTGGACCTGCCCCCGCCGGATGCAGGCGAAGTCACCGGGCCCGAGCTCACGCTCGTGGCCGTCAATCGTCCATGTGCAGACGCCGTCCAGGCCGTAAATCGTCTCCTCGAAGGCGTCGTGGCTGTGAGGCGCGGGAACCCTCGCACCAGCCGGGATCAGCGACTCGAACACTGTGACGCTGCCGCCGGAATCATCGGCGTCAACCAGAAAGCGAATCGAGACAGCGCCGACGTTTGAACCGATTGCGTGCGCACCCTTCAGTTTTTAGAAGTACGGCATGGCGAGCATCTACTCGCCGCACTTCGAGGAGTCGCGCGATCAAGCCGGCTTTCGCTCTCGTCGCGCTCGACTTGGTCGGCAGGTGGCCAGCGAGCGGGTTGCATTGAGCCTGTGGGATTTGCCGCCGGGAGAAGCGGCGTATCCCTACCACTTTCACCTCGCCGAAGAGGAGCGACTCGTGGTGCTGTCGGGGAAACCGAGCCTGCGGACGCCACATGGCTGGCGAGTCCTCGCGGGGGGAGACGTTGCGTCTTTTCCTGTCGGAAAACGCGGAGCGCACCAGCTTGTCAACCGAACAGATCAGCCGGCCCGGTTCCTAGCGATCTCCAATCAGCAGCCTGACATCGTCGTTCGACCTGACTCAAGAACGCTCGGCATATTCGAGCGGCGTCCCGAAGGGGGTGGTCTATACAAGCACTTCAGGATCGACGACTCGGTCGACTATTGGACCGACGAGGCGCCCCCAAATGCTTCGTCTGACGAAGCACCGAAGTTCGATAGTGAGCCCCGGTAGCGAATGCCAGCTGTCGGGCGGCGCTCGCGTGCCGTCAGGATTCTCGCGGTCTGCCAGTTCGCTCGGCTAGTTCGGCCTCTAGGCGAGCGAGCCATCGCATCCGCCATTGATAGTAGTCAGCACCGAGGCGTGCGGCGACGAAGGGGAAGCGCAGGCCTTCTTCTTGGCTGCTGCTCTCGGCGATTGGAAGGATTTCTTCGCGGAAGCGCGAGTTGAGTTCCTCGGCGTGACGGCGTAGACGACTCGCGAGCTCAGCCGCCTCACGCTCGGTCAGTCCGTCTGCGAAGAACAGGCGTAGCAGCCCCTCATCGCGGAACTCGAACGAGGGTGCTCGCTCGCTGGAGAGCCAGTCCTTCAGTGCCTTCGCGCCCTTTCGAGTCAGTCGGTAGATCGTTCGTGGCCGGTCGCCGCGAGGCTGCTGCTGGCCCACGATGTAGCCGTGTCGCTGCAGGTTCGACAGCTCGGGGTAGACCTGTGCGAAGGAGGCGGCCCAAAAGAAACGGGTGCTCTGGTCGACTGCACGCTTGATCGCGTAGCCCGTGTCTACCCCGCTGCGGAGCATCCCGAGAATCAAGTAGGAGCTCGGCTTCAGCCGCACGACCGGTCTCCGTGTACCGGTAGGACGAATCCGATTGCAGGCGGACGTTTCATCTGCTCCGATATATCACAGCGGAACAAGAGGGTAGGGCGCGCTTGCTTCCGAGTTGGCCGGCATGCACTGAAGATCCTCAATGGAGGTCGGATGAGGCTGTATCGAAAGTTCTTCCAGCGGATCGGTCACATGCGCTGGTTTGCGGTCTTTGGCCGCTACGTCTTTCCGCGCATCGATCGGCTGATGCACCGGCTCACCCGAGGCCGCCTCTTTCCTACCGGCACGGTTGCCCCGGTGCTGCTGTTGACCACGAGGGGTCGGCGCAGTGGCCGCTTCCGCACGACGCCCGTGATCTACATCCGCGATGGCGAGCGCTTCGTCGTTACCAGCCAAGATCTCGGAAGCGCTAGCCGTCGGGCGGCATGGCCTCTCAACCTCGACGTCAATTCCGAAGCTCAGGTGACGATCGGATCCGAGGTCATCGCCTGTCACGCCCGTCGCGTCAGCGACGCCGAAGCGATCCGCTACTGGCCTCGGCTCGTAGAGGTCTGGCCGGCTCACGAGACCTACCTGGAACGGAGCGGCAGACGCCACACCTTCCTGCTCGAACCACTCCCGTCTGCTACTAACTGAGCGCTCCGCGCCTCCATCTTGATGGAGCAGAGAAAGCTGGAAGGTTGCCGCGAGCTGTCCGACTTCGTCGACATCCACTTCCTCATCGGCGCGGCCTCCGGTCTCGTCTGGTACCGGATCCTCGGCCGCCACGCGCCTCTCGACCGCGTGTTCGCAGGGACGCGATGCGAGCGGCGCGATCGTCTTGGACACATCAGACGATATGGATGTTGCCACGATGTTGCCACGGATCTGAATAGCTCTCGGTCACCGTGCCTCGAGGCCACCGAGAGCAGCCCGTGGCTGCGGAAGCACACGCGCGACAATGAATCTGCTGTGAACGAAGCGCGCGTGAGCGATCGCCGTCGCAAGCAGCTGGCCGGGTGGATCCGCGAGCTTGCTGACATCGAGCGCCCTTCGGCGACGACCGGCGAGCAGGAGGCGGCGGCGTGGATCGTCGCGCGGCTGTGCGACGCCGGGGTAGAGGCGCGGATCGAGACTGAGCGGGCGAACGGAACTCACCTTCCGTTCCTGCTGCCCAGCTTGGTGGCGTTGCTCGCCGGGTTGGCCAGCCGGCGCCGGCGCGCCGCCAGCGCCGCGGGCTTGGCCACCCTGGCCATCGTCGACGAGCTGGAGGGCGGCCGCCGCATCCTGCGCCGCGCACTGGCCCACCGACGCACCCATAACGTCGTCGCCGAGCTAGGCGGTGCTGGCCCGACCCTTCTCTTCGTCGCACACCACGATGTGGCGCGGCCGTGGGCCGCGCCGATCGGCGCGCTCGTATCCGCGCCGCCGCTCCCACTTCTTAAGGGCAGGCCGGCCCCGATGGTCGCCGCGTTGATCTATGGACCCCTGCTCGTATTCGCCGGCATCGCGAGCGGGCACCAGCCGCTCAAGCGGGCGGGATTGGCCCTGTGCGCCTCCGTCGTCCTTTTGCTCGCGGACATCTCGCGCCGCAGGCCAGTCCCTGGCGCCAATGACAACGCGAGCGGGGTCGCTGCCGTGATCGGGCTCGCACATGATCTCATCCATGGCCAGCCGCCACGCTCCGTTCGGGTGGTCCTGCTGTCAACCGGTTCGGAGGAGACGATGGTCGAGGGAATGGACGCCTTCCTACGGCGGCATGGAGCAGACTTGGACCCGGCGAGAACGCTCGTCGTCTGCCTGGATCAGATCGGCTGGGAGCACCTGGTGCTGCGAGAGAGTGAGGGAGTACTGCGCCGCTATCGCAGCCGCGACGAGGATCTTGACCTCGTCCTGGATGCGGCGCGGTGCGCCGGGGTCGCGCTCAGGGTCGCCGAGCCATTCCCGACTCCGAGCGACGGCCTGGCTGCGCGCTGGAGGGGAATGCCCACGATATTCCTCGGATCCGTGGCCGCGAACGGCGGCTACCCGCACTATCACCGGCCCACGGACCTTTCCGAGCACGTTGACCTTGACAGCGTCTCTGGCGCGCGCGCAATCTGCTTGCAGTTGGTCGAACAGCTCGACGCGCCGGCAGGGCAGGGCGTCTAAAGGGTCAGAGGCGGCGAAGAGCTGAGCTACCCAAGATACGTTGTGAAGGCCTGAGAAGACGTCCGGACCTCTCCCGAGGCCGGTTGGTCTACTGCGCGTACCGACCTTGCCACTGGTCCGCTTGTCTTCGCGCTGGAGGGGCTTAGCGCGGATACGGCGATCCTGCAAAGGCGAAGAACCAGACCAAGAAAGCGATCTCGGCGACGCAGACGTTGACCATGATGATCCCCTCGAGCAGCGTGATCCCCTCGAGCTGGTGCGCTTCCCTGCGCCAGTCCTCGTCGCGGTAGCTCCGTAGCCAGGTGAGCCGACGTTCGCGGGTGGGTCGCCCGATGAGCCGGTCGTACGTTGCGTTGAGCTTCGCCAGCGCGAACGCGATTGCGAACACAAGCACGCCAAGCACGATGACGACGATGGCAACGGACTGAAAGGTGAGTTGTTTCTGGCCTACGGCCTGGGAGCCAACCCAGAGCGAAAAGAGCGGTGCCCCCGTCCACAGGTTGCCCGCGAGGAACGCAGTCGCGGCGGAAAGCGCCAAGCGCTTGACGATTCCCGGTGTGGATGCCTGAGCGTTCTCAGGAGCGGGTCGGGCTGAGGTCGGTACTCCCCGAGCCCCGCGGTGCGCAGGCGTGGTCAAGAAATGCACCCCGGCGCGTGGTTGCCGCGCTCCAAATCCGCCGTCAGCCGCAGTAGATGCGCGAGCGTCCCGGGCCAGGCGCGGTCTCGCACGTCGGGGTGGACATAGCCCAGCACGGCCAGTCCGCGCATCGACGCAAACGCCGTCGCTGCAAGCTCGGCGAAGCCCGCGTGTCCGGCGACCTCGGGATACAGCCTCGCGCCCACTGCCGCGACCATGGCGGACGTATCGCGCTCTACCTGGACGAGGCTGTCGCGCAGCTGGGGATCGGTGCGGGCGGCGATCGACAGCTCCGTCGCAGCCTGCATGGGTGGGCCCTTGTGGATTTCCCAGATGCGCTCGAACACCTGCTCGGCGCGCACCAGCAGAGGAAGATCCGTAGGCGGCGCTTTCTTCACCATCTCTTGAGACAGCTTGAGCATCAGGTGCCGCGCGGCCTCTGAGACGAGCTCGGTCTTGCTCGTGAAGTGGTGCTGCAACGCACCAGGTGACACGCGGGCGCGATCAGCGATGCCGCGCGTCGTGGTGCTCGCGTAGCCGTCGCGAACCAGGCAAGCGATCGTCGCCTCGAGGAGGGCCGTGCGCGTCGCTTCGCGACGCTCGCTCTGGGTTCGGCGACTGCGCGCCGGAGCAAGCGAAGCCATGGCGCCATGATACATTACGGGCGACTGGCATGTAAGTCTCCTATGCGAACGCTCGCGCACTCGACCAGCCGGCAACAAGACGGTCTCGGTGCGCCCTCAGCGCACGGTGTTCGGTTCGCTACCCGGCGAGATAGTCCCATCTTCATCCTCATGCGCCTTGACAACGGCGAACGGGCGCCGGGGAGCACCGAAATGGCTGACGAATTTTCCCGACGCGCCCGTTTCTGCCACGAGGGCCTGGAACTCGCTAGGCGTGGCTGCCCTGCTGTATCAACGGGACTCGTAGTTCGGACTGTCCCGAAGCCGGCCCAACGTCGGAGGAGGAAGTTGCCAAGGTGTTGCCACGGACCCAAGCCGGTCTGCGGCGCACCTCAGCAAGACCCATTGATTGCAGGCCGTTCGATGCGCCCGAGTGGACTCGAACCACCACCCGGGTTACCCCGGACAAGGCCCTCAACCTTGCGCGTCTACCAATTCCGCCACAGGCGCAGCGAGCGCGAGTATAGCCGTGGGTGCGTAGCCGATCGCGGGCCTTGCAGGCGTCCGCCGGCGGCGCTACAGTGCGAACACATGTTCGTCACGTGCACCTACCGAGCGGGGGTTGAGCTGCCATGGATCTGACGAAGCGTCAGCAGGAGATATTTGACTTCATCCGCAGGTACTCGGCGAGGTATGGCTATCCGCCGACGGTCCGCGACATCGGCAAAGCTGTCGGACTGGCCTCCTCCTCGACGGTCCATGCCCACCTCGCAAACCTCGAGAAGATCGGCCTGCTGCGCCGCGATCCCTCCAAGCCGCGCGCGATCGAGCTGCTCGAGCGAGGGGTCGGCAGCGCCGTCGAGAGCGTGCGCGGGATCGTGCGCGGAGACGGGCTGCCGCTCGTGGGCGCGGTCGCCGCGGGCCAGCCGATACTCGCCGAGGAGAACATCGAAGAGTACGTCCCCGTCCCGCAGCTCGCCGGCGGCGGAGAAGGCAGCTATCTGCTGCGGATCAAGGGCGACTCGATGAAGGACGCCGGGATCCTCGAAGGAGACTTCGTCGTCGTGCGCCCGCAGGAGACCGCCGGCAACGGAGAGATCGTCGTGGCGCTGCTGGGAGAGGAGGCGACGGTCAAGCGCTTCTTCCGCGAGTCGGACCACGTGCGCCTGCAGCCTGAGAACGAGGCGATGGAACCCATCCGCAGCAAGGAGGTCAAGGTCCTCGGACGCGTGGTCGGTCTTCTGCGAAGCGTTTGAGCTCGCGCGTCAGGGATGCTTGTGGCGCCCGCCCCTTCTCGGCGGTCGCTGCCCGCGCTAACTTTGTAGCTGCAGGTCAGGCAGCCGCGAGGGTGTGAGCCCTCGAGGAAAGTCCGGACATCACAGGGCGAGGTGGTCGAGAGATCGACCCGGGAAAACCCGCGGGAAAGTGCCACAGAAACATACCGCCGACGTCCGCCGTCCCACGTGAACGGCGAACGGGTAAGGGTGAAATGGTGCGGTAAGAGCGCACCAGCGTCGCGGTGACGCGGCGGCTGGGCAAACCCCGCCCGATGCAAGGCCAAACAGGACCGCTTGCAGGTAGCCCGCCGAGGTCCAGGTAGGCCGCTCAGATGGATGGCTGCCCAACGACAGAATCCGGCTTATCGACCTGCTAAGGGAAGGCCCCGCAAATGCGGGGCCTTCCTATGCGTGCGCAGAGCTCGACAGATCGGCCACTTTGCGTGTGCCCGTGCGTGGGTGCTTCGGCCGAGCCGTCGGTCGAACTGCGAGGAGGGGTGCCTTGGCAAAGCTGATCTACTCGGCGATCGCGTCGCTTGACGGCTACATCGAGGATGCGGACGGCAACTTCGACTGGGCCGCGCCCGACGAGCAGGTGCACGCGTTCGTAAACGAGCTTCAGCGCCCGGTGGGGACGTACCTGTACGGGCGCCGCCTCTACGAAACGATGGCCGCCTGGGAGACCGCGCCCGAGCTGCCCGGCCCGTCGGCCGCCGTGCGTGATTTCGCGGCGATCTGGCAGGCCGCCGACAAGATCGTTTACTCCACCACCCTGGAGACGCCCGCCACCGCTAGGACGCGGATCGAGCGCAGCTTCGATCCCGTGGCGGTCGGCGAGATGAAGGCGAGCGCGAGCGCCGACCTCACGGTTGGGGGTGCCACGCTTGCCGCGCATGCGTTCGCCGCCGGGCTCGTCGACGAGTTGCAGCTGTTATTCGTGCCCGTCCTCGTGGGGGGCGGCAAGCACGCGCTGCCGACCGGCAGTCGAGAGCTGAGTCTCGAGTTGCTGGACGAGCGGCGCTTCGCCAACGGCACGGTCTATCTGCGCTACCGCGCTCGCCGCTGAGCGCTCGGAGGCGCCCGGCGCTAGCCGACCGCCAGGTGCGGGTACTCCTCCTCGACCATTGCCCGGTAGCGCTCGAAGATCGGCTTGGTGATCGGAATCAGCGCAAGGGAGGCGCGCACGTCGCCGCCCGTCTTGATGCGGCGGCGGGCGATCGCCAGGGCCACGTTTTCCTTGCCCTGGAAGTAACGGTTGGCCGTCTCGGAGGACATCGTCATGCGCACGCGCGGCTTCCACTCCACGTCGTCGGTCCACTCCCAGTGCAGGTTGTCCTGCTCGTCGGACTCGCCCGCCCTGATGTTCATCACCAGGTCCAGGTCCTCGAACTCGAAGCGCTGGGGGACGTCGGCGTCGCGCAGGCTGGGACCCATCTGCGGGTCCTCGCTCATCATCTGAAAGGTCCGGTCCATCAGCTCGCGAAATTCCTTGGAGGACTTGAACGGGCTGGCCATCA
>Ga0066652_100002316_pt1 | contig 10372 bp, 5 predicted proteins | sample GraSoiAngelo_101_FD_71413 | JGI IMG/M metagenome (GOLD analysis project Ga0066652, IMG submission 71413) | Grasslands soil microbial communities from the Angelo Coastal Reserve, California, USA - 14_0903_02_30cm | ecosystem: Environmental > Terrestrial > Soil > Grasslands | place: USA... | reverse complement strand
GCGCGCGATCCGCGCAGCATCGGCCTCGCGGCGATCGCCGCGGTCGCGAGCGTCGCGCTCCTGTGGGCGCTGACGCGTCCGACGCCCGCCGTCGGCCCCTCGCAGTACGACGTCGGACTTCCCGACAGCGCGGCGATGCGGACGGTCGAGGGTGTGGGGTTCGACGTGGCGCCGAGCGGCGACTTCGTCGTGTACGACGGGATGCGCGGCGACTCGCACGAGCTCTGGTATCGCTCCCTGCGCGACGCGACGGTGCGACGGATCGACGACACCGAGCACGGCTCGCACCCGGCGATCTCGCCCGACGGAGCGAAGGTGGCGTTCCTGCGCTATCGGGCGACGCCCGCGTGGACGCTCGAGACGGTATCGATCCAGGGTGGCGGATCGACGGTGATCGGGCGAGGGACTGGATACGCGGAGCTGTCGTGGTTGTCCGACGGCCGACTGCAGGTCGTCGATTCGGATGGCAACAGCGCGCGGTGGTTCGACGCCGGCGGCGGGCCGTCGACGAAGCGGGACATCGGCTACTGCATCATGCCGTCACTCCTGCCCGATCGGAGGGAGCTGCTGTGCGGAGGTGGGGGCGGGATGCAGGCGCATCTCGTCGGCGTCGCGGACGGTGCCGCGCCGTATCAGTCCCTGTGGACGGTCGACAGAGATTCGTCGCAGGTGTTCGGATCCAACTTCCGCCTCGTCGACGCGCGCTATCTGGTCTACCTCTCGGTGGACGGCAACCTGCTCGCGGCGCCGGTGGACATGGCGACGCGGCGCGTGGGACGATCGGTGCGGCTGGTGAACGGGATCGCGCGGCGGGAGTATACGGGGGCCGGCGCATACGATCTCTCCGACGACGGAACGCTCGTCTACGCCGCGGGCACGAACCGCGCGCTCGGAAACCTGGTGGCGCTCGGCGAGCACTCCATCGACACGCTCAAGGTGGGCCGGGAGGCGTTCCGGATCTTCGCGCTCAGTCCCGACGGCGCGCGTCTGGCGGCGGTCGTCGAAGCGCTCGACGGCACCGAGCTTCGCGTCTACGACCTCCGGACGGGCGACCACATCGTCTGGGCGAAGTATCCCGCCATCTCGCTGCCCGTCTGGAGTCCTCTGGGCGATCGACTGGTCTTCAGCACGTTCGGGCAGATGTTCGCGGGGTCGCCCGACCAGGCCAGCGCACCGGAGCTCATCCATCGGAGCAGCGGCTCGCTCGAGGCGTATACGTGGGAGCCGAACGAGCTGATCATCGCCGATGATTGGGCGACGCTCACCGCCGTCGCGATGAACCTGAAGGTGACGCCGCCGACCGTCGAAACGCTGGCGCGGGGAGTCGCGTTTCCCCGGCGGTCGCCCGATGGCCGCTGGCTCAGCTACAACAGCAGCAGCCTCGACGCGCTGTGGTTGCAGCCGTTCCCGGCGACCGGCAAGCGCTATCAGATCGCCGCCGGCTATCTCGAGGACTCGCAGTGGTTGTCGCCGACCGAGCTCACGATGACGGTGTGGGACCCGATGCCGGCGATGGACCGCGTCACCCTGGATCTCAGGGGCACGACGCCGATCGTCCAGCGCCGACGATGGCTCGCGTTGCCCGAGTTCATCACGACCGCGGGCCAATCGTACACGCTCACCCGCGACGGCCGGGTGGTCTACGTGCGCGGCTCGCCCGAGCGGCCGGTGCAGTACCTCCGCGTCGTTCCGAACTGGGTGGCGCACATGAAGCGCGCCGTGGACGACGCCAACCGTCCATGAGCGACGCCTTCGCGCGCCTGTCGAGCGCCCTCGTCGACCGCTACCGCATCGAGCGCGAGCTCGGCGCGGGCGGCATGGCCACCGTCTACCTCGCGCACGACCTCAAGCACGATCGCAAGGTCGCGATCAAGGTGCTGCATCCCGACCTCGGCGCGGCGCTCGGCGGCGAGCGCTTCCTCACCGAGATACGCACGACGGCGCGGCTGCAGCATCCGCACATCCTCCCGCTGCTCGACAGTGGCGAGGCGGGTGGCCTGCTGTATTACGTGATGCCACTCGTGAGCGGGGAGACGCTGCGCGCACGCCTCGAGCGCGAGCGGCAGTTGCCGATCGACGACGCACTGCTCATCGCGCGCGAGGTGGCCGACGCGCTCGAGTACGCGCACGGGTTGGGGGTGATCCACCGAGACGTCAAGCCGGAGAACATCCTGCTCCAAGGTGGGCACGCGCTCGTCGCCGACTTCGGTATCGCGCTCGCCGTTCAGCAGGCCGGCGGGCAGCGCATGACGCAGACCGGTCTCTCGCTGGGGACGCCACAGTACATGTCGCCCGAGCAGGCGATGGGCGAGCGCACCATCGACGCACGGAGCGACGTATACGCGCTCGGCGCCGTCGCCTACGAGATGCTCACCGGCGATCCTCCATTCACCGGCAGCACGGTGCAGGCGATCGTGGCGAAGGTGCTCACCGAGAAGCCGGCGTCGCTGATCGCACGCCGCGAGCGCGTGACGGTGGCTGTGGAACACGCGGTGCTCACTGCGCTCGAGAAGGTCCCGGCGGATCGTTTCGGCAGCGCGGCGGAGTTCGCGAACGCCTTGGGTGACTCCTCCTTCCGGAGCGGCGCCGCCGCTGCGACGAATCGTGTGGGACGTCGAGCCGAGTGGAGACGACGCGCGGCGGTTCCGGCGCTCGTCTCGGCTGCAGTGCTCGCGGGAGCGCTCGCCTGGACGAGCGTGCGGCCGGCCTCTCCGCTCGCCGTCACCCGCTACCGTCTGGCGTTCGCGGATGGGCAGGGACTCTCCAGCAGCCCGTGGTCGCGACTGGCCGCCTCCCCTGACGGGTCCCGACTCGTCTATGTGAGCGACGACGAGCGGGGCACGCGGCTCATGATGCGGATGCGCGATCAGCTCGATGCGGTGGTGCTCCCCGGGAGCGAGGGAGCGATCAATCCGTCGATCTCGCCGGATGGCAAGCGCGTCGCGTTCATGGATCGCGTAGGCGGAGGTCACATCCGAGTCGTTTCACTGGACGGTGGTCCGTCCCTCGCGCTGACCGATTCAGTGGTCGGCGCGCCGGGTGTCGCGTGGGGCTCCGACGGATTCGTCTACTACGATCACATGGGCCTCGGACCGTTGATGCGAGTCCCCGAGTCCGGTGGCCGTGCGCAGTCCATCGGCCAGCTCGACTCGGCCAGTGGAGAGCAGCAGCATTCATGGCCCGATGTGCTTCCGAACCGCCGGGGCGTGATCATGACGGTGAGCCACGGCGGCCCCGGACGGTTGGGTGGCCTCTCGGACGAGATCGCGGTTCTCGATCTGGCCACCGGCAAGCACCGCGCGCTCGTGCGGGGCATCTTCGCCCGCTACGCGCGGTCCGGTCATCTGGTCTACGTCACGGCGGACGGTGCGCTGATGGCCGTGCCCTTCGACCAGAAGCGACTGGTTCTCACGGGTGAGCCAGTCAGCGTCGGGGACGGCGTGTCCGTGCGTACCGGCAACGGTTCCGTGGATCTGACGCTCTCCGCCGCCGGCGCGTTGTGGTACACCGCGGGCAAGGTTGGATCGGGCGGGACATCCGAGGCCGTCTGGGTCGCGCGCAACGGCGTTGCAACGCGCGTGTCGCCGGAGCTCTCCGGATTGATGGACGACCCAGCGCTGTCGCCCAACGGAAAGCGACTCGCACTCACGAAGCGCAATCTGACGTCGCAGATCTGGATCAAGGAGCTCGACCAGGATCCGATCACGAAGCTGACCGCGGACGAGCGGAACAACACCCGACCCGCTTGGGGGGCAGACGGCTCTGCGGTGGTATACGTGTCGGAGAAGGGCGGAGCTCGCGATGTGTATCGCCGTATCGCCGACGGCAGCCGTCCGGCGACCCTCCTGCTCCACGAGACGCGCCCTATTTCCGAAGTCCTCCTCTCGCACGACGGTGCCTGGCTGATCTATCGGACCGGGGTGAGCGCGCGGGACGGCGACCTCTACGCGCGGCGAACCGGGACGGACTCGTCCATCACGCTGGCGGCGACCAACGCGCTGGAGACGTCGCCGGCCCTCTCACCCGACGGTCGCTGGCTCGCGTACGTCTCCGACGAATCCGGCGCCCCCGAAGTCTACGTGCGCCCCTTCCCGAACACCGCCGACGGCCGATGGCAGATCTCGGCGGCGGGTGGACAGGAGCCGGTCTGGTCGCACTCCGGGAAGGAACTGTACTACCGCGTGGGAGGCACGGCGAACGCACAGATGGTCATGGACGTCAGCACTGGCGCCACCTTCGTTCCCGCCGCGCGCCGGATGCTGTTCCCACTCATCCGGTACAGCCTGAGCCTGTCCCACCAGCAGTACACCGTCGCTCCGGACGACCGTCGATTCATCATGATTCGAGCGACGGAGTCAGACCGGCCGGATCATCTGATCGCGGTGGAGAACTTCTTCGAGGTGCTGAGAGCACGCGTGCCTCCGCGATGAGCGACGCCATGGGCACAGCCTCGGCTGCCGGTTTTCATTTCAGGGGCCTGCCGTTTCATCCCGCACCGTGTGGAGTTCGCCGCAGCTCATGACCGCTCGTATCGTTCTTGTCGCCACGGTCGCGATCAGCCTCCTCTCACCTGCCGTGGCTCCAATGGGCGGTGCGCTCCTGGGACAAGAGGGTTTCGGTCCCGGGAAGCGCGTGCTGCTCGATGCGCACAATGCCTATCCGCAGAACGACCGGTGGCGCGATCGCATCGAACGCGCGCTGTCGACCGGCTTGCCCGTCGCCATCGAGCAGGACCTCTTCTGGCGGAAGGATCGCGAGCAGCGGTTTCGGATCGTCGTCGCGCATGACACGTCCGAGCTCGATCGCGCCCCGACGCTCGATGGGTATTTCTTCCAGCGGATTCGTCCAATCATGGAGCGCGCGATCGCGGAGCAGAGACGCGAGACATGGCCGCTGATCGTGCTCAATCTCGACTTCAAGCAGAACGACGCAGCGCTGCTCGATGCCGTCTACAGGCTGCTCGGGCAATACGAGTCATGGTTGACCACCGCGCCGCGGACATCGACGCCCGACGTGGTCGAGCCGCTCACCGTCGGGCCGTTGCTCGTTCTGTCCGGCTCCAACGGGGCGCAGCGCGCGCGCTTCCATGACGCCGTTCCCGTCGGCGAACGCCTGCGCGCGTTCGGCGCCATTCCGTCGGCCGTCGCGCCCGGCGCGAACGACGACGAGCGCGAAGCGAACATGAGTCGCATGCCCGCGGAGCAGATCATCGCGCCGAAGGCATCCAACTATGCGCGATGGGTCAACTTTCCGTGGCTCGTGGTGGAGCCCGAAGGACAGACGAAGGCAGGAGACTGGAGTGCCGCCGACGCGGCGCGGTTGGAGGCTCTGGTCAGGCGGGCGCACGCACAGCATCTCTGGATCCGCTTCTACACGCTCGACGGGTTTCTCAATGGGGACGGCGACGGATTGACACCGTCGTACGACTTCGGAAGCGATGCCGCCGTGAAGTGGCGATGGCGAGCCGCCATCGAGGCGGGAGTCGATTTCATCGCGACCGACCACTACGAACGGTTCCACGCGGCGCGTCGCGAACGATCGGCGAGAGAGCGCTGACGGCGCACCCGACGGGGGCGATACTCCGTCGGCTCGCGGACCGGAACGACGGAAGCTGTGTCGCTCGTCGAGCAACGACGCCGGAGGAGGAAGTGTTTGACCTGGACGGCGAGCGGTTCAGGTGTATGTTCGCCCGAAGCCCCTCCCTGCAGTCGCAGCATCCTCCAACAACTCGAGCGAGCAATGACCAACGCCGGGCGGGCCTCCGCCGCCCTCGTGCTCGTCGCGTCGTTGTCTGCGATGACGAGTGGCCAGCACGTGGCCCGCGACCTGCCGCTGGTTCAGCCGAACGACAATGGCGTGGCCGCTGGCTCCCGTCGAGACGATACGCTCGACCTGCATCTCGTGGTCCGGATGTCGGACTGGCGGCCCGAGGCGAACACCGGACCTTCGGTGGCGGTCGCCGCGTTCGCTGAGGAGGGAAAAGCGTCGCAGATTCCGGCGCCTCTCATCCGCGTGAGCGAAGGGACAGTCATCGTCGCGTCGGTGCACAATGCGCTCACCGATTCCACGATCGGCGTCCTCGGTCTGGCCGATCATCCGACGACGAGACGCGACACCCTGTTCGTCCGACCCGGCGAAACCAGGACGGTCCGATTCTCAGCCGGGATTCCCGGCACCTACCTGTATCGCGCGATCATCGGTGCGCATTCGCCCGGCGACCCGCTGCACGAGCGCGAGCAGGCCGCCGGCGCGTTCGTGGTGGACCCGCGTGGCGGCGCGACACCAGATCGCATCTTCGTCATCAATATCTGGGGCGAGCAATCGACGCCGACGTCGCACGGCAATGCGCTGACGATCAACGGGCGCTCATGGCCGTATACCGAGCGGCTCGATGCGGTGGTCGGCGACACGGTCCGATGGCGCGTGGTCAACGCCTCGAACCGCTCGCATCCCATGCACCTGCACGGTGCCTATTTCCGCGTCGACTCCAAGGGCGACGCGTTCGCTGACACGACGTACACGCTCGCCAATCGCCGGCTCGCCGTCACCGAGGAGATGGCGGAGGAGCAAACGATGCTCATCGCGTGGTCACCGGTGCGTGCCGGCCGCTGGATCTTTCACTGCCACATCGCGTTTCACGTCACGCCCGAAGCAGCCCGCCTCGTGCCCGCCGAGCATGGCGGGCATGATGGAACGTCGAGCGATCCGCTCGAGCACATGGCAGGTCTGGTGCTCGGCATCGATGCCAGGCTACCACCCCACGCGCACGAACCGGTGCGCGCCGCGGCGCGGCGGCTCGACCTCTACGTACAAGGGGGCGCACGGCGTGGCCGCGCGCCGCGGGCCCTCGGGTACGTGCTCCAGCAAGGTGCGGCCCCTCCGGCGCGGGATTCGGTCGTGATCCCCGGTACGGTCCTCGTGCTCACGCGCAACGAACCGACGGACGTCGTCGTGCACAACCGCCTCGCGGAGACGACAGCCATTCATTGGCATGGTCTCGAGCTGGAGAGTCTGTCGGACGGCGTCGCCGGGTGGAGCGGGAATGCGACCAGAAGCGCGCATGCGATCGCCGCCGGCGACAGCTTCGTCGCGCATCTGTCGATGCCGCGCACCGGAACGTTCATCTATCATACGCATATGCGTGATCTTGATCAGCTCGCGTCTGGACTCTATGGCGCGATCGTCGTGCTCGCACCGGGACACCGGTTCGACGCGCGCACGGATCACGTGATCGTGTCCGGCTGGGATTGGGAGTTCGACAACGCCCCTCACGTGCTGATCAATGGCGATTCGGTCTCGTCAGCGGCGATGGAGATGCGCGTGGGTGAAACGCACCGCTTTCGGTTCGTCAACATAGGTCCGGCCGACCCAATGTTCTATTCGCTTCGCCGAGACACGACAGTCGCGACCTGGCGGGCGGTGGCCAAGGATGGAGCCGACCTGCCTCGCGCACAGGCGACCGAGCGAGCGGCTCGACTCTCCATCGACGTGGGCGAAACCTACGATTTCGAGTTCACGCCCAAGCGCGCTGGCGAGTATGTCCTTTCGACGCCCGTCACACCCGAGGGTCTCAAGGGCGCGCTCTGGAGTCGGAATATCATTGTTCGCTCGGCTCCCGGAGTGGATCGGCGAGCACCGCGTCAGTCCATCGTACGACGCGATCGCAGGCGACGCTCCCGTATTCACGATGCGCAGACCGCTCCAGGATCACACGCGCCGCGCGGCTGAGGTTGCGGTAAAGCGACGATGTCGCCCTCGCTGACCTCGCTCACCTCGCCGACGACGCCGACTCGCGCAGACTGGTCATGGCAACCGCGCCGTGCCGAAGACGAAGGAACCGAGGAACGCGCGCGCCCACGGAGAGGAGTCGAGCCTGCCAGCGCCGAGCGGATAGGGCGACGAAAGCTCGTCCGTGTTCGCGAGGACGACGAACGTCAAGTTGCGGCTCGGCACCTTGATGATGAGCGACGAGATGGCCGTCCAGAGGCCGTAGTGCCACACGATGCGCTCCCCCTTGTATCTCGTCGAGAACCAGCCGAGCCCGTACGGCAGCGTATCACCCGATGCCGATATGGTCGGCGCGAATGCGAGCTCTCTCGACGCCCGGCTGATCACATCGCCTCGGTCCAGCGCCATCGAGAATGCAGCGAGGTCGAGGACGGACCCTGTCAGGCCAGCCGCAGAGCTGAAAAGCGTGGGATATGCGGTGGGGACGTACGCTCCGTTGGCGTAGGTGTATCCGCGCGCAAGATTCGCCCCGTAGGCCGAACGATCGAGCCCCGTGGCGTTGAACGCCGCCGCCCCGAGATTGGGGGCGATGCTGGTGAGCCTGAGGGGGCCGAGAATACGCCGCACGAGTTCCGTCGCGAACGATCCGCCCGTGGCTCGCGCGATCACCGAGTCGAGCAGGCTGTATCGATCGCCATCGTAGCTGTACGTGGTCCCCGGTACTCCGCTCGACGTGTGGCTCAGCAAGTGCCGAATCCGAATCACGCCGCTCGGAGGGCTCGGCAACACGATGCCATAGTTGGCCACCGGGTCGTCGAGGGAGATGCGACCTTCCTCGCTCAACTGCAGCAGGATGGCGGACGCGAACGGTTTCGTGAGCGATGCGAAATGGTAGACGGTGGTGTCGGAAGCCATGCGGTTGGTCGAAAGATCCGCCGCTCCGTACCCCTTCGACCACGCGATGCGCTGATTCTCGGCGATCGCCACGGAGATCGCCGGAATGTGAGCCTGCTGGCGCAACGACTCCAGACGCCCATCGAATTCTTCGATGCTCTGGGCGACCGGCTCCGTCGGCTCGGAGCAGGCGTACACCCCCGAGCAGACGAGGGCGAACACGGCGACAGCGAATTTCACGGCGCGTGCTCCATGACGTCGTTCGGAAGAACTTGCACGCATTCCGATCGCGGCGCCAATCCGACCGAGCGGCCGCGGCTCGTCTCACGCGCGAGGTTGTTCGGCTAGCGGTCGTCGCCTCGGAGAGCGGCCAGGTCGTCGGGGGCGTGCCGTCCGCGATTGACGTTGTGCGAGGGATCCTGGAGGTCGTGGAAGAACTCGCGGACGATGCGGCCGTCGCGCACGACGACCAGCTGGCCGTATGGCACCCCCTCGCTGTACCATCTCACGAACCAACTCACCGCACCACTGCGAGCGGGTTCACGACGATCGAGTGTACGCGCGGCGATGCGCCATCGGCCGCGAGCGAGAGCCGGCGTGGGCCGGGCGAAAGGAAAACGAGGTCGGTCAGCACCGTCTCGCCGCCCTGCGCGAACACTTCGAGCGACGAGGCGTCGAGCAGCAACCGTACGCGCACCTCGCCGCCGACGACGCGAAGCGGGGCGGGGTGGCGCAGGGTGAAGTCACGATGAAAGGTCGTCCGTCCCGCGCGGGACCGGTCGAGCACGAGCTGATGCGCCGCCGGATCGACGTGCACCACGGTGCGCTCGTCGGTGCCGCTGCCGAGCTGGATGTCGAACGGCGTGGCGTCGCGTACGCCGTCGAACGCGAGCTCCATATCGAGCAGCGAGGGCAGGTCGCCCTGCGTCGCCAGCCACGCGTTGGCAGCGGCGAGCGTGCCGCCGTCGAACCGGTGTGCCGTCGACGTGCGCAGTGCGTCGAGCTCGCGCACGGGGGTCTGGACGAGCACGGGGCCAGCGGGAGTCCTCCGCAGGCTCAGCGCGCGCGGGACGGTCATCGCGCTGCGCCAGGGGGAGGTCGGCACGTCCTGCCCGTACTTCCAGTTGCTCATCCATCCGATCCACACGCGCCGGCCGTCGCTGCGCGGAACGCCGTTCCACGAGACCGCCGCGTAGAAGTCGGAGCCGTGGTCGGCCCAGCGCGTCCCCGACGCGCCGCTGTCGGCGACGAAGCGCGAGCCGTCGAAGTCGCCGACGAAATACTGCGTCCCCGACCCGCCGGCGACGCCGCCGGGATTGATGTTCACGATCAGCACCCACTTCGTGCCGCCGCCCTCGACCGCGAGCGGGAAGAGGTCGGGGCACTCCCACTGGCCACCGGTCGCACCGGCGGGCCCGAATGCGCCGACCTTCGTCCACCGCTTCAGGTCGGGCGAGGCGTAGAACTGGATCACGTGCTCGTTCGGCAGCGAGACGGCCATGATCCAGCGCGAGGTGCCATCGTGCCAGAACACCTTGGGGTCGCGGAAGTCGGCCATCTGCAGGTCGAGCACGGGCTCGGGCACCTTCGTCCATATGCGCCCGCGGTCGTTGCTGTAGGCGATGCGCTGGTCCTGCCGTCCCTCGCGATGCCCCGTGTAGATCGCCACCATCGGCGGTCGCCCGCCGGTGCCGAAACCGCTCGTGTTCTTCACATCCACCACGGCGCTCCCCGAGAAGATCATCACGCC
>Ga0066652_100002315_pt1 | contig 10373 bp, 8 predicted proteins | sample GraSoiAngelo_101_FD_71413 | JGI IMG/M metagenome (GOLD analysis project Ga0066652, IMG submission 71413) | Grasslands soil microbial communities from the Angelo Coastal Reserve, California, USA - 14_0903_02_30cm | ecosystem: Environmental > Terrestrial > Soil > Grasslands | place: USA... | reverse complement strand
TCTCCATCATGGTGCTGCCGTACATCGCCGCCGTATCGCGGGAAGTGCTGATGGCGGTCCCGAGATCGCAGCGCGAGGCCGCGCTGGCGCTCGGCGCGACGCGATGGGAGACGATCACCGGCGCCGTGGTGCCCTTCGCGAGGTCCGGCATCCTCGGGGGAGTCATCCTCGGGCTCGGCCGCGCGCTCGGCGAGACGATGGCGGTGACGATGGTGATCGGGAACCGGCACGAGCTGTCGGCGTCGCTCTTCGCGCCAGGCTATACAATGGCGTCGCTGATCGCCAACGAGTTCTCCGAGGCGACGACGGACATCCATCTCGCCGCCCTGATGGCCGTTGGATTCGTTCTGTTCCTCCTCACGCTCGTCGTGAACGCGATCGCCCGCTGGCTTGTGTGGCGCACCGGAGCGACCCGGGCATGACGGCCGTCGGCATGCGACAGACGGCGCCAGCGCGCGCTCGGGCTCGTGGGCTGGCGCGCCGGCGGGGCACGAGCGTGGTCATGATCGCGCTCACCTGTGTCGCGGCAGCGCTGGCGATCGTGCCGCTCATCGCGATTCTGGCGTACCTGCTGAAGCAGGGCGCGGGAGCGCTCTCGCTCGATTTCTTCCGGAACATGCCGAAACCGGTCGGCGAACCGGGCGGCGGAATGGCCAACGCGATCGTCGGGACGCTGATGCTCATCGGCATCGCCTCCAGCGTGGGGCTGCCGATCGGCATCGGCGCGGGCCTGTATCTGGCGGAACGGGGCGGGACGAAGCTCGCCGATCTCGTGCGCTTCCTCGCCGACGTCTTGAACGGACTTCCGTCGATCGTGATGGGGATCTTCGCGTGGGAGTTTCTGGTGCGTCTCGTCGGACACTTCTCGGCGCTGGCTGGTGGCGCGGCGATCGGCGCGACGATGATCCCGCTCGTCACGCGGACGACGGAGGAGATGGTACGGACGGTACCGCAGTCGCTCCGGGAAGCCGCGCTCGCGCTGGGATATCCGCGCTGGCGCACCTCGCTCCAGATCGTGCTCCGCACCGCGCTGGGAGGCATCGTCACCGGCGTGCTCGTCGCGGTCGCACGCGTCGCCGGCGAGACGGCGCCTCTGCTGTTCACGGCGTTCGGGAACCAGTTCTGGTCGACGAACGTGTCGCAACCGATCGCCGCGCTCCCGCTTCAGGTCTTCGTCTACGCGATCAGCCCGTACGACGAGTGGCATGCGCAGGCGTGGGCGGGGGCGCTCGTCCTGATCGGACTCGTGCTCGTCATCAGCGTCCTCGCGCGGTTCGCCGTGCGCTCGCGTCATGGTCGCGCGAATGACTGACGCCATGGCCACGTCGGTCAGCGCGCTCGAGCCGACCGCGCCGACCGCGCAGACGGCGCTGGCGATCGAGACGCGGTCGCTCGATGCGTACTTCGGCTCGACGCATGCCGTTCGGGACGTGTCGCTCACGTTTCCGCAGAACGAGGTCACGGCGATCATCGGACCATCGGGATGCGGCAAGTCGACACTGCTGCGCTGCCTGAATCGGATGCACGAGACCGTCCCGCTCGCGCGGGTGGAGGGGACGGTGCTGTTCCACGGCCGGAACATCTACGGGGCCGGCGTCGACCCCATCGCGCTGCGGCGTCACGTCGGCATGGTGTTTCAGCGACCCACGCCGTTCCCGACGATGTCGATCCGCGACAACGTCGCCGCGGGCCTTCGCGTCCAGCTGGGCGAGCGGCTCGACCGACGTCAGGTCGACGAGATCGTCGAGCGTGCGCTGCGCCAGGCAGCGTTGTGGGAGGAGGTGAAGGATCGGCTCAAGTCCAGCGCGACCGGCATCTCCGGCGGACAGCAGCAGCGGTTGTGCATCGCGCGCGCCCTCGCCACGGCGCCGCACGTGCTGCTGCTCGACGAGCCGACGGCGTCGCTCGACCCGTTGAGCACGCAGAAGGTCGAGGAGCTCGTCTATGAGCTCCGAAGCTCGATGACGGTCATCATCGTCACGCACAACATGCAGCAGGCGGCGCGCGTTTCCGACCGCACGGTGTTCATGCTCTCCGGCGAGATGATCGAGACGGCGCCGACTCGGGCGTTGTTCACCACGCCGTCCGATGCACGCACCGAGGCCTACGTCACCGGGCGGTTCGGATGAGCGCAGCCGTCCGTCCCGCGCCATCCTCCTCGACGACGCCGGACGCGATCGGGCGGATCGACGTCGAGCGATTCGACTTCTGGTACGGGAAGACGCAGGCGCTGTTCGACATCAACCTCTCGATCGCGCCGCGAGCCGTCACCGCCCTCATCGGTCCGTCGGGCTGCGGCAAGTCGACCTTCCTCCGGTCGGTCAACCGGCTGAACGAGCTCATTCCGGGCGCGCGGCGCACGGGTGAGATCCGGCTGGACGGCGAGAACATCTACCAGAAGGGAATGGACGTCGTCACGCTTCGGCAGCGCGTGGGGATGGTCTTCCAGCGGTGGAACCCCTTCCCGAAGTCGATCTACGACAACGTCGCCTACGGGCCGCGGATCAATGCGAGCCCGAAGCGCGCCGATCTCGACGCGATCGTCGAGTCGGCGCTGCGTCGCGCCGCGCTCTGGGACGAGGTGCGCGACCGTCTGCGCGACAGCGCCTTCGCGCTGTCGGGAGGTCAACAGCAGCGGCTCTGCATCGCACGCGCGCTCGCCAACGATCCGGAGGTGCTGCTGCTCGACGAGCCGGCGTCGGCGCTCGACCCGATCGCCACGCAGAAGGTCGAGGAGCTCGTCTATGAGCTCAAGCGCGAGCTGACGATCGTCATCGTGACGCACAATCTGCAGCAGGCCGCCCGCATCTCGGACCAGACGGCGTTCTTCTACCTTGGTCGCCTCGTCGAGATGGGCGACACGCAGCGGCTGTTCACCAGCCCGCGCGAACAGCGCACCGAGGCGTACATCACGGGGAGATTCGGATGAGCCCTGACATTCCGTTCCGGCACTTTCACGACCAGTTGACGGCGCTGAACCGCCGCCTGCTCGCGATGTCGGAGAAGGCCGAAGCGCTGATCGAGCTCTCCGTCGACGCCCTGTTGAGCAAGGATCAGGGGAAGGCCGAAGCCGTCATCGCCGGCGACCGCGAAGTCGACGCGATGGAGCTCGAGATCGAGGCGGCGGCGCTGGAGCTCCTCGCGCTGCAGCAGCCCATGGCGCGCGACCTCCGCTTCATCGTCGGGGCCATCAAGGTGACGAGCGATCTGGAACGCGTCGGCGACCACGCCGTGAACATCGCCCAGACCGCGCAGCGGCTCGTCGCCCTGAAGTCGACGATCACCCCCGATCCGGAGATCGAGGACATGGCGCGTCGCGCCCGCGCCATGCTCAGCGACGCGATCGACGCATTCCTCCGCGCCGACGGCGCGCTGGGTCGAAACGTCTGCGCACGCGACGACCAGGTCGACGCCCTGCACGAGTCGGTGTTCCGCATCCTGCTGACGCACATGATGGCCGATCCGCGCACGATCAATCCGTCGCTGGAATACCTGCTGGTGAGCCGGAACCTCGAGCGCGTAGCCGACCTGGCGACCAATATCGGGGAAGACGCCGTGTTCCTCGCCGAGGGGAAGAACATCAAGCACGGGGGGGGCGTGGTTGCGGTGGGAGGGTGAGGGGGATGAATTGGTGAGTTGGCGAGTTGGATAGTTAGTTAGTCGGTGAGCTGGTGAACGAAACGGCCCTGGCGACGACCAGCGTGGAGACTCCACGACCGGACTCCATGCTGGTTGAGTGGCCTGGGTAGTGAACTCACCAATCAACCGACCAGCCGACCAGCGATCCAACGCACCAACTCACCTTCCAAAACAGTCCCACTTGCCCGCCTCCCCCAACACCCGCCGCATCGCCGCCATAGACGTCGGCTCCAACTCGGTCCGCCAGATCGTCGCCGACGTGACGGCCGACGGCGTGATCACCGTCGTCGACGAGATGAAGGAAGCGCCTCGACTCGGCGCCGACCTGGATGGCACCGGACTGCTCGGGACTCCGGCCATGCAGCGCGCGGCCGAAGCGATCGGGCGGATGGCCACGCTGGCGCGTCAGCTCGGTGCGACGCGCGTCGAGGCCGTGGCGACGAGCGCAGTGCGCGACGCCTCCAACGCCGACGACTTCGTGGCCCGCGTGCGGCAGGAAGCGGGACTGCCGATCCGGATCATCGGCGGCGAGGACGAGGCGCGACTGTCCTATCTCAGCGCCCTGGCCCACTTCGACCTCGGCGCCGGCAGGACCGTGGTCATGGACATCGGCGGCGGGTCCCTGGAGCTCGCGCTCGCCGCCGACGGCGTGCTGGACGATCTGATCTCGCTCCCATTCGGCGCGCTCCGGCTCACGGAGCGTCACCTACGCGACGGCGCAACGCCGAAGGCGCTCAAGCGGCTGCGGCGTGAGGTGCGCAGGGGCCTTCGCGACGTCATCGCGCGGCGCGATTGGCGCGGCGCGCAGGTCATCGGCTCCGGGGGCACGTTTACCAACCTGGCGTCGATGCATCTCGCGCGACACGGGATGCTCGCCGCGCGAAACGTGCATGAGACCAGCGTGCCACGCGTCGACGTCGAGCACATCCTCGACTCGCTCGCCGCGATGACGACGGCGGAGCGTCGTGACGTGCCGGGCCTGAACCCGGAGCGCGCCGACATCATCGTCGCCGGCCTCGCGGTGGCAGCCGAGGTGCTCGCCCGCCTCGAGTCGCGCGACATGACCGTGTCGCGCTACGGCATTCGCGAAGGGCTGCTGCTCGAGCTCGCGCGGGTGACGCCGACGGTCGCGGACCCCGGTGCGGCGCGGGAACGGTCGGTGCGAGAGTTCGCCGAGCGCTGCCACTACGAGGAAGGGCATGCGACGCAGGTTCGACGCCTCGCGCTCCGCCTCTTCGACGCGATCGGCGCGCGCATCGGCTGCCACCCCGAGGAGCGAGCAACGCTCGCCGACGCGGCACTGCTCCACGACGTGGGCTACCACATCAACTACGACCGCCACCACAAGCACTCCTACCATCTGATCGTGCACGCCGAGCTGCTCGGCATCTCACCCAGCGAGCAGGTGTTGATCGCCAACATCGCGCGGTATCACCGTGGCGCGGCGCCGAAGCGCAGGCAGCGGAACTTCGGGGAGCTCGACCGGAGCCTACGGAATCAGGTCGTACGGCTGTCGGCGATCCTGCGCGTCGCGGACGGGCTCGACCGCGGGCACGTCGGCACGGTCGACGACCTGCGCGTTCGCTGGCTCCAGCGCGCGATCCGGATCACGCCGACCGCGGCGACGGGCGCCGGCGCACCGCGCCTCGAGCTGTGGGGGGCGCATCGGAAGTCCCAGCTCCTCGCCAAGGTCGCCGGCGTACCGGTCGAGATCGTAGGCACCGACGGAACGGTGTTCTCCTCGAACGACGTGGCCCTCGACGACGAGTGAGCCGCTGGCGATGGCGCGATCAGTCGCCGGTCGCCTGCCGCAGCGGCACGTCGGCGAGCGAGCTTCCCTCCCCTCGCATCGACTCCAGCGGCCGCCCCCACGATTCGACGAGCAGCCGCACGTGCGTCGACCGAACCTCGCCCTGCGGATTGCGCTGCACCCATCCACCGTCCGCGTCGAGATCCCACGCCTGACGGTTGTCCTCGAGGCAGGTGTCGAGCAGGCTGCGCAGACGCTCCTGGAGCGCTGGAGCCTCGACGGGCACTGCCGCCTCCACGCGCCGCTGGAAGTTGCGCGGCATCCAGTCCGCCGAGCCGATGTAGAACTCGTCGTTGCCGTCATTGTGGAAATGCCACACGCGCGAGTGCTCGAGGAAGCGGCCGATGATGCTCATCACGCGGATGCGGTCGCTCACGTTCGCCAATCCCGGGCGCAGGCAGCAGATGCCGCGCACGATGAGATCGATCTCCACCCCCGCCTGCGACGCGCGGTAGAGCGCGTCGATGACGTCGGAATCGACGAGCGCGTTCATCTTCCCGACGATGCGCGCGCGCCGCCCGGCGCTCGCGTGCCGGCACTCCCGATCGATCAGCTCGACGAAGCGCTCCTTCATGTTCGCCGGCGCCACGAGGAGCTTGCGGTAGAGCCGCTGGCGAGAGATGCCAGTGAGTGAGTTGAACAGGTCGCTCACGTCGGCTCCGATCGACGGGCTGCAGGTGAACAGCGCGACGTCGGTGTAGAGGCGTGCGGTGCGCGAGTTGTAGTTGCCCGTCCCGATGTGCACGTACCGGCGGATACCGTCCGGTTCCCGCCGCACGACCATCGCCGTCTTCGTGTGGGTCTTGAGCACGGCCGAGCCGTACGCCACGTGCACGCCGTAGTCCTCCAGCGTGCGCGCCCACGTGATGTTGTTCGCTTCGTCACCGCGCGCCTTGAGCTCGATCAGAACAGCCACCTGCTTTCCTCGCTCGGCGGCCTCGGTCAGCGCGCGCACGATCGCCGTATCGCCTGAGGTGCGGTAGAGCGTCAGCTTGATCGCCAGCACATGCTCGTCCGTGGCGGCGCTCTGCAGGAACCGCTCGACGGTGGCGGAGAATGAATCGAACGGATGGTGGACGAGCAGGTCGCGTTCGCGGATCACGTCGAAGATCGAACGCTGCGGATCGCGCAGCTCCACCGGTACGTTGCTCGCGAACGGCGGATCGCGAAGCTCCGGCATGTCCAGCTCCGCGAGCTCCATCAGATCGCTCAGGTCCAGGAGGTGCCCGCCCTCCTCGATGTCCGCCTCGGTGAGCGCGGTCGTCGCGGGAAGGTCCGCATCACGGAGCTCCTCGATCAGGAGCGTGCGCAGATGCGCCGGCATGTCGTCCTGCAGCTCGAGCCGGATCACCTCACCGAACCGACGCTCGAACACCTGCTCCTCGATCGTCGCGAGCATATCCTCCGGCTCCTCGAGGTTCGTGAACTCGAGGTCGGAGTAGCGCGTCACGCGGAAGGCGTACCAGCCGAGGATCTCCATGCCCGGGAAGAGCGCCTCGAGATTCTCGCCGATCACGTGCTCGAGCGGCACGAACTGGTGCGGCCGACCCGGAACGGGCATCCAGCGCGTCAGCCGCTTCGGCACCTTCACGCGCGCGAAGTGAACCGTCCCCAGCACCGGATCGCGCACCTCGACGGCGAGCGACAGCGAGAGGTTGGAGACGTACGGGAAGGGATGCCCCGGGTCGACGGCCAGCGGCGTCAGGACCGGAAAGACCTGCGACTCGAACTGCTCGTCGATCGCGCGACGCTCGCCCGGCGTCAGCTCGCTCATGCCGATGATGCGCACGCCGAATGGCGCGAGCTCCTCGAGCAATCCGCCGAGGCAGCGGCGCCGATCGTCGAGAAGCTGGTCCACGCGCTCGCGGATCACCGCGAGCTGCTCGGCGGGAGAGAGCCCGTCGGGGGTGCCGTGCACCACACCCGATGCCACCTGGCGCCGCAAGCCACCGACGCGCACCTGGAAGTACTCGTCGAGGTTGCTGCTGAAGATCGACAGGAACTTCACGCGCTCGAGCAGCCGTACGCGAGGGTCGGTCGCTTCGTGCAACACGCGCGCGTTGAACGCGAGCCAGCTCAGCTCGCGATTGAGATAGAGGGAAGCAGGCGATCCCGGCTCGGGCATGGGGGCAGCGGAGAGGCGAACGTCCGCCGGAAGGATTCCGGCGGACGTCGATATCGATCTACTCTCCGGACGTGCCTCGCGCGAGGGCGGTCACGCCCGGAGCCCTGAAAGCAGCCGAGCCCTACTGGATGGACTCGATCTTCGTGAGCAGCGTCGTCCGCATCGACTCCGGCAGGGGGGCGTAGTCCAGGGATGCCGAAAATCCCTGTCCGTCAGTCATCGCCCACTTGAGGAAATCGGTCAATTTCTTCCCCTTGGCGGGGTCCTGCTGCTTGGTGTACGCGATGATCCAGGTGAAGGAGGAGATCGGATACACCCCCTTGCCCGGCGCATTCACGATCGACACGCGGTAGTCCGTGTTCGGCGGCAGCTTCGCCGCAGCGCCCGCAGCGGCGGCGGTGATCGACTCGATGGAGGGAGCGACGAACTCGCCCTCGGCGTTCTTCACGGCGGCGGTCGTGAGCTTGTTCTGCGTCGCATACGCGAGCTCGACGTAGCCGATCGCTCCCGGCGTCTGTTTCACCTGGCCCGCCACGCCCTCGTTGCCCTTGGCGCCGATGCCGACCGGCCACTGGACGTCCTTCCCCTTCCCGGGCTTGGTTGCCCAAGCCGGGCTCACGTTCGCCAAGTAGTCGGTGAACACGTACGTCGTCCCCGACCCGTCGGAACGGTGCACGACGAGGACGTCACTCGCGGGGAGCGTCACCCCCGAGTTGAGCGCGACGATGCGCGCATCGTTCCACTTGGTGATCTGGCCCTGGAAGATCGCCGCGATGACGTCTCCGGTGAGCTTCAGCCCGGTGGACACACCGGGAAGATTGTAGACGACGGTGACGGCGCCGACGGTGGTCGGGATGTGCACCACCGGACCGCCCTTGGTCTTCGCGAGCTCCGCGTCAGACATCGGTGCGTCCGACGCACCGAAATCGACCGTCTGCTCGGAGATCTGACGAACGCCGCCGCCGGAGCCGATCGACTGGTAGTTGATCTTCACCCCGGTCTTGCCGGCATACGTGTCGAACCATTTCGAATAGAGAGGGTTCGGGAAGGTCGCACCCGCTCCCGTGAGGTCGGCACCGGAAGTCGTGGAGGGCGCGATCGCGCCAGCGGTGTCCGTACGCGATTGCTTCGAGGAATCGCCGCACGCCGAAGCGAGCGAGAGCGCGGCAAGCACGAACAGCGATCGATGCATGAGATCCTCTGGAGGTTGTTTCGTTCAGAGGAAAGCTCATTCTCGCGGGCTCCCGCCCCGAGGGGTCCGGGGTCATCGTGACGCAACCGCGACAATCGTCACGAGAGCGTTACGAAGGCCGATCGCCGCTGTGCTCGGACAACGACGAAATGCGGATCTGGAACGGCGATCTGACGGAAAGGGCCGGATCGACAACGGCAAAAGCTTCCCGCTCCGATCGATCTGCCTAGAGCGGCCGCAGGGTGTGCAGGATCCAGTACGACAGTGCCGCCATGAGCGCCGAGGCCGGGATGGTGAGGATCCACGCCCACACGATGCGTCCCGCCAGTCCCCACCGCACTGCCGAGAGCCGGTTCGTGGCACCCACGCCGACGATCGCACCCGTGATCGTGTGCGTCGTGCTCACCGGGATCCCCCAGTGCGTGGCGAGCTGGATCGCGATGGCGCCGCCGGTCTCCGCCGCGAAGCCGCCGATCGGCCGCAGCTTGGTGATGCGCGACCCCATCGTGTGCACGATGCGCCAACCGCCGAAGAGCGTACCGAGCGAGATCATCGAGTACGCACCGATCTCCACCCAGCGCGGAATGGTCTTCATGTCGGCGACGTACAGGTGGCGAAGAATCCCCGTCTGGTCGACGAAGTACGCCTTGCTCGCCACCAGCAGACCGAGGATGATCCCCATCGTCTTCTGGGCGTCGTTGCCGCCGTGCGAATACGACAGCAGCGCGGAGCTGAGCAGCTGCGCCGGCCGGAAGACGCGGTCGATGCGCGCCGCGTTCAGCTTCCGGAAGATCCAGTAGCACGCCACCATCAAAGCGAAGCCGGCGAGGAACCCGACCGCCGGCGAGATCACGATGAAGGAAAGGGTCTGAATCCACTTGGGGCCCCACGTGATCGCCTTGAGCCCCGCCTTGGCCACCGCCGATCCGGCGTAGCCGCCGATCAGCGCGTGGGACGAGCTGCTCGGTATGCCGTACACCCAGGTGATCAGGTTCCAGACGATCGCGCCGAGCAGTCCGCCGAGGATGACGTGCGGATCGACGATGCTCTGCTCGATCATTCCACCGCCCACCGCCTTCGCCACGGCGACGGTGCCGGTGAACAGCGCGAGGAAATTGAACGTCGCGGCCCAGACCACCGCGGCAAGCGGGTTGAGGACGCGCGTGCCCACGATCGTGGCGATGGAGTTCGCCGAGTCGTGGAAGCCGTTGATGAAGTCGAACAGGAAGGCGATCGCGACGATCGCGACGACGTACCAGATCACGGCGTCAGGCGTTCTTGATGGAGATGCTCTGCAACGCGTTCGCGACCCCCATACACTGATCGATCGCGATCTCGAGCGTCTCGTAGACCTCCTTCCAGCGGATCACTTCAAGAGGGTCGGGGGAGCCGGCGAACAGCGCGCCGACCGCCTCGTGATAGATCGCGTCGCCCTCTTCCTCGAGCTTCTTGATCTCGGCGGCTTGGGCGCTCACGAGAGCCGGCTTCTTCACCGCCATCACGGCCGTGGCGATGTGCTCGGCCGCCTCGCAGATCACGTGCGCCATCCGTCGCGCCGGCTCGCGGACCTCGTTGATGTGCAGCATCACCACGCGGCGCGCCGTGCC
>Ga0066652_100002311_pt1 | contig 10389 bp, 10 predicted proteins | sample GraSoiAngelo_101_FD_71413 | JGI IMG/M metagenome (GOLD analysis project Ga0066652, IMG submission 71413) | Grasslands soil microbial communities from the Angelo Coastal Reserve, California, USA - 14_0903_02_30cm | ecosystem: Environmental > Terrestrial > Soil > Grasslands | place: USA... | reverse complement strand
CCTCACAGAATGGTCAACAGCTTGTGCGGCGGTTGTCCACAAGCATCGCGTCGGTTCGCCCCACGCGTTTGGCGCATCCGGCGCGCGCGTGTCGAGCGCCCGACAGCGTTTTGCACAGGGCTGCCCCCACGCTGGCGGCCTCGCAGCATGGTCGGGAACACGGTAAATTCGCCTGAACTCAGAACACGAAGGGACGAACGCCCATGATGTTGCTCTTGACCGGCCGCATTCTGCCGCCTCGCACCGTACCGGCGGCCCGAGCCGTTTAAGCACATCCAACCCACCTGCCGCCCCGCCACCGATAAGGCGCGCCCCACGCGCGCAACAAAGGCGCGACCCCTCAATGCATGAACGAATGGCCGTGCCGTCCGTCGAGACTCGGTCGTCTTGGGTCGTTGCGGCGGTGGTGCTGGTGATCCTGGCGGTGTCCTTCGGTGCGCCGTGGATCGTCATTGTCGCGCTCAAGCCGATCGCCGCTGAACTGGGCGGCCTGCGTTCGGTGCCAGCTCTGGCAACCGCGCTCGCTTGGACCGGCTTTGGCGCCGGCGGCATCGTTATGGGCTATGTCGCCGAACGCACGGGGATCCGCACGACGGTCATTCTCGGGGCGGTGATGATTTGCGTCGGGCTTGTCCTGTCGACCGGCGGGGAGACCTGGCAGCTTTATGTCGGCCAAGGCCTGTTCATGGGTTTTCTCGGCGTCGGCGGCATGAACGCGCCGTTCTACGTTTACGTCAGCCGCTGGTTCGACCGCCGCCGCGGCTCGGCGCTGGCGCTGATTTCAAGCGGCGCCTACGTCGCCGGGGCGCTCTGGCCACCCATTTTCGAGCGCGCCGTCGCCTACGTCGGCTGGCGCCAGACCATGCTCTACTTTGGCCTGCTCCAGGTCGTGGTGATCGTCCCGCTGGCGGCGATGTTTCTGCGCGCGCCGCCGGAGCTGCCGCTGCGGGTCGATGCGTTCGGCACCCTGTCCGCGCCAAATACGGTGATGGGCTGGCCACCTAATCTCGTGTTCGCCCTGATCGGCGTGGCGAGCATCTTTTGCTGTATTCCGATGGCGATGCCGCAGGCGCATTTGCCCGCGTTGTGCAGCGATCTCGGCATCCTGGTCTCGCACGGCGCAGCAATGCTGTCGGTGCTGTTGGGCACTGCCTTCGTCAGCCGCCAATTTTGGGGCTGGATCTCCGATCGCATGGGCGGCCTCAACACGGCGCTGACGGGATCGATGTTCCAAATCCTCGCCATGGTGGCGTTCATGTTCACCCAGGATGAAGTGGGGCTGTTCACCGTCTCCGCCGCATTCGGCCTGGGCTTTGCCGGCATCATCCCCGCCTATGTGCTGGCGATCCGCGAGCTGTTTCCGGCCTCGGAAGCGTACTGGCGCATTCCGGCGCTCCTCTTGTTCAGCGGCAGTGGCATGGCGCTCGGGGGATGGATTGCCGGCGCGCTTTACGACCACTTCGGGACGTATGCGCCGGCCTTTGCCGCCGGCGTTGCCGCCAACGTCATCAACCTGGCGATCATCGGCGTGTTGGTGTTCCGTCAAAGGTCCCGGGCGGATAGTGTCCCGATTCCGAAGTTCGCGCACACCTCGCAGCACCCTCAAACGCGAACTTCGGAATCAACGGGACACTAGCAATCTATGATTCTAGTGCGGTCTTTGGATTTGAAGTTCCTAAGCGAACTTGCGGCGCCATGATAAGGAACTTCAAATCCACCGCACTAGCTTGCTTGACCGCGTCGCGGCGCCGCTTCAATCTGCCGGCCAATACCAAGCCGCCAAGCGTCGAGCAGGAGCCAACGCCATGACCTTTCGCATTGCTGTGGTGCAGCCGATCTGCCACCCGCCGGGCAGCGACGCGGCGAACATTGCCGAGGCGGAGCGCGCCATCGCGCGCGCCGCCGGCGAGGGCGCACACTTCGTCTGCTTCCCCGAAACATATCCCGGGCCGTGGCGCATGCCGGCGGCCTTCGATCCGACCGCGGCCATGGTCGAGGCGGCGGCCAAGCACCGCACCCACGTCGTGTTCGGCACCATCGCGCCCATCGATGCGAAGGCGGCGACCGCCCACAATCTCATCTGCATGGCCTATCCCGACGGCCGCGCGCCCGCGCGCTACCGCCGCACGCATCCGAACGGGCCTTGGATTTATACCGGCGGCACGGCGTGGGAATTCCAGTGGGTGCCGGGCGACGACTTTCCGGTGTTCGACACCACCCACGGCAAGGTCGGGCTCGCCATGTGCAGCGAGGTCTACATGCCCGAGGTCGCGCGCGCGCTCGCCCTGCGCGGCGCGGAGTTGATCTTCATGCCGGCGGGGAAGGACAAAGGTAAACTCTGGGCGACCTGGCGTACCTTGATCTGGGCGCGTGCGATCGAGAATCTGGCGGTCGTGGTGACGACGCAGAACCTGTTCAATCATTCCGAGCGCGGGCTCGCCATGGTCGCGAGCCCGGAGGAAATCTTGTTCGAGAGCACGATTGCCGGGACCGCGGTGGTCGACGTGTGCCTCGAGCGCGTGCGACACCTGCGCGCGAGCCGCGACGAGGTGGGCTCGTCCCAGACATACGCGACCAAGCAGGGCGTGCTCGGCCCGCAATGGCAGCGCCCGGAGCTCTACGACCGGATTTATCCGCGTCCGCTGCGCGAGGCGGCTGAATAGGAGATGCGAGGCGGCTTTACGCTTGCGTTTGCGCTCTAGCCTCGAGCATTTCCGGCATCAGATCGGGCGCACGGATCGGCGTAGTCCATGGCACTGACGTTGACTCCGGGCGCTTTGACCGTGGCGTCCGCCTATCCCGATCCCCCCTTCGATATCATCGAGGGCGGCGCTTCGAGCGGCTTCGACATCGAGTTGATGCGCGCGATTTGCGCGCAGCTCGGGCTCGTCTTGCAGCCGGTGCGCTATTCGGGCGCCGACTTCAACGGAATTTTCGACGGCCTCGCAACGGGCAGCTACGACGCCGTCATCTCCGGCACGACGATCACGCCCGAGCGCTCCGCCATTGCGCTGTTCTCGCAGCCATACCTCGAATTCAACCAAGGCGTGGCGGTAAATCGCCGCGCAACGCCGAGTGTCGCCTCGCTGGATGACCTGCGCGGGCTCACCGCCGGCATCCAGTCCGGCAACACCTCGGATTTCGTCGCCAAGCGGCTGTTGGCGCAAGGCACGATCGCGGATATCAGGTACTATCCGTATCACGGCATCGCGACCGCCCTCGACGACCTCGAGGCCGGACGCATCGGTCTGGTGATCAAACTGTTCCCGGTCATCTCGTGGTTGGTGAAGAGCCGCCCGCAATTGGCGGTCGCGCTCGAGGTGCCGACCCGCGAAAAGCTCGGCATCGCGTTCGCCAAGGAAAACCAGCCGCTGTGCGAGGCCGTCGATCGAGCGCTTGCGGGGCTGCGCGAGAACGGCGAATTCGCGCGGCTGCAGGCACGCTGGTTTGCGCGCGATGTCAGCTCGTGAGGTGCAAGCATGCTGCACGCCTTCAAGCTCTATACCGGACCCGACAACGCCTCTCATGTGAAGGAGGGCACGGTTGCCGAGAACGATCGCACCGATGTAGTCGCGATCCATTTCAAGGAAACGCCGGCCCATTCGTCCTTCGATTGGCACAACGATCCCGAGCCGCAATACGTGATCACGCTCTCGGGCACGCTCGAGTTCACCACGCGCGACGGCGAGACCTTCGTGGTGCGTCCGGGCGACGTGCTGGTTGCCACCGACCACGTGGGAAGCGGACACAAGTGGCGGCTGATCGATGACCAACCCTGGCGGCGCGCTTATGTCGTGCTCAAGCCCGGCGCCCGCGATTCGTTCAAGGCGAATTCGTAGGGCAGGGTGTGCTCAGGCACAGCGGGAAAGTAAAAGGGCCGCCCAACGAGGGCGGCCCTACGCTCACGCCATGCTATGACTAAACTTCTACATTCGGCGATGGTTGCTGCACCGGACCGATTACGCGTCGTCTCGGGCGCAGGACATTCCTTGCTCATACGCGGGATGCGGCGATCTCGCCCCCCGCCGTTCTCGCCACCAGCGGCAAGCGTCGCGGGCGAACGTGAGCGGCACCATGCCGGCGGGGATGAATATGCCAAGCGCCAGCATCACCCAAAGCCAATCGGCATCCATCGCTAATCCCCCTGTCTACGATCCCACCGACCAATTCCGACGCGCTCGGAAGGTCGAACTTTCATGCGCAGGCTGGCGAGATCGGGCGCCCGATCAGAGGCACCCAGGGATAGACGTGCGCCCGCCAGCCCGGCGTGACGCGCGTTTAATGTGTGGAACCGAGAAAAGTTTCCTGCTCGGTCAGCAAAAACGCAGATCCTAAGGTGCTGAAATCCCATTGTTTTCCGATATTGCAGAGCAGCCATGCTTTATGCGATGGCTCATGTCTGAAATGTTGCTGCGGTCGGCAGCTGAAAGCTTCCCGACGGAGCCGCCGCGGAGCCGTCGAGGAGGGGGTGTGCGAGCAATTCGTGGTGCGAGGGGCATCATGCCGGAGGAGGAATGAGCATGTATCGATTTGCATTGGCGGCGTTGGTCTGCGCGGCGGCGTTGCCGTCGCCGTCGCGTGCGCAGAGCTATCCCAGTAAGCCCATCCACTTCGTCTTGCCTTACGTGCCCGGCGGCATCATCGACACCGCCGGCCGCCATCTCGCGATTCGGCTGAGCGAAAGATTGGGGCAATCGGTCGTGCCCGAGAACCGTCCGGGTGCCGGCGGGATGGTGGGCGCCGACGTGGTGGCGCGCGCGGCGCCGGACGGCTACACGATCCTGCTGACGGACCCCGCGCTCGTCACCAATCCGACGCTGCAAACGGACGCGCCCTACGACCTCAAAGCGCTGCAGGCGGTCTCGATCGTCGGCTCCTCGCCGGCGGTCATCGTGGCGTCGTTGACCCTGCCGGCAAAGACGCTCCCCGAAATGATCGCTTATGCTAAGGCCAATCCCGGCAAGCTCAACTTCGCATCCGCGGGCATCGGCACGGCGCCGCATCTCGCCGGCGAAATGATCAAGCTGCGGACCGGCATCGATATGACGCACGTGCCCTATCGAGGAATCGGCGCGGCATATCCGGACGTGATGAGCGGGAAGGTGCAGCTCGCGTTCTCGAGCATCGCCGGCGCGCTGCCGTTCACCGCGGACAACCGTGTGCGCCCGCTTGCGACGACGGGGTCGGCGCGCAGCTCGGTCTACCCCGATGTGCCGACGGTTGCGGAATCCGGCCTGCCCGGCTTCGATGTGGATCTCTGGATCGCGGTTTACGCCCCGGCCGGGCTGCCGCCGCAAGTGCTGGCGACGCTCAACAGCGAGCTGAACAAGACGCTCGAGCATCCCGAGCTCAAGGCGGCGTTCGCCAAGATCGGCATCACACCGCGCGGCACGACGCCCGAGGAGGCCGCGGCCTTCACCAACTCGGAATACGAGAAGTGGAGGAAGGTGATCGTCGACGGAAAGATCAAGCCGGAATAGACGCCCAGTTCAACCCATTCCCGATGCGGACGTCGGTTCGATCTCACACAGCAGCCGCACCTCTCCGGGCTGAGCATTGGGGTATTTGTCCTTCCCCAGATACTTCTTGGCCAGCGAATCGATGTGTTGCGCGGCGCCATCCTCCGTAACGCGCCGGACTCGGCCGCGAATCTGGACGTAACGGTAGGGATTGTCTGGATCGATGATGGCCATAGCCACGGCAGCACCGTTTTTCAGGGTGCGCGCCTTGACGCGACCGCGCGCGGTGTTCACGCGAATGAGGCCGTTGGTGTGATCGAACCAAACCGGCGTCACCTGCGGCGAACCGTCCGGCATCACCGTGGAGAGAATCGCAAACGCCTTCTTCTGCTGTAACAGGTCGAGATATTTGTCGGGAATGGTTGCCATGACACGAGCTCCTTGTGCAGCATAGCCGGACGTGGGCCAAAGCGCATCTCAAAACTTGCAGTATACGCATCACGGCGCGGATCGGGTTCCACGCGCAAAATCGGAAGCGTTACTGGGCCTAAGGCCTTCACAAGTTAGGATCCGAGACGTGAATTAGCGGAGCGCATTTCTCCGCCTTCAGAAATCGGTTAGAGTTTTGCGGAGCGGCACACGGATTGACGAGCGCGGTGGGCCTTATCGGGAGCCATGCGATGAATCGATATGTCCTCTTTGCTGGCATGATGATGTCAGCGGCAGCGATCGGCGCCTCTCCGGCACACACGGAATCGAGCGCGGGGCAGATCACGGTTCTGTACGACGCCTTCGGTCCGACCTCGACGTTGAAGAAGGACTGGGGATTTTCCGCTCTCATCGAGTATGGCGACAAGCGCATTCTGTTTGACACCGGCAATAATGCGGAAATCTTCGCGCACAATGTCGCGGCCAAGGGGATCGATCTGCGGCAGCTGGATTTCGCCGTGATCTCTCATCGCCACGGTGATCACACGAGCGGATTAAATCATCTCTTGAAGGTCAATCCGGGCGTGAAGATTTATGCACCGCAGGAAAACTTCGGCGTCTTCGGCGCGGCTTTGCCAGGCACTTTCTATAGACGCAACGAATCACTTCCTGCGGACATGCGCTATTTCGACGGATGGCCGCCCGAGACGCTCCGTTTCGGCAGTCCCTGGCCCGACGGCAATTTCACCTGGATCAGCAAGACCACGGAGGTGGCGCCGGGATTCCATTTAATTCTGCTCAATGGAACTTGGGGCGTCGACCTGGAGGTGAAGGAGATCGCGTTGGCGATCGACACGCCCGATGGAATTGTACTCATCGTCGGGTGCAGTCATCCAACGATCGAAAAGATCGTCGAGGCGGCCAAGGGTGCCATCAACAAGCCGATACATCTGGTCTTGGGTGGCACGCATTTATTGCCCGCCAAAGACGACCAGATCAGCAGCATAGCGATCTCGCTGCGCGACAACTGGAGCGTGCGCTATCTCGCTCCGTCTCACTGCACCGGCGAGCCCGCGTTCGCCATCCTGAAGCAGACCTTCGGTGACCGCTACATTTATGCCGGACTTGGCACGACGCTTTTATTGGGACCGAAAGTCACCGTGAAAGCGGAAGGCGGACAGCCGAATAAAAACGCGATGGACCAAGAAGACTTGCGCAGCTACCGCGAAGCGGTGATGCGCGGTCCTTTGCGCGCTTTCTTTGCTGGAGGCAGGCGTCTTGCACGCGCCCAGCAATGACTTTGTTGGAATGTGAAAGAAGAAGGGCCGCCCGTGCGGGCAGCCCTTCCATTGTTGAGCCGTGATCCGGCTGAACCAACGTGAGCACACCGCCTTCAGACGGTGCGGACCCCCATAGAGGCAAGGATCCAGCTCACGGATGCCGGCAATCGCGGCGATAGACAATGAGACACTGGATCACCTCCTTTCGGTTGTTGACGACGCGCGCAATGTACTCAGATGTTGGGCATTGTCAAAGGAAGCCCATGCGGGAAAAAGTCCCGTTGCGGTAATGGAGACGTTCGATGCGCGTCCCGTTCAGATCAAGCCTCCGGGAGGGTGACATGCCGCTGCGATCGAGGAAGGCCATGGCCGTGGTGGTCGGTGCGCTATGTTTGTTCGCGCCCGCGGCGATGCACGCGCAGGACTTTCCCTCCCGCGTCATCCGCGTTGTCGTCGCCTTCCCTGCCGGCGGCCCGACGGACTTCGTGGCGCGGCTCGTGGCCGACAAGCTCAAGCCCCTGCTCGGGCAGAACGTGATCGTCGAGAACAAGCCGGGCGCGAACGGCGCGATCGGCGCCGATTACGTCGCAAAAGGCGAGGCCGACGGGCATCTGCTGTTTCTCACCACGGTCGGCGCGGTCGCGATCACGCCGCATCTGAGCAAGCCCAACTACGACACGCTGCGCGATTTCGCCCCGGTAACCTTGGTGGTGCGGCCCACCACCATCCTGGTGGTGAAGCCCGACGCCGCCATCAATTCCGCCAAGGAACTCGCCGCGCTTGCCAAGGAAAAGCCCGCGACCATCCCGTTCGCCTCGACCGGCTCGGGCAGCACCACCCATCTTGCGCTCGAGCTTTATCAGGCGGCGGCAAAGGTGAAATTCCTGCACGTGCCCTATCGCGGCGCCGCGCCGGCCTTGACGGATCTCCTCGGCGGCCAGGTCACGGCGCTGTTTGCCGACACGCCGGTGGTGCTGCCGCACATCCGCGCCGGCAAGCTCAAGCCGATTGGCGCGGCCTCGGCCGAGCGCAACCCGCTGTTGCCCGACGTGGCCACGCTCGCCGAGCAGGGCTTTCCCGACACCGTCGCCGATAACTGGTATGGCCTGTTGGCACCGGCGAGGACGCCGCCCGCCGTGGTGGCGAAGCTGCATGACGCGGTCGTCGCCGTGCTCGATGCGCCGGAGGTGCGCGAGAAGCTCTTGCAATCGGGTGCCGTGCCGGCGCCGACCTCGAGCGAGGAGTTCGGCAAAATTCTCAGCGATGAGCTCGCGCGCTGGGGCCGGGTGGTGCGCGAGAAGAATATCAAGGAGGATTGAGGCCGCGTTTTTCCGTCATGGCCGGGCTTGTCTCCGCAAGTCGGGTATATCCGACTTGCGGCATCTCAATAGTGCCGGAACTCGGGCAAGCTCGAGTTCCGGTGCCATCCACGTCTTTGTTCTAGTAAAAAGCAAGACGTGGATGCCCGCGACATAAGCGCGTTCGCGCGTGTCTTCGACGCACCAAGCGCGGGCATGACGATTCAACTTGATCTCATTCCCGCTAATGCCGGCGCGCTTGCACCAGATATCCCGTGATGGTCTGCTCGCCCAACTGTTTGCACGCCTCCAAACGGTGCAGTCCTTCGATCAGCACGAAGCGTTCGCCGTCCTGCCGCACGAGGATGGGAGTTTGCAGGCCGACCTGCAGGATGCTCTCGGCGATCTCTTGTGCCTTCTTGGGGTCGAGCGTCGCGCGCCGCTTCGCCGGCACGTAGATGTTGGCGATCGCGAATGTCTCGCGCTTCATCATCGAGGATGACCTGCACGCCGCATGCGCCGGCTCACTGCAGCTGATCCTTGACCTTGTTGATGCCCGCCATCACGCACTGCTCGTCGACGCCGGGCGAGCCGGAAAGCCCCACGCCGCCGACCACGTCGTTGCCGACCTTAATCGGCACCCCGCCGTCGATGGCAATCACGTTCGGCAGCGTCGTCTGCTCGCGCCGCACCGGGCGCGTCGGCATCTCCTTGATGAAGTCCTGGGTGGTCATCTTGAAGGTCATGGCGGTGTAGGCCTTGCGGCGGGCGTTCTCCATGGTGTGCACGCTGGCGTCATCGCCGCGCAGCGCCACCACCGTATTGCCGCCGCGATCGACCACGACGACGGAGGTGGCGTAGCCGCGCCCCTTGCAGTCCTCCAACGCGGCCTGCGCAATCGTCAGCGCGAGCGGGTAACTCAGCTCCTTGCGCTGCAGGAGCTGCGCGTGCCCCGGCAGCGCGGCGCAGCAGGCGAGGGCGATGAGGGCGAGGCGGGCGATCGTTGCGGCCATAGCCAAATCCTCCTGGGTGCGGACGCTCTTGGACCTTGTCGATAACAGCACGGCGGACAGTCTATTCCATTTCCGGCGGTTTGCACGCTGCTGCAGCAATCCGTGCGATCGCGCACGCCATGCGCGGCGCACTGCGGAACGAGTCAGCAGCGAAATTCCAAAAAAAAGAAGCCGGCCCGGCGTTGGCGATGCAGCGCCGGGCGTTCTCGCGCTTGCGATCTCGCTCAGTGCGCCAGCGGATCGGGGCGAACCTGAATGTGCACCGCGAGCGGCCGCGCGCCTTTGCCAAGCTCGTTGAGCCAAGGCGTGCGGTCACCGCTGGCGCTCCAAAGGCCGCGGCCTTTCCAGCCGCCATTCGGGTCGTCGATGCGCGCGTCCAGACCCTTGGCGTAAAATCCCATCGGGTACGGCACCCGCATCAGGATCATTTGTCCGTCCTTGAAGCCGACGAAACCGTCTTGGAGGTTGGCGGTCGAGATCGGAATGTTCTCTCCAAGCCCCACCGCGTTGTGCTGGTCGACCCAGGTATAGTAGCTCGCCTCGGCGCTGGTGTTCTCCAGACCTTCGAAGCCCGGCCCCGGATACTTGTGAAACGCGAATCCCTCGGGGCAGTGATTACCGGTCGCATTCGGCCCATTGAGCGGACCCTTGCACTTGCGCCGGTCGAAGCTGATCAGAGTGCCATTCGAGCCGGACCCCCACACCACCCCGTTCTTGTCAATATCGCCGCCGCGTAGGCCGATCGCTTCCTTCGGGAGGGCGTAGAACTCGCTGAGCTTCGTCTTGGGATCGAACCGCAGGAAGCCCGGCGGGCCAGCAAACACATTGGCCGTGTACCAGACCGAGCCATCGGTCGGGTGCGGCATCACCGCATAAGGACCCGAGCCCGCGATCCGCGTGTCCTTGCCCG
>Ga0066652_100002310_pt1 | contig 10389 bp, 9 predicted proteins | sample GraSoiAngelo_101_FD_71413 | JGI IMG/M metagenome (GOLD analysis project Ga0066652, IMG submission 71413) | Grasslands soil microbial communities from the Angelo Coastal Reserve, California, USA - 14_0903_02_30cm | ecosystem: Environmental > Terrestrial > Soil > Grasslands | place: USA... | reverse complement strand
ATGACGAACATCCCCATCCAGGTCTACGGCATCAATCTCCTCGTCAAGATGATGGCCGAAGCGCCTGCCGACATCCGCGTGAACTGCCCGAAGGGCTCGCCGATCCGGTACGGGGAAGTGGTGGCTCGCGGTGACGGCTTCGACGAGGGCGCCAACGCCTTCCGCGAGATGCCCGAGCTCAAGACGGTCGTCGCCTTCGAGGAGAGCGCGGAGGAAGTCGAGGGCCACTACTTCTACATCGCCCTCGAGGAATACCGCGTCATCCGTCTCGACTCCGTGATCCTCTCGTTTCCGCACGAGTAGCCGCCGGGCCGAGCCGCGGCCGTGTCGACCCTGACGCGCGCGCTGTCCCTGATCGATCGCGACGAGCTGGTGGCGCTCACGCGCGAGCTCGTGCGCATCCCGAGTGTCTTCCGCCCGGGTGATCCGAGCGCCAACGAGGCGGCCGTCGCCGCCCACGTCGAGCGCTGGCTGCGCGCGCAGGGCTTCGAGGTCGAGATCCAGCCGGTGGCGCCCGGCCGTCCCAACGTGCTCGGCATCCTGGACGGGGCTGCGCCGCGGGGCGACCGCGCGGCGGTCCCGACGCTCCTGCTGGAGGGCCACACCGACGTCGTGACCGAGGGCGATCCCGCCGCGTGGACGCACGCGCCGTTTTCCGCCGAGCTCGTCGACGGCCGGATCTACGGGCGGGGGGCCGCCGACATGAAGTCGGGGCTCGCGGCCGCCATGATCGCCGCCGCGGCGATCCGGCGGAGCGGCGCGTCCCTGGCGGGCCGGCTCGTCGTCGGCGCGCTCGTCGACGAGGAAGGCGACATGCTCGGCGCCAGGCATCTCTGCACGACACCGATCGGGCGCGAGCTGTCGGCCGCCATCGTGTGCGAGCCGGAGCAGAACGAGCTCTGCCTCGAGCAGCGCGGGGTGATCTGGGCGCGCGTCACCGCGCGCGGCCGCATGGCCCACGGCGCGATGCCGGAGGCCGGCGCCAATCCGATCTCGGCGCTGGCGGCGCTCGTCACGGGCGCGTCGCGGCTCGAGCGCCGTCTGCGCGCGCTCTGCACCCGCAGCCGCTATCTCAAGCCGCCCACGGTGACGCCGACCATCATGGCGGCGCCCGTGGCCGGCGTGCCGCAGTCGAACGTCATTCCCGCCACCGCGCAGGCGACGCTCGACGTGAGGCTCACCCCCGGTCCCGACGCGGACGCGGTGGCGAAGGAGATCGACGAGGCGTGCCGTCGCGCGGCCGACGCGTGCCCCGGCGTGAGCGTCGAGTGGACACCCGTCAACGGCTTCCGCATGGCGACGCGGGTGGAGCGCACCGAGCCGCTGGTGCGCGCGATGGTCGGCGCCGTGCGCCGAGCCACCGGCCGTCCCGCGCGCTGGGGCGGCGTCCCCGGCTCGACCGACGGCACCATCTTGAGAATGGAGCTCGGGATCCCGATCGTCACCTGCGGCCCGGGCCACCGGCTGATCCCGCATCAGGTGGACGAATACGTCGAGGTCGCGGAGCTGGTCGACGCCGCGCGCATCTACACCGCCGCCGCGCTCGCGTATCTGAAGCCGTGACGCGCGCGCGCCGGCCGCGCCTGCGCGGCGTCGAGGCCTTCCCCGTCGAGCACGAGGGCACGCGCTTCCTGGCGCTGCGTGATCCCGCCGGGTACACGTCCTCCACCGTGCTGCTCCCGCTGGCGCTGCTCGAGATCGTCTCGCTCTTCGACGGCGGCCACGACGTCGCCTCGATCCAGCAGGCGGTCCTGCGCCAGCGCGGCGAGCAGGTCGACGCCACGCGTATCGAGGAGCTGGCACAGGCGCTGGACGCCCACGGCTTCCTCGAAGGCCCCGCCTTCGAGGCGCGGCGCGCCGAGGTCGACGGCGTGTTCCTGGCGACCCCGATGCGTCCGGCCAGCCACGCCGGCGGCGCCTATCCGGCCGACGGCGTGGCGTTGCGGGCGATGCTCGACGGCTTCTTCAAGCGTCCGCACGGCCCGGGGCCGGTCGATGGCGTCGGGGCGACGGCGAAGCCGGTCCGCGCGCTCATCGCGCCGCACATCGACTTTCACCGCGGCGGCCCCGCCTACGCATGGGGCTACCGCGACCTCGCCGAGCGCTGCCACGCGGACGTGTTCGTGATCTTCGGGACCTGTCACGCGGGCATGCGGCACCCCTTCGCGCTCACGCGCAAGCCGTACGAGACGCCCCTCGGGCCCGCGCCGGTGGACGTGGACTTCGTCGAGCGTCTCGCGGCGCGGGCCGGGCAGGACTGCTTTGCCGCCGAGCTGGCGCACCGCACCGAGCACTCGATCGAGTTCCAGGCCGTGTTCCTCCGCTACCTCTTCGCGGGCCGGCGCGAGGTGGCGATCGTGCCGGTGCTCACGAGCTTCGCGCACGAGGCGCTGGCGCGCGGCAAGCGGCCCCAGGATGATCGGCGCGTGGCGCGGTTCCTCGACGCCCTCGGCGAGACGGTCGCCGCCAGCGGCCGCCGCGTCGCCTTCGTCGCCGGCGCCGATCTCGCCCACGTCGGGCCGCGCTTCGGCGACGCCGAGCCGGTCTCGCCGGAGGAGGCGGCGCGGCTCGCCGGCGCCGACCGCGCGATGCTCGAGACCGTGACGGCCGGCGACGCCGACGCGTTCTTCGCCGACGTCGCGCGCGACGGCGACGCCCGGCGCGTGTGCGGGCTCTCCCCCATCTGGACGCTGCTGCGCGCGACGGGTGGGGCGCCGGGCGTGCTGCGGCGCTATGCGCAGACGCCGGACCCGCAGTGCGTCGTGACGTTTGCGAGCGTGGTCTTTTAGAATACGTGGCTGATGGCTGCGCTGCCGCCGGGCTGGAAGCTCCCCGACCTTCGCATCGACGTCGATGGCGACTGGTACGATGAGGGCATTCAAGTGACGCATCCGGGGATTCTCGCCAACTTGCGGGGGAACTTGAAGAAAGACGCCGAGGGATACTTCATTCAGACGCGGGTCCGCATTCCGGTCAGGGTGGACGACGCGCCATTCGTGTTGACGCGGATCGAGCGGCAGGGCGAGGGGCTGCATGTCGTGGTCAACGACGGCACCGAGGACACCGTGGACCCGGCGACGGTCCGGCTCGGCCGGGGCGACGTCCCCTACTGCGCGGTGAAGGGCGGAGACTTCCAGGCGCGCTTCTCGCGCGCGGCGACGTTCCAGCTGCTCGCCCTCGCGGAGTACGACGAGGCCACCGGCCGCGGCGCCCTGCGGCTCGGCGGCCGCGAGTACCCGCTGGCGAGGGCGTCGTGAGGCGCCGTGTCCTGCCGGCCCTCGCCGTCACGGCCGGCGTCGTGGGCCTCCTGGTGCTCGGCATCCAGTGGGCCGCGCGCGGCCAGGGCCCGGTGACCCCGGGGCAGAGCCCGGTGACGCGGGCGCAGAGCGCCCCAATCAAGGACGAGATCGGCGACGAGGTCCAGACCGTTCCGCGCGGCCGGCTGCCGGTGTTCGCCGGGGTGGCCGATGTCCGCGGTCTGTACCAGTTCGCGACGACGCGCGGGGACGTGCTGCGCTTCATGCCGTGCACCTGCGGGTGCGCCCAGCTCGGCCACACCTCGAACCGCTCCTGCTACGTCAAGGCCGAGAGCGACGCGAGCGTGACGTACACGAGCCACGCCGCGACCTGAACGCTCTGCATGGACGTCACGCGTGACGTGATGCGGCTCACGGAGCAGGGGAAGACGCCGGGCGAGATCCGGACGTTCATCGATGCCAGATACGTGCCGCAGGGACGGCCGATGGACACGCCGCGGCCACCGCGCTGATGCAGGTCGCCGCCCGACTGATCGAGATCCTCCGCGCCGCCGGCGTCGGCTACCTCTTCGGCAACCCCGGCACCACCGAGCTGCCGTTCCTCGACGCGCTCGACGGCTCCGGACTGACGTACGTCGTCGCGCTCCAGGAGGCGACGGCGGCGGCCGCCGCCGACGGATACGCGCAGGCGTCGGGACGGCTCGGCGTCGTCAACCTCCACGTGGCGCCGGGCCTCGCCAACGCGCTGTCGATCGTCCACAACGCCTCGCGCGCGAAAACGCCGCTGCTCGTGACCGCGGGTCAGCAAGACACGCGCCTGCTCCTCGACGCGCCGATCCTCGCGGGTGACATGGTGAAGATGACGGACGGCCTGACCAAGTGGTCGTACGAGCTTCGCAACGCGGCGGAGGCCCCGAGCGCGCTGCGCCGCGCCATCCACCTGGCGCTCTCGCCGCCGACCGGCCCGGTCTTCCTCTCGCTGCCGATGGACCTCATGAGCGAGCCCTGCGACGACACCGGCGCCGCGCCGGGGCCCGTCGCCGCGCGCCCGGCGCCCGAGCCCGAGGCGATCGCACGCGCCGCGGCGCTGTTCGCCGCCGCGAAGGCGCCCGTGATCGTGGCCGGCGACGGCGTCGCCCGGGCCGGCGCCCAGGCCGAGCTGGTCGCGCTCGCCGAGACCATTGGCGCCGCGGTGCACGGCGAGCCGATCCACCGGCGGCTCTCCTTCCCCGGCGACCATCCCCTCTGGCGCGGCGGGCTCTATCCGACGGCGACCGCCGTGGCCAAGGCGCTGGAGCGCTTCGACGCGGTGCTGATCGCCGGGGCCAACGTCTTCACGTGGCTCTTCCACGCGCCGGGATCGCCGTTCGGCGCCAACCAGCGCGTCGTCCAGATCGACGACGACCCGCGCGAGATCAGCCGCAGCTATCCCGTCACGCTCGGCATCGTCGCGGCCCTGCGCGCGGCCCTGAGCGACCTGCACGAGGCGGTGGCCAAGCGCCAGGACGATTCCGCGCGCGCCGCCGCCCGCGAGCGCACGGCGACCCTCGCCCGCGCGCGTGACGAGCACGCGCGGCGCGTCGCCGCCACCGCCGACGCCGCCGCCAACCGTGTGCCGATCGCGCCCGAGTACCTGATGCGGACGCTGGCGACGCTGCTGCCCCCGGACGCGCTCATCGTCGACGAGTCGGCCTCGTCGCTCGCGCACGTGCTCCGGCACCTGCCGTTCGGCGCGGGCTCGGACTTCTTCGGGAGCAAGACGGGCACGCTCGGCTGGGCGATGGGCGCGGCGCTGGGCGTGCAGCTGGCGCACCCGCGGCGCAAGGTCGTGGCCACGATCGGCGACGGCTCGGTGATGTACGCGCCGCAGGCGCTGTGGACGGCCGCGCATCGAAACCTCCCCGTGACCTACGTCGTCGCCAACAACGCGTCATACGCGATCTTGAAGTCCGGGATGCTGACGTTCGGTCTGCCGGCCGCCAAGCGGGGCGTCTTCCCCGGCATGGATCTCGTCGATCCCGAGATCGATTACCTCGCGCTGGCGCGCTCCATGGGTGTGCTCGCCGTGCGCGTGGACAAGCCGGGCGGGCTGCGCGACGTCCTGGCGCGCGCCCTCGCCCACGAGGGCCCGGCGCTGGTGGACGTCCTCATCGACCGCGGCTTCGAGGCGATGCGGTGACGGCACCGACGGGCGGCGAGTGGGTGATCCGCTCGCTGGAGCGCGAGGGCGTCCGCCACGTCTTCGGCATCCCCGGCGTGCACAACCTGGCGGTCTACGACGCGCTGCTGCGGCAGTCGGCGATCACCCACGTGCTCGCGCGCCACGAGCAGGGCGCCGCGTTCATGGCCGACGGCTACGCGCGCGCCTCGGGGACGCCCGGGGTCGTCGTCGTGACCAGCGGGCCGGCGGCCACCAACACGCTCACGCCGCTCGCCGAGTCCTACTCCGGCTCCGTGCCCGTCTTCGTGGTCATGTCCGACATCGCCTCGGCCCTGGTCGGCCGCGACCTCGGCGCGCTGCACGAGGTGCCGAACCAGATCGACTGCTTTCGTCCCGTCACGCGCTGGGCGGAGGCGCTGACCGAAACGGCCGCGATCCCGACGAGCCTCGCCGCCGCCTTCGAGCTGGCGCGCACCGGCCGGCCGGGTCCCGTGGCGCTCTCGATCCCGAACGACTTGCTGTTCGCGCGCGCCGAGGCCACCGCGCCGCCGCCTTCGACGGCGCGGCGCCCGCCGTGTCACGTCGCCGACGTCGAGACGGCGGCGCGGCGGCTCCGTGTCGCGACGCGCCCCCTCGTCATCACCGGCGGCGGCGTCGTCGCCGCCGGCGCCGAGCGGGAGCTGGCGGCGCTCGCGCGGCGGCTCGGCGCTCCCGTGGTCAGCACGGTCGGCGGCCGCGGCGCGCTCGACGAGCGTGATCCGCTCTGGCACAGCGTGCTGCCCGATCGCCGCGCGACGGCCGGCGCGCTGGGCAGAGCCGACGTCGTGCTCGCGGTCGGCACCAAGCTCGGCCACCGCTCGCTCGAGAAGCTCGGCGTCACCCTGGGGGCGGGGCAGACGCTGATCCACCTCGATCTGGATCCGGCCGTCATCGGCCGCGCGTTCAAGGCCGAGGTGGCGGTGGTGGGCGACGCTCGCGACGGCCTGGCCCGCCTCGTCCAGGCGCTTGGCCCCGGGCCGGCGGCGACGGGGTGGGACCGGGCGTGGCTCGCGGAGTCACGGAAGGATGCCGGACCGCGCTTCACACCCGAGGTCGCCGCGGCGATCGCGACGCTGCGCCGCGCGCTACCCGACGACGCGATCGTCGTCAACGACCAGACGGGGCTGACCTACTGGATGGAGTACCGCTTCCCCGTGTACGCGCCGCGGACGTTCCTCTATCCGACGGGCTCGGCGGTGCTCGGCTACGCCGTGCCGGCGGCGATCGGGGCCAAGCTCGCGCGCCCCGAGCGCGCGGTCGTCGCGGTCGCGGGCGACGGCGGCTTCATGTTCTCGGTGGCCGAGCTGGCGACGGCGGTGAAGTACCACCTGCCGATCGTGTTCCTCGTGGTCAACGACGAGCGCTACGGCGCGATCAAGTATCTCCAGCAGCGGATGTACGAGGGGCGCTGGGGCGAGGCCGATCTGAGCAATCCCGACTTCCCCGCGCTGGCGCGCGCGTTCGGCGCGCGGGGGGAGCGCCTGGCGGGAATCGACGCGCTGCCTGACGCGATCGGCCGCGCCCTCGCCGGCGATGGGCCAACGCTGCTGGAGCTCCGGATGACGATCGAGCCGCCCTGGGAGTAGAATCCTGCCATATGAAACGTATGATTCCGACTCTTGCGCTCGCCCTCGTCCTCGCCGCTCGCGTCGTCGTATCCGCCGCCGTCGTCGACTATCCGCTCGTCGGAGCCTCCGGGGTCTACACGCTCGTGAACCTGCACCCGGACGAGCAGCGGCTGCGGCTGTACTCGGTGAACTACCAGCAGTCGGGGCTGATCCCGCTGTGCTCGAAGGTCAAGATCGAGTCGGTCGAAACGCGGAAGCTGACGTTCCGCCTCCTCGACAGCGGCCGCGAGTACGAATACCTCTTCCACAACTCGCTGCGCGATCCGATCGCCAAGCACCTCGACAAGGTGTTCGGCAAGAAGTGTGACGCGGCGAGCGTCGAGAAGATGAGCGAGGTCGATCGCAAGGGGGTCCGCTCGGGTACCGTCCTGCCGGGGATGACGAAGCGCGGGGTGATCCTCGCCATCGGCTACCCGCCCGAGCACGCCACGCCGTCGCTCGACTCCGACGTCTGGACGTACTGGAAGAACCGCTTCGGCAAGATGAAGGTGAACTTCACCAACGGCAAGGTCTCCGAGATCAGCGACTAGCCGCGCATGACGTCCACGTCCGACGTCGCGACCGCGCCCACGTCTCCCGGCGCCGCCGCGCGCCTGGCCCGGTCGCAGCGCAGCATGGCCCGCGGCTGGCGTGTGCTGAGGACCGGCGTGGCCTTCGTGACGTTCGGCGTCGGCGCCATCGTCGTGGCCGGCATCGTGTGGCCGGTGCGCCTGCTGGACCGCAGAGCGGCCGGTCGACGCGAAGTGCGAACGCAGCGCGTCGTCCACGGGGCGTCTCGTCTCTTCGTCTGGTGGATGAAGCGCCTCGGGATCCTCCGGCTGTCCTGGATCGGCGCCGAGCGCCTGCAGGCACGCGCGCCCCGCCTCATCGTCGCGAATCACCCGAGCCTGATCGACGTGGTGCTGCTGCTGGCGCGGCTGCCGCAGGCCGATTGCATCGTGAAGAAGGCCGCGCGGCGTAACCCCTTCATGCGGAGCCTCGTGACCAGCGCCGGCTACCTCGCCAACGACGACGGCGACGCGCTCGTCGACGCCTGCGCCGACCGGATCAATCACGGACGCTCGGTGGTGCTCTTCCCCGAGGGAACCCGCTCCCCGCGAGAAGGCCTGCACCGGTTCCAGCGAGGCGCCGCCCACATCGCGTTGAAGAGCGGCTGCGCGATCGTGCCGGTCGTCATCACGTGCCGGCCGCCGACCCTGCTCAAGGGCCAGGCGTGGCACGACGTGCCGGATCGGACGGCGCGCTTCGTGCTGCGTGTCGAGGAGCCGATCGATCCCGCACGGTATCTGGGCGCGGAGACGACACTGCCGGTGGCCGCGCGACGGCTCACCGCGGATTTGCAGATGCTTTACGAACGACGGCTCGACGCCGACGAGGGCACGACATGAACCAACCCGAGGTGTCCAAGGACGAGATCTTCAAACGGTTGCGCGACGTGCTCGTGGCGGGGTTCGAGCTGCGAGACGAGCAGATCGTTCCCACCGCCCGCCTGATCGACGATCTGGAGCTCGACAGCCTCGATCTCGTCGATTTCGCCGTCCGTCTCGAGCAGCAGGTCGATCTCGAGATCGCCGAAGACGAGCTGAAGGGGATCAAGACGGTGCAGGACATCGTCGACCTGGCCTACCAGAAGCTCAACGCCGGGCGCCCCTGATCGCGTGCGCGTGCTCGTCGCCGTCGTGGGGCTCGGATACCCGCTGCTCGTCTACGCGGGGCTGCTGGTCTTCGAGCCTCGGGTCCTCGTGGCGATCGCCGGCGGCCTCCTGCTGGCGCGTGGCGCGTCGGGCTGGCGGGCGTGGAATCGACGGGACGTCCGGCGCGTGATGATGCCGGTGTCCCTCGTGGCGGCCGTGCTCGCCGTGGCCGCGATCCTCAACGACGGTCGAGCCTTCCTCTTCGTCCCCGCGCTCGTCAACGGCGCCCTGCTGATCGGGTTCGGCCGCTCGCTGGTCCGCGGGCCGAGCATGATCGAGACGTATGCCCGGCTCCGGCACCCCGAGATGCCCGCGAGCCGTGCCCCCTACCTCCGCACCCTCACCGGGATGTGGTGCGTCGTCTTCGCCGTCAACCTCACGATCTCGCTGCTGCTCGCCCTGTACGGAACGCTCGAGGCGTGGACCCTCTACAACGGCATCCTCGCCTACGCCCTGATCGGCAGCCTGCTCGCGGCCGAGCGCGTCTACCGTTACTGGCGGTTCCGCGGCTATCACGGCGACCTGCTCGACCCGTTGTTCCGGCGGGTGTTTCCTCCGCCCGCGGCCGGAGGCCCGCGCTGACTCGTCCGGCGGCGGGCCCGCGCGAACACGCCGCGACGGGGCCCGATGTCCTCCGAGCCTCCCGCGGCGAGGGGCGTTGCGAGCGCGTCATGAAGGTCCCCGCGGACCTCGAGTGTCTGGACGGGCATTTCCCGGGATTCCCCGTGGTGCCGGGCGTCGCGCAAATCGGCTGGGTCCTCGACGCCGCGCGCGAGCTGCTCGGGGGGTCCGCCGCGCTCACGGGCATCGAGGCGCTGAAGTTCAAGCGCCTGCTGCGCCCCGCCGACGTCTTCCACCTCAGGGTCGAGCTCTCGCCGGACCGCACCGCGGTGGCGTTTCGGCTCTGGGACGACGCGAGCGTCTTTTCCTCGGGCCGGTTGCGCTTCGCGCCGAACGCCGAGGCCGCGCGCCGGGTCGACCCGTGTCTGGTCGTTCCGATCTTCGACCACGGCGAGACGATCGAGGGCGTCCTGGAAGGGCTCGCGCCGCTCGGGCTGCCCTGCCTCGTCGTCAACGACGGGAGCGGGCCCGAGACGACCGAGGTGTTGTCCCGCCTCGCGGCGCGGTTTCCCTGGGTCGAGCTCGCGCATCTCGCCGTCAACCGCGGCCGGGGCGCCGCGCTCCGGCATGGCTACCGGGCGGCCCACCGGCGCGGCTTCTCGCACGTCGTGCAGCTGGACGCCGACGGCCAGCACGACCCGGCGGAGGTCGGCAAGCTTCTGGCCGCGGCCGAGCACGATCCCGGCGCCCTCGTCCTGGGCGAGCCCCGCTTCGACGAGACCGCGCCGAAGAACCGTCTCTACGGGCGCCGTCTCTCCCAGTTGATCGTCTGGGGCTACACCGGGTCGTTCGCGGTCCGCGACCCGCTCTGCGGCTTCCGCTGCTTCCCCCTGGCGCCCACGGTCGGGCTGCTGGATCGCTACCGGCTCGGCGACCGCATGGATTTCGATCCGGAGATCGTCGTCCGCCTCGCCTGGGAAGGGGTGCCGATCGTCAACGTGCCGGTCCGGGTCCGGTATTTTCCGCAGGGGCGCTCGCATTTTCGTCTC
>Ga0066652_100002309_pt1 | contig 10390 bp, 9 predicted proteins | sample GraSoiAngelo_101_FD_71413 | JGI IMG/M metagenome (GOLD analysis project Ga0066652, IMG submission 71413) | Grasslands soil microbial communities from the Angelo Coastal Reserve, California, USA - 14_0903_02_30cm | ecosystem: Environmental > Terrestrial > Soil > Grasslands | place: USA... | reverse complement strand
GACGCCGCGCTCGAGCTTCTTGACGAGGTCGCCAATGAGCAACAGCTCGCTCGCACCGCGCTCGAGCTCTACCATCTGATCCTTGAAATTCATCTCATTCCCGTGAAACCAGTCGTGCAAAGCGCCCGCGCCCGGCGGTAACGTAACCCGTGAGCCTCCTTCGGCATTTAACATACATTGACCCGGGGTCGTGGCTCCGGTACGGTGGGTCTGTCCGACCGAACAAGAACCAAGTGTAGTCGATGGCACTCACTTTCCACCGGACTCTGCAGCCACTCTCGCGGCTGCGCCACAAGGTCTCCGCGGCCTTCTGGCTGCAGTCGCTCGCCTGCGCCGTAGTCGCCTGGTCCGTGATGCACGGCGGAATCACGATCGCGCCGCCCGGCGCCCCACCCGACGCGCAGTCGCCGCCCGCCGCATCGGACACCATCGCACCACCGGGCGCCTTTGCATCCCCCGCGCCAGATGGCGCCTCTGCACCGACTGCCGCCGCACCTTCGAGCGCCGTCGCACCTTCGAGCGCCGGCGCGCCGGGCGCGCCAGCCCCGCCGAGCGCCATCGCGGTGCCGGCCGCCACGGGGGCCCTCGCAGCGACGCCGGGCGCGCAGCCGCCCGCCGCGGGCGCGCGCAGCGCTTCCGCCCCGGTGCAGCTCTCCGTCGTGCCCACGCTCGCCGAGGCGCGCCTAGTGCTCTCGACCATCGACGTGACCGTCACCCGCAACGACACGCTCGACCGAATCTTCAGGCGCCTCAAGCTCAACCTCGCGGACCTCGCGACGCTGCGCGCAGTGCCGGGGCTGCACGCGATGCTCGACAGTCTCCGTCCCGGCGAGCGGCTGCGCTTCAAGCACCATGACGGCGAGTTCCTCGGGCTCGAGCGCCGCCTCAACGAGAGCCACACACTCAAGGTGTCGCGCGACCCGACGGGCCTCAAGGCGGACGTGCTGCAGGACACGCTCGAGACGCGCAGCCGCACCGTGCGTGGAGTCATCGATCACTCGCTCTTCGAGGCTGTCGAGGCCGCCGGCGCGCGCGAACAGATCGCGGTCGCGCTCGCGGACATCTTCGGCTGGGACATCGACTTCGCGCTCGACGTGAGGTCCGGGGATGCCTTCGTCGTCACCTGGGATGAGATCTGGCGCGACGGCACCTACCTCAAGGACGGTCCGATCGAGGCGGCCGCGTTCGTCAACCAGGGGCGCGCGTTCCGTGCCGTCCGCTATACCGACCCGCAAGGCGTCGCGCGCTACTACACTCCGGCCGGCACGAGCCTGCAGCGCGAGTTCCTGCGTACGCCCGTGCAATTCACGCGTGTGAGCTCCCACTTCACCTCGGCCCGCTGGCACCCGCTCCTGCACCGTATCCGCGCCCACCAGGGCGTCGACTACGCCGCGCCGATCGGCACCCCGGTGCGCGCCGCGGGTGACGGGCGCATCCGCTTCGCCGGACGCCGCGGCGGCTACGGCAACGTGGTCGAGATCGAGCACATCCGCAGCATCGTGACCGTCTACGGACACCTGTCGCGCTTCGCGCACGGTACGCGCGTCGGCGAGCACGTGACGCAGGGAGCGGTCATTGCCTACGTCGGCATGACTGGGCTCGCCACGGGGCCGCACCTGCACTACGAATACCGTGTCAACGGGGTGTTCAGGAACCCCCAGACCGTGATGCTGCCGGGCGCCGGCCCGATCGATGCCCGCTGGCGCGAGGACTTCCTCGCCCGCTGCGCGCCGCTGCTCGCCTCGCTCGACTACCCGCCTGGGCAGATGCTGGTCTCGCGCTGAGGGGACCCCCTCGCGAGCCGCTGGTATGCTTGAGCGCTCGGCCGCCTGCGGCGCGGCTGCCCGGGTGAGCACTCGATGGATTCGCCGGATCTCAAGGCACCCCAGCACTACATCAATCGCGAGCTGTCGTTTCTCGAGTTCAATCAGCGGGTGCTCGACCAGGCGTTCGATGAGTCGGTGCCGCTGCTCGAGCGGCTCCGGTTCCTCTGCATCGCCTGCAGCAATCTCGATGAGTTCTTCGAGATTCGCGTCGCCGGACTCAAGCAGCTGCAGGAGCTCGGCGGCCAGCTGGCGCCCGATGGGATGTCGATCCCCGAGCAGCTCGCCGCGATCCACGATCGGGCGACGCGTCTGGTGGCCGACCAGTACCGCTGCCTCAACAGCCTCCTGCTGCCGGCACTCGCCGCAGAAGGCGTGCCCTTGCTCGGGCCCGGCGAATGGACTCCGCGGCAGACGCTCTGGCTCGAGGACTACTTCGAACGCGAGGTGGAGCCGGTGCTCTCCCCCCTCGGGCTCGATCCCGCGCGGCCCTTCCCACGCATCCAGAACAAGAGCCTGAACTTCATCGTGCGGCTCGAGGGCAAGGATGCGTTCGACCGCGACAGCGAGCTCGCCATCGTGCAGGCGCCGCGGTCGCTCCCGCGCGTGGTGCCGTTGCCCGCAGAGGGCCCGAGCCGCGACTGCGTGCTGCTCTCCTCGATCGTCCAGGCGTTCGTGCACAAGCTGTTCACCGGCATCAAGGTGATCGGCTGCTACCAGTTCCGCGTCACCCGCAACAGCGACCTGTTCGTCGACGAGGAGGAGATCGACGACTTGAGGCGCGCGCTCGAGGGCGAGCTCGTGCACCGCCGCTACGGCGCGGCCGTGCGGCTGGAGACTTCCGGCGACTGTCCCGAGGACATGGTGAAGTTCCTGCAGGCGCAGTTCGCCTCCAACGGCCTCGACACCTACCCCGTCGAGGGTCCCGTCAACCTCAACCGCCTGTCGGCGGTGTACGACCTGGTGCAGCGGCCGGACCTCAAGTACCCGATCTTCACGCCCGGGGCGCCGAAGCGCCTCGTGGGCGCCACCGATCTCTTCGCCGTGATCCGTCAGAAGGACGTGCTGCTGCACCACCCATACCAGAGCTTCGTGCCTGTGATGGATTTCCTGCGCCAGGCGGCGGCCGACCCGCAGGTGCTGGCGATCAAGCAGACCCTCTACCGCGCCGGCCACGACTCGCCGCTCGTCGATGCGCTGGTCGCGGCTGCGAATGCCGGCAAGGACGTCACGGTGATCGTCGAGCTGCGCGCACGCTTCGACGAGGAGGCCAACATCGAGCTGTCCAACCGGCTGCAGGAGGCGGGCGCGCACGTCATGTACGGCGTGGTGGGCTACAAGACCCACGCGAAGCTCACGCTCATCGTGCGCCGCGAAGCCGGCGGCATCCGCCGCTACTGCCACCTCGGCACCGGCAACTACCACCCGCGCACCGCACGCCACTACACCGACTACGGCCTCTTCACCTGCGACGACGAGATCGGCCAGGACGTGCACGAGCTGTTCCTGCAGCTCACGAGCCTCACCCAGACCCCGCAGCTCAAGCGCCTCACGCAGTCCCCGTTCGGCATGCACGAGATGGTGCTCCAGAAGCTCGCGCGCGAGGCGGAGCACGCGCGCGCGGGGCGCCCGGCGCGGGTCATCGCCAAGATGAACGCGCTGGTGGATCCCCAGTCGATCGAGGCGCTGTACCGCGCCTCGCGCGCCGGCGTGAAGATCGAGCTGATCGTGCGCGGGGTGTGCGCGCTGCGCCCGGGCCTGCCCGGCGTATCGGAGAACATCTCGGTGCGCTCGATCGTCGGGCGCTTCCTCGAGCACTCGCGGGTGTTCTACTTCGAGAACGGAGGCGAGCCGGACATGTTCTGCGCGAGCGCCGACTGGATGGAGCGCAACTTCTTCCGCCGCGTGGAGGTGGCCTTCCCGATCGGCCGCCAGGGCCACGCCCAGCGCATCCTGCGCGATCTCGACTGGTGTCTCCGGGACAACTCTCAGGCGTGGGAGCTCAAGCCCGACGGCCGCTACGAGCGTATCAGCCGCGGCCGCGATCGCTCCGTCAATGCGCAGGCCGAGCTCCTCGCCGCGTACGCGGCGGGACCGGTCACGGCCACCATTCCCGAGATGCCGGTCAGCGAGAGTCAGCTCTGAGCTGCCAGCGGAACCTCGACACCGCGGCTTCGGAGCCCAGCGAGGCCGCCCGCGAATACTGCGCCCCCCAGCACATACAGAATCACCGACGGCAGCCAGTTCCACAGGCCACGGTCGACGACGCTCCGGTCCTCCTCGCCAGGCGCGTAGAGCACGGTGACCCCCTGGCCGGCGCGATACATCGGCGGATTCGTCCCGACGGAGTCCCTGAGGCGCAGGAGCAGCCGGCTCTGGTGCACGCCGAGCGCCAGCAACCCGATGCCGGCCAGCACCAGAAACGGCGCGAGGCGCCTGAGCTGCGCCCGCTGACGGATCTGCTTGTCGCGATATTCCGGGAGCCTCGTGAGCTCTTCCAGTCGCTGGACCGGTTGCGCGTTTCGAGCCTGGGCTCCGGCATCCCTCATTTGCGCGAGCAGCTCGCGCCAGAGCGACCGGGGCAGGGCCTTGTCCTTCGGCGCGATGATGCCGCGCGCTTTCTGCAGCAGATGCACGACGGCCAGGGATGCGACCACCCACGTCATCGGTCCGGTGCGCCACGCCGTCACCCCGACCCAGAAGAGCGCAACGCCCGCACCGAGCAGCAGCACGCCGACGACCGTGAAGACGTGGTTGCCGGCCTCCTGAACCTCGTTCGGCTTCTCCGGGATCACCCAGAGCGGCACCGTCGTGCCGGTCTCCTTGCCGCGCACGCTGCTCGATCCTTCCAGCGAGGTTGCCTCGCGGGTCTCGCCCGACGGCGAGACGTAGCGATACACCGAGTTCAGGCAGTCGCCGTTGCGGCGTACTCCGATCACCTCGCCTTGCACGCGCACCGCGTGCCTTCGCCAATAAATGGCGTTGCCGACCAGGAGCCCACCCAGGCCCCAGAAGACGAGCGCTCCCACAAAGGTGGCCACCTGGTTCAGAGCGGTGAGGGTGCTGAATACGAGATCAAACATGAGGAGTCGCCTCGGCCGGCCTGCCGGCTCGGGGCACTCTCGCGCCTAAGCCGGCGCTAATGCCGCGAACGGCTTCTCATTTGCACCGTCCCGGGGACGCGGGAACGTACGAGGCTCGCTCAGCGCGCGCTGAACACCCGGAGGCGAAAGCCGCTGGCGCGCAGATATTCCACTTCCAGCTGCAGATCCGCCGAGGTGAGCGGGTGGTCGTCGAGCCACCCCGCAGGAAAGCGCGCTTCGAGCGAGCGCGCAGTGGCCGACAGCTCGATCGGCGGCAGCGCGGTGCTGCTGCGGCCGCGATGCAGCAGCACCGCGAGGCGCAGCAGCACGATCGGGTAGAGCGCGTTGCGATCCCAGGGCGGCACGAGCTCCTCCACCCCCTGGAGGCTGAGCTTGCGCCGATGCGCTCCCACGAGGCGCGCCAGCAGCCGCTGCTCCTCGCGCGGGAAGCCCGGCATGTCGCCGTTCTCGAGGAGGTACGCGCCGTGGCGGTGATAGCCGCTGTGGGAGACGTCGAGCCCGATCTCGTGCAGTCGCGCGGCCCACTCGAGCGCCAGGTGCGCCAGCGGCTCATCGAGTCGCCACGCCTCGCGCGTCTGCTCGAGGAAGTTGCGCACGGTCGATTCGACCCGCTCGGCCTGCTCGAGGTCGACGTGATAGCGCTGCTGCATCGCGCGTACCGTGAGCTCGCGCGCATCTTCGCGCTGGTAGCGGCCGAGCATGTCGTACAGCAGGCCTTCGCGCATCGCGCCTTCGGCGATCCGCATGTCCTTGATGTCGAGCACGCTGAACACTTCGGCGAGAATCGCGAGTCCCCCGGGGAACACGGGGCGGCGATCCTCGGTGATCGGCTCGAGCTTGAGCTCGCGCGTGTGGCCGGCATCGATCGAGTACTCGATGGCGCGGTTGATTCCCGCGGGCGTGATGGAGAGCGCCTGGGGATCGAGCGCGCGGATCGAGTCGCCGATCGCGCGCACCGTGCCGGAGCTGCCCGCACAGGCGTCCCAGCCGCGCCGGCGGAATGCCGCCTGCACCGGCTCGAGCTCGAGACGCGCCGCGAGGCGCGCGCGCTCCATGCGCTTGGCGGAGATCTTGCCGTCGCGGAAGAAGCGCTCGCTCAAGGCGACGCATCCCATCTGCAGGCTCTCCATGTCGAGCGGCGTCAGCCCCTCGCCGATGATGAGCTCGGTGCTGCCCCCGCCGATGTCCACCACCAGGCGCTTCCCGGGCTCGCTAGGCATGGTGTGCGCGACGCCCGAGTAGACGAGCCGCGCCTCCTCCATGCCGGCGATGATCTCGATCGGATGCCCGAGCGCCTCGCGGGCACGCTCGAGGAAGGCCTGCTTGCGGTGCGCGAGGCGCAGCGCGTTCGTCCCCACGACGCGCACGCTGTCGGCGTGCATGTCGCGCAGCCGCTGGCCGAAGCGCTCGAGACAGGCGAGCGCCCGCGCCGCGACTTCCTTATCGATGCGGCCGTTCTCGGCTACCCCGGCCGCGAGCCGCACCATCTCGCGCAGCCGATCGATGATGGTCAGCTGGCCGTGCGAGTGACGGGCCACCACCATGTGAAAGCTGTTGGAACCTAAGTCCACCGCCGCGAGCACCTCGGGGACGGGGCGGAGGGCGGCGCGTACGAAGTCTCGGGCTTCAGCGAGTCTTGCGGTCAGGCCCGAAGCCACGCTTCAAGGCCGTTGCGTCAGGCGGAGAAGGACGAGCCGCAGCCACAGGTGGTGGTTGCGCTCGGATTGCGGATCACGAACTGTGCGCCGTCGAGCCCCTCGCGGTAGTCGATCTCGGCGCCGGTGAGGTACTGAACGCTCATGGGGTCGACCAGCAGCTTGACCCCCAGGTTCTCGATGCAGGTATCGCCGTCCTGGATCTGCTCGTCGAACTCGAAGCCGTACTGCAGCCCCGAGCAGCCGCCGCCCTGCACGAATACCCGCAGCATGAGCTTCGGGTTTCCCTCGCCACGGATGAGGTCCCCGACCTTGCGCGCCGCGGCGTCGGTGAAAGTGAGCGCAGGAGCCTCCTGCAGTGCCTCGATCGTGCTCATAGTCTCCTTACAGGATGCCAGTCTAGAAGCCGTCCCGGGCGCGGTCAAAGCCGGACTTCACACCTTGGGCGCCAACCGCACCAGCTTTCCCATGATCTGGGCGCCCAGGGTCATTTCAATGACCCCATAGTACACGTTGCCCTCGACGCGCGCGGTCGGGCCCAGGACCACGCGCTCCGTGGCGTGGATGTCGCCTTTGACCGTGCCCTCGAGGACCACGTTCGCCACGTCCACCGGGCCCTCGATGGAGCCGGTCGCGCTCACCGAGAGCGTGGCATCGGGCGCCTCGACGGCACGCACCCCGCCGGAGATATGACCGTCGAGGTGCAGCCCGCCCTGGAACTCGATATCGCCGTGCACGCGCGCGGCCTTGCCGATCAGGGTGTCGATGCGCGGCGGTTTGGAATCGCGTGTGAACATCAGTCCTCCGATGGGGCCCTTTGAGCCGCACGGCGCTCTAAGGAGACGCCTCGACACTCCACACGAAAGTCTGCGACAGCGGCGCCACGTCGCGCCGGCCGGAGCTGACTTCGACGTTGAGCCGTTCGGGCTTGAAGGTCGGCGGCACGGTGAGCTGCTGGTCGAAGGTCTCGAGGTAGCGGAAGTTGTAGCGCAGCTCGCGCTGCCGTCCGGCGGTGAGCGCCGCCAGATCGAGGGTGCGCGCGCCCTCGGCCGCCGAGCCGTCCAGGCTCAACTGCACGGTCCCGGTCGCCGGCGCATCCGCGCGCCCCGACCGCACGAGCGACATGTGCACGACATAGGTCCCGGGCGGCTGACCGGCGGTGATGCGCAGCTGCTCGATCTTGACGCCGAGGCTCGCGGCGCCCTGCGCCACGACGCCCCGGTAGAACGCCAGCTCCTGCGACTGGCGCGCCACCTGCGCCTGAAGATCGCCGATGGTGCGCGCCGTCTCCGCCTGCTCGCGCGCGCGGCCGGCGCCGACGGTGTCTGATTCCGCGAGGCGGGTGCGCAGCTCGCGGTTGGCCCTCTCCAGGTGCTCGATGCGCACCTCGAGCTCGGTGCGCTGCTGCGCCACGGCCTGACGGTCGTAGCCCGCGTTGTAGCGGCCGAGCTCGTACACGACGTAGAGGGCAAACACGCCGAGCAGCACCCCGGCGACGACGAGCGCCGCACGCACTCCGGATCGGGCCGGGCGCACGATGCGTGGCGCTCCGCTCTCCCCGCCGAGCATGCTGGCGAGCCGCCCCAAGTCGCTCCCTCAGTGCGCCGGCGCCGGGGCGGTGCGGTGGCCACGGCGGGCGGTCACCTCCCTCCACCAGGGAGGTAAGGCGGGCGGCCCTTGCGGGAAGGCGAGGGAGCTAAGCTCCTCGAGCGCGCGCGCGTACACGGGCCGCTTGAAGTAGATGACTTCGCGCACCGGCTCCCAGTACGGCGCCCAGCGCCACTGGTCGAATTCCGGCTCGCTGGTGCGGCCGAAATCGAACGTGACGTCGCCCCCTTTCGGGCGCAGCAGGAACCAGCGCTGCTTCTGACCGATGCACACCGGGCGCTGATTGCGGCGGATGTAGCGCGGCGGCAGGCGGTACCGCAACCACCCGGCCGTCTGGCCGATGAGCTCGAGGCTCGAGCCGGCGACCCCGATCTCCTCATCGAGCTCGCGGTAGAGGGCCTGCTCGGGGGTCTCCCCGACTCTCACCCCGCCCTGCGGGAACTGCCAACCGCGCCCGCCGGTGCGGCGCCCGAGAAAGACCTCGTCGGCGCGCATCAGCACGACGGCCACATTGGTGCGAAAACCATCCGAATCGATGAGGTCGCTCATGGAGGAAGTGAGAGTCTGCCACACCGGAGCGTGCCGCCGTGAGCTTCGCGCCGCGCGGCCGTCCCGGGATGCCAGCGCGCCGCGGAAGGGTGGCGTTTTCCAACAAATTCCAGGACGCTAACACCCCCGTGAGTCAGGACCGGTGTGAGGCGCGACGGCAGACCTATGAAGAGCGCTGAACGGGCGTCCCTGCGCAGTCTCCTGGTCCTCGCCGCGCTCGCCACGGTGGTGTTTCTCGCCGCGCTTCTCATCGGCAGCTCAGGCATCGGCGTGCGCCGGGCGCTCGAGGCGCTCGGCGGCTCGGGAGATGCGGCGACCCGCAGTGTCCTCCTGGGCGTGCGCCTGCCGCGCGTGCTCGCGGCTTTCGGCGTCGGGAGTCTGCTGGCGCTCTCCGGGGTGCTGCTGCAGGCCCTGTTCCGCAATCCCCTCGCCGACCCTTATGTGCTGGGGGTCTCGGGTGGCGCCGCCGTCGGCGCGCTCCTCGCCATGATCGCCGGTGCTGCGGCGCTCCTCGTGCAGTCGGCCGCGGTCGCGGGAGCCCTCGCCGCCGTCGGCACGGTGTACGCGCTCGCGCGCGGCGGCGGCACACCGCGCCTGCTGCTCACCGGCGTGGTGCTCGCCAGCGCCTGCGGCGCGCTGGTGAGCGTGCTGCTCGCGCTCGCGGACACCTCGAGAGTGCGCGGCATGGTGTTCTGGCTCGCGGGGGACCTCGAGTGGGCGGTGAGCCCCGCCCTCAGCGCCGGCGCCGCGGCTCTGGCCGTGGCGGTTGCGGTCGCCGTCGCCCGTCCCCTCAACGTGCTCGCATCCGGCGAGCTGCGCGCGCGCACCGTGGGGCTCGCGCTCGAAGCCTGGCGGACGCTGCTGTTCGTCGCCTGCGCGACGCTCACCGCGCTCGCCGTGGTGAGCGCCGGCACCGTCGGCTTCGTGGGACTCATCACCCCGCATGCCGTGCGCCTCACGTTCCGCACCAGCGATCACCGCATCGTTGCGCCTGCCGCGGCGCTGGCCGGCGGGATGCTGCTCGCGGCGGCGGATCTCGTGGCGCGCACCATTGCGAGCCCGCGCCAGCTGCCGGTGGGCGCGATCATGGCGCTGGTGGGAGCCCCACTCTTCATGGCGCTGCTGCGGAGCCGCGGCCGATGACGCGAGAGCGAGCTAGCCCCCCGGCCGTGTGCGGCCGCGCCGCTCGACTCAAGTCAGCGGCACTCCGATGACTCGCCCGTGGAGCGCGAAGATCAGCACGTAGACCGCGATGGCGATGGCGCCTCGCACGAGGCCGATCTCGCGCAGCGCCGGGCCCAGTCGGTTTCGCCCGGCGGCAATCGCGGCGAACGGCACGTTCGAGGTGCTCGCGGCGAATGCCTGCCAGCGCTCGCCCAGGCGGCGGCGGAGCTTCGCATCGATCACCGTGGTGCCGGCGAGCGCGAGCAGCAGCAGTGAGCCGAAGAGAACGAGCGCGGCGAGATCCCCGTTTACGGTGAGATGCACGAGCGCCCAGAGACTCACGCCCCAGAGGAAGGGGTGGCGCGTGATGCGCGTGATGCCGCGTACGCCCTCGGCTCCCCGCGCGAGCCGCCCCTCCATGCCGACGCTCGTCGGGTTGGCCGAGGCGAGCCCCACCACGACGAACAGGACGCCGACAAATACCACC
>Ga0066652_100002308_pt1 | contig 10392 bp, 9 predicted proteins | sample GraSoiAngelo_101_FD_71413 | JGI IMG/M metagenome (GOLD analysis project Ga0066652, IMG submission 71413) | Grasslands soil microbial communities from the Angelo Coastal Reserve, California, USA - 14_0903_02_30cm | ecosystem: Environmental > Terrestrial > Soil > Grasslands | place: USA... | reverse complement strand
GAAGTTGCTGAAGGAGGACCACGCCAAGGTCAAGAAGATGCTGTCCGACCTCGAAGAGACCACCGAGCGAGCGGTCAAGACGCGCGAGGCGGTGTTCTCGCAACTGAAGCGCGACCTCGAGATCCACGAGGCGATCGAGGAAGAGCTCCTTTACCCGGCGCTCAAGGAGCATCCCAAGACCCGAGACATCGCGTTGGAGGGCTATGAGGAGCATCACGTCGTCGACGAGGTGATGGGCGAGATGCTCCCCCTTCCGGTGAGCGATGAGACCTGGACCGCCAAGTTCACGGTCATGAAGGAGAACCTGGAGCATCACATCGAAGAGGAGGAGCAGGACATGTTCGAGAAAGCTCGTCGCGCGCTCGGCGACGACGAACTGGCCGACCTGGGCGACCGGATGACTGCACGCAAGGAAGCATTGGAGGCGACGACCTGACTCGGTCGTGCGCCTCGTCTCGCAGCCGGGTACCGGAACGACTGAGAGAGGAGGTGAACATCGTGGATCGTGACGAGGGGTCTCCCGAGGAAGGGCCGGACCTCTGGGCAGAGGCCCTATGGGGAGCCGGCCTGCTCGGGTCGGTGCTGCTGGTCGTCGCGCTGGTCAGTCTGGTCTTCCGTTGAAGGCTCAGCGCGCCTCGGCGTCCAACCGGTCGCCGGTCAGCGCGTGCTCTTCCCGAGCTTGCTCTTCGACGGAGGTGAGATCGGCTCGCGTGGGTGGCGGCGGAACGAGGCTCCGAGGCCAGAGCCTCCCTCGGAAGACGACGTTCGTTTCTGCGCCGATCAGGATCGTCTCAGCCGTCAGGTACACCCACGACAAGAGCCCGATGACGAGGGCGAAGAACCCGTAGACGTCACTGGCGCCCTGGATCTGACGGGTGACGATCCACGAGCCCGCGGTCTGCAGACCGGCCCACAGGATGCCCGCCAGGATCGCGCCCGGGAGGACTTCCCTCCACGAGGGGCGGTCGCTCGGCAGGAGACGGAACGCCGTGGCGACGACGGCGACGTCGATCGCGATCGCCAGGAGCAGCCCCCCCGCACGGAGGACGATCCCGTTGGACGGCGTGATCGACAGGAGCGTGCCGGTGCCGACCACGCCGATCATGAACACGAGGAGCCACGCGAGGCCGAACAAACGTCCGCGCCACATCGGAGCGCGATGGTGGCGAGGGATATCCCTGATGTCATCCATCGCGGTCCGAAGCGCATCCGAGACGGCGGCTCCTGCCCAGAGACAGCCCGCGATGCCGAGCCCCAAGGTGAGCAGGTTGCCGTTCAGGGCATGCACGTTCCCCTCGATGTTCGCACCGACCACGGGGAACTGCGCGAGCGCCGAATGGATCAGCGCTGCCTGGCGATCGGGATGATCCCTGATGAAGAAGCCTGTCACCGTCGCGAGGACCACCAGCAGCGGGAACAGCGAGAAGAACGTGTAGTAGGAGATCAGCGCCGCCAGCGACGAACCACGGTCGTCTCCGAACTTGCACACGACCGCGATCGGGAACGCCATCCATGGCCGTCGCTCCTGGGTCCCGTCGACTCGACGGACCACGTTCCGGAGCCTCGTCGAGATGGATCGGCCTCCCGACATGGCCATCAAGCGGCAGGGTCAGGGACCCTTCGTTCCCTGACCCTGCCGAGTGAGATGATCGAGACGGCCTCCCGCGCCATCAAGCGCGACGCAAGAACCACAGTGCGACCGCCACGACGAGTACCACGAGTGCGATCGTCAGGATGACGCCCATCTCAGTCTCCTTCCTTCGTTCTGCCGGGGGCTTACCCCGGCCTCCAGCTTCTGAACCACGGACGGGAGACCCGGCCGGATGTTGACCAACTCCGACATCGGCGAACTCTTGTTCCTCGCATCGAGGGACGAGCCGGACCATCGCCGACGGGCGTTGGAGCGAGCCTCCAGGGCGGCCAGGTTCTGGCCTGACGAGGCGAGCGACCTGGCCGAGGCGGGCCGCTCACTGACCGAGCTGCGCGCCGTCGGGCCATGGGTCGCTACGAAGATCCAGGGGTGGCTCGACGAGCCTCCCCCGCTGCCCGAACCCGACGAGACGCGACGGGACTTCCTCACCTACGCCGAGGTCCGGCGGACGCTCGACGCCGACCCACGATGGGAAGCCGATCCGTGCGCCGATCTCCAGGTGCACACCACCTTCAGCGACGGAGGCCTGCCGCTCCCGGACATGGTCGAGGCGGCGAGATCCCTCGGAAGGCCCTACATGGCGATCACCGACCATTCGCAGACGCTCACGATCGCGAACGGCATGACAGCCGACGAGCTCGCAGAGCAGGGCCGGGCGATCGACGAGATCGATCGCGCGTTCGCGGATGCGGGCGATCCGTTCCGCGTCCTGCGATCGATCGAGGTCGACGTGTTCCCCGACGGGAGCATGGACATGGACGAGCCATCGCTCGCGAGCCTCGATCTTGTGCTGGGAGCGTTCCACTCGAAGCTCCGCTCGACCGCGGATGAGACCGAGCGCTACCTCGTCGCGCTCCGGCAGCCGCGATTGCACGTCCTCGCCCACCCGAAGGCAAGGATGTACGGAAGGCGCGTCGGCCTCGTCGCCGACTGGCGTCGAGTGTTCGCGGAAGCGGCGCGACGGGGCAAGGCGCTCGAGCTGGACGCGACGGTGTGGCGGCAGGATCTCAATGTGGAGATGGCCAGGCTCGCTCGATCCGAGGGGGTGCCCTGGTTCTCGATCGGAAGCGACGCGCATTCAGCGAACGAGCTCGAGTTCCTGCCGTTCGGGATGGCGACCGCCGCGCTCGCCGGGATCCCCCCGGAGCAGATCTTGAACTACCGGCCCGTCGAGTTCGTCAGGTCGTGGGCTGCGGCGGCGACGGCGGCGGCCGATGATCGTTCATGACGTCGCCGTGACCAGCTGGCTGGTGCAGTTGGGACAGCGAACCGCCGCGATCGGGATATCGGTCCGGCAGTAGTCACAGGACTTCGTGTTCGTCGGCTCCGGCGGCGGATCCAACCGCTGATACGCCTTCACGAGAAGGAAGAGCACCCAGGCGACGACCAGGAAGCTCACGATCGCCGTCAAGAGCGTCCCGTACGGGATCGGGGTGCCGTTCAGTGTGAACGTCAGCTGATCGAAGGTCACGCTCGACCCGAAGATCGCTGCGATGAGGCTGAGAACGACGTTCACGAACGCCGTCACCACGGCAGCGAACGCGAGACCCATGATGAAGGCGACCGCGAGCTCCACCAGGTTGCCCCGCGTGACGAACTTCTTGAACTCCTCGAGCATCGACCTCACTCCCCTGCGTCGCGGGCGCCGCGTTACCTGCTCGCGCCTCACCGGCTGCTTTGCCCGTCATGCGGCGACGGAAACGTTCGCGCCCTCATCGAGGGTCGTGGTCGAAGGGGACGACCCGGATCGAGGGGACGTACGCAGGAGGCTCCGGCGCGCGTCGTCTCCGGAAGAGGGGAAGGACCGCGTCGGCCGGGACCAGATCGACCGCGTACGCGTCGAGCAGGCGCGCCTGGAGCGTGTTCGGATCGATACCGGTCGGACGTGTCCGCCGTCCGTCGGGGACCTGGATCCCCCCACGATGCACGTCGCACAGCGCGTAGAAGCACCCCCAGAACGCGTGGACGGACGTCGGTGTCCCCGGTCCAGGCTCGAACCAGGCGCACATGGAGCACACCAGTCTCAGCCTCGCGGGATAGGCCGATCTTCCTCGCCAGCCGCGTTCGTGCTCGATCACGGTTCCCCACAGCGCGACGGTGCCGACGACGCAGGGCGGCGGCCACGCGGGTCTCGGGCGCTCCGTAGCCTCCAGGGAGCGGCTGGCGTAGATGCCGCAGCGACAGTCGATGTCCGGCGCGTCGTGCCGGCGCCGGCCGAGCTTCAGGATGGATGGAACGCCGCATCGTGCGGTCATCGCCCGCAGCGGCTGCCACGCATCGTCCACGCCGGACCCGGCCGGTAGCAGACGTGGAGCCGAGGCGTCGTCGGACAGGTTCCAGCTGCGCCAACCCATGATCGGTTCGTCGCTTCGCTCGACGACGTTCCCGCCCATCGCCATGAGGCCATGGTCCGGCCACCGGACGGCTCTGACAAGGGACGAGATTCCGCGCTAGGTCCCCGCCGGGCCTCGTTCCGGTGCTGGTTGCTTCCGACGCCGAGCGAGCCCGACCGCGATCGGACACGAGAGCATCATCACCGCGGCCACGCCCATGGCCCGTTGCCGGGGTGAGAGCAACTCGGCGCCCGGAAGGCCCGCCGACCCTTCCGCGTAAAGGGCGGCGCCGGCGAGGTTCGCCGGTTCCCTCGGCGTCGGAAGGATCAGGGCGGGGACCGGACGACGCCCCGTGTCATGCCGCACGCTGGGGAGGCTCTTCTCCGCAGCCCGGAGCCAGGAGATCAGCGCCCGCATCGGGTCGACCGCGACGTGTTCGGCGGTGAAGAGCGCGAAGTGGACGTGCGGGATGGTCGCGTCACCACTCGCTCCGCAACGTCCGATCACCCGCCCGGTCTCGACCCGATCGCCGCTCGCGAGACCGGTCGCGTAGGACTTGAGGTGCGCGTAGTACCAGAACGATCCGTCCTTCCGTTCGAGGAACGCTTCCCGGCCACCCAGCGGATCCGCGCCGAACCGCACGGTCCCACCCTGGACGGCGAGGACCGGTGCCCCGTAACGGCAGAGGATGTCCTGCCCGTGATGCGGGTGGTATCCGCCGGCGAACCGCGGGGCCCCCCAGCTGTCCGACCAGGTCGCGGGACCCACCACCAGGAACGGCGCGTAGATCTCGTTCGCGATCCTTCGTGGATCCAACCCCTTCTTCCGAGCACGATCGGCGGCACGGTCGAGCATGGCGGTTCCGTAGGTGCCCCATCGAGGATCGGGAGCCCAGCCCTTCCACGAGCGTCGATGCTTACGCCCTCTCCCCTCGGCGCGGGTGAGCCAATCGTGAGGGACCCGCTCGCTTCGTCTGGTCGTAACGGGAACCTTCGGTTCTCGCGGGAGGGGCGAGAACGGGGGCGCGGGGACCGGTCCGACCGTCGGCGTCGACGTCGTCGAGGCGGAGGGAGCGGGATCCGAGGGCATGGGGGTGGGCTCGGCGGTAGGCGTTGACGTGGGTTGGTCGGACGGCGTGGGCGTCGGTTCCGTCGGGGAGGGGGAGCTGGAAGGCGACGGAGACACCTGGGCACTTGCAACCGACCCCGGCCACGTCGCGAGCGAGAGCAGAAGCGCGGCGAGCATCAGTCCGATCCGAACGCTCGTGACCCCTCCGCCTCTGCGCTTCTTCATCGTTCCGCAGGCTCTCTCACCGGGGATAACGCCGGGCGAACGACTCTTGAACGCTTAGTGCCACCCTAGTCCGGATGCGGATCGGCGTGGTCCGTAGCTCCGGGTGCCCGATCCCGCTCCGTGACCGCGGCCTCTTCGGGCGACGCGAACTCGTCCCGCTCGAGCACTGCCTCACCGACCAGCTCGTCCTCGTCGTCGGAGAACCCTTCGTCGATAACCGACAGCACCTCCTCGGTCTCGGGCCGCTCCGGTCGTTCTTCGGCGAGACGTTGGTCGAGCGTCTCGCCTTCAAGGCCCTCTTCGGCGGTCGTGCCGACCGACTCCGATGCGAACGCGTGATCCGCCCGCATGATCTCGGCCTCTTGCTCGTCTCCCTCGTCCGCGTCCTGCGGTTCCAGGTCTTCCATCTCAGCTCCTCGTGCCGATCCCTGCCGCACCGTGGAGCGCGGCGAGCAACGTCTCGAAGTCGTAGGAGTCGTCGTAGCGCATCCCGTTGATGAAGAAGGTGGGCGTCCCGTTCACGCCGCTGCGGACGCCGCTCAGGAAATCCTCGTGGACCCGGTCCGCGTGAACGTGCTCCGCGAGCTCCTTCTCGAAGAGGTCGAGATCGAGGTCGAGCGCACGAGCGTAGGTACGAAGGTCGTCGACCTGCAGATGCTGCTGGTTCTCGTAGAGGTGATCGTGCATCTCCCAGAACCGGTCCTGGGTGGCCGCGGCCTCAGCCGCCTCCGCCGCTTGCTCCGCATGCGGATGTGCGGTACTGATCGGGAAGTTCCGGAACACGAACCGGAGCTGCTCTCCCATCCGTTCCTGGATCTGCTTGACGATCGGGTAGGCCTCCCCACAGTAGGGGCACTCATAGTCGCCGTACTCCACGAGGCTCACCGGTGCATCCGCCGCCCCTTGGATGTGGTCCCGCTCCTGCGACACAGGCAGGATCAGACTGGACTCCCATCGCGTGGCTCTCATCGTGCGACCCCTTTCGCCGCGAGATCTTCGAGCGCCATCAAGATGCCGTCCGCGCCCGGGTTCACCTCGGTCGGAGAGACGTAGCTCCAGCTCACGACCCCAGCCGGATCGATGACGAAGAGCGCGCGCTCACTGGTTCCGTCCTGCGCCCGATAGACGCTGTAGGTTCGCGCCACGTCCCCCTTGGGCTCGAAGTCGGACAACAGCGGGAACCGCAGGTGGCGGTCCTTCGCGAAGGCGAGGTGACTCCAGGGTCCATCCACCGAGAGCCCGAACAGCGCCGCGTCGTGCTTCTCGAACTCGGGCATGACCTCCTGGTAGAGCGCCAGTTGGTCGGTGCACACCGGGCTCCAGTCCGCCGGATAGAACACGAGGATCAGCGGACGACCCCGGCGATCTCGCGGCCCGAGGGGTCCGTCCAGTGTCGACGGGAGCGAGAAATCGGGGGCAGGCGTTCCGGGCGGCAACGCGGTTCTCGAGAGCTGTGTCTCCTCGCCGCGTCGAGGGTCCGATCCGGTGCGCACCTCATCCGGCATAGGCACGGCATCATAGGACGCATCCGCACTATCGACCGAGGCCGCGGCGGCTCGAGGCGCCCTAGGAAAACGACACGAGGGGTCCCTAGACTCGCGATGTGAGGACCTGCTCGACGTGCGGTGCAGAGAACACGGCGACGGCGAGCTTCTGCGTGCGATGTGGTGCGGTGCTCGCGATCTGCGAGCGTTGTGGCGCCGATCTTCCGCAGGGAGTGACGTTCTGCCCGGCGTGCGGGCATCGGGTGGCGGAGCCCCTTCCACCCGGCGAGGAGCGGAAGCGGGTAACGATCCTGTTCGCCGACGTCGCCGGCTCGACGGCGCTGGGCGAGCAGCTCGACCCGGAGCGCCTGCGCGACGTCCTCGATTCGTTCTTCGCGGCGATGCGTCGGGAGATCGAAGCCGAAGGCGGGATCGTCGAGAAGTTCATCGGCGACGCGGTCGTCGCGGTCTTCGGCGTACCCACCGCGCACGAGGACGACCCGACGAGGGCCCTCCGAGCTGCCTTGCGGATGCGACGCGGTCTCCACCGACTGAACCGGTCGCTCGAGGACGTGCACGAGATCCGACTCGCGATGCGCATCGGCGTCAACACGGGCGTCGTCGTTGCTCGCGCGATCCCCGGTCCAGGGGAAGGCTTCGTCACCGGGGACGCCGTGAACGTCGCGGCCCGCTTGGAGCAGGGCGCCGATTCCGGTCAGATCTTGGTGGGCGAGCGAACGGTCCGGGCCGCGCGCGACGTTTCGTTCAGGGAGCTGGGTCACCTAACGCTGAAGGGGAAGCATGAAGCGGTCCGCGCATACGAGTTGCTCGACGAGGACGTGGCCGAGCCGAGGACGGCGCAGCGGACCGACGCTCGCCTCTACCGCACGCCGATGGTCGGACGGGCGGCCGAGCTCACGATGGTGAGGAGCGTGTTCGACCGGTGCGCCGCCGATCGGCGGCCGCAACTGATCACCGTGTACGGGGACGCGGGCGTCGGCAAGACGCGGCTGGTCGAGGAGTTCGCGAGCTGGACGACGGGACTGCCGCAGCCGCCGCTCTTGATCAACGGTCGCTGCCTGTCGTACGGGGAGGGCGTCACGTACTGGCCGCTCGGCGAGATCCTGAAAGCGGAGGCCGGCATCCTCGATACGGATCCTCCGGAGCTCGCCGTCGAGAAGGTCCGGAAGGTCGGGGACCGACTGATCACCCCGGACGTCTCCGCCGATCCGGCACGCGCCCACGCAGCTCTCGCCTATACGATCGGCCTGCAAGACCCGGACGTTTCGCTCGTGACCTCCGACCCGCGAGACGTTCGCGACGACCTCCACGGGGCATGGCGATCGTTCTTCTCGGCACTGGCCAGATCCGGCCCGACGATCGTCACCATCGAGGACATCCATTGGGCCGACCCGGCGCTGCTGGACCTGCTGGAGGACGTGGCCGACCGGAGCGAGGGGCCGCTGCTGTTCCTGTGTCCGGCGCGACCAGAGCTCACCGCCCGCCGCCCCGGCTGGGGCGGCGGGCGATGGAACCGATCGAGTTTGCTGCTCGAGCCATTGTCCACGAACGATTCATCGGAGCTTCTCGATCTGCTCGTGGAGGGCGGTGCTCTCTCGAACGATTTCCGCGCCCAGATCCTGGAGCGCGCCGGCGGCAACCCGTTCTTCCTGGAGGAGATCGTGCAGCGGTTGTTGGATGAGCCCGCGAGCGTCGAGGACCTCGAGATCCCCGACACCGTCCAGGGGGTGCTCGCGGCCCGGATCGACCTGTTGACGCCGGTCGAGAAGCGGGTCCTCCAGTCGGCCGCCGTCGTCGGCCGCACGTTCTGGAACGGCGCCGTCCGGTCATTGCTCGAGACCGATCCCGGCGCGGTCGAGCTCGACGAGGTCCTGCGGCGACTCGAGGACCGGGGTCTCGTCCATGCGCGGACCGGCTCGTCGATCGTCGGTGAACGTCAGTTCTCGTTCCGACACATCCTGATCAGGGACGTCGCCTACGAGAGCCTTCCTCGACGGGATCGCGCGAGGGTGCACGCCCGGGTCGCGGAGTGGATCGAGCGACAGACCAGGGATCGGGAGCGCGAGTTCGCCGAGCTCCTGGCCCATCACTATGAGCACGCGTACGAGTCGATCTCGACCGAAGTGCATCCCGATCCTGATGAGGTTGAGCGCCTGCGGGAGAACGGATTCCGGTTCGCCCTGCTGGCCGCGAACGAGGCCGGGAGCAAGCTCGCGTTGGAGCAGGCCAAGCGTCTCGCCACCACCGCGGTATCGCTCGCCGGCGACCGCGTCGAGCGGTCGAGAGCCCTCGAGACGCTCGGTGTGGCGCATTTCCACGAGTACGAAGGCGACATGGCGTGGCAGCACCTGAAGGAAGCGATCGACCTGCTCGTCGACGACGCGACTGGTCGTCCGAACGACGAGACGATGTCCCCCACCGTCGCGCATCTCTGTGCGATCGCGCTCGAGGTCGCGACCCGGGCACGCGGGTCGATGCGCAATCGGATCACCCGGGATGAGGGGAAGCGCTACCTGAAGATCGGTCTCACCGCGGCGGGGCCCGACGATAGCGAAGACCACGCGCGGCTCCTCGTGGCTCGTTCGTTCGAAGCCTCGGCTTTCCGCGAGCTCCACCTCGATGAGGAAGATCTGGAGCGAGCGCGCGAGACGGGAGAGGCAGCGGCTGCGATGGCCGAGCGACTCGGGCGCGTCGACCTCCAGTCCGCGGCGCTCGACGGGATCGCGGATATCCATATATCGGTCGGCCGATTCGGAGAGGTGGAAGGACCGGTCCGGCGGCGCCTCGAGCTCGTCCCGAAGCTCTCCGACCCCTACGAGATCGGGGACATCCACGCGCAGGCCGCGTGGTGGGCGCTCAGCACGGGTCGATACCGGGAATCGGTCGATCAGGCCGGACGAGGGTTCGAGGGAGCGACCCCGGGGTCGCCGCTGCAAGCGCTCTACTGCCTCGACTTCCGGGTCGCCGCGCGGTTCCGGTTGGGAGAATGGGATGAGGCGCTCGCCGACGTTTCCCTCGCCGAGGAGCTCATGGGCGACCGTCGCGGCTCTCCCCCGGGTTTCGCCCCCATGCACCTTGGGATCGCCGCATTCATCCATGATGTCCGAGGCGACCGGGAGACCGCGAGCAGGTACCTCGGGCTGGTGCGCTGGCTCGAGGAGGTTGAGGAACGGCTCGATCCCGTCCTCACGCTGTGGCAGTCACGTCTACTCGCACGGCGTGGCGACTTCGAGGAGGCGCTCGCCCTGTTGGAGCGTGAGGCGGTCGTCGAGACCCTCTATAGCCGCGATGAGGTCCTCGAGGCGTGGTGCGAGGTGATCTCGGAGGAGGGCGCGTGGGATGAAGCGTCGGAGCTCGTGGAGCAGGCGTCGCACCACGCCTCCTGGGCGGGGGTGCCTCCCCTCGCGCTCTTCGCGACCCGGCTGGAGGGCCGAGCCGCCAGGGCCCGGGGGTCATCCGAACGAGCCGTCCAGCTCCTCACGTCGGCCATCGAGGGATTCACCGGACTGGAGGAGGTCTGGGAGGCCGCCGTGACCAGGCTGGACCTGGCGCAGGTGCTGGCGGCGTCGGAGCGGGCCGAGGAAGCGCGTCGCGCAGCCGAGAAAGCGCG
>Ga0066652_100002305_pt1 | contig 10394 bp, 3 predicted proteins | sample GraSoiAngelo_101_FD_71413 | JGI IMG/M metagenome (GOLD analysis project Ga0066652, IMG submission 71413) | Grasslands soil microbial communities from the Angelo Coastal Reserve, California, USA - 14_0903_02_30cm | ecosystem: Environmental > Terrestrial > Soil > Grasslands | place: USA... | reverse complement strand
TTTCGTTTTCCGCGACTTGGTAAGCCGCCCGGATAAGATACGATCCTTTGACCCCTGGCTGCAGCGGCTTGGCGAAAGTTTCAGGTAATTTGCCTAGCGGCACGCCAAGCCAGCCGACAGATATTCGGTTTTTCGAAATCGCTCCTGGCGTCGGTGAGAGCTTGCGGGCAGCCATTGCGCTGGGAATTTCGGCACGGGCCAGCGAGTTGAAGACAAGTAATAACCACAGATTTTCCTGCGTCGAAGGGTCGATCGAAGATTGCGTGATACGCTTGAGGCTTTGCTGCGCTCGCTGCCGCATGGCCGACGACCAATTTGTCGATTGGATTTCACTTTGCGCCAAAAGCCGAATCGCTTCGACTCGAGTGTTGGAGCTGAATGTTGCCGGATCGAACTCGACGGTTGTGCCGGGATGATCGATTTCGCGCAAAAGTGTCTTTTGTGCGTCTGGAAGAATACTCAGGTAGTGTAAACCCAGTGCAAGCCAGGCTCTCCCTTCATCGGAAAGTTCCTGCCGCTTCTTAAAAAGCTCCTCCGCTTCCTGCTGGAAATTTCTCTCCTCGCTGCCTTCAAGGCGCGTACTCCCACGCACCATCAGTGCAAAGCAGCGTATGTCGGCAGAAGTCCGATCGAAGCCGATCTCTTTCGCAATCATTTTGTCTAGCCACGATTCCGCTTTGCGCAGCAGACCCACGTCGACATCAAAGTTGCGCTGGCGCGCATTCAGAATCGCCCATGCCGCCTGAACCGTAACAAAATCGTTGGGTATTCCGCCAGCGGACCAGGTCGGAACACCCTGGTTGCCCGGAAGCGCTGAGGCAAAACGCTTTAGCCCATCCTGCACTTTGTTCCGTAGTTGGTTGTCGATATTTTCACCCAGCGGAACATATTGGAGTGTATCTGCAAGAAGAGTTGCGGCCAGGATGCGCGTGGAGATCTTCTCGAAAGAACCTTGCCCTTCAAGCATCGCGGACAGTGCCGCCAGTTTCGGTAAAAAGACAGAACCGGACAGCATTACGTCGCAATTACCTTTCGCCGAAAGCCATTGCGGCGGCGCGGCTGCGGTTATGTTGATCGGTTGCGACGGCGCGATCTCACCGAAGACGGTTTTCCGGCGAACGAGCAACGCCGGCTCGATTCTGAACGTGCGCTGCTCGGCATCGTTCACCCCTGAACGAGAAGTAGATTTTGCCGTGAATCCTATCTTCGCCTGAGTCACATCGTCCTTCACTTTTGCCCGGAAGCTGACCAGCAATGGCTCTTTGCGTTTCGCCGTCACCTTCTTTGCCGCAGCTTCATCTAGTTGAATTGTTGCGCCCGGGAAAATAGTCACCTCGATGTCGTCAGAATCCGAGTAATCCTGCCGGACGACGGTACGGAGTTGAACTTCATCGCCCGTGCGCAGGAAATCCGGGAGAGCGGGCTCGACCTGGAGCTTTTTGGCGAGTCGCAACTCGCAGTGTCCATTTCCAAATTGCTCGGCGCCGTTTTGAGCTACCGCCACTACCCGATAGCTGGTCAGGCCTTCTGGCGCCTTGAAGTGAAACGGAACTTCGCCGTTGGAATTGGTGCGCATCGATGCGTTCCAAAAGGCCAGCGGCTTGAAGTCCTTCCGAAACATGATTTGCTCGCCCCCGAGTCCAACGTCTCCCAGGATAAATCCTTTTTGCGAATGAGAGAGCTCGGACGGATTGTCCGGTGCCCAAACCTTGCCCAGCGCACTGTGCGTGACGACTTGCCAGGGGCGCTGCGGATTAAACGCGGCGTCGAAATCCGGTAACTTCCAGCGACCCAGCGCTAACGTCGCTTCATCGACCGCAAAAAGCAGCACCTCCGCACCGGCAACGGGTTTGTCTTGAGCACTGACTTTCACAACGCCGGAAACATTCGAGCCGGGTTCGAGCACGTCCGCGTTCAAGCTCGCGGTCACTTGCAGGCGCTGGCTGGAGCGATCGACTTTGATTTCGCATGAACCGAATCGTTCCGCTGGCACCGCGTCGCCCGCGACTTTTTGGATGACGTGGACGCAAACGAATGCATTCGGCGCAAATGATTCCGACACAGGAATGGTAATGCGTTGCAGGTTTCCTTGCAGTTCGAGCGCTTTGCGGAAAAGCACGTGGTCGCTTTCCACTGTTACGGTAGCAAAGCCGGCAAATGGGGATTGAACGGTGATGGCCGCGGTATCTCCGACGCTGTATTGAGGCTTCTCCGGTTTGCACAAGAGGTTACTTTCGTTCTCCACGGTCACCCCACGTTCTTCGGGTCCCTCGATGATCGCTGCGTCACTGACTGGCGGCGTGTGCGGTTGGGCCGTGGCCCTGACTCGCGCTACATAGTTTCCCGCGCCCGGGACTGTGATCCTGTGGGTAGCGGGGGTCGTCAATTCGCCCTCCCAAACCTTTTGGAAGGTTGGAAAATTGCGATAGCGATTTAGGTTTGGCCCTAGCCGTTCTTTGACCGTTTTTGTATCGGCGCGGAAAAGCTCGGCTTTTACTCCGACGCCCGTCGCGGGTTCGTCCTTGGCGTCGAATGAGGCGACGTGAAGAATTGCCTCTTTTTCACCACCTCGTTCCAGCCTCACCCCCAGAACTTGCGGAGCGAACTGAACTCTCGCCATGCCTCCGCCTCGCAAAGTCTGGGCGGCCGCCGACGTCACGTCGACTAACCAGTAGACCCGAGCACGGGGATAAGTCGAGTCGGGCGGAAAGGGCGATTTGCACTCCAGTGTCGCCATTCCGTTGGCGTCGAGCGTGGTCTCACCCTCAGCCGTTGCGGAAATGCTGACGTTTAAATCTTTCGGTTCAACGTCCCACCCAGCCTTTCCACTGAGAGATTCGTCCGGGATAGTGTGCGTCGTCGTGTCGGGCAAATACTCGTCGGTAAATTTCATTTGATCCGCCCATCCTTGAAAGTTGTGTCCTCCACGTATTCCCACCTTGTCTGGCGACGGATAATCAATCAACCACTCTGCTTTCCATCGGACCTTTGCTCCCACATTAGGCGCGCCGTGAAAATGCCTGGAAGTAACTTTCGCGCGCACGGTATCGCCCTGGACATCTTCGGTTTCGGTCAAAACCGAAAACGGAGGGGGCCGAAATTCCTCGACTGTGATTTCCGCCATGGCGTTGCCCGCGCTGATAAAATAAGCGCCATAAGCGTTCGGAGGAATCTGCCATGTGCTTTCCCAACCTCCCGTCGCCGAGACGGTCGTTTCCTTCTGATACAGAGGCTCCTCATCGCCAAGGAGCGTGTTTGATATTCTCACGGTGACTGGGGTCCGAGCGGGAATCGACAGCTTATCATTCTTCGACTCACGCACGAAACCGCGCAGTTTTACTTCTTCACCCGGGCGATAGACGTTGCGGTCGGTTACGATGGCGCCTAGCAGTTTGGACTCTTCCTCTTTGCTCGACTCGAAGGGAAGCTCCCCGGAGGGAAATTCTGGAAGTGAGATTGTCTGGAGATACTCGTTGCCGGGACTACCGAGAAGAATTGCATCCGGGGCCTTTTCATCCTCGCGCTTTTCCTTGTTGCTTGCGAAGACGGCTTCCCCGTTTAGATCGGTAGTCACAGGACCCGCAGCGCTCTCACCTACGTGTAATAATTCGGCTTGCACCCCAGACACGGGCTGTCCATCATTCATGCTCGTCACTCGGAATATTCGACCCGAGGGCGTCTCGACCTCAGTGACGACACAATCGCTTCGCGAGATAATGGAGCGATTACCCACTGGTCGGCCTTTAAGATCCTTCCCGGAAATTTCCACCAGATATACACCCGGCTCGGTTGTTTGCGGGTTCCATTGCAGCTGGCGCGGCGTCTCTTTGTCGTCGCCGCTCGCGTCAACATTCCCCGAAGCCACCGACTGAAGTCCAAGCGCCGAAATCAACAATTCAGTCGGTGGATAAAGGTATTCGCCAGTCTTTGGATCGTGCAGAGGCTTCTGCTCCTTGTCGGCAAGTTTTTCTCCAAATTCCCTGGTCCGCCGAAGTACCTCTGCAATCTTGTCGCGTGGAATTCTTGCAACGCTCCACTCAAGCGGGCCGGTGTTGACCTGCACGAAAGAGCAACTGGCCGTGGGAGCGGAGGCGCGTTGACAAATTTCGTTATGCGGCAAGATGATGGCGGGGCGTTTCGGATTGAAATGCACCTTCCACGTCGATTCTTTCTCAAGGTCAAACGCGGTGGTGGATTTGAGTCCGGATTTAACGGTCACGCGGTACTCCACGCTGGTACTGAAGTCGCCCTTGAGATCGAGGGTATACTCCTCTGGGACGATGTTGAAATTGGCCACCGGCGGCTGGACGCTGATCAGTTTAAGGTTCGCCGGATCCGGGTCGATGGTGTGATTGGTTGTTATTCGAATGAACGCGCCAATCAGGGGCTGGTTTAGTCCGGAAATGCGGTGGATTTTTAGAGGGAAGGTCGTGCCCGCCGGGACAACGAGCAAATGCGGCAGTGATTCCTGTCTTTTTGGCTCCTTCAACGGGTCGATCACTAATAAAAACGGGCGGCCCGGTGGAAGCGGGTCAATTGGTTCGATTATCATCCAGCCTTGAGACCCAGCCGATTGGTGCGAATCAAGCCGTACTTCAACGGGAAAGCGCTGATGCGTCTCTTTGTCCTGAAAATAAACGGATTTCTGTACGTCCTGGGGCAAAACGTCGCGACTAAACTCCAGGCTCACGCGCGGGCGCGCAACTAGTTCCCACGACAGGTTTCGTCGTTCGATTTCGCTGTCGTCAGCTTCCTCCGCCTTGTCGTTCGTGTCTTGTGGTTGGTTTGCTTCTTCCCTGACCTGGCGATTCGATTCATTGTCTGTTTCCCGGGACGACGCGTCCTCTTCGTTATGAAACACATTGAGGAATCGAAGTGTCCTCAGGGTGAATTTGTCGTATGCGAACTCCGCTCCCCAGTTCTGTGGATCTACCGGATGGCCAGCCAGGTCTTTCAGGCCAGGCCGTAATTTCGCCCTATAAGTCACATTGTGCGACACCATGCCGAACGGAAAATTGATCTCACCTTCCATCTGACTCACCCATCGCCAAGAGGATTTAGTGAAGGGCTCGAATACAATCGGACTCTGATAGCCATACCGCTTCACCTTCTCGAGTTCGATCATCGGCGTGGGAAAAGTGACGCGCAGGGACGGCCTATGGTCGGCCAGTTGTTTTAGTTCGCCGGTTGGGGCGATGACGATCTGATCCTTTTCAGTCTGCGGCGGCTCCTCAACTCTTGCTGGATAAACAGAAGCAGCGACTCCGACGAATGCGGAGATTAAGATGACTATTCTTTTCGAATTCAGGTTCATGGGGTTTGAGGGGTTGATGTTGCGGTCAGTTCACTGACGCGACGAAGATCTGCTTCGGCCAGCTGGGTTTGGCCCGCGGCACGATACGCGCTCGCACGATGTTGAAGGGCTTGGATAGAGCGGCTGTCAATTTCGAGAGCGCGCGTGAAATCGCGAATCGCGAGCCCGAACTGGCCGAGGTGGTTTAGTAGGTCGCCTCGTTCCAAATAAGCCTCAACGTTTTCAGGTTGCTGAGCGATCCGTGCATCGAGCCCACCAAGGGTTTCCAAACTGGCTTCGGCCGCTTCGAAGGCGGACGGGAACTTATCTTTGTCCCGCGTCCAGTTTTCCGAGACCAGCACTCCAGGATCATCTGGAATGGACTGTTGCAGCTGCCAGAGCAGATGAGCCTTTTCGATTGCGAGTCGAACCGAATCGGGGTCCAGATTCAAGGCATGATCGATATCTTCAAGCGCGGCTTGAAACTGTTGTTGCCGCGTCAACTCCGTTGCTCGTGCGATCCACGTCGCGGGATCGCGCGGTGATTTTTCGACCTGCTCGTTCAGCTCCTCAATTTTCTTGTTTTCTCCCATGATCGGTCCAAAGTTTTTCACCTGGGGGTCGCTCGGATTTATCTCGCGGGCGCGCTCCAAGTCCTGCTGCGCCGCATCCCAATCGCGCAATTGTTGATTCATTCGTGCCCGTTGCACGCGCGCTTCGAGATTGTCCTCAGCCTTGATCCATTCCGTCAATCGATCACGTGCTTCGATCCACTGACCGAGCTTGGCATGGGCAGAGGCCAGTTTTCTCCAGCTCGCACGACGCGAATCGATGTCGAGATCGGGATGGCGAAGGTAAGCCGACCACGCTTTAATCGCTTCGAGGGGCCGATCCTGTTTCATTTCCTTGTCGCCACGCAAGGCGTCAATTTTTGCCGGCTTTGGCGAGACGTTGTGTTGCCAACGGTCCAATGCCGCATCGAATCCTGCGTAGTCGTTTTGATCCAACAGCGCCTTTGCTTGCAACGCCCAGGTCTCCGAATCGTTAGGAACTTTTTCCAGGATCCGCCGAGTAAGGTCGCTCACGGCATAAGGCGCTGGGGGCGTCGCTGCCAGTACATTGGCTAACTGCGCGCGCAACGCTCTCACCTGCCCCGCCTCTCGGTAGTTATTCCACCACAAATATCCACTTACGCCCGCAGCGAGGGCGACTAATAACGCTGCAACTGCGGCCAGCAAACGCTTGCGCTTCGCTGATTCGCCGGCCGCTACGGAGGCTCGCGCGAATTCCTGTTCCCGCGCGTCCAATTCCTCGCTACGCGCGAGCAGAGTCTTCACTTCAGTGAGCAGTTTGCCCGACCACCAGAGATAGCTTGAGTCGCGGTTCTGTTCTTCCCAAAGACCAAACGCCGCGCTGGCTCGCGCGCGCCGCCGAAGGAATTCCCGGTCGGCCTGGAGCATTTGCTGAAGACGCGGCCAGTGCGTGAACAACGCTTCATGTGCAACCTGCACCACGGAGCGATTTTGCTCATCGCGATCCGTTACCAGCAGTCGTCCTTCGACGAAGGCGTGGAGAAAGTGCTGTCGCTCCGCGGTCTGGCCGAGTGCGTCCATCTTCGCGACGCGGCGGACAAAGGAATCCTTTTCGACCGTGACGAGCGCGCGGAAAATCACGTCGAAAAGCGATGCTACTTCGGGTGGCAGGGCCTCGAAAACATCCTCGGCTGCCGTTTCCAATGCGCCTTCGATGCCGCGCAATTCCCTAAACGCGGCATGAGTAAGAACACGATCGTCGCGGCGCCGATTATAAAGTTCATCAAGCGTGAACTCGATCAGAGGTAAGGCACCGGGATTGCGTCCCGCTGCATCCAGAAGAGCGTCATCCAGACTTGTCCCGGTTTCCGCTTCCACCTCGAACTCCAGACCGGCCGCGATAGCCGGCAGCCGGATAATTTGGCTGAGCTCAGACTTGGTCGGTGGCAACAGCTGATATTGACCCTGGCCGCTTTTTAAGGTGACAAGCTCAGGGATTTCTTCGCAGCCGCTGTAAAACTCGCTTCGCAGCGTGGCTAGCACCCAAACTGTACCGCTGCGTGCCATCTCTCCAATCGCGGCGACAAAACGTTTGCGTGTCTCCAAAGGGAAACGGTCAGCCATGGTAAAAAGCTCTTCCAGCTGATCCACGAGCAACAAGAATCGAGCGGATGGCGGCGCGTTGAGCTGCTCTTTTGTCTGAACATCTCGCGCAATTTGCGCGAGATTGGTTTTGATCAGCAATGGCACGCCGCCCGGGGCCTCGCGCAAAGCTCTTGTCAGGTCTTCAGCCGAGGTTCCACTTGCAGCCATTTCCGGTAAAGCCGTCTTGCTCATCAGAGCTGCAGCCAGACCGGCGAAAATGTCGCTTGCCCCCTCACTTGGCCGCAGCGTTGCCCAACGCCACAGGCCAATACCCTCGACAACACCCGGCCGCACCAGCATCGGCATGATGCCCGCCCGCGCCAGCGACGATTTACCGGAACCGCTTCCTCCAAAGATGAGCGTGAACGCACAGTCCGCGGCAGCCTGTGCTTGCATCGCGTTGAGAACGTCATCGATGGCCTTGGTCCGTCCGAAAAAAACCTCCGCGTCCTCGAATTCAAACGCGCGCAGCCTGCGGAAGGGCGACCCCTTTGTATAAGTGCCGAAGCGAACCCTCGCCCCCGGAGACTCCGGCAGCGGCGGTGCTTTTTCTTCGATAATCTTGTGCAGGTCGCTTTCCAGTTTGTCTTGGAAGTCGGCGAGACCGTTATAGGTATTGGAGGCGATTCTGAATGTTCCGTCGGGATTCAAAAACCATCGTTCCACGAAATTTTGAAGGGCCTTATACTGCCGCACCTTTTCCTCCCGCACGTCTTCGGGCTCGATCGGAATCATCGGCTGCTGTTGATTGCGATAGACGTATATTGCAGGGGTTCCACGCTTCGTGAAAGATTCCGCGGCTTCCTCTAGCTCGTATTCGGTACCGGACGCGTACGGGCTTCCATCCGCGTGCCGATACTTTTCGTTCAATCGGGAGCCAAGCCGCGACCACAAGATACAAATTACGATGTCGAAATCCGAAGGTTTCGGAATATTACCCTGGTAATCGGTCGTCGCGCGCATCGGCTCGTATTCCCAGAGGTAGGGCTCGAGCTTCACCCGGCGAATGTACTCACCCTGCAAGCGATTAAGTACTTGACCAGCCAGTTCGCGCTCGCGACCGACATCTCCAGGGGAGGAAACGAAGACTCGCAACACTTTCACCGCGCCTATGATTGTCGCAAACGTCGTGGGGAAACGTCAATCACCCAATTTGATGTCGTGTTTTCGGACAGCGTCCGTAAATCGCAATTGCGAGTAATCTTCACAAACAGATCGGCTAACGAGCAGGTCAGCAGATCGCGTCTGTCTTAGACGTTGTGCTAGAAAGTCGCCCCTCGATTATTCGGCTCCGTTGCGGTTCGCGGGGGAGCTTTGTGTAAGTCTGGTGCGGGAACGATTTTCTAAAACAGGCCTTCCTGACGCGGCTCACTCCTTTACCCGCTTGGCCACGAAATGTGCTGTCGAGACCAAAGTCTGTTCTCTCGCGGAACCGAAAACCTTGCGGGTAAAGCTAATCTCATCGCCATTAATCTTTCCTGTATATTCAATGTGGTTTAGGGAAGGCGGAACATAGCTCCGCTTTTCAACAAAGGAGATTTCGGTCCCGTTCATCTTGCCTTCCAGCAGGTCTACCTCTCCCTTCTCATCGGACCACTCCATATACGCCTTGCCCGTAAGCTTTTCGCCTTCGACCTTGAACTCGAACGTGTAATTGTACCTGCCGACCGACGTGTCGAACACGGCATTCCATTTGCCTGTGACGTCGGCTGCCAGCGCCGACACCGCGAAGGCAACAGTGATACAGGCTGGAAGCAGGATATTGCGCTGGAGTCTCATTATTTGTCTCGTTTGTTTCCCTTCAGGGATCGATCAGTCCGTAACTCACAAATGTCAACTGGCGGCTGTCCAGGGACCACGACGGAACGTTGATCGCGTCCTCTTCACGTCGCTTTCATACGATAGGAAGACGATCCACTTGCCGTCGGGAGAGAATGAAACTCCTCCTGGCGATTGGTCGGGGCGAACGCAACGCAAGATCTAGGTGTCATGTTGGAATCTCACGCACGGTTCTCTCCTTTCGATGGCTTCATCATGGCTTGGATCCACTCAATGTTCTCCCTGGGCAACAGAGCTTGGACGTGCTAAACGGCGCGACTCTGCCAATTGAGCTAACGGTGCGAGGAAATTTTGAATTTCCGGTTATCGAATGCCGATTTTAGCAGAATTTCGGCCAACAGGAAAATCGATCAAGTCTGAGTCTGGCGCGAGTCATGTCGCTACCTGCGTGCGACGTCCCGGTCACACCGCGATTTGTAAGGGTTAGCGCGGCTCTTCGACTAATGAGCAAGGAGTGGTTCTATGAAGACACAAAGTTCACGTTTTGATCGTTTAGTCGCTCGTTATTACCCTGCGGTTTACAGCTTCGCCGCGAGATTGACCGATGACCCTCGTGAAGCGGTTGTCCTAACACGGCACGCATTTAACAGCGCCCGCAAGCAATTGCAAAGCCTGCGTAATCAAACCGCGGTCGCGACGGTTCTGATATCTGCAGTTCTACGTGCGGGACTCGGCTCCGCCTGATCTGAGTTGCGTATCTCAAACGTTTGCGCCGCGGCTGCTAGGCGCATTCTGCTGCTTGTGTACTAGAATTGCACCCTAATCCAGCTCTCAAGACTGATTGCTTATCCGAACGCAGGCAGTTTCCCGAACAGGAATTGGAACGGTATCGGACTTCGTGCGGCCCACGCATTTTCCTCGTGCTTCGCCTCGGGAAACGCCAGGTAGAAGAGCTCGCAACCGGCACGGTATCCCTTCCAGATCAGGCGATCGCGCATGCTGCGAGTAGCTTCGTAGTTGTCGCCCGGCCAGCCGCTATCGAGATAAATCCGAAGCTTTCGTTTTGATTCCGTTGAAACGCAGTCGAGCAGATTGTCCCGATATGTGAATGTGCTCGAGAGGCAGGCGATCTTGCCGAACACCTT
>Ga0066652_100002303_pt1 | contig 10397 bp, 3 predicted proteins | sample GraSoiAngelo_101_FD_71413 | JGI IMG/M metagenome (GOLD analysis project Ga0066652, IMG submission 71413) | Grasslands soil microbial communities from the Angelo Coastal Reserve, California, USA - 14_0903_02_30cm | ecosystem: Environmental > Terrestrial > Soil > Grasslands | place: USA... | reverse complement strand
TAAATTGGATATTAATAAAGCTGAATTTTTATTTTTTAGTCCTAATAAAAGGATATCTAATTCTACTGAGAAACTAGAAAATTATGCACACAAAAAATTTCGGAGATGTTGTGCTTAAAAGCGATCTTTGTAACAATTAATCGGTAATAAAAGTAAGGGGGTGGTTGTTCGTATAAATTTACGCCATCAAAGCAAAAGATATCGTAAGCGCTATGGAAGCCCGTAGGTTATGGGATAAAAGTTATTTTGATGTCAAAAAATAAATAGCTAAATCACTAATTTTAGAAACTAAAAGTATCTAGAAATGATTATAACCTTCTTTACTCATACTCTTTTCCAAGCTATTTTAAAAAGTCTTGTTCACTGGATCTTTTAAAAGATTTATTCTAGTTTTTTTCTATAAATTACAAAATAACTAACAAAGCTCTTCCTCGAAGTATCATTTATAATGAAAAACATGAAAAAATCTTGTTTTTAGTATTAATCATTTTTTATAGATATTTTAATTAAAAATATAATGTAACTAAAAAGATCATTACTTTTTCAGTAATTTTTAAAAAAATTACTGATTTTTGTAACAAAAAAAATTTTTTTATGTTATTTTAATAGATATAAATAAATTTTATGATATTGTAAGAAATTGGGCGATAGTGCTACCAAAAGCTAAGAAAAAAATAGAAAGCAAATTTAAATGAAAATTAATATAAAAAAAAGGGTAGAACATGGATAGAAATCAACAACAAGCAGGACCCTCTTCTGAGCGTTATTCCGAAAAATATTTTTTATCTTTTCCTGATGGGTCTTTAACTAGAAAGTTTCTCAAATTTTCTGATTACGTGGATAAAAAAAAATGGACAGAAGAGATGTTATCTATGCTTATCTCAGAGAAAATTTATCAATTTAATCATAGAAATAAGCTTCTTTATTACATCGGTAGCATGAAACCTATGGATTTTAATGCTTATGTTAAAAGTAAAGCGGGGGAGGAAGAACTTAATTTAATAAAAGCAGAATTAGCGCATTGTTTTACACAGTTACAAGCATGGGCAAGAACACAAAATTTAGAAATATTAGACACCAACCACCAAAGCTCTACGGTTGACGAGGCGTTAAATCAATTTCATAATCGCTTATTAAATGGCGAACTTTCTGATCGTAGTGTTTTATTTTATGCCGATGGTAAGAAAGCGATTGAAACTATTGCTGTGTTTGTACAAGATGAAACAATTGACTTAGATTTCCGAAGGAACCAATTGATTGCTTTAAGTGCAGATGGAAATTTAATGCATTGTGCAGATGGTTGTTATTCTCGTTTTATGGCTACTGCGGACTCATTAAGAACTTATGCTGATTTTAATCTACCTAGTGTAATTAAAAAATTTATAGTAAACCAAGCTCAGGAACAAGCAAGAAAATCTCCAGATATCGAATCTAGTACTTATATCAGCCTATTATGTTTTTTTTTTAAAATTTCGGTATTAGGTAATGAAATTCATGCCAAAAACTATTTAGCAAACCGTCTATTAACAGAAATAGGTTTAGAATCTTTAGTAATTCAAGACGAATTGTCAAAGATGTTTTATAGGGCACCCAATCTAATTTATGAACGTTATGCTTTAGATTTCAAAAGAAAAATTCGTGCTAGTCATTTAATTCAATTTTTACAAGCACAATATTATCAGAAACAAGCTATTCATTTTACTGATGAAGGTATATCTAAGCAAATTGATATAAAAGAATTAGAAAACTTTTTACTGAGTGTTGGAATAGAATCTGGCTTTAATCTCCATGAAGTTTTAGAAGTTAATACGGAGGGTGGGGCGGTGATCAAGGATAAAGCAGCGTTGTCTATCACGCTTTCGGAACGACTTTTAGCAAATGGATGGTTTGCATTAGGAGAAAACAGTCGTTGGCATGATATCTATAGATATATGTACTCCCCTTATATCAATCGCTTGATCCCTGCTCCTATGTCTCAAGAGAGTGCTGATTTTCGAATATTCTCCGGAAATTTAGCTTTAAGTTGGTTAAAGTTAGAGGGTGAAAGAAAAACAATTTTACATATTATTGCACAACAAAATAATCCAATTATTATTTTTGAGAAATCTATTCCTGCTAATCAATTAGGGGCTTTATTAGAAAATAGTGAGGATGTGCTTTTATTTTTTTCAGTACTACCAGGAATTCAACATAAGCAAGCTTTAGATTGGTTGCATAAAAGCCAATTTGATTTTCGTTCTCCTATGTCAAATAAATTGATTTTTTTTGAAAAAGCATTGCAGATGAATGGTCAAATTACTTTTGAAAAAAATCATTTACTACTTAATTTTACTCGGCTTTTTAGGATTTTATCTAAGCAGGCCTTACCTGGCTTTTTAAAACGTTTTGAATTGATTCTCATTATTGAAGAAATTCTTATTCATTTTTTGGACAGTTCCAATGTTGTTAAACAATTTCAACTAACTTATTTAACTGATTTTATTCGATTTATTTTGATTGGTGGTTTTAATGAATTTAAAGGTCTTCATTTTTATGGAAATGATCTTTACTTAGAAAATATTGATTTTTCTGATATTCTGATGCAAGAAATTTTCTTTGAAACCCCTCTTAAAAATATTAATTTTCATGGTGTTTATTTTAATAATATAGTATTTAGTAAAGCTGTTGAAAGTATGCATTTAACGAGTGGACATGGCGGTATTAATTTTCATTCATGTTGTATAGATTCAAGCTTCTATAATTTGTTTGGAGATATATCATTTTTTAGTTATGAAAGTAATTTTGTTAAAAATATTGTATTTAATCACATTTATGGAAATATTAGATTTTACCAAAATATGAATATTGAAAATGTTAGATTTTATAAAGGTAATCTTGGTACATTATATATTCATGGAAATATTTACGACTCGGTATTTTCAGAAATTCAATTTAAGAAAATTAAAATAAATGGAAATATTAAGAATACTTTTTTTACAAATATTGATTTCAGAAATACTCAGTTTATAAGCTTACATTATAAGGATGTAAAATCTAAAAATGTTTTTACTGGCAAATTTTATTTTATTGATACCTACCAGGATAATCATAAAGATTTTTTTTATAATAGCAAGTTTTCTACGCAATCTCTAATTGATTTTTTAAGTTATCCTACGTTGCATGACCCCCCCCTTTTTCCTATTTTATTTCATTTACGCGGTACTGACCTCAGAGAAGTTGATTTTAATAATGTAGAATTACAGCATTTCTTTAAGCAATTTAGCATGTTGGATTTAAGTCGCGTTAATTTAGAGAAAACAAATCTAGGTAATTTTATAACAAAATTACGAGGTGCTGGCTACCCGCTCAAATTAGTCGAAGCTAATTTAAGATTTGCTAATTTAGAAAATACTAATTTAGCCTACATTGACTTGACCGGAGCAGATCTAAGAGATTGCGACCTTTCTACAACCTCTTTAAGATTTGCTGTGTTAAAACAAACACAGATAGATCGTATTCAATTACAAGCTGATCAGCTATTTATTTTTTATGACCAAGATCATCGTGATTTTTTAAGTGTCCAATTAGTTGGAAATTTGGACTCACATTTACATCAACATTCTTTATCCAACGCTAAATTGTCTTTACAAGTATTCAAGCATTTAATTGAACAAGGATTTAGAAATTTCCAACAAACTTATTTAACAGCCATCCCTGAAGAACTCATCAAGCACTATCAACAGCAACTCGGTTTTAATTTTGAGAATGTAAGATTGAAAAAAGAGGGTTCTCTTGATCATTGTTTAGAAACTCATTTAAGAAGAAAACGTGAACAAAGCTGTTTATTTGATTGGCAAGATATTGATGAATTTAACGAAGAACAAAATGAAAGACGTAACCTCAATAAGCTTCGCATTGATAGTGAGCGATTTTTGGAAACTGTGTACAATATGCCCGAAGTTAAGCGTACTCAATTAATTGATTTTATCAGTCACCATCCTATCGCTGGTTCAAAAAAAAATGAAGTTCTGAAGTTAACAGGTTTTCAAACTTGGCAATTTTATCTCAATAAAGCTCATCATGCGGCTAATTTTCTTAATAGTGGTTTAATGATTAAATCTACTTTAATAGATTTTTTATATGAAGATTATGAAGATACGGCCATTAATCTTGGCCTTATGAGCAGCGGTCCGGTTTTATCCCATTTTGCTGAGACCATTTTATCAAAAGGAGAAGCTTTGCAATTAAGTGGAAAACAATTATTAGGAAATGCCTATAAAATGGCCGCACCTTTTTTACGCCGAGCAACGTCTGCTTATATAGTTTACGATCTAGCTCAAGCAATTGATGAACTAGATCCTGATAATGCAATCAGTGTATTACGTGTTGTCGATGATAGTATTTTTATTGGTGTAGATGTCGCTGAAATAGGTATCGAAACAGCTGAGGTATTCGAACTTTTTGAAGGAGTTTCTTCTATTTTAGGCCCAATAGGTGAAGTGGTAGGTACAGTAGTTTTTTTAGGTACTGACATTTATCAAGCAGTAAACCGAGTTCAAGAAATTACCATAATAATTCCTTTAACGGCTACAGAAAAATTTTATGAAGGTATACGTGCTTTTTTTGGAATGAGCATTGAAAGCCATCTTCAATTATTAATTGAAGAAAAACAGATAAATAACAATCTTGTTAATCAAGCTGTAAATTATTTAAAACAATATCCTTTTATTCAATATTATATTTTTCCCATAGTAAATCGATTAAAAAAATGTACCTTTAAACCTAATACCTCAGTTGATCCCTATGATGCTAAACAGACTTTTTACAAAAAGCGCTGTGAACCAGTTTTTTATGGGGCTTTAAATAATCAAATTATCTTGGATAAAACTAGATTAATAAAATGGAGCCGTGCCAAACCCGATTTACCCGCAGAAGCTAAATTACTTTGTTTTCGTTCGGATGAAAAAGGAGAATTGAATATAAATAGTTATCTTTGTGAAAATGCTATGGGTATCACCTCTTTCAGCAATCATGCATCCCATAATTATACTCTAATTAATGTGGGTGAGGGCATAGATGAAGTTCAGGGATTTTTAGATAGTCCCAATATTGTTGTTACGAGTAAGGGCTTTAAAATCTTACACGGAGGTCATAAAGACGATGTTTTTATTTTACAAAATGATGAAATAATTGCCACCATCAATGGTCGAGAAGGAATTGATACACTGGATTTGCTAGAGTTTGAACCAGAAGCTAGCTTAGTTGGCATTGATTTACATCATCATACTATTGATATGAAGCGAGAGCTATTCATTCACAGTATCGAACAAATACTCGGCCGGCCAGCTAAACAGGATAAGATTATTTGTGCTTGCGATACCATCTATATAGATGCCAGAGACGGAAAAAGTAATGCTAAAAAAGATGAAATTATTATCCCATCTTCCTTGTGTGATTATCAAATTACATTTAAAGTAAGCGCTTATACGTTGGTAAGAAACTTGGCGTTGCGTGGCAATTTTATTTATTTAGTTTCACACAACCATCATGAGCTTGAGTTTTATTTAGAAAGGGCAGGTACACATCAATTGTTTTTTGACTGCCAATTAAGTGAGTTGACTAGAGTATTATTTAATTCTGAAAGTTCAGAATCGATTCAACAAGCTATTTTTTATTTTAAACTAATAGATAAAAAAAGCTCTGATAAAACTGATTTTACTATCGTGCAATGGTCGAATGAAGCCGTGTTGACTCTCTATTTAAAGAATCAAACAGAAATTAAATTAGGTAAGAATAGGATTTATATTTTACAGAAAAGTCGACAACCATTGAATAAGATCATTCAAGATTACCCAGCGATTTCAGAACGTTTACAAGCTGTTCTCGTGATTGAATCTCATAACCAAAAAATCGTCATCGGCTCTTCGCGGCAAGAGGTGTTACAGAATGATCCCTATTATCCTAGTCATTTGGTGGGTAATGGTAAAGAAAATATCTATCAGATTATAGCCAGAGAAGAGTCTTTTTATCCTCAGGATGTAACTCTTTATCAATTACAAGCACCTATTTCTGCGATGGATAGCTTGGATTTACGTCAGATAGTCAAAATCTTGGGCAATAGAACCGGCTGCCCTATATCATTTACGGTTTATAATCTGGGTGAGGATTTATGTTTATATATAGAACCTATTATCAGTTGTAATGCAAAAACTCAGGTATTGCCATTTAAAATAATCTTAAAAGCTGCTATTACGACCGGTTGGTATGAACAACTGAATATTATCGGGTATCATTCTTTCTTAGAAATAAAATTATTAGCCAATAAAACACTTAATCCATTATGGGGTTTAAAACCTAAACCTTTAATATGGGATGAAAGTAAAAGAATTATGTTTATTCATGCCCATGACGTAGAACCGGATACATCCATTTTAATGCCTGAAAATGTAAATTTCTTAGATGCGGCTCGAATAGGTAAGCAATTAATTGATTTAATATTAATCACGAGTCCAAATGAACCCTTTTATGGCCTTGTTTTTAAAGATTACTATGCAAAAATAGGATCTGATCAACAAAAGCTAAGTAGTTTATTGATACACTATAATCAACAACGAACGAGGGTAGAAGAAATAGTTAAACAGTCTATCCATCTAGCTTCAACTTTAGATGAAATTAAAAACCAAGAGTATAAGGAAATAATCCAAGGAAATCTCTCAGATCAAGTGGGTAGTTTGTTGCCTCAATTTCTCAAACCCATTAGTTTAAACGAATTACAGGATAGCTATCAAAAAAATATCTATCAATCCATAAAATTACCCATAAAAATTAAACGGTCGGTGAGTTCTTCGGTTGCTTCGGCCATTCCAGGTACTTCTTTGGATAGTTTAACTTTAGAATATAGGCCAGTACAAGCAGAGAATTTTCAAAAGAAGAAGCAATCGAATTCAAGTTCATCATGGATGACAGTAGTGTATGGAACTGTAGCAGCTGCTGTATCTACAAGTCTTATGTCACTCGGCTATTTTATACTGGGATACTTCAGAAGAGATAGGCAGCCCGCTGGAATAGCCACCGCCGCTGTTATGGTCCCACTTATGCAATTTTCTCAATTTCAACAAGAAGCTGAAGCTGTTGTCCCAATAGCTAAGTATTGTTCAAATCAAATAAAGCAAGATAGAATCCATATAGCACCTTATTTTAAAGAAAGCACGGAAGGAAGTTTTTTCAAACCAACTCATCATAAACAAGTACTCAGGTTAAAGACAACTACTCATCCCACAATTACTTCTTCTTTTCAATACGAAGCAGACCATTATGGAAATACATCGCTTATTAAACTGATCGGATATCTTTTTGGTAAACGTTCAGCAGTTAAACGTATGAATAAGGCGGAAAAAATTCTTACCTACTCTAAAAGAGGCGATCCAGATAATCTTACAGAAGATTTGTACTGGGCTAAAAGACATTTAGATGGAGGATTAACCCTTTTTGGTAAAAAATAAGATTAGGACCCATACCAAAGTAAAAAATATCGTAAACGCGCCGCTATGGAAGCCCTAAAAGGCAAAGTTAGTCATGAATTAGAAACTGACTTTAGAGAACGTGGCCTCAATGAAATACTGGTCTAATTTTTACTTCTAGTTTAATTTTAATGAAGACAATAGGTTTAGGGGCAAATATTGGATTAGGTTATTTTTCTAGTATCTAAAAAGCTATCAAGTAATTTATTCGATAAGATAATCCCTATTTTTCTTGAAGTAGTGATTATTTCTGGTATTGGAATTTATTATTTTGATGTTATTACGCTGTCATTGCCAACTTTAATAAAATTTAAGAGAATAGAGAATGAATTTGGTAAAGCCGTCCAAAATTCGGCTCAAACTGAAAATTACTCTTTGTTAAATCAAGTTATTATTGATTTTCTATTTAGTAGTATTAAGTTATTGGTAATTAATAAAGAAGTAAAAAATTTTATAAAGATAACGGATAAAATTAAGTATTTTTTTAATATCCCAATAAAAAATAAAACTATTATTAAGTTACTGATAGAACATGTTTCTAACATGAAAGATTGTCAGGATAAACAAATTAAATATAAAATCACTCCTAAAGATTACAAAAAAAATTCCAATAAATTATTGAGTGTTGGATATTCGCTAAAAGAAGCACATAATATTATTTTTAAACAATCTAGCATAGTTGCAACTGTGTTGCAACAACATAATTGTAGGTTCTAACTCAATTGCGACAAGGAAGTTAAACTAGTCGTATTTTGATAGTAGAACCTACATAAATTTTGCGCCGGATTCAAGTAATTAGTGCAATGCCTTATTTTAGGAAACAATGTTAAAATCAAATATTGACGCTTGCAGGGACATTTTTAGGCATTAATGTTTCATAGGGATAAGGTCTATTTTTATTGCGTTCTGAAATTATTTTTTCTATCTTTTTAAGATTATGCCTAAATTGTTGTAAATGGGGATAAATGTCATCATTTTCAGAAAAAAGCTGTTTCTCTTCGCGATCAACATATTCCCCAAGATAACCATTATGCAATCCACCAAGCAGTGTATAGATACCAATTCTGCTAAGTGCTCTAAACAATCCTGAGAGAGTAGCCACCCACTTTTCTTCTTCTGAAGTTGAAGTATCATCATCAGCATCAGGCACTGAGTAATTAGGTCTTTCGCAAAATAAAGAACCTGGCATTCCAGGCGCATACATCATATAAGGTATCTGCGTAAAATTTGCTGCTGCATGATAAACTGATGAAGTGAATATAATCATTGTCAATACATCAGCCAGCTCATTACGTGTTTTAACAAGTTTAAATCCTTTAATTTTTCCATTATCAACGATGTCTTTCATCCAATCAGTGAGTTGATGGTCATTTTTTTGCACGAAATCATTAGGATATATGGTTCGAATATAGGCATTCACCCAATCATTAATCGCATTCCAATATAACAAACTATCATCACGATAAGGATAAACTGGTAATACCGCTACATCATCCACACCTCGATTTTTAAGATCGGCTGGTAAAAAATTTTCATAAAAATCATAATCTAAACGCATTCTGATGGTTTTTTTTGTTAAATTTGATAACTCATCAGCAAAATGGGTATCAACAAATTGACCGTCGCCGAATAATTGCAATATCCCGTTATGATTAATACGGTTAGTTCCTTCCATATGTGAAATTAAAAGTTTATACAAAGGATGACTTTCTTCAAAGTTGCGATAAGTTGCCAGAGCAAACACTTCACTTGTCAAATGAGCGATACCGAGATGTCTATAAAGTTGATGTTCTGTTTCATCGGCAACTTGGATAACTAACTTTGCTCTTTCCCATATCCAGCCCTCATAAGCATATATCATCGGATTAATATTTGGATCTTGTCCACATTGGATACAAACGGATTTAAGTTGCCTGGTTTTTTTTGACACTGCAAAAAGCGCCATAGCCATATAAGAATATCCAGTAATTATTTTTTTAGAACCGTACCCTTCTTCTTTATTTACCCCTTTTTCGGCAGTTGCTCCTTGCAAGTTAGCGAAATCTAACATATAAAGTCGTTTTTCTTCTAAAGCAAACTTAAGATCATCATTTTTCATAATTAATTTATAATTATCATTCTTAACAGGAAAATTATCAGGAATTTTTTTGATTATTTTTAATGCGAATGGATTATTTCCAGCTACACGCCTATAAGCAAAAAAATCATTGTCACGTATGTAATTCGCAGAAAATGGACGTTCAATATCCTTATATTGCGCATCATATTGTTTTAAACATTTCTCTGCTATATAGTCTTGTTTTTTAATATGATATGAAAAAACTTTCTCTTGTAAGATATTAATCTTATCATTATTGATTCTTTTGTCAAATTTACTGTTTCTAAGTAATAAATGCTCTGATTTCTTTTTATGCGCTTGAGCAAGAATTTTAATATCCTCACGATGTTTGTCTGTTGGAGAATCTATCATTGATAAATGATATTTTTCATAATTATTATTGATAAGCTGATTCAATTTTTTAAATTTATCATCGTAAGAATTTCTTGGATGAAATTCAATCGGTAAATCGCCTAAACCACTATCATTATCGTACATTGGTAACCCATAAAGTGGCACCATTTTTGTTGTCCAGTTATATTTCTTATTCATTTTAATCTCCTTATTTTAAATTTAGAACTAGTCCGTTAATTATAAAATAAATTAATAAAATACATAAATACAAAACTTGAACAAAAAAAAACGGAAATGGTTTATTTAATCGTTGCATTTATAACTTTCGGGCCAACTTTAAATATTTAGCGTTGGGCGAAACCCTTATCAAAAACATCTTGACATGCATTGGGGCGCTATCTGGAAAGAAAATTATAGATTGATCCAATGTTTGATTAAACTAAACG
>Ga0066652_100002302_pt1 | contig 10398 bp, 10 predicted proteins | sample GraSoiAngelo_101_FD_71413 | JGI IMG/M metagenome (GOLD analysis project Ga0066652, IMG submission 71413) | Grasslands soil microbial communities from the Angelo Coastal Reserve, California, USA - 14_0903_02_30cm | ecosystem: Environmental > Terrestrial > Soil > Grasslands | place: USA... | reverse complement strand
TTCATAAGACCGGATCAACCGGATACCTTCATCGTATCCTTTCTCCCAATTGGAGTTGCTGTCATTCGTATCGTGCAGGCGGCGGTAAAGCAATGGCTCAAATAATATAGCAGCCTTAAAACGGCGGGCAAGGGCCAGGATAAAATCCACGTCGGCAAAAGGTTTGGCCTCATTGAATAAACCGGAAGTATCGATACATTTTTTCCGCAACATTAATGACGGAGTAGTGGTTGATAATTCTGATTTAAAAAAGGAAATAAAAACATCGCCGTATTTTATTCCTTCTCTTTGTTTGTAGAAATAATCTATGGGTTCATTCAATTTTTTAAAATTATATCCACCTGTCAGGCAAAATCCTGCTTCAGGATATTGTTGCAAAGCAGCTACCTGTTTCTCCAATTTTGTTGCAGCCCAAAGATCATCAGAGTCTATAAAGGCGACCAATTCGCCGGAAGTCTTTTCTAATCCAATATTTTTTATTTTTCCATTTATACCAATCCTCCCTGCTTTATAAAACTGTATTCTTTCGTCTTTTATTTTTGAAATGAGTTCTTCCGTGTTATCATCAGAGCCATCATCTACAATTATCAATTCCCAATCAGCATAAGTCTGGTTACGGATGCTCTCAATAGTATCCATTATATATCCTGCCCGGTTGTAGGTAGGCATAATGATGCTTACTTTAAAAATTGTATCGACCATGTTATTTCCCTTTTCCCTTTTCCTTTTTTATCTCTTAGCTTTAAATATGAAGCTGCTAAAAAAAATACTTAACAAACTAAACGGGCTTCATTATCCCCAGGAGTATCTCTGCCTCACTAAAGAATCTTTTGAGCAACCTCTTCATGTTTATCTTGCCGATGAAAAAAGGATCATTAAAAATATAACCAATGTACATTTGTTTACCGGCTATAGCCCATTGATCTTTACCTTACATTCTTCTGCCGGCCTTGAATTACCAGCTGATATAAATATAATTTTTAGCCAGCGATCTCTACACCCAAACGAGTTTTTTAAAAGAAAGGATGCTATTGCACAGCTCAATTTAAAGCTGGTCAAAAGACAAATGGCCGGGGAAAACATTTTTTATTATGAAGGCATTAAAGGAGAACATCATTTTCTTTCTTCTTTTAATCAGCATATTATCGGGTTAAACAACAGGCTTTACAATAAAAAACCCGGAAACGTATTTTTAAATAATAACCTGTACAAGCAAGTCCAGATAGCTTATTCGATTCCCAGGGTTATTTCGCTGATCACGGTAAGCGATGGAAAACTTTTTAATTTATTTCCTACTGATCTTCATGGCGCCGTTAATGACCAATATTATGTTAGTTCGCTTCGCCATGAAGGCAGGGCATGCAAACAGGTAGAAGCTGCTAAAAGGATCATCATTTCAGACATGAAAAGTGCAGAATATAAGAATGTATATGCGTTGGGAAAAAATCATGTACAGCCATTAAAACCAAAAGATCATTTTCCATTTAGCCCAACTCTTTCAAAAGTTTTTCAATTGCCTTTGCCAGAGTCAACTCTTTCTCACTGTGAACTTGAAGTAACGGAGTCTTTTATTCATGGCATCCATAGAATATTCCTTTATAAAACCATTTCTCACCAACTTGTCGCTGACGAACCAGCTACGCTTGCGCATATTCATAACACGTATGCTACCTGGCGGCACAACAAAAGACTGGCAGGCAACTATTTACTGCGCTAATCCGATTATATTTTAAGGCCGAATGACCAATAATTATTAATTAATAATTATTGATTAATAATAGCTGTTATGAACAAGGTTCTATTATTTAATCCCCGCAGTGCGAATTATAAACCGAGGATACCTAATTCTATTCTCAGTATTGCCTCATCAATTGAAGGTCTGTATGATTATGTGATCGTAGATGGCAATCTTGAAACTGATCCATGGGATAAAATTTATCGCTACTTCAATGAAGGAAGCTTTAAATATTTCGGAGTTACTTCCATGCCGGGGCCGCAATTAAAGCAGGCTATTCCTATTTCAAAAAATGTTCGTGAGTTATTTCCCGGCATTACCATTATCTGGGGCGGTTATTTCCCTTCCAATCAATCCAAAGTCGTTTTGAATTCCGGTTATGTTGATTATATAATGAATGGGCCCGGTGAAAGATCATTCCCTGCGTTAATCAATGCACTGGAAAATAATCAACCTTACGAAATGATCAGCAATTTGATCTTCAGATCAGGTGAACAAATAATCAAAACAAAAAGAGATGAGCTCTATGACCAGGATGAATTGCCATCACTTCCTTATGAAAAGCTCAATGAATTTTACCCGGTAAAAAGATACCTGGGCAAAACTTATCTCGGCACGAAGACCATTGCTTATCATTCCAGCATGGGTTGTCCTTTCAAATGTTCTTTCTGCGCCGTGGTTCCGATCTATAATGCAAGATGGAGAGGAAGATCGGCGCAGCTTATTTATAAAGACATTAAATGGCTGAAAGATAATTTCGGTGGCAATGCTATCGAGTTTCATGACAATAATTTTTTTGTATCAGAAAAAAGAACGGTTGAGTTTGCTTCATTGATCAAACCAGAAAATATGGTGTGGTGGGGCGAAGGAAGAATTGATACCATTGACAAATATGCTGACTCATCCCTCGCATTGATGAGAGAAAGCGGTTGCAAGATGATTTTTTTCGGCGCTGAAACAGGTAATGATGAGATTTTAAAAAAAATGGATAAAGGCGGAACACAATCAGCGGCTGGGATAAGAAGTTTTGCTGCCCGCATGGCAAAGTTTGATATTATACCTGAATATTCTTTTGTACTCGGCACTCCTGCCGATACTCCTGAACAGGTGATGAAGCAAATAGACCAGGACATTTCTTTTATAAAAGAAATAAAAAGCATCAATCCAAAAACCGAGATCATTATTTATGTATATAGTCCTGTACCTACAGAAGGAAGCGAGATGTACAATAAAGTTTTACAAAGCGGGTTTCATTTTCCTGAAAAGCTGGAAGACTGGATTAGTCCGCAATGGGAAAATTTTGATCTGCGAAAAAACCCATTGACACCGTGGCTTACTCCTGAAATGGTTAATAAGATAAAGGATTTTGAGACGGTATTGAATGGCTATTATCCAACGGTGTCTGATTTCAGATTAAATGGCTTAAAAAGAAAAGTGATCAAAACAATGGCGGCTATCCGTTATAAAACGGGGCTGTACTGGAAGCCTTATGAGTTAAAAGCATTACAGATATTATGGAAATATCGCCAACCTGAATTGGAGGGGTTCTAAAGCCCCCTCTAAATCTCCCCCTTAAGGGGGAGACTTGAGAAGTGTCGTTAAAGTAGAAATATTATACAGTATTGAAAAGTACAATCAGACATATCGTTGCTAATACTTACAAACCTTTGCTGGTAAAATATCTTTCCAAAACAAGAATATATAAATATGAAGATATAAAGCTGGAAATAGCACCTGAGGTCTTTCATCCTGGTTTCTTTTTCAGTACGCAATTGCTTTTGAATTATATTAAACAGTTGCCATTGAAAGGAAAAAGATTTTTAGAACCCGGTTGCGGCAGCGGACTTATTTCAATTTATGCGGCAAAGAAAGGCGCAATCGTTACTTCCTCAGATATTAACCCGATCGCTATTGAATTTCTTGAAAAGAATAGTCAGAACAATAATACTAAGCTGACAATTATTGAATCTGATCTTTTTAAAAATATTCCAGAGCAAACTTTTGATATTATAGCGATCAATCCTCCTTATTATAAAAAGAATCCCCAAACAGCAAAAGATCATGCATGGTATTGTGGTGAAAATGGTGAGTATTTTTCCAAACTGTTTAAGGGGTTAGTCAGATATATCAATTCAAGTTCACAGGTCATCATGGTAACATTTGAAGGATGTGATATGAAAATGATCGAAAGACTTGCTGAAGAAAATGGATTTTATCTTGATTGTATTCTTGGTAAACAAAACCTGTTGGAAAAGAACTTTATTTATTCTATTAAAAGAAAAAATTGATCCCGGCTGTTTACGATATCGAAACTGAAAATTTTGAAACACTTTATATCCAACTAAGAGAAAAAGAAGGAAGGATTTATAGCGACGAAGAAGTCATGAGATTGCCTGATATTTCCGTTGCTCATCAGCACTATAAGGAATGGCAGTTGCGAAAGCAATCATTGCAAAGGCTAATCGAACATTTAAAGAATAAGAAAAGCCCTTTAGAAATATTGGAGATTGGTTGCGGCAATGGATGGCTGTCTCACCGGCTTGCTGCAATTGATGGGGCTGCTGTTACCGGTTCAGATATAAATCTTGCAGAGATACAGCAAGCATCAAGGGTCTTTGAAAACATTTCCAATCTTGATTTTATATATGGCGATCTTGAATCGAATTTAAAAGAAAAGAAATTTGATACTATAATCTTTGCCGCTTCCATTCAATACTTCGCTTCGCCTGAAAAAATCATACAGAAAGCTCTCCGGCTTTTAAAACCAAAAGGTGAGATACACATAATTGATTCGCATTTTTATTCAATGGAAGAATTGAGTGGTGCTATTGAAAGATCAAAACAGTATTTTGAAACAGTAGGTTTTCCTGAAATGAACCGGCATTACTTTCATCACACTCTTGATTCGCTGGCGGGTTTTAATTACCGGATGTTTTATAACCCCAATAGTTTATTCACTCGCTTTTTGAAAAATAGAAATCCTTTTTATTGGATACAGATACAGGCATAAATGCTAACGCAATCATTATATCAAACCTTTAAGCGATATCGTACGTTACAAACGGATAAGGTCACTGCACTTCCTATAGTGATATTGATGCCGCACAGCGCCTGCAATTGCCGCTGCGTGATGTGCGATATATGGAAAGACAATAAAAATCTTAAACAGTTAACGGAGAAAGATATTCATGACCTGCTTTTTTCATTAAAAAAATTAGGAACGCAGCAGGTTGTTATGTCAGGCGGTGAAGCATTATTGAATCCAAACTTTTTCAGGTTCTGCGAGATACTTCAAAAGCAGGATATAAAAATATCGTTGTTGTCTACAGGGCTTACTCTTAAAAAACATGCGGAGCAATTAGTTGAATGGGTAAATGATATTATTGTTTCATTGGATGGGGATGAAAAGGTACATAACCATATCAGAAATATCCCGGATGCTTATCAGAATCTAAAAGAAGGAGTACAGGAAATCAAAAGTCAATCCTTCGACAAGTACAGGACAAAATTAAAAATCAGTGGCCGAACTGTGATCCATCGTCTCAACTTTCGCAATTGGCCGGATATTATTGATAGTGCAAAGGATATTGGTCTTGACCAGATCAGCTTTTTACCTGCAGACGTAAGCAGTCATGCATTCAACCGTGAAGTTTTATGGAGTGATCATCGTCAACATGAAATTCTTTTGGACAAAATCGACATAGAAGAAATGAAAGACATAATAGAAAATATCATTAATAACTATGCAACTGATTTTGACTCTCACTTTATAGCAGAAAGCCCTGAAAAGATTCGAAAGATCTATGGCTATTATGCTGCATTCTATGGGTTGAATCCTTTTCCCTATAAAAAATGCAATGCACCCTGGGTTTCAACTGTTGTGGAAGCAGATGGAACTGTGCGGCCATGCTTTTTTCATGCACCGTTGGGAAATATCAGGGAAAAATCATTGTTAACGATTTTAAATGATGATAAAGCAATTGACTTCAGGAAAAATCTTGATATGGATAAGAATGATACCTGTGTAAAATGTGTCTGTTATCTTAATCTTTCACCGGGAACAAAACTTAATTAATGAAAATACTTTTCACGCATTCGTACTTTCTACGTTTCGATCCCAAGCAATGGGCCACCGGGCAGCCCTATCCTCCTATCGGCACCTTATATGCGGCAGCATTGATGCAACAAAAAGAGCATGCAGTTTCTTTTTTTGATACCATGTTTGCCTATGGACCGGAAGAAATAATTCCTCCCTTGCAAAAGAACGACCCTGATATCTTGGTGATCTATGATGATGGCTTTAATTACCTCACAAAGATGTGTCTTACCAATATGCGGGAAGCTGCTTTTGAAATGATAAAGTTTGCAAAGCAAAAAGGTTGTACCGTTATTGTATCAAGTTCCGACTCTACTGACCATTATGAACAATACCTGCATGAAGGTGCTGACTTTATTTTATTAGGCGAAGCTGAACAAACTCTTACAGAACTGGTGGCTGCAATTGAGCAAGGATTAAATAATTTTTTATCAATAGCAGGTCTTGCATTTAAACAATATGATCCTTCCGGTATTGCTATTGTAAAAACAGTAAGAAGAAGTGTATTAAAAGAACTGGATACTCTCCCCTTTCCTGCATGGGACCTGGTTGAAATAGATACCTATCGGAAAATGTGGATGAAATATGCCGGTTATTTTTCATTAAATATGGCCACGACAAGAGGTTGTCCATTCAAATGTAACTGGTGTGCCAAGCCTATTTATGGAAATCGCTACAACTCAAGATCGCCGAAGAATGTAGTTGCTGAATTAAAAATGCTAAGGCAAAAATTTAACTTCGATCATATCTGGTTTTGCGATGACATTTTTGGATTAAAGCCCGGCTGGGTAAATGAATTTGCAAATCTCATCGAAAAAGAAAACTTGCATTTTAAATTCAAGATACAGGCAAGAGCTGATCTTCTGTTACAGGAAGATTATATTAAAGACCTTGCGAAAGCAGGTTGTGAAAATGTATGGATGGGCGCCGAAAGCGGCTCACAAAAAATACTGGATGCAATGGATAAAGGCACAACAGTAGAACAGATATATACAGCCACGCAGCTTTTAAAGAAGAATAGCATTCATCCTTCTTTTTTTATTCAATTTGGTTACCCCGGTGAAACCAGGGAAGATATTTTGAAAACGATCAACATGATCAATGAACTCTTACCGCATGAAATAGGCATTTCAGTATCCTATCCTTTGCCCGGTACAGTTTTTTATGAACGGGTAAAAAATGAATTAAAAGCAAAAACAAACTGGACTGATTCGGATGAATTAGCACTTATGTTTCGCAATACTTATGCCCCGGCTTTTTATAAACAGCTTCATTATTATGTACATCAAACTTATCGTCGGCATGTAGCTATTGAAACGATCAAAAACTTATTGTTGAAACCCGCTTCGGTCAGTTTTTATAAATTGAAAAAAGCAATTTCCCTTATTTATTATACTCCTGCCGCATGGCTTGCCGGGCAAAAGCTTAAAGCACTAGAAAGAAATATTGCATGAAGAATGCTGCTTCACATATTTATGAAAATGCATCGGCTGCTTTTGACAAACAGGCCTCGGTTTTTGACAAAATATATAATAGTGATACTATTATTCAATACAAACGCAGCAGGGTAAGAGATCATGTAATGCAATTCCTGCCAGCCTCATCAAACATTCTTGAGTTAAATGCAGGAACCGGTGAGGATGCGATCTGGTTTGCAAGGCAAGGGCATACTGCTCATGCCACAGATATCTCAAAAGGAATGCAGAAAGTACTTATTGAAAAAGTAAAACAAAATCAACTGGAGAACAGCATCAGCTATGAACTTTGTTCTTTTACCGAACTGGAAAACCTGCAAAACCAGGGTCCTTATGATTTTATCTTTTCCAATTTTGCAGGATTAAATTGTACAAATAGATTAGCGAAGGTTCTTGATTCTTTCGCTTTTTTATTAAAACCAAAGGGCTTGGTCACATTGGTGTTGTTGCCAAAATTTTGTTTGTGGGAATTCCTATTATTGTTTAAAGGAAAATTTAAAACTGCTTTGCGCAGATTCAGTGGCAGCAAAGGAACAAAGGCTCATATTGAAGGTGAACATTTCCGGTGCTGGTATTACAACCCATCTTACGTGAAAAAATATCTCAAAGATTCGTTTGATACAATAAGCATTGAAGGTTTGTGTACGCTTGTTCCTCCTTCCTATATAGAAGGCTTTGCTGAGAAACATCCCCGGCTTTATCAATTTCTCCAAAAAAAAGAAAACAAATTAAAGAGTAAATGGCCGTGGAAAAGTATCGGGGATTATTATATTATAACACTTCAAAAGAGAGATTAACATCAATTAAAGTAATCAGGCAGCCTTGCCTTAAGTTCATTTAACTGGTTACTGTACCTGGCTAATAATTTTTCCTGGAAAAAAACCGGGTTTGGCTTTGAATAATGTTTGCCAGCCTTCATTCCAAACCTCTCCCCTTTTTCATTCGTTGTACCTTTACGTTCCATTTTATCCCAACGTTTTTGTGTAAGTCTGAATAAGTAATTATCAAACAAGTCTCCCACCTTATTATTTAAAAGCCATTCAACTAGACTCTTGGTCCAATGTTTCTTTGAAAAGGTTTTATGATTAACCGTTTTAAAAGCATAATCATGGTAATAGTTGCTTACCCAATTATTGGCATTAAAAAATTTATCCATCGTTCCGTTTCCACAAACCGGGATCAGGGTCATTGTTTCAATAGCGGTAAATATATTTTTCTCTTCGACCTGCAAGGCTTCTTCATCAATAAAATAGTTGAGGCAATACCAATAAGGTCTTTTTACCAGGTAAAATAATTTTATAAATAAGCACATGAGGGTCCGTGCTATCCATAACCTGTTACTACTGGTAATAATAAAAAGGTCAATATCTGAATCCTCATTTGCAACTTTTTTCGATAAGGAACCCGATATGCCAATACCTCTTACATAAGGAAACCGGAAAAAGAATTTAGCCATTCCGTTCGCTTTTTCAATCATGGGTTCAGCCAGGCTATTTGCTTTTATTCGCTTAACAGAAAGATGTTCATCATTACGAAGCGAATAAAATCCATTGTAATAAAATATCAGTTTATCATGAAGCAATTCCTCAAGGACAACGATCATTTCGGGTCTGTTTATTTTTTGAGGAATGTATGACTGGATCTCGTCAATTGAAACCGGGTGATCAAACATATCAAAATAAGCCAGCAATCTTAGTATGTTGCCTGCACTTGCTTTATTTTCTTTTATAAAGGACTTATGAGGTAATACTATTGACATAATCAAAACAAGCAACCTTTTAAAGGATCAACACGATTAAATTTTTAAACCCCATTAATAAATAATTACTACATGACCGGCGCTACTCATCATACCCGGCTTTTACACCCAACAGTAATAAAGGCCACCTACACCAACCAAAACGGAATCGTAAGAAGCTTCGTTGCCAGCAAAAAAAACTATTTATTTTTTAAAAGGATCTTTGATATTCTGTTCTCCACATTAGTAATTGTATTGGTATTAAGCTGGCTTCTTCCTATTGTTGGTTTACTCATCAGAGTTGGCTCAAAGGGGCCGGTATTTTTTAGACAAAAACGTACCGGTTTATATGGAAAACCTTTTTATTGTTTAAAGCTTCGCACTATGATAAGCAATGATGAAGCAGATGAACGCCAGGCTGAAGAAAATGATGATCGCATTACAAGGATTGGAAGATTTCTTCGCAAAACAAATATGGATGAGTTACCGCAATTTTTAAATGTATGGATGGGTGATATGAGCATAGTGGGCCCAAGGCCGCACATGATCTCCGATTGTATCAAATTCTCTTTTGTTATTTCTTCATACCAGTTCCGCAATCTTGTAAGACCAGGTATTACCGGGCTTGCCCAGGTTAAAGGTTATCATGGTCTTACTGCCAATTATGAAAGTATTATTATTCGTTACTATTGGGACGCACAGTATGTTCGCAAAGCTTCTGTATGGCTGGATTTAAAGATCATCAGCACCACCATTTCACAAAGCCTAAAAAACATTCTGAATGCCTGTTTTCATTTTTCGCAACATGATCGGCAAACTGTGGTAATTGAAAATATTAATGAAAAGAAGAAAATAAGAATATAAAAATGCTCCTTCTTTATAAAGACAACTCCCGGAGAACCGGGAGTTGTTCAGAAACAAAAACCAAAATTCAGACAGGAGTTTTTTCGTGCTGCTCTTTGATATTTCGAAGATAGACAGCATCTGCATAAAGGTATTTTCCCCTTTTTATCTATTTACTGACAGAAATCAAAATAAAAACTGATACTGATCAGTTTTTGGTAGCTTATTTGTATTTATCAAAATAAAAATGGGGTTATGAATAATAAAGAAATGGTACCTGTTATCACCGTGACAAGCCTGCTAATCATCTATACTATTTTAATATTTATAGGATCCTCTTTAACGATCATCAATAGCATTTTTATCGCTTCTCCATTTTTGATTGTTTGGATGGTATATAGTGTAATTCGCTTTGGAAAATACATGGGCCGGGAACTGAGCGAAAACGAAGAGTGGGGATATGCAGACAAAGAAAAAGGAAGTATAGAAACTCTTTAAACATGGCAAACTA
>Ga0066652_100002301_pt1 | contig 10399 bp, 7 predicted proteins | sample GraSoiAngelo_101_FD_71413 | JGI IMG/M metagenome (GOLD analysis project Ga0066652, IMG submission 71413) | Grasslands soil microbial communities from the Angelo Coastal Reserve, California, USA - 14_0903_02_30cm | ecosystem: Environmental > Terrestrial > Soil > Grasslands | place: USA... | reverse complement strand
TCATTCACGTTCGACGGCCAGACCATCGCGATCCAGGACTATCTCGAGAAACGCCAAGGCGATCGCGCGCGAGTCGAAGCGCTCGTCGGCGCCGATCGCCTCCTCGTCGGTCCCTGGCACGTCCTCGCTGACCTCCTTCTCGTTTCCGGGGAATCGATCGTCCGCAACCTCCAGGAGGGCCTCCGCAGCGCCGGCGAGCTCGGACGCGCCGCGCGCGTCGCGTACGTCGCCGACCCGTTCGGCCATCCCGCGCAGCTTCCGCAGCTCCTGCGCGCTTTCGGGTATGACACGTACGTCTTCGCGCGCGGCATGGGGGACGAGGGCGAGTCTGTGGGTAGCGAGTTCTGGTGGGAGTCCCCGTCCGGGGATCGCGTGCGCGCGGCGCACCTCGTCGACCACTACTCCAACGCGCTGCCCCTGGTCGGCCCGCCGGGCGAGGAGCCCGTCGCGCTGCGCCGCCGGGTGAAGGAGAAGACCGCGAAAATCCTCGATCGCCTTACTCCGTACGCGAACGGCGACGTGCTCCTCCTCATGGTCGGCGACGACCACGCTGAGGCGTACGCGCGCCTGCCCGACGCCGTGCGCGAGATGCGGCAGGTGTTCGGTAACGTCGACGCGCGGATCGCGAGCCTCGAGGACTTCGCAGCCGCCATGCCGGCACTTGCGCATCGGGTGAGCGGCGAGATCGTGAGTGGCCGGTACCGCCCGATCCTGCGCGGCGTGAACTCGACACGGGTCTGGATCAAGCAAGAGAACGTCGCCTGCGAGCGCCTCCTCCTCGAGCACTGCGAGCCGCTCGATGCGCTCACCGGCGGCACCGAGCGCGACGAGCTCCGCGACCTCTGGCGAATGCTCCTCCAGAACCACCCCCACGACTCGATCTGCGGCTGCTCCATCGACGCGGTTCACGACGTGGACATGGCACCGCGCTTTGCGAATGTCCGCGACCGGGGCACAGCGCTCGCGGGCCGGCTGCTCGAGCGGCTCGCCGGGCAGGGCTCCTCCCCGATGATCTGGGATCCGCTCCCGTGGCCTCGCGAGGCGGTCGTGACGGTCAACGGACGCCCGACGCGCGTTCGGTCCGGTGGGCTCGGCGTCGCGCCGGTGGTGGCGGCGACAGCGCCGCCGGTGATAGCCGACGGCGATGGCGCGATCGAGAACGGCTTCCTGCGCGTGGAGGTCGAGCCAGACGGGAGCTTTGTCATCGTCGACAAGGCCACGAGCGAACGCGGCGGCCGGCAGAACCGGCTGATCTCGGAAGGCGATCGTGGCGACGAATACACCTATTCCTACGCCGGGCCCACCGTCGGCTCGGAAGGGGTCTCCGGGACCCGCGCCACATCGGTGGCTGGCGATCGCGCGACGGCGACGGTAGAGCTCGTCCTGCGCTTACCGGCGCGCATTCGCGACGACCGGCTCGCCAGGTCACCCGAGCTCGTGGACTGCCCCGTCAAGGTCGAGATCTCGCTCGACGCGGGAGAGCGACGGGTCGACGTCACGCTCGAGGTCGACAACCGCGCCAGCGATCATCGCCTGCGCGTTCTGTGCGAAACCGGGACCCGCGCGCTGACGCATCAGAGCGGCGCGGCGTTCGCCCTGCTCGAGCGGTCGAACCGCTTCGAGGTGCGCAAGCGGTGGATCGAGCCGCCGACGTCGGAGGCGTGTCTGCACGACTTCGTCGCGGTTAAGGGTGCGACCAAGGGACTCGCGGTCGGAGTCGACGGACTGCGCGAGTACTCCGTGCTCCACGATGGCGGCACGATCGCGATCACGTTGCTCCGCGCAGTCGGGTTCCTCTCGCGGGGCGACCTTCCGGAACGCCGAGGACACGCCGGGCCCGAGCTCGCGACGCCGTCGGCGCAGTGCATCGGTACTCGCTCCTATCGCTATGCGGCCGTGCCGCTGGACGACCGGACCGATGTCACCCGCGCCGCGCGGACGATCCAAGAGTGGCTGTCGACTCCTCTCGTTGTCCTGGGTGATGGCCGTCCACGCAAGGCGATCGCATTCGTGGATCCCGTGACGCCGCTCGTGATGACCGCGCTGCGGGCCGGGCCCGATGGGACCCTCGTCCTGCGGATCGCGAACCCGCAGCGTGAGAAGGCGTCCGGCGCGATCCGCTTCGACCGCCCGATCCGCGCTTCGCGCCCGGTCGATCTGCGTGAGGGTGACGTCGGTCTCGGCAACACCGGACTCGACGTGATCCGGACGGCGGCACCGCTCGACGTCGATGGCGATGTCGCGCGGGCACATCTGGCGGGGTACGAGATCGGTACCTGGGTCGTGCAGCTGGCCTGAGAGGCCGTGCGCACGAATGTGCGACGACCCGCGCACGAATGTGCGACGGCTTCGCACGAATTGAGGACAGACACGCGCGCGTTCGCCGACTACGTTTCACGTGTGCGAAAGACGGGGGCCACGGTTCTCTTCGTAGTTGCCGCGATGGCGGTGCTCAGTCTCTCCTCGAGCGCCGAGGGCGGCCCGCCCTATCGCCGCACGACGCCGCGCGGATCGTTCGGGGCGGATGGCCCCGAGCTCCTCGTCGGAGTGCCCGGCGGCCGCGCGTGGGGGATCGAGAGCGCGCTCCTCCCGGTCCCGGCAGAGCGCACGGGATTCCGGGCGACGATCGAGGTCAGAGACCCCGAGGTGCGCGAAGCGTTTGTCCGGGTGGCCTGGTACGACCGCGCGACCGGACGGCCTCGCCAGTTCGCCCTGACCGATGCCACCTTCGTCCATGCGGGCGAAACCACGTCGGTCGTGGTCGCCCTCGATCCGCCGGCCGGCGCCATCGCGTACCGGCTCCGTGTGCTGGCGCGTCTTCGCTCGCCCGCGGCGCTTTCGGCGTCCGACGCTGTGAGGGTCGCGTTGTCATCGCCTTTTTCCTGGCTGGCGGGCTTTCCGCCCATACGGCTGCTGCCGTAACGGCGTCTATTCGGGCGCCGGGCCGAGCGTGCTGACAGGCGACGTGCCCGCTTCGCGGCGCTGGGACATACTTGGGGCGAGATGGCGACCGTCACCTACGACCACGTCACCAAGCGCTTCGGCGACTTCGTCGCGGTGAACGACTTGAACCTCGCCGTGCGCGACTCCGAGTTCCTCGTGCTGGTCGGACCCTCAGGGTGCGGCAAGACGACCGCGCTCCGGATGCTCGCCGGCCTCGAGGAGCAGACAACCGGCGACATCCGCATCGGCGAACGCGTGGTGAACGACGTTCCGCCGAAAGATCGCGACATCGCGATGGTCTTCCAGAACTACGCGCTCTACCCGCATATGAGCGTGTACGACAACATCGCCTTCGGCTTGAAGCTCCGCGGCATGCCCAAGCAGGAGATCGACCGACGGGTGAACGAGGTCGGCAAGATGCTCGGCATCGGTCAGCTCCTCAAGCGCAAGCCGAAGGAGCTCTCAGGTGGCCAGCGGCAGCGCGTCGCCGTCGGCCGCGCGATCGCGCGGGAGCCCGCGGTCTTCCTCATGGACGAGCCGCTCTCGAACCTCGATGCGAAGCTGCGCATCCAGACGCGCGCGATGCTGCAACAGCTTCACCAACGGATCCGCCGTACGACGATCTACGTCACGCACGACCAGGTCGAGGCGATGACGATGGGCGATCGGATCGCCGTGATGAACGACGGGAAGCTTCAGCAGCTGGACACGCCCGAGACGCTGCACGAGCGGCCCGCGAACCTCTTCGTCGCGGGATTCATCGGCTCGCCGTCGATGAACTTCTTCCCCGCGAAGGTCACGGGATCGAACGGCCAGGTCGTCGCCGACGCGGGTTTCTTCAAGGCACCGCTCAGCGGAAAGGCCGCCGAGGCGGTCGGTCGCGACGTCATCCTCGGGATCCGGCCTGAGGACATCAACGATATGGCGACGGAACGGCAGGATGGACAGCTCCCGATCGACGCGAAGGTCGAGGTCGTCGAGTTCCTCGGGAACGAGCTGCAGCTTCTGCTCACGGCAGACACTACGAACTTCATCGCTCGGGTCGGCACGCAGACGCAGACCAAGCCTGGGCAGACATTGCGCGTGGGGCTGAATCTCAAGAAGCTCCACGTCTTCGATAAGCAGACCGAGGCAGCGTTGCGGTGACCCTTCGCGGGTCCACGAGCGACTTTCCGCTCGAGTCGGTCATAGGGCTCCTCGCGGGCACATCAAAGACTGGGGAGCTGCAGGTACGCGGCGACGGGAAAGTCGGCGCGCTCGGCTTCGCGGGTGGACGCCTCGTCGCGGCGGTCATGGAGGGCGAGGGCGGCGAGAATGCGCTCGGCGCGATCTTCGCGATCTCTCAAGCCGACTTCGAGTTCACGCCGTGGGAGTCCGCACCCGAAGCAAATCTCGAGGGCGGCGACCTCGTCTCCCTGCTGAAGCGCGCCGCCGAGGCGCGCGATCGGATCTCGAACATCCGCGCGTCGATACCCGACGACCGCATGCGCTTCCGTCTCTCGGAGAAGGCCGCCGACCAGGGCGCGGTCACCTTCACGCCGGAGCGCTGGCGCGCGCTCCTCGCTGTGAACGGGGAGCGCGACGTGGCCGCGGTCGCTGAGCAGCTTCGCCTCGGGAAAATGCAGACACTCACCCTTCTTTCGGGCCTCGTGAAGGACGGCGTGATCGAAGGATTGCCCCCGGCCGAGAACCGGTCGGCTGCGACCGAGCGACCGGCTCCGTTTGCCGCTCCCGAGGCTGCGCCGCCGCCCGAGCCCAAGCCGGCGCAGCCAGCGGAGGTCTCCTCGCCGTATCCCGAGGCGCCGCGACCGACCCCGGACTGGTCGAGCACTCCGTCCCGGCAGGCCCCGGAACCCGCGATGGAGGAGCGAGCGCAGCCCGATCACGAGTGGAAGACGAGCAGCCCGGATTGGGCGGCCCCGGCGGAGGCAGCCGCCGCGCCGGGATCAACTCCCCCGCCACCGGAGATCCGAGAAGATCTGCAGAGCGAGATCGCGCAACGCATGGGCGGGTTCGGCCCCGTGCCGGAGCCACCAGCCCCTGGGGTCGAAGTACCCCCCGCGGTCGACGATCGGCTGTCATCGCTCTCAGGCCTGTTCGCGCCAGGGCCCGCGGCGAACGCGCCACAGCCGCAGGCTCCCGCGCCCGCGGCAAAGCCGCCGCCGGGCGAGCCAAAGGACTGGTGGCGTGCCCCGGGTGGAGGTAGGCCCGCTGAATCGTGGACCACCCCGCCTCCGGCCTCGACCGAGACACCCGCGAACGCGTGGGCACCCAGCGCCAAGCCGAAGGAGGCGCCCGCGAACGCCGATCCGTGGGGCGCGCCCGCTCCGGCCCCGCAGCGGGAGCCCCCGACGATGCGGGCCGTACCTTCGCGCGCGGAAGAGTGGGCGCCACCACCGCAGCAGCCCTCCGCCGGAGACGCGACCGCGGAAAAGAAGAAGACCGGTGGATTCCTGGGTCGTTTCCGTCGCGAGGACACGCCGGCACCGATCGCGCGCATCGAGCCCGCAAGCAGAGCCACCAGTAAGACAGGAAAGCTCGCCTCGCTCTCGAACGCCCTTCTCGTGGAATACAACAGCGGTGGCTACGGCAAGGGAAAGATCGAGACGCGCCTTGCGAATCTTCTGATGCGCGTCGACGAGCAGGCCGACCCGATCGATCGGCCGTTGCCGGTCGTCGACGATCTCATCGACGCGGCTGCGCTCGAGCGCGAAGGCTTCGACGAGCAACAGGCGGTCCCGTATCTCGCGACGCTCGTGCGACAGATCTACGAGGATGCGGAGCGCGCTTTCGGCAAGGACAAAGCGAAGAAGGGGTACAAGGCGGCGCAGCAGCAGGTGTTCGGGGCAGACGCGAACGCGCTGCAGTCGCCGGAGCTCGCCGGCAAGCTCCCCAAGGTCTGAGCCTCTATCTGGGCATCGATCTCGGTGCCTCGAACATCCGGAGTGTTATCGCCCGCGACGAGCAGCCGATCCCGCGCATCGTCACTCGTGACGAGCGGCCGACCCCGCGGACCGGCGCGGAGGACGTCATCGCCGCGATCGCGGAGAGCTCTCGGGCCGCGCTCGCCGCGATGGGGACAACCCCTCGCGAGCTCGCCGGCGCAGCGTGCTCGGCTCCCGGTCCGCTCAACCATCTCTCCGGGATCGTCTACGACGCCCCGAACATAAATGGCTTCGCCGACGTGCACCTGGCGGCGGGCCTCGCGAAAGCGCTCGGCATCGATTCGGTCTTCGTGGATCGCGACACGGTGATGGCCGCGATCGGCGAAGGAGTGGCGGGCGCCGCGAAGGGCGTGCGTGATTTCGTCTACGTGACCATATCCACAGGGATCGGCGGCGCGCTCGTGAGCGGCGGCCGAATGCTTCGCGGCGTCGGCAACATCGCCGGCGAGATCGGCCACTGGCCCGTCGCGCTCGAGGGACCGCGCTGCGGCTGTGGCAGCTACGGCTGCGTCGAGTCGCTCGCCGCCGGACGATTTCTCGCGGAGGCGTATGGCGTCGACGATGCCGCGCGCGTCTACGCCGCGGCCGCGTCGGGCGATGCGCGCGCCGTCGCGATCCTCGCGCGCGCCGAAGCAGCGCTCGGAAACCTCGCGATCACGCTCGTGAATGGCCTGAATCCGTCGCTCATCGTCATCGGCGGATCGATCGCCGAGCACGAGCCCGCGCACACGCTCGAACCGATGCGCCGCGCGATCGATACACGAGCGTTCCGCGTTGCCGCGGACGCGGTACGGCTCGTGCCGCCCGGCCTCGGACGCGACGTCGGCATGCTGGGTGCGGTGATCAGCGCTCGCGAACGGCTCGCGGGCCGAGGCGAATGGTTCCTCTAATCTTCTCGCACGGACACGCTCGATCGCTGGGGAGGCGTCCATGAAAGCTCGTGTCGCGATCAACGGGTTCGGCCGCATCGGCCGCCAGTTCCTAAAGGCGTCGCTCGAGAGACATCCCGAGGTCGAGATCGTCGCTCTCAACGACCTCGCCGACCCGAAGATGAACGCGCACCTCTTCAAGCACGACTCGAACTACGGCAAGTACCAGGGGGACGTCTCGGCGACCGCGGACTCGCTCGTGGTCGACGGGCGCACGATCAAAGTGTTGCAGGAGCGCGATCCCTCGAAGCTTCCCTGGAAGGCACTTGACGTGGACATCGTCGTCGAGTCGACCGGTTTCTTCACCGACGCGACGAAGGCAAAGGCGCACATCGACGCCGGCGCGAAATACGTGATCATCTCGGCCCCAGCGAAGAACGAGGACAAGACGATCGTGCTCGGCGTGAACGAGAAGGAGTTCGATCCGGAGAAGCACCACATCATCTCGAACGCTTCCTGCACGACGAACGGGTTGGCGCCGGTCGCGAAGGTGCTCAACGACGAGTTCGGTATCGAGAAGGGCTTTCTGACGACGATCCATTCCAAGACCCTCAGCCAGCGGCTGCTGGACACCGTCGCGAACGATCCGCGCGACGCGCGCGCCGCATCGGAGAACATCGTTCCCGCCGAGACCGGTGCCGCACGCGCCGTTGCACTCGTCATCCCCGAGCTCAAGGGCCGGTTCACCGGCATGGCCTTCCGCGTTCCGACCCCGACGGTGTCGGTGGTCGACTTCACGGCGACCCTCAAACGAGAGGTCACCAAGGACGAGGTCAATGCCGCATTCAAGCGAGCGTCCGAGGGATCCCTCAAGGGGATCATGGATTACACCGAGGAGCCTCTCGTATCCAGCGATCTCAAGGGCGACGCGCATTCAACGATCGTGAGCGCGATGGACACGATCGTCCTCGGCAACATGGTGAAGATCATCTCGTGGTACGACAACGAGTGGGGTTACGCGTGTCGCCTTGCCGACATTACCGAGTTCGTCGCCTCGAAGATGCGCGTACCGGTGGCCGCTGGCCGCTAACGCGGCGGCGCTCTTTCACAAGCGGACGATCCGGGACGCCGACGTCCGCGGAAAGCGCGCCCTCGTGCGCGTCGACTTCAATGTGCCGCTCGAGGAAGGCAAGGTCGCGGACGACACGCGGATTCGTGCCGCGCTCCCAACTCTCAGCGCGCTCATCGAAGGCGGCGCGTCGCTGGGGCTCATCTCCCACCTGGGGCGCCCCAAAGGGACCGACGCCAAGCTCTCGCTCGCGCCCGTCGCGAAGCGCCTCGCCGAGCTCATCAAACGCGAGGTCCCGCTTCTCGACGACTCGGTGGGGCCACGCGTCGAGAAGGCTGTCCGCGCGATGGAGCCTGGCGATGTGCTGATGCTGGAGAATGTCCGCTTCCATCCGGAGGAAGAGCGAAACGATCCGGCCTTCGCGAGGCAGCTCGCTGCGGGCTTCGACCTCTACGTGAACGACGCGTTCGGGACCGCGCATCGCGCGCACGCGTCGACCGAAGGGGTCGCCCACCTGCTCCCGGCCTACGCGGGCCTGCTCCTTGAAAGGGAGCTCGTCGCGCTGGGCGGGATCCTCGACCGACCGGCCCATCCCTTCGTGGCGATCATCGGCGGCGCCAAGGTGAGCACGAAGATGGACGTGCTCCGCTCGCTCGTCCCGCGCGTGGACACCCTGGCGATCGGCGGCGGGATGGCGAACACCTTCCTCCTCGCGATGGGCCGTCCCATCGGGCGGTCCCTCGCCGAGCCGGAGAAGGAGACCGAGGCACGCCTGGTCACGGACGAGGTCGAAGGGAACGGCAAAGAGCTCCTCCTCCCGGTCGACGTCATCGCGGCGCCGTCAGCCGATGCCGAGGGCGCGTCCGGTGCAGGCACATACGAGGTCGACGAGGTGCCAAGCCACCTCGCGATCGTCGACATCGGCCCGCGCACGATCGATCGGTACGCTCGCGTCATAAAGAACGCGAAGACCATCTTCTGGAACGGCCCGGTCGGCGTCTTCGAGGTGCCCGCGTTCGCGAACGGGACGCGCCGGATCGCGGAGCTCATGGCCGAAAGCGGCGCCACGACGGTCGTCGGCGGAGGCGAGTCCGTCCAGGCGGTCGAGGAAGCGGGGCTCGCCGACAAGATGACGCACGTCTCGACCGGAGGCGGCGCGTCGCTCGAGCTTATCGAAGGCAAGACCCTTCCCGGGGTCGCCGCGATCCCCGACCGGTGAGCGACACCAAGATCGCGTCGCTCGCCGCCCGCGAGATCCTGGACTCGCGCGGCGATCCAACGATCGCGGTCGACATCGAGCTCGCCGGGGGCGCGCGCGCGACGGCGATGGTGCCCTCGGGCGCGTCCACCGGCGCGCACGAGGCGGTCGAGCTACGGGACGGCGACAAGAAGCGCTATCGCGGAAAGGGCGTGCGCAAGGCCGTCCGGAACGTCGAGGAGACGATCGCGCCCGGGGTCATAGGCCGAGACGCGATGGATCAGCGCGGGCTCGATGAGGCCTTGATCGCGCTTGACGGCACGCCGAACAAAGCGAAGCTCGGCGCGAACGCGATCCTCGGCGTTTCGCTCGCGGCGGCGCGCGCCGCAGCCGCAGCGAAGGGCGTACCGCTCTATCGCCACCTCGCGACCGACGGAGCGACGACATTGCCGGTGCCGCTCATGAACATCCTGAACGGCGGCAAGCACGCGACGGACTCGGCGGATATGCAGGAGTTCATGGTGGTGCCGATCGGCGCGCCAACGTTCAGCGAGGCGATCCGAATGGGCTCGGAGATCTTCCACGCGCTGAAGGACGTGCTTCACGAGCGTGGGATGGCGACGGGAGTGGGGGACGAGGGCGGTTTCGCGCCGTCCGGGCTCGCGACGAACGAGCAGCCGCTCGAGCTCATGCTCGCGGCGATCGAGCGCGCAGGGTACCGCGCCGGCGAGGACGCGGCCATCGCGCTCGATCCCGCGGCGACCGAGCTCTACCGCGACGGCGACTACGCGCTCGCACGCGAGCAGCGCTCGCTCGACTCGAGCGGAATGGTCGCGCTCTACGCGGACTGGACCGGGCGCTATCCAATCGTCTCGATCGAGGACGGTCTGGCGGAGGACGACTGGGCCGGGTGGAAGAAGCTGACCGCCGCGCTGGGGGATCGGATCCAGATCGTCGGGGACGACCTTTTCGTGACCAGCGTCGCGCGCCTGGAGCGGGGCATAAGGGAGAAGGCCGCGAACGCGATCCTCATAAAGGTGAATCAGATCGGAACGCTCACTGAGACCATCGACGCGGTCGCGCTCGCCAAACGCGCGGGATTCGCCACCGTGATCTCGCACCGCTCGGGCGAGACCGAGGACACGACGATCGCCGATCTCGCCGTCGCGCTCGGCACTGGCCAGATCAAGACGGGCTCGCTCTCCCGCACGGATCGCGTCGCGAAATACAACCGACTCATGGAGATCGAACGTGAGCTGGGTCCTCGGGCGCGCTACCCGGGCCGGGACGCATTCCCGCGGTCGCGAGGCGCCTAGCATCACGGCGTGCTTGTTCGGTCGCTCGATGAGCTGACCGCCGCGGATACAGCGGATGC
>Ga0066652_100002300_pt1 | contig 10399 bp, 6 predicted proteins | sample GraSoiAngelo_101_FD_71413 | JGI IMG/M metagenome (GOLD analysis project Ga0066652, IMG submission 71413) | Grasslands soil microbial communities from the Angelo Coastal Reserve, California, USA - 14_0903_02_30cm | ecosystem: Environmental > Terrestrial > Soil > Grasslands | place: USA... | reverse complement strand
GCGAGCCGCGGTGTCGGGCCGGCAGCCGGGAGAGGATGACCCTGCGGTTCTCCTCCTCGGAGGCGCGGAAGACTCGGTCGAGGTAGCCGCCGCCGGGACCTAGCGGAGCCTGCGGGCGTAGCGGGTGAACGTCCGCAGCGCCGGCTTCGGATTGCCGCCCAAATCGAGGAGCCCGGTGTGGAGTCCCCACATGTCTTTGTACGTCGGTGGGTAGGGGCGCTGATCTCGCCATTGGAAATAAACAACACCTCGCAAGCGCAACTTACGGCGTCTGTGCCTGACCCAACGTAACACCGATTTGATCCTCCGCGCTTGTCCTCGGCGGCCGACGTTGAAGCGATGGCGCGGGCCGCTGCTCGCCCAGCCGAGCTCCGTGATCCAGATCTTCTTCCGTCCATCGCCGTAGCGGCGCATGATCCGGCGCACCGCGCGGATGGTCCTGGACAGCTCGCGGGTATTGCGGGCGTAGGAGTTCAGGGCGAACGTCCTGAAGACCCTGCGGGCGCCGGCGCGGTACATGCGCTTGAGGAAGCTGGTCAGCCGGATGGCGCCGCGCAGCTTGCTGGGCGGAACGCCCGCGGTGACCACCTCGGCGTGCGGGTCGGCCGCCCTCAGCCCGAACCGCACCGCGCTCAAGAGGTGCACATAGGCCGACGGGCTGGGACGGGGGCGCCAGTAGATCGGCAGGCTCGGCTCGTTCCAGACCTGCCAGGCCCGGATCGGGATCTTGGGCAGGCCCGGATGCGAGCGCCAGAAGGAGCCCTTCGGGCCGTAGCGCCTCACGCAGGCGGCCGCGAAGGCGCCCATGGCCCCGAAGTTGCTGGGCGGGTACTCGCCGCGCTGGGCGCCGTGCCTGGGCGCGCTCGAGCGGAAGCGCGGCGGGTCGTGCAGCACCGGCAGGAGACGCAGGTGGTGGGCGGCCGCCGCCCCGACGTAGCTGTCGTACTCGCCGAAGCTGTAGCGGCCCGGAGAGCGCTCGATCGCGGCCCAGTCCCAGTTGATCCGGATCAGCTGCACGCCGGCGGCCCGCTGCCGGCTGAAGGTGGCGTTGCGGTAGGCGGACGAGCCGTGGAAGGTGTCGTCGCTCGAGATCCCGACGAAGTCCCGCCGCGCGGCGTTCGCGGGAACGGCCGCGGCCAGGGCGACGAACAGCGCGACGAGGAGCTGTCGGGCAAGGCGATACATCGGGGCGGTGGTGCCGTTGCTCTAACGGCGGCGGCGGCCGAGAGTAGCGGAGCCGTGGCTACGATGATCCGGTTGGTGCCCCGCGTCTGCGTCCTCCTATTGGCCCTGGCCCTCGTGTTCCCGACCGCTGCGGCGGCCCACGCCGGCGACGGTCCGTACACGCCCTTCCCCGAGGACCCCACCGCGCGGGCGCTCGATTTCGTCTCGAAGCTCAACAAGGCGCGGCTCGGCGGCGACAGCTCCCGGGCCACCCCGTCGCTCACCTCGGAGCAGCTGATCAAGGGCGTCGACCTGGCGCCCGCGCCGGCACGGGCCGGTGGCAAGAAGGAGGTTGCGGCGCGAGAGGTGCCGTTCCGCCAGGCCGGCGTCGCGACCTCGAGCGCCCCACCCAGCCCGGCCACATGGCCCTTCGCGGCGCTCGCCGGCGTGCTCGGCGCCGCGGCCGTGGCGGTCGCCTGGGGCCAGCGCCGCCGGCCCGGCTAGGGCTCAGTCGCCCGCGGCGGCGGGCGCGCGCGACAGCGGCACGAGCCTCTGCCCCGACAGCCGCAGGGCCCGCGTCGGCTCCTCGGTGTCGAGCACGACGAGGCGCGTGCTCTCGTAGATCGGCGTGCCGATCGTCGGCAGCCGGAGCCCGCCCGTCTGGTCGCTCTTGCAGCCTGGGTTGACGAGCAGGTAGCGGACGCGCCGCCGAGCCGCCATCCGCCTGGCCGCGGCCGGCGCCCCGTAGAGGATCGTCCGCGCCTGCGCCGCCGGCCGGGCCTCCCAGGCCGGCAGGATGTCGGCCGGGTCGATGCCCGCCAGGATCGGCCGGCGGAGGAGCCACTCGGAGAGGAACGCCCAGCAGCGGTCCGCCACGACGAGCTCGCGCGGGCTAGTGCGCCCGGTCACGTCGCCGAGGCCGTTCAGGCTCGCCGGACTCGCCCAGGCGTAGAAGGCGCGGACACCCGCCGAGCGGTCCTTGGTCACCAGCGCGCCCTGTACGGCGAGCGCGATCACGGCCGAGGCGGCGACCGGCAGGAGCCAGCGCTGGACGCGAGGCCAGGGCGTCCGCAGCTCGGGGAGCTGAGCCACCGCAGCGGCGATCGCGATCGCCAGGACGAGCGGGGCGTAGTAGGCGGCGCGGTAGTAGACGGTCGGCAGATGGATGATCCAGCCGTAGGAGAGGACCACCACCCCTGCGGCCAGCCCCAGGACGACCAGCGCGGCGCGGTCCGCCCGTACGCGGGCGGCGAGGACCACGAGGGCGATCGCGCCGGCCACGGCGATCGCCACCGTGAGGTCGTCGATCGCGAGCCCGAGGTCGAGCTTCGTGACGAGGTAGACCTTGTAGCCCTGGACCCCGCCGGCGCCCTGGCTGCGGCGGGCGATGTCGACGACCACGCCGATCGCCAGCGGCGCAGCGAACGCGGCGGTGCGCAGCGCGAAGGCGACGAGGCGCCTCCTGTCCGCGCGCGGGATGAGCGCGGCGGCCCCGGCCACGGCGAGCGAGATGCCTGCGAGCAGCAGCGTCAGCCGGTGGGCGCCCGCGAGCCCCACCAGCACGATCGCCAGCACCAGGCACCAGCGCCAGTCGGTCCTCCCGCGCAGCGCCCAGGCGAGCGCGAGGAGCGCCAGCGGCAGGAGGCAGATCGCGTACAGGTTGGCCAGGCCGTGCCAGCCGAGCAGCGTGTTGTTCATCGGGATGGCCGCGTAAAGCGCCGCGGCCGCGAGGCCCGCCCCGGGGCCCCAGAGCGAGGCGGCGAAGACGAACGCGGAGACGATCGCGAGGAGCGCGAAGAGCCAGATCCCGTGTGAGAGGACCGACGCCTGGGCGTGGGACATGATCAGGAAGCAGCCGTAGAGAGCGCCCACTCCGGGGTCGTCGCGGAACGGCTGGCCGCCCCCCATCCAGAACGGGTTGTCCGTGAGCAGCGTGTGCTGGCGGGCGACCTCGTCGGGGTAGAGCAGGTAGTGGCCCCAGTCGGTTCCGGGGACCGGGCTGCCGCCGATGACGCGCCCCTGGAGCGCCACCGCCACGAGCAGGATCGCCGCCAGCGCGAGCGCAATCGGCAGCTGGGGCCAGAGGTCGCCGCCGCCCGCGGGCGGCTCGATCCGCACCGCCGCGACGCAGCCGGCCAGCGCCGCCGCCAGCAACAGCAGCCGCACGCTGACGCCCGTCAGCGGCAGCCCGAAGGCCGAGGCCGAGATCGCGAGGGTCGTCGCGATCGCGCAGCCGAGGATCGGCGTGGCGAGCCAGCGGCCCAGCGGGCCGAGCTCGGCGGGCATTTGAGGCTGCAGGGCGAGCGCGGGCGCGCCGACGAGGGTTACCGCCGAAAGGGCGGCCGAATGCACCCCGACAAGCGCGAGCAGCCCCTCCAGGCAGACCAGCGCGAGCGCGGCGAACGGCGGCCACGGCCGCACCATCCCGAGCACCCGGGGATCGTAGGCAATAGGAAACTCGTCCAGGCCCCGCGTGCGCGCGTGGAGAGGTGCGGGGGAGGCGGCCGACCGGTCCTCATATGGACCGGACCCTCCACCGGACCGTTGCGGCCGTCTGCCTGGCGGCCTGTCTCGCCCTGGCCGCCCCCGCGGCAGCTTCGACCGTGCCCGGTGGCATGCTCGGCATGAACGACTGGACGCAGCCCTCGGAGGCGACGCTCTCGAGCGTTGCCCACGCCGGCGAGAGCCGCTGGCGTTCGCCGCTGTTCTGGTACATGGTCGAGAAGGACCGCGGCGTGCGGAACTGGTCCGAGTACGACGGACTCGTCGCCGCCGCCGCCCGCCAGCACGTGTCCCTGCTCTTCGTCGTCGCCGGCTGTCCCTACTGGGCCTGCTCCGACCTGACCGGCCCGCCCACCGGCTCCGACGCGATCTCCGCCCAGCAGAGCTTCGTGCGCGCCGCCGTCGCCCGCTACGGCACGGGCGGGAGCTTCTGGGACGAGCACCCCGAGCTGCCGCGCCAGCCCGTCACCGACTGGCAGGTCTGGAACGAGGTCAACTCGCGCGAGTTCTGGAAGCCCGGGCCGAACGCCGTCGAGTACGCGCGCTTCCTCCGCGGCGACGCCGCCGCCATCCGCTCGATCGACCCGCACGCGACGGTCGTGCTGTCCGGGCTCACCGAGTACGGCCAGATCTCGACCTCCGACTACATGCGCCAGCTCTACGCCCAGCCCGGCTTCAAGAACAGCTTCGACGTCCTCGCGCTTCACGCCTACGCGCCGGACGCGCCGGCGGTCGCCCGCCTGCTCGACCGGGCCAAGCGCGTGCTGGACGAGAACGGCGACGGCGGCCGCCGGATCTGGGTCACGGAGATGGGCTGGGGAACCTCGACCCCGGGCCTGCGCACCCCGACCAGCGAGTCCGAGCAGGCCGACAGGCTCCGCCAGAGCTACGACATGATGATCGGCTGCCGCTCGCGCTGGGGGCTCGACCGGATCTACTGGTTCGCCTACCGCGACTTCACGCCGCCGGCCGGCCAGGCGGACAACGCCGGCTACCACACCGGCCTGTTCCGCCTCGACGGCAGCGCCAAGCCAGCCTGGAGCGCCCTCCAGGACTACCGCGCCGGCGCCGCCTTCCCGGGCGGCTGCGGCGAGGCCTCGACCGCCGCGGCCCACGCCCCGCAGACCCACATCCGCGGCAAGCGCCGCTTCCGCGGCACCCGGCGAGCCCGCCTGCGGCTCGTCGCGAGCGTGCGCGGCGCCCGCTTTCAGTGCCGCCTGGTACGCGCCCGCAGCCACCGGCCGGCCCGCTGGCACCGCTGCAGGGCGCGCTACCGCACGCCCCGGCTGCGCAGTGGCCGCTACAAGCTCCTGGTCCGGGCGATCGGCGCCGATGGCTGGGTCGACCGCAGCCCGGCGCGGGCCCGCATCCGCGTCCGCCGCGGGCGCAGGCTGAGCATCAGGGTCCGCGTGCTGCGCTGACCCTGGCGACGTTGCCGACCCCGTCCACGGCCTTCAGCGCCACGAGGTAGCGCCGCCGGGGCAGGCGGCGATGCAGCGCGACCTGCCAGCCGTAGCCGCTGCCGCTCCGCTTGAGCCGCGCCCGGAAGAAGATCGGCCGCTCGCAGGAGGCGCGGCGGCGCGCGAAACGGCGCTTGCTGCGCGACCACCAGCGGCAGCGCTTGCCGCTCCGGACCGCGAGCGCGACGTCCACGTGCTTGACGCCGCTGCCGTCGCTGACGCGCCCCGACAGCCTGCCCCGGCGCCGGTTCAGGCCCGACAGCGAGACCCTCGGCGCTCGCCGGTCCCCCACTGGCGGCGGTCCCGCGCCGGCGCCGGGGCCCGCGGGTCGCCTCCGGTCGGTGAACGTGCAGCGGACCGTCTCGCCTGCGGCCAGGTTGATCCGTGCGGTCCGGAGGGCCACGGACGCGAGGCTGTCGGAGTCGCTGCAGCCGACGGCCGTCAGGTCGTAGCCGCTGAGGCGGTCCTGGGTGATCGTGTAGTGGCCGCCCGGCACGGTCGCCGACGGGCCGCCCGGAACCGAGGCCGCCGAGGTCAGCCCGTTCGCGAGGGTCAGTCCGTCGAACGGGGCCCCGCCGTAGGAGAAGCGGGCGCTCGAGGCCGGCAGCGTCCGCTGCGTGATCTCGATCCGCCCGGCCGCCGGCGGGCTCTGGCCGAGCTGCACCCAGCGCGCGATCGAGGGGACGCCCTTGTCGTCGATCAGGAAGAGCATGTAGTAGCCGGGCGGCGCCGCGTCGGCGCCGGACGGCGGAGCCAGGTCGACGCCTCCGGAGGCGGGCGTGACCGAGAGCGGCACGACGCGCTGGTTCATGTCGTTGGCGTGGGTCGCGGCGCCGGGGGCGACCAGGGCCGCCCCGGTCACGTTGTCCGGCGTCCCAACGTGGAAGGGAGCGCCGAAGCCGACGCCCGCCGGCGCGCTCGTGATCCGCGGCCTGGGCGCGTAGCTGCCGTCCGGCTTGAAGAGGTAGGGGGGCTCGTAGATCTCCGCCGTGTCCTTGCGGATGCCGCTGCCCGGGCCGCTCGAGCCGTTGTAGTCGTCGCCGGCGGAGACGACCGTCGCGTCCGGCAGCAGGACCGCGGTCGAGTGATAGGCGCGCGCCTCGCGCTGGGCGGCGCCCAGCGTCCAGCTGTCGGTCGAGGGGTGGAAGAGCTCGACCTGGCGCTGGTCGCCGTTCGCGTCGACGGCCCACTGGTTCCCGCCCACCGTGCCGATGCCGCCCCCGACCGTGACCATCGAGCTGTCGGGCAGCAGCACCGTGTTCAGGTGGCCGCGGCCGATGTTGAGCGGCCCGGCGGATTGCCAGGGCGAGGTCGGCGGCGAGGACTCGTCATAGGTCTCGGTCGTGCCCGAGGCCTGCCCCCCCGTGGGCGGGTCGGGCGGGTGCTCGTGCGGGTTCGAGCCGCCGATCAGCTCGACCTTCGTCGACCCCGGCAGCAGGACCGCCGATCCCCATAGCCGACGCCGGCTCGCGGGCAGGATGTCGTCCCAGCCGACCAGGTTGGAGCTGGTCGGGTCGTGCAGCAACCACGAGTCGGCCTGGTTCGGCCCGGCGACCATCACGCGTCCGCTCGGCATCCAGAACAGGTGCGGGTAGAGGCCGCCGTCGGGCGGCTTGCTCGGGTCGGCCGGGCCGGCCGGGTCGGCGCGGAAGCCGAGCGTGGTCAGCGTTCCGCGCCCGTCGAGGTCGTCCGACGGCTTGAACAGGTCAATCGCCAGGTTGGGGCTGTAGAGGGCGCCCGAGCTGTCGATGCCGCCCATGATCAGGACGCGCCCGTCGGGCATGCGCACCTCGCTCGGATACCAGCGGCCGTCCTCCATGTCGGGCTGCTCGGTCCAGGTCTCGTTCCAGGGATCGAACGTGTAGACCTTGTTCAGCCCCTTGAAGTTGGGGTTGTTGCCCTTGTAGGCGAGGTTGCCGCCGGCCACGATCACCCGCCCGTCCGCGGTGAGCGTCGCGGCCGAGCACCAGATGTTCGCGGGCTTCAGCTTGCCGTCGGCCGGGTCCCGCCAGAGCGGCGGGTCGATCCGCTTGAAGGCGCCCGCCCCCGTGCCCTTGGCCGGATCCCAGAGCCAGGCCATCGCCGTGTTCGGGGCGTTGGGGTCGCCGAACTGGGGGTTGGCGAGCACCGGGTAGGCGAACCACATCACCTTCCCGGTCGGGAGCATGATCGCGTTGATGCCGATCACCGGGATCCGGAAGGGCGCCCGCCAGCGGCCTCCCACGGACGGCGGCAGCGAGACCTTCGGCGCCGGCAGCGGCGTCTCCTTCGCCGCGCCGTAACGGCGAATCACCGCCCTGAGGCGCGCGTGCTCGGCCGCATGCTCGGGGCCGAGCGCCTGGGTCTCGAAGCTGCGCAGCTGGCGCTCGCTCATTCCCGGGACGCCGAGGTCGCCCGGCTTGGAGCCGGCGGCGGGCGCGGCGAGGACAAGGGCCGCAGCCGCCGCTGCGGCTGCGATCCGCCCGGTCACCTGAACCTGGTCGTGACGTTGCCGCGCTTGTCGACGGCCCGGAGCGCCACGACGTAGCGCGCGCGGTGGAAGCGGCGGTGCAGCTTCAGCCGCCAGACGTAGCCGCTCCCGCTGCGGCGCAGGCGCGCCTTCATGAAGACCGGGCGGCGGCAGGACCGGCGGCTGCGCGCGAAGCGGTGGCGGCGGCTCGACCACCAGCGGCAGCGTCCTGAGCGGCGGAGCGCCAGCCCGACCTGCATGCGCTTCACGCCGCTCTTGTCCCTGACCCGGCCCGAGAGGGAGCCGTGGCGGCGGTTCAGCCCGCTGAATGAGATCGCCGGGCCGTGGCTGTCCGTCGAGCGCAACTGCGAGGCCGAGCCCGACGCGCGGTCGGTGAAAGTGCAGCGGACTGTCTCGCCGGCGGCCAGATTGATCCGGGCGCTTCTGCCGGACAGCGAGGTGGTGCTGTCGCCGTCGCTGCAGGCGATTGAGCTGAGCTCGTAGCCGGCCGCCTTCGCCTGGGTGATCGTGTAGTGGCCGCCCGGGACGGTCGTGGAGGGGCCGCCGGGCAGCGAGGCTGAGGCCAGCCCGCCGTCGGCGAGCGACAGGCCGTCGAAGGGCGGCCCGCTGAAGGTGAAGCGGGACGGGAATGCGGGGATGGTGTGCTGGGCGATCTCGACCTTGCCGGCGGCCGGCGGATTGCCGCCGAGCAGGACCCAGCGGGCGACGGACGGGACGCCCTGCGAGTTGAGCACGAAGAGCATGTAGTAGCCCGGCGGCGCCACGCCCGTGCCGGAGGGCGGCGTCAGGTCGACCCCTCCGGAGGACGCGCTCAGCTTGAGCGGCACCATCCGCTGGTTCATGTCGTTGGCGTGCGTGTCCGCGCCGGGGGCCACCAGCGCCGCGCTCGCGAGGTGGTCCGGCGACGAGACGTGGAAGGCCGACCCGCCGAGAACCATCCGCGGCGGGGCGCTCGTGATCCGGGGACGGCTCGCGGGCGTGCCGTCGGCGTTGAAGAGGTAGGGCGGGTCGTAGATCTCGGCCGTGTCGCTGTCGATCCCGCTGCCGGGGCCGGTCGGGCCGTTGTAGTCGTCGCCGGCCGACATCACCCGGCCGTCCGGCAGCAGCACCGCCGTCGAGTGGTAGGCGCGGGCCTCGGCCTGGGCAGCCCCGAGGCGCCAGGTGTCGCTCACCGGGTCATAGAGGTCCACCTGCCGCTCGTCGCCCGCCACCGCCCATTGCCCGCCGACGGGCGACTTGCCGACGCCCCCGCCGACGCTCACCATCGAGCCGTCCGGCAGCAGCACCGTGTTCAGGTGGCTGCGCGCGACCTGCATCGAGGCACCCGCATGCCACGGGGAGAGCGCCGGCCCGCTCTCGTCGAAGGTCTCGGTGGTGTTGCTGGCCGGGCTGAAGGTCGTCGGGTCAGTGCTGTAGTCGGCGGCCGAGCCGCCGATCAGCTCGACCTTGGTCGACCCGTTCGGCCCCTCCGGGACGATCACGCCGGAGCCCCAGGTGCGGCCCCGGCTCAGGTCGGAGAACTCGTCGAAGCCGGTCTCCGCCGGGGCGGGAACGGGGTAGTGGAGCATCCACGTGTCCCAGGTCTCGGGGCCGGCGACCATGACCCGGCCGCTCGGCATGTAGAAGAGGTGCGGGTAGAGGCCCCCGTCGAGCGGCTCCGAATGATCGGTCTCCGTGCCGCCGCGATAGGCGATCTGGGCGACCGTCCCGCGGCCGTCCAGGTCGGCCGACGGCGTGAACATGTCGACGCCCGGGTTGGAGTGCTGGCCGGTCTCGTCGAGACCGCTCATGATCACGACGCGGCCGTCGGCGATCCGCACGAGGCTCGGGTACCAGCGCCCGTGCGGCATGTCGGGCTGCTGCTTCCAGGTCTCGTTCCAGGGGTCGAAGGTGTAGACCTCCTTCAGCCCCTTGAAGTTGTTCGTCTCGGTGGCGTAGGCGAGGTTGCCGCCGGCCACGACCACGCGCCCGTCGCCCGTGAGCGTCTGGCCAGCGCACCAGATGTTGGCCGGCTTCAGCTTGCCGTCGTGCGGATCGCGCCAGAGCGGCGGGTTGACCCGCTTGAACGCGTTCAGGCCGGTGCCCTTGGCCGGGTTCCAGAGCCACGCCTGGGCGGTGTTGGGCGCGTCCGGGTCGGGGTTGACGAGCTCGTTGCTGGGATAGGCCCAGAGCATCACCTTGCCGGTGGGCAGCACCACGGACGTGATGCCAAGGACCGGCAGCGGGAAGGCCTTCTCCCAGCGGCCGCCAACCGACGGCGCCACGGCCGGGAAGGCCTTCCGCGGCAGAATGCGAGGCGCCACCGGACCGCCGTGTCGCATCTGGGCCCGCAGCTCGGCGTGCTCGCGCGCGTGCTGGGGTCCGAGGACCCCGGTCTCGAAGCTGCGCAGCTTCCGCTCGCTCATGCCACGCACGCCGAGATCGCCGGAGCGGCCGGCCGGCGGCAGATGGCCAAGAGCAGGCGAGGCCGCCACTACGATCGCTAGGCAGCCCGCGAGCCCCGCCAGAAGAGCTCGACGTCTGGTCGATTGCAAGGGGGAGCGAGGTCCTCGGAGGGTCGAATCCACCATACACCTGACCCAACCGAGCCATTTGTCGTCAATGCGGGTTACAACAAACTCATAACGATGCTCCGGGCCCGACTTCTTCCGCCCCTGCTCGGGACGGCGCTGGCGATGCTGTGCGCGATCGCCGCGCCGGCCGCTGCTCGCGTCGCCCCGGGCTTCGTCGGGCTGGCGGACGACGACCTGATCGACGCCTCCGCAAGCGCGCGCCAGCACTCGCTCGAGGCCGAGCACGCCGC
>Ga0066652_100002296_pt1 | contig 10401 bp, 10 predicted proteins | sample GraSoiAngelo_101_FD_71413 | JGI IMG/M metagenome (GOLD analysis project Ga0066652, IMG submission 71413) | Grasslands soil microbial communities from the Angelo Coastal Reserve, California, USA - 14_0903_02_30cm | ecosystem: Environmental > Terrestrial > Soil > Grasslands | place: USA... | reverse complement strand
GGCGCCCGCGCGGCGAGCACGGTTCACGTCCGGTACCGCATCGATCCCGGGCTCGGACTCACCGAAGACGAGCTCAACGCGCGCGTGCGTCGCCTGCGCCCGGCGAAAGGCGCCCGCTCGCCTGCCGCCGATCCGGTCTATGCCGAACGCACGGGCCGGATCACCGTCCCGCTGCTGACGCTGCACGAGACCGGCGATGCGTGGGTCCCGCTGAGCCTCGAGCAAGCGTATCGGCGCCGGACGCTGGCCGCGGGGACGCAGGATTTACTGGTGCAGCGCGTGATGCGCGCACCCAGCCACTGCGGGTTCTACGGCGAGACACGCGAGCAGGCGTTCGACGATCTCGTCGCGTGGATCGAGCGCGGGGTGCGGCCCGACGGCGAGGACGTGCTCGCCAGCGATCTGTCGCGCATCGGCCTCAAGTGGACGCCCGTCCTTCACCCGGAGGATCCGCTCGCGCCGCGGCGCTGATTCTGCTCGGGCGCCGCGTTATGTCTCGAACAGGCCGGCGGCCGAGAGCGCGACGCGGATTTGCGCGCTGGCACTGCGGCGATCGCTGCCTTTGTCCACGATGGTGACGGCGGATTGCGCCAGGCGGTTGCGCTCGGCGTCGTCCAGCACGCGCGAGGTGACGATGACCACCGGGATGTGCGCGGTGGCAGCATCCCCGCGCAGCCGCTCCAGCACCACCTCGCCGCCGACGTCGGGAAGACCGAGATCGAGCAGAATCGCCTCCGGCAGGTCCTGGCGCGCATGGCGCAGGCCGGCCGCGCCGTTCGAGGCCTCGGTGATGACGCACGGAAGGTCGTCGAGCAGGCGCCGTATGAGGTAACGCGAGACCTCGTCGTCGTCGATCACGAGCACGCGACGGATCGGCTGCTGGCCGGTGACGCGCCGCAGCTGGTCGAGCAGCCACCGCCGCTCGACGGGCTTCACCGCGTAGGCGTCGGCGCCGAGCGAGATGCCCTTGCGCTCGTCGTCCACCGACGTCACGACGATCACGGGCACGCGACGCGTGCTCGCGTTGGTCTTCAGCTCGGCGAGGAGCTTCCAGGTGTCTTCGCCGCGCAGAAGGATGTCGAGAACGATCGCCACCGGCTTCACGTGTTCGAGCGCGTGCCGCGCCTGCCGGATCGTCGCCGCCGGCACGATCTGGAAGCCCGAGCCCTTCAGATACTTCTCATAGACGAGGAGCTCCTCGGGGCTGTCCTCGATCACCACCACCGGAGCGTCCAGGGGCGCGCCCTCCCACACGGCCGCCGCCGTCGGCGCGGCGGGCGTCGGCTCGACGTAGTGAACGGGGATCTGCGTAAAGAATGTCGAGCCCACCCCGGGCGCGCTGGTGACGGCCAGCGTGCCGCCGAGCAGCTGCGCGAGCTTGCGCGACAGCGGCAGGCCGAGGCCGGTGCCGCGGACCTTGCGCTGCACACGGCTGTCGAGCTGGCCGAACTCCTGGAAGATCCGCTCCTGATCTTCCGTCGCGATGCCGATGCCCGTGTCCGCCACCGCAAACGTCACGGAGCGGCCGTCGGGAGAGAGGTCGGCCGAGATCCGGACCTCGCCCTGCTCGGTGAACTTCAGCGCGTTGGAGATGAGGTTGCGCAAAATTTGCGAGACCTTGCCCTCGTCGGTGTAGAGCACGGGCAGGTGGATCGCCGGCTCGAAAAAGAGCGACACCGATTCACCGACGAGCAGCGGACGCAGCATTCCTCGCAGGGAACTGAACAGGGTCGTGACGTCGAACTCGGTGGGACGGATGACCACCTTCCCGGCCTCGACCTTGGCGAGGTCGAGAAGATCGTCCACCAGCTCCGCGAGCTCGTCGGAGGCCTTGCGGATGTAGCCCACCTGCACCTGCTGCTCCGCGCTCAGCGCCTCGTCGCCGTGGGTCAGCACGTGGGTGAGCGCGCGGATCGCGTTCAGCGGCGTGCGGAACTCGTGGCTCATGTTGGACAGGAAGCGCGACTTCAGCTCGTCCGCGCGCCGGAGATGGTCGGCTTTCTCGTCGAGCTCGGCGTACAGTGCGATGACCCCGCGGTTCGTATCTTCGAGCTCGCCGTTCAGGCGGAGTAGCTCTTCCTGGCGCGCCCGCAGCGTGTCGAGCGTGCGCAGCAGCTCCTGGTTCTGCAGCTGGATCTCCTGCAGCGGCCCGCGCGGCACTTCGGTCGTCAGCCGATCGGCCAGCGCGGACAGCCGCCCCGCATTCACGAGACCGGCGCTCGGCGGCAGCAGCTTCTTGAGCAGCACGATCGTGCCGGCGCCCGACGATTCGATCTGGAACTGGTCCATCAGACGGCGGGCGCCGACGATGCCCAGTCCCATGCCGGTGTCCGAGCGATAGCGTCCGTCGAGGACGTCCTGGAGGTTCGTGATGCCCGGCCCGCCGTCGGCCACGCGCACGACCAGGAGCTGGGGTTGCGTCCGGCCTTCGACCAGGAAGTCCACGCGCCCGCCGCCGGCGTAGCTGTAGGCGTTGCGCGCGATCTCCGAGATCGCGGTGGCGATGCGCGTCTGGTCCTGCGCGTCGAAGCCGAGGCTCTCGGCGATCTGTCGCGCGCGCTGGCGCGCGGCGACGACGTCATGCTCGTATTTGATGGCGACGGACAGCACCGCGCCGTTCACGCGCGCGCCTCGCTCGCGACGAGCACGGTGACGTCGTCACGCCCGCGATTGAAGTCGCGGTAGAGCACGGCGGCGATGAGGCTCGGGCTGCGACCGAGCAGGCCCGGATAGCGATCGACGTCCCAGTGCGTGCCGAGCCCGTCGGTGTGCTGGATCAGCACGCCGTCTTTCGGCCACGGATACGTGAACTCGTCGATCCGGCGCACCGAGTGACCGGCGGTGCCGTTGTGCGACACGAGGTGCCGACGCCCGGCGGGCGAGACGATCGTGGCGCCGATATTTCCGAGGCCGGCGAAGCGCACGGCGCCACGATCGGAGTCGATCTCGGTCACCGCGACCGCCCCGCCGCGCGTCGCGCGCATGCCATCGTGCAGCGCCTGGACGACGACGCCGGGCGCGTGTCGGGCGTTGTCGCGGAACAGGCGCACGGCCTCGCGCGACGCTTCGGCGGCGACGATGCCGTGCCCGAGCCCGTCGACGACGAGCAGCATCGTGCGCGCGGCGCCCTGCTCCATCGCCCACGCGTCGCCCGAGACGGACTCGCCGGCATGCGCCGCGCTCGCGGCGCCGACGATCACGCGGGGGCCGCGCGCCGCTGAGGGCGTGCCCGCCCACAGCGTCGCGACGACGGCCGTCCCCAGCCCCGGTACGGAGCAGATATCGAAGGCGGCGGCCATTCGTCGAATCGCGCCGAGGCCGGTGCCCGGACTGCCGGCGGTGGAGTAGCCGTCACGGAGCGAGCGGCCGAGATCGGCGATGCCCTTGCCGCGGTCGAGCCCGACGATCTCGATGCCCCGGACGTCACCGCGGCAGACGGCCTGAAGCAACATCTGGCCGCCGCCGCCGTGCTTGAGGATGTTCGTGCCGAGCTCGGTGACGATGAGCGCAGCGTGCCCGACCGTGGTCGCGTCGAAGCCGAGATCTTCGGCGAGGCGCGTCGCCACCCGGCGGGCGGCAGACACCTGGCTGGGATCCTCGATGCGCAGCGGGGTCGCCGGCGCGCTCACTTCCATCGCGTGATGGTGACGCGCGTGCCCTCGCCGGGACGCGACTGGATCTCGAATTCGTTGGACAGTCGCCGGGCTCCGCTCAGGCCCAGACCGAGGCCGCCGCCCGTCGTGTAGCCGTCCTTCAGAGCCAGCTCGATATCCGGGATGCCCGGGCCCTTGTCCTCGAACGTCAGCCGAAGGCCGGCGCGGCCACCGTTGCGCAGCGACTGCAGCCGCGCACTGCCACCGCCACCGTGGTCGATCGTGTTCCGCGCGAGCTCGCTGGCGGCCGTGACGATCTTGGTCTGCTCGACGAGGTTGAAGCCGATCTCCACCGCCCGCATGCGAACCACCTGGCGTACGACGACGATGTCGTTCGAGGAGCGGACCGGCAGCGTCTCATCGTCCGGCATCGCGATGACCGTTGCCGCCGCGCGCGAGCGACGAGCGAAGGAGCTCCATTCCCTTGTCCACGTTCAGGCTCGTTCGAACGCCCGGCAGGGCCAGGCCCAGCTCCACGAGCGTGATCGCGACGGCGGGCCGCATGCCGACCACGACCGTCTCGGCGTCGAGCACGCGGGACATCGCCGCGATGTTGCCGATCATGCGGCCGATGAACGAATCCACGATCTCGAGCGAGGAGATGTCGATCAGCACGCCCCGCGCGCGATCGCGAACGATGCGGTCGGTGAGGTCGTCCTGCAGCGTCATGGCCAGGCGGTCGTGCATGTCCACCTGGATGCTGACGAGCAGGAACTCGTTCATCTTGAGGATCGGAATTCGCTCCACGCCGCGTCCTTACGCCTTCGTCGCGCGGCCGATGGTGGCGCCGGTCCGCTGCAGCGCGATGACGAAGGCGTCGGCCAGCGTGGCCTTCGTGATCACGCTGCTGAGCTCGACGCCGAGATGGACGATGGTCTGCGCGATCTGCGGTCGGATGCCGCTGATGATGCAGTCGGCACCCATGAGGCGCGCCGCCGCCACGGTCTTGAGCAGGTGCTGCGCCACCAGCGTGTCCACGGTCGGCACGCCGGTGATGTCGATGATGGCGATCGAGGCCCCGGTCTCGACGATCCGCTGCAGGAGGTTTTCCATCACGACCTGCGTCCGCGCGCTGTCGAGCGTGCCGATCAGCGGCAGGGCGAGAATGCTCTCCCACAGCTGCACCACGGGCGTGGAGAGCTCGAGCATGTCCTGCTGCTGGCGGAGGATGATCTCGTCACGGCTCTTCTGGTGGAGCTCCGTCGTGAAGAGCGCCAGCCGGTCGAGCACCAGCGTCGTCTGCCAGACCTCGTCGGCGAGCGCGTCGGCGTCGCCGCCGATCTCGCCGCGCAGGCGATCGAAGAGCGGCCGCTTGAGCGACAACACGAACGCCGCCGTCTCCGACGGCGAGTAGCCGGCCCTGGCGCGCGAGCGTGACAGCTCGCCGAGCAGCTCGCGCGTCTCACTCCAGGCCGCCGAGCTCACGTCGTGGCTGCCGTCGGAGCGCAGCGCGACCTTGAGCAGCGTCAGGAAGCGCGCGCATTCGGTGCGAAGCTCCGCCTCGCCGATCCGGTCGGCCGCGTTCACGGCAGCGAGCTGTTCCTTGATCCAGTCCGTGAGAATCGCGGCCTCGTGCTTGCTGACGACGTCGCTAAGTCGACTGCGACCTCTGATCGCCATCCTGTCGCACTCCTTGTGTCGAGGATTATCGAAGGCTACGCCGCGAGCGGGTCCCGGACCATTGGGCGATGCCCGGCCGCGGGGTCAGGCAATCCCTGAGGGTCTTCTCAGGTCTCGTTGGCGACGAGGCCGCTGCGCAGCGCAAACCGGACGAGCCCGGCGATGTCGCGGATGTCGAGCCGCTCCATCAGCTGCGCGCGGTGCGTCTCGACGGTCTTCACGCTCAGCGTGAGACGCGCGGCAATCGCCTTGGTCGTGTAGCCCTCGGCGATGAGCTGCAGCACCTCGCGCTGGCGCGACGTCAACCGCTCGAGCTCGCTGCGTCGGGTTCCCCCGCGCGCGTAGCTCTGGACGAGATACTTGGACACCGACGGCGAGAGGTACGCCTCGCCCCTCGCGACCTGGCGCACGGCGCGCTCGAGCTCGTCCGGCTGCGCGTCTTTCAGGACGTAGCCGGCCGCCCCGGCCTTGAGCGCGCGCGTGACGTGCTCCTCGCCCGTGTGCATCGACAGGATGATCACGCGCGTGGTCGGCGTGGCGGCGCGCACGCGCTCGGCCGCCTCGATGCCGTTGAGTCCCGGCATGCCCACGTCCATGAGCAGCACGTCCGGCCGCTGCTCCGCCGCGAGCGCGACGGCCTCGTGGCCATTCGTCGCCTCGCCGGTCACGTCCATGCCACCGAACGTTTTCAGCAAGCCGCGGACGCCGGCCCGAAACAGATTGTGATCGTCGGCAATGAGCACACGAATCACCTCGGCGCGAGCGGCGGTCTTCTTCATGGGCCCTCGACTCTAGCACCGAAAGGCGGCGACCGCAGTGCAATGCCCCTCGCAGACTCGTCGGGCTCGACGCCCTTGACAGCGCAATCGTCCGCGCTGTAGTGAGGCGTGTGCCGGTGAGACGGGTCGCGCTCGTCCTCGCATCGCTGCTCGTCGTCGCATGTGCGATAGCTCCCGTCGCCCATCCGCCGATTGGCGTGATGTGGGGCTACCTCGGCCCGGTGGCGAATGCGCCGACGCTGGAGATCCTCGTGTACGCTCCGGATCGGCCGTCGTGTGAGTTCAGCCGCGCGATGGCACAGACGCGCGCCGGCCTGCCAGTCCCGTCGCAGACGGCGGCGCAGTGCGAGCAGCTGGCCATCCTGCCGTATCGCGAAGGCGGCGACCCGGTCTACTGGGTGTTCGGCGCGGAGAGCGACCCGTTCGCCGCCGGCGGCAACGATCCAGGCCTCTGTGCGAGCTTTCACCAAACGGCGCTGCAGGCGCTCCGGCCGGGTGACGCGCTCAGCGAGTGCGAGCCCGTCATCGTGAAACACGTGAGGTAGCTATGTCGACCATCGGACAGCGAGCCATCGTCATCGGCGCCGGCATGGGCGGTCTCACCGCGGCGCGCGCGCTGGCGCCGTATTTCGAGCACGTCGTGGTCATCGAGCGCGACCGGTTGCCGACGGACCCCTCCACGCGGCACGGTGTCCCGCAGGCGAAGCACGTCCACGCCCTCCTGGCAGGCGGACAGCGCGCCCTCGCGGAACTCTTTTCGAAGTTCGAAAGCGATCTCACCAGTGCTGGGGCGGTGCCGGTACGGGTCGGCTTCGACATTCGGATGGAGCGTCCAGGCTACGATCCGTTCCCGAAGCGGGATCTCGGGTTCGATTCGTATGCGCTCTCGCGCGCACTGATCGAATTCCTCACGCGAGCGCGCCTGGACGCTCACGTCAATGTCGAGATCCGACAGCGCGCGCGCGTCGAGCGGCTCATCGCCGATGAGCGACGCACGATCACCGGCGTCGAGTATGTCGATGCCGACGGCACGCGGACCGCTCTCGACGCGCAGCTTGTGATCGAGGCATCGGGGCGCGGCGATCTCACCCTGGCTGTTCTCGATTCGCTTGCGCTGCCCCGACCACCCGCGACGACGATCGGCGTCGACATCGCCTACGCGAGCGCGATCTACGAGATCCCGCACGACGCCCCGGACGATTGGAAAGGCGTGTTCCATTTGCCGATGCCGCGGAGTAGCCGTGGGGCGCTGCTGCTACCGCTCGAAGGCGGGCGCTGGATTCTTACGCTCGCGGGGCGGCATGGCGACGATCCGCCGGGCGACGAGGCGGGGTTCATCGCGTTCGTTCAGAGCTTTCGAACGGCGACGGTCTACGACGCGATTCGATCCGCCAAGCGCCTGGGCGACATCGTCCGCTACCGTTTTCCGGAGAGTATTCACCGCCACTACGAGCGGCTCGAGACGTTCCCGTCCGGCCTCCTGCTGCTCGGCGACGCCGTGTGCCGGTTCAACCCGGTCTGGGGCCAGGGAATGAGCGTGGCCGCGCAGGAAGCAGGCGCGTTGGGCCGACTGCTCGCCGAGCGCGCCGGCGAGCGCGATCCGCTGGACGGGCTCGCTCGGGCTTTCTTCGCGGAAACCGCCGCCCTCATCGTGACGCCGTGGGCGCAGGCGGTCATTCCCGATTTCATTCATCCGAAGACGCGTGGGGAGCGGCCGGCGGATTTCGAGCAGAGCGTGAAGCTCGCGATGGCGATGACGAAGCTCGCGGCACGTGACCCGGCCGTGCACAAGCTCACGGCCGAGGTAGGCTCGCTCCTCAAACCGCGAAGCGTCTATCTGGACCCGGAGCTCGGACGGCGCGTGCTGGCCGTGATGTCGGAAGGTTGAGCCGCAAACTCCTTCGACGACCAGAGACGGTTGCGGTCGAGCAGCAGGTTGGCCGCGACGTAGACGGAGAGCAGCCGCTGCTGTCGGGGCGCGGCGTCGGGATCGCTCGCCGTCCGGAGGCGTGGCGCGCTCGACGCGGCGAGATCGATCTGTTCGAGCTTGCCGGTCGAGAACGAATAGAGCCAGATGCCGTCGCGCTCGGCCACGCCGACGAGGTTGTCGTAGTGGCTCGTGAAATACGCGGCGTTGTCCTGCTGGCAGTCGGTCACCAGCGCGCAGCTGATATCCCGGCCGATGAACGGCGAGACCGCGGGCATGAGGCCGCTCATCGACAGGATCGTCGGCGGCAGATCGACCTGGCTCGCGATCATCGAGACCGTGCGCGGCCGGAACGTGGTCGGCTGCCGTAGCGATTCGTCGAGCCAGATGAACAGCGGGGCCAGGAAGTGGCCGACCCTGCGCTCGACATCGGCGCGTCCGCTCTTCTCGTGGCGGCCGTGGTCCCCCAGGACGACCACGACGGTGTTCCGCAGGAGTCCGTCACGCCGCAGTCCGGTGAGAAAACGCTCGAGCTCGACGTCGAGATAGCGGAGCGCCCGGAGGTAGCGATCGGGGTCCTCCCGCAAAACGCGGACGTCGGGATGATTGTCGGGGATCTTGAACGGGTGGTGGGTGCTCGTCGTGAGCGTCGTCAGGAAGAACGGACGCTCACCCGCCTGAAGGCTCGCGATCCGTGCGCGCATGAGGTCGAAAAGCCCGGAGTCGAGCACGCCCAGCCGCCCCCGCGGCGCCTTCGGCCCGAAATCGCCCTCATCGAGCAGCGCGTCCAGGCCGTTGCGCGCCATGAACAGCCCGAAGCGCGATTGGCCGCGGTCGCGATTCTGCCCGATGACCATCTCCGTCCAGTACCCGCCACGCCGCAGCGCCGCCGGCAGACACAGGAAGTCGTTGCCGGTATGTGTCCGGATGGCGGCGAAGCCGATGCGCGGCAGCTCGGAGCAAAACGAGGCGAAGAGTCCGTGGAACGTCGAGCCGCCGTTGGCGAAGAAGTGCTCGAAGTACACGCTCTCGCCGCGGAGGCGATCGAGAAACGGCGTCACGCGGACGCCGCGAACCGTCTGGTCGAGGAACCGCCGATCCAATCCCTCGACGAAGATCATCAGCACGTTGGGCCGACGACCGTCGGGTCGGTCGAGCCGGACGCCGGGTGGGCCGGTGGTGGAATGGACGAGCGGGTATCGTGACGACGGAAACTCGGCGCCGGGCGCGATGATTTCTCGAGCCTGCTGCACCGCCGTCTGCTCCGGCATCAGCCTCAGCAGCTCGCGCTCGGTGCCGGCGACTCGCGTTTCGACCGCGCGCTCGACGTTGGCGGCGATGTACCAGAAGGGGTTCTGGGCGAGCGTGTAGTACGTCGAGCTGCTGATCGAGACGCGCTGGGCGTCCAGCGAGGCTTCGCGCTGAAAGCCGGTGCCTGTCCACACCAGCCCGAGCGCGAGGACGACGGCGGTGACCCACGGCGCGGCCGTCTCGCATCGACGCAGAAGCGGTCGGATCCAGCGGGCAAACGCGAACCACCACACGGCAAGCGCGAGCGCCATCGAGCCCACGAATGCTGCGACGTGCATCGCCCACTTCGAGCGCTCCCGCAGCTCGGCCGCCGTCTGACGGGCGACTTGACTGCCGGCCACCTGCGCGTCGCCGGCCTGCGCGAAGACGTCGCTCACGTACTCGAGGAACACCAGATCGAGCCGCTGCCCGCTGTAGTGGTAGTAGCCCATGTCGACGGTCGTCACCGCGAGCATCACCAGCGCCATGACCAGGCCGGCGGCCCAGACGCTGCGCGTCCACGGCGATCCGGCGTCCGCGCGGCGGATGCGCCGGCGTCGGAGGAGCGCCACCGCGGCTCCGATGACGAGTCCCAGGACGATCGCGACGAGGATGCCGGCGGTGGCGACGATCAGATCGGCGCGGAGTCCCGTCAGCAGCGTCTTCGCGAGCGTGGCGGCGGACGGGCGCTCCTGCCCGAGTGTGGTGGCGACGAGGAAGAGACGCTCGGCGCTCTGGACGATGACGAAGGCGCCCCACCAAAAGACAATCGTGGCCGCCAACGACCAGGGATGAGACAGCGCCCTAGGCATCCATGCGACGGTAGGCGGAATGCCGCCACCGGGTCAAGGAAAAGCACGTAGCCCTCGATGCCGCGCCCACGATGACTCTGGGCTTCTTCCAGCGCGAACCGAAACCGACTCTGCGGTCCGTCATCGGCGTCTGCGTCGCGGCCATGGTCGGCGCGAGCAGTCCCGCGACGACCGTCGCCAGCATGACGACGACGCGCTTCAGCATCGGATCACGGTCCGAGTGATCGGTCGACGATCGCCTGAGCCTCGCGCACGATCGCGTCGAGGTGCGCCTGATCCTTGAAGCTCTCCGCGTAGATCTTGTAGATGTTCTCGGTGCC
>Ga0066652_100002295_pt1 | contig 10403 bp, 10 predicted proteins | sample GraSoiAngelo_101_FD_71413 | JGI IMG/M metagenome (GOLD analysis project Ga0066652, IMG submission 71413) | Grasslands soil microbial communities from the Angelo Coastal Reserve, California, USA - 14_0903_02_30cm | ecosystem: Environmental > Terrestrial > Soil > Grasslands | place: USA... | reverse complement strand
GTTGTGATCGTGCCGGCATTTGGAACCGAATTATCCATCCAGCAACAGATCAAGGACCGCGGCTGTCAGATTGTCGATACCACGTGCGGGGACGTAATGAGCGTCTGGAAACGGGTGCGCAAGTACGCGAGCGAGTCGGCCACGTCGATCATTCACGGAAAGGCCGAACACGAAGAAACGAAGGCGACTAGCTCGCGCGCGCTCGGCGACGGTAGCGGACATTATCTGGTTGTTCTAACACTGGAGGACACCGATTATGTTTGCGATTACATCCGCCACGGCGGCGACAAGCAGGCGTTCCTCGAAAAATTCAAAGGCGCCTACTCGCCAGGATTCGATCCGGACGTGCATTTGCAGACCGTCGGTGTAGCAAATCAAACAACCATGCTTCGCGGCGAAACGGAAGAAGTGCAGCGGCGTGTTCGGCGAGCCGTTGTCGATCGCGATGGACCGGAGCTTGCGGAAAAGAATTTCCGATTTTTCGACACGATTTGCGGCGCCACACAGGAGCGACAGGATGCATTGCGCGAATTGCTCGATGTGCCAATGGATTTGTTGCTCGTTGTGGGCGGTTATAATAGTTCGAACACGTCACATCTTGCCGAGATGGGCGAAGAAAAATTGCCCACCTATTTCGTGCTCAACGCTTCGCGCCTGGTTTCCGCTACTGAGATCAAGCACTACAACTTGCACGAAAAGCGCGAGGTCGTTTCGCATTTTTGGCTCCCCAACGGACCCACCGTTATCGGTATTACTGCGGGGGCATCGTGCCCGAACAATTTGATCGAAGAAACACTGATCCGCCTTTTCGAGTTGCGCGGCATCTCGCGCGACCAATTGGAACTGGCGGCGTAGCCTTGATCATAGCCTTTCACTGCTCTCATTAACACCGCGTCTTCAGCGCGGTGAAGCTGCTCAGACCGAAAAGAAAACCGTTTAAACGGTTTTGGTACTTCCGATGTGCGGAATTCACCTCACTGAAGTGAGGTGTCAATGACAATGCTCAAGATACGGTGACCATCTTTACGCGCGCAGAATCGGCTCGTGGCGCGAAATAGTTGCGTATGGCACGCGCGATATGGAAAGGCAGCATCAGCTTCGGCTTGGTTAACATTCCGATCGCTCTTTATCCCGCAACGCGACGGGAAGAACTCAGGTTTCGCTTGTTGCGCAAAAGCGATTTGAGCCCGGTAAATTACAAACGTGTAGCCGAAAAAGATGGCAAGGAGGTTTCCTGGGACGAAATCGTCAAAGGTTACGAGTATGAGAAAGGGAAATATGTTGTGCTCAAGGCCGAAGATTTTGAGCGCGTTGATCTGGAAGCGACACAGACAGTCGATATCCAGGACTTCGTCGATCAGGAACAGATCGATCCAATGTTTTTTTATAAGCCTTACTATCTGGAGCCGCAAAAAGGAGGCGACAAAGCCTATGTGCTTTTGCGTGATGCGCTAAAGGAGAGCAACAAGGTTGGTATCGCAAAAGTGGTGATCAAGACGCGCCAATATCTCGCTGGTGTAAAACCGGAAGATGGCGCGCTGGTTCTGGAGCTAATGCATTTTGCCGATGAACTCGCGGACCCGGGAAAATTGCACGTCCCAAAAAAAACCGAAGTCGGCAAACGCGAGATGAACATGGCCAAATCGTTGATCGACAGCATGAGCTCGAAGTGGGACCCAGAAAAGTATAAGGACGAATATCGCGAAGCGCTCATGGACGTAATTGAAGAGAAAGTGGAAGCCGGTGGGAAAGAAATTAAGGAAAAGCCAAAGAAAGCGCCGAAGCCGACCAAGGTAATCGATTTGGTTTCCGTGTTGCAGAAGAGCCTGGACCAAACTGGGTCCAAGAGAAAAACGACTGCCAAGTCACGAAGAAAACAGAAACATCCTGCAAAGAAGGCGGCGTAGGTGGATCGACTTCTCCTGAAGACGATGGCGAACGGAGTCGCCAAAGGCGCAAATATCAAGCGGTGAAGCCGCATTCTTTTGCCAACGCGTTGGGGACAACGCGTTCCATCCATTGCTGCCGCAACAAGCTTGACAGACAAGCTCGGCATCGTTCAGCCTGAACGGCCATGAACGCTCTTAATCGATTTGCGGATCCGGTCTATTGCATCATGCGACTGATAGTTGGACTCATGTTCGCCTGTCACGGTGGTCAAAAGCTTCTAGGCTTTCCAGGCGGTGGGCACGGCGGCGCCCAAGGTTTGATGCTGGTGGGAGGAATCGTCGAACTCGTCGGCGGTCTCATGATTGCGTTTGGTTTTCTAACTCGGTTAGCGGCGTTTGTCTCGGCTGGTGAAATGGCGGTGGCCTACTTTATGGTGCACGCGGCGGGTAAGGCGATCGGTCATGCACCGACCCCTACCGAGCAATTTTTTCCAATTCTAAATAAAGGCGAACTGGCTGTTGTTCTCTGCTGGCTGTTTTTGTTTATGGTTTTTTACGGGTCGGGACGCTGGAGCATCGATACGTTGTTTACGAAGAAATCTGCCGCACCAGCGCCTGCGGTTTCAACTTAACACCCGTAACTTGTCATTCCGAGCGGAGTCGAGCAATCTCCTGGTACTATGAAACCGATTGCTCTCGCTCTGACGATTTTTCTGATTGCACCAGCGATGCATGCACAAGAAGTGATAAAGGATTTTGGAAAAGAACGATTGAACAACTCCCCGCGACACGGGGAGTGGGTTGAGATCAAATCGGGCGAGCGAACAATCAAGGCGTTTATCGTGTATCCAGAACGCAAAGACAAGGCGCCGGCCGTCCTTGTTGTTCATGAAATCTTTGGTGTGACCGACTGGGTTCGCAGCTTATGCGACGAGGTGGCCGAGGCTGGTGTGATAGCCATTGTGCCCGATTTGCTCACCGGTCAAAAATTCGAAGACGTTGATGGTGCGCGCAAAGCGATATCTGCGTTATCGAAAGAACAGGTGAAAGCCGATCTGGATGCAACCGCAGATTATGCCCTAACGAAAATCCCATCATGCAACGGCACGCTGGCGATCTGCGGGTTTTGCTGGGGCGGGGGAGTGGCGTTTGCGTACGCGAATGAAAATCCGAAACTAAAGGCCGTCTACTCGTTCTACGGTAACGCGCCCGACGAAGCGTCAAAGGTCACGAATATTCCCTGTCCCGTTTACGGCTTTTACGGCGAGAACGACGAGCGCGTGAACGCGACGATTCCGAAAGCCGAAGAGCTGATGAAAGCCGCCGGCAAAAAATACGAGCCAGTGATTTACAAAGGTGCGGGTCACGGTTTCATGCGTTTAGGCGAGCCATCCAATCCCGCAGTTCGCGAAGGCGACAAGAAAGCGCGCGATGAAGCGTGGGCACGGTGGAAAACGGTGCTGAAACAGCTGTGACTGGATTAGACTTGAAGTTCAGGTCTAATTCTCGTTAGACCTAAACGCTACGCATTTTGAAAAACTCCATTCTTGCCATGGTCGAGGGTGGCGAAATCGTCATAGCAGCCATCCAGAAGACTTCGCGTTTATCGCCTCGATTTGTTCGCGCCTTGCATCTCTTTCCGATACCGAGCTTCAGATCCCTGCAAATCACTTCCATTTCATGTCGAGCATGGGGAACGCGTCACCGCGTTCGCAATCGCTCGTGCTTCAAGCAGTCGCCGAGACATCTGCGACCAATGCACGCGACAAGGTCTAACCAGTCGCTGGAACCAACTCCGAAATTCGCCGCCGGCGGTGGCCCAGCTCCATCTCGTTAGGGCTTTCATGAAACAATTATGCAGCTTCTTGTTGGTATTGTTCTTTGCTGGCTCTTTAAGGGCCGAAGACTGGAAGCTGATTTGGGTTACGAGTGATTATGCGTGGCATACCCATCAAGCAGAGGGTTCATTAACACGCAGCGGCGCACATTTAAAAGGCACCCTTTTGGGTCTCGATGATAAAGGCGTCAAATATGAGCTGGATATTACTCTAAGCTCTGGAAGTGCATCCGCTCGTTTTAAGGTTTCACCTGAATTGGACGAGGAGCTCGAAAATTTATCAGGGACTTACCGAAAGCTCACTCACGCAGGAAGGCTTGGTTGCATCGAAGAAATCCAGCTTATCAATCAGTACGAATATGTCGGGCTGTTCAGAGAATTTAAGTGCGAGCCCTAACCAATGGACGCGGTGGAAAAAACTGTTAGGGGGATTGCGCTAACCAAGAAGCGATGTTCGATCATGCGATTGAATAGATCGCGTTGACCTGAATCTTGCATATCGTGTCTTCCGGCAAAGCGCCGGCTGCATGAGAATCCTGAAATTTGGTGGATCGTCGCTGGCGACGGCTGACTGCATTCGCCAGACCTGCAAGATCATTTTGCAACGAGCTTCTCGTGAAACAACTGTCGTAGTCGTCTCAGCTTTTCAGGGTGTTACCAATCAATTGCTCGAGTGCGCGCGCTTGGCGGAAAACGACGCTCGATGGAAAAAGACGTGGCGAACAATAGTCGATCGACATCGTACGGTGATTGATCTCCTGATGAAAGGGCGGCGCAGTGGTCATCTTTTCCGGCAGGCAGAGTTGCTTTCCAACGATTTGCACGATGCGCTCCACGGAGTGCAATTACTCGGCCACGCGCCGCCGCGGGCGCTCGATCTCGCAGCGAGTTTCGGGGAACGACTATCCGCGCTGATTATCGCCGGCTACCTTGGGAGATTCCGTTCCGCGCAGTTTGTCGATGCGCGCGAGATTATTGTTACGGACGCTCAGTTTACGAACGCCAATGTCATGTTTCCACAGACAAATCGCGCGATCCGGAGGTATTTTGCGAAGTTATTTCGGTTGCATCGTCGCGCCCCAATCGCGGTGGTGACAGGGTTTGTTGCGGCTACTCTCGACGGACAAACGACAACGCTGGGCCGAAACGGATCGGATTATTCGGCTGCAATTCTGGGTGGCGCGCTCAAGGCCTCGGCCATCGAAATCTGGACCGATGTCGATGGGGTTCTCAGCGCCGATCCGCGCGATGTACCGTCCGCGTTCGTTCTGCCAGATATTTCGTACGAAGAAGCGATGGAACTCTCCTATTTCGGCGCCCAGGTGCTTCACTCCGCGACAATCGCGCCGGCTGTTGCCCGCGGGATTCCGATCCTGATCAAGAACACGTTTCGGCCTGACAAACCGGGCACTATCATATCGCGGCGGGGTGGCAAAGGTGAACAGCTGGTCAAAGGAATCACTGCGGTTGTAGGAGTGACACTGTTGACCCTTCGCGGATTGAGCATGGTTGGTGTTCCCGGGATCGCCGAGCGGCTCTTTCGCGCGCTTGCGTCGCGCGGCGTCAACGTCATTCTCATTTCCCAAGCTTCGTCCGAGCACACGATTTGTTTTGCCGTGCGCGCAATCGATGCTGTTGCCGCCACGGCCGCAGTTCGACAGGAATTCCGATTTGAGTTCCAGCATCAACTCACATCGCTCGACGAAAAACCAAATCAAGCAATCGTCGCGATCGTCGGTGACGAGATGAAAGGCCACCCAGGCGTTTCCGGCAAGGTGTTCGGAGCGCTTGGCCGGCATAACATCAACATCACGGCAATCGCGCAGGGCGCCTCGGAGCGAAACATCTCCTTTGTCATTGACGCGGCACAGCAGGCGCGAGCACTGAACATCATTCATCAAGCGTTCTTCGAAATCCGCAAACGTCTCTCGCTCGTCGTGATCGGCGTTGGAAATATTGGGTCAACATTGTTGGGACAATTGCGCGCGCAGCGCTCCCATCTGCTCGCACGTGGTTTCGATGTGACCGTCGTCGGCCTGGCGAACAGCAAGAAATTCGTTCTTAATCCTCGGGGGATCGACCTCGCTCGCTGGCGTCAACGGTTGGCCGCGTCGCGTCGTCGAATGATTCCGCAGGTGCTCGCCCGGGAGATTTCCAAACTAGAGCTAACCGATGCGGCAATCGTAGATTGCACCGCAGCGGAATCGGTGGTCGCTGCTTACCCAGATTTTGTGCGCGCCAACCTCCACATCATTACGCCTAACAAGCGCGCAAACGTGCTACCTCGAAGTGAGTACGCCGCACTAATGGAACTCTTGCAATCGCGACAGAAATATTTCCTCGATGAGGCCAATGTCGGAGCCGGTTTACCAATCATGTCCACGATTCGAGATCTCATTGCGAGCGGTGATGTCATCAAAAGAATCGAAGGGATTTTTTCTGGGACGCTGAGTTATTTGTTTAACAATTTTGACGGTAGCGTGCCATTCAGTGCGCTCGTCAAAGACGCATGGCGACGCGGTCTGACCGAACCCGATCCACGGGATGATCTCTCTGGACAAGACGTCGCCAGAAAATTGCTCATTCTTGCGCGTCAAGCTGGCGCGCAATTAGATATCGCCGAGTCGATGTTGAAACTTTGGTACCGCCGAAACTTGCCGGTGGGCCATTCTCCGAACGGTTCTTCGGCGCGCTCTCACGGTTCGATGATAAAATGGCGGCTCGATTGAAGCGGGCGCGCTCGCACGATGCCGTGCTTCGTTATGTTGGAGCGCTTGCGGGAGGTCGCGCACGCGCGAGGATCCAGGAGTTTCGGTGGGATCATCCCATCGCCATGACAAAAGGCAGCGACAACATCATCGCCTTCAATACGAAACGCTATTCGCAGACGCCGTTGGTAATTCAAGGACCCGGCGCCGGTCCTGACGTGACTGCGATGGGAGTGTTTTCCGATATCCTGAAGTTGCTTCATTATTTGCCGCACTAGCGTCGGCGGAAGGGATCGAGATCCGGATTCACGTCAGGGCGCTTCAACGCCGGCAAGCAGATTCCTGCAAGATCAATAGCCAGCTGATCTACGATTCTGTCGTTGTGATTTGTGAGAATGATGATTGTTAGTTTGTCATCTGGGAATCGCGGGCGAAACGCCTGGAATATGCTGTGCGGCGATATAATCATCGATCTGATCGGCCTTGCCGGAAACAAGCGGGCCGAATGCGACGAAAAGGGCGACGACAATTGAGCCACGCGTTTTTAGCGAAGCAACCAACGAAGCTACTTCTTCGCGCCTTCCAGTTCGTCCGCGAGCGCACTCGCATCGTAAATCTTGCGAAGCGCTTCGACGATGGCGGCGGAATCGACCGAGACCGCACGTGCTTGCGTGTCTGTGAAAATACAGTCGAGCACGAGTGACTGAATGTTGCCGTCGAAAATGATGCCAACAAATTCGTTTTCCTTATTCACCACCGGGCTGCCGCTGTTGCCGCCGATGATATCGGCGTCAGAAACGAAATTGAAATGCGTTGCCAGATCCAGGCTGGATTTTTTGTCGACCCAGCGTTTCGGCAAATCGAATGGCGGTTTGTTATCGTGTTCCGCAGAACGCTGGTATAAGCCGGCGAAATCGGTGAACGCGGGAATCTGTTTTCCGTCCTGCTCGTATCCCCGGACGGTGCCGTAGGAGAGACGAAGAGTGAAAGTGGCGTCCGGATAACTATCCGTGCCCTCGATCGCAAAACGCGCTTTTGCGATTTCTGAATACCCCTGTTTTTTAATTTCCTCCTGCGCATCGTAGATTTTCTTTGCTTCTCTTGCGGGGCCGTCCACCAGGCGCGCAAGATCAATCATGGGATCATGCGCTGCTTGCAATGCGGCAGCATCCTTACCGTAAAGCTCTTTACGCACTGCAACATCCTTCAGTTTCGTCCCTGAGACGAGCTCGACTGCGCGATCGTGCGGCGATTTTCCAGCGAGCACTTTCTTTACCAGCGGATCGTCAGCACCAAATTTGGAAACGAAATCGGTCAACGAATCGGTCAGGCGCAGGATTTCGTAATCGTCATAGATCGGTTCGGTCGAGAAAAGTTCCAGTTCCAATGAATCGCGTGCGCTATCGCGAAACTGGGGAATCCGTTCACCATTCGGTTTGGCACGTTCGTCTACGGCGCGGATAAGCAGACGCGCGTATTTGAAAAGATTGCCGAAGAACGCTCGCGGCCCGCGATAACCGACAGGAACTGGGCGCTCCTGTTCGAGATAATTATACAATCGAGCGTTTTTCGCGATCTCCATCTGAGCAGTTTTAAGGCGATCATAAGCATCATTGGCCAATCGCAATTTCGGATCACGCGAGATGGCGTCGCGCAATTTTTGTTCGCGCGCCTGGAGCGCTGCCCAGATTTCCGGATCAAGCAGGCCGGCAAGATAACCGTCATAGCGTTTCCGATTGTTTTGGTCGCCGAAAAGATCGTCCCGCGCTTTTCTTGCGTTCTCGAAGGACCGCGCGCCGTACGCCAGTTCCAATACCTCGCGCCGATTAAACATTTGCAGGACGTAAGGCAGATAGCGGTCGCGCATATCCGCCAATTCATCCAGCGTCAGTTGACGATCGGTTTTGCCCGGGCTGCCGCTGACGAAGGTAAGTTCGCCATCGCTCGGCCCGCGCGAATTCCATCTCAGAAAATTGTCGATCTTCGCGGGCTTGCCGTTTTCGTAAACGCGAAAAATGCAGATATCGAGATCGTAGCGCGGGTACTCGAAATTATCCGGGTCACCTCCGTAAAATGCGATCTGCTGCTCCGGCGCGAAGACCAACCGCACGTCATCGTAACGTTTGTACCGGTAAAGATGATACGCTCCGCCTTGATAGAGGGTGACCACATCCGAACGCAACCCGGTCTTATCTTTGCTTTCCTTTTCGATCGTAGCGATGACTGAGTTGCGGGCACTGGAAGCCTGGTCGTTTGTCATACCCTGTTTTACCGCCCCATTCACGCGCGCTGACACGTCTTCGATTGACATCAGCACGTTGAGCTCGAGATCGGTCGATTTGATTTCGTCCGTCTGCGTCTTTGCGTAGAAGCCGTCCTTTAAATAGTTGTGCTGCGGGTTGCTAATTTTTTGCAGGGTGTCGGCGCCGACATGGTGATTTGTAATAACAAGACCGTTCGCAGACACGAACGAGCCACTGCCTCCGGAGTTGAAGCGGACACTGGCTTTTTGCAGATGCTCAAGCCACTGCGGCGTCGGCTCGAAGTGGTATTTTTCTTTGAGTTGCTTGAGCGGTGCTGCATTGAAAAGCCACATTCCTTCGTCCGCGGACATGGATGAATTTAATGCAACCGCGAGAACAAAAAGTGAACCACGAAAAGCCGCCCGAAATGCCTTGGACATGGGCGCATCATAAGGTGGAGGCATAATAGCGACAACTCACCATCTTTCTCTTATTCGTGCTCCCGCTCATGCTCATAATCGTAACCAACTATCGACATTGAGCGCGATTCTGTAGGGAAGGTGTCAGCTTCCCCTGCAGTGTTCGCGATGTAGATTGCGGCGATGCTCAGGGCGAAACGCAAGATTCAACGGCTGGATTTTGTTCTGGCCGGGGCACAAAAATCGGGCACGACAGCGTTTCATTATTTTCTAAGCAGACATCCGAAGATCACGATGGGCGATCAGCAGGAGATACATTTTTTTGATAACGACGCGCTGTTCGTTTCCGAGCCCGATTATGAGCAACTGCATAAGCATTATCCGCTGTTGGCTGCATCCACCATCGCCGGTGATTGCACTCCCAGCTACGTTTATCACGAACCAGCAATGGAAAGGATTTGGCAATACAACCCGAAAATCAAACTACTGATCCTCCTCCGAAATCCAGTCGACCGCGCTTTTGCTCACTGGAACATGCAACGATTCAGAGGTCGTGAGCCGTTGGATTTTTTCGATGCCGTGCGGGAAGAAAAAACGCGCATCGCTGGAGCACCGCGAGCTGAGGCCCGCCGTTTTGCATATGTCGATAGAGGCTTTTACGGACAACAGCTGGCGCGACTATTCAAATTCTTTCCGCGCGAGCAAGTCAAAGCGGTGAAGTTTGAAGATTTTAGGGAGAAGCAGCGTAAAACGCTCGCTTCCATTTTTTCATTTCTTGGCGTCAAATCGCCTCGTTCGGTACGCAGCAAAGACAGAAATATTGTGCCTTACGAGCGAGCGATGAATTGGGAGGAAAAGGTTTTCCTCCATAATCTATTCGCTAAAGACATCGCAGAAGTGGAGCAGTTGTTAGGCTGGGATTGCTCGGACTGGAAATTGTGACGCCTGTAGGGCGACCGCTTCGGTTGCCAACGCTGGCAGGCGATGCGCCTGCCCTACAATTTCCGCGTTTGTTTAAACCGGGGACGTTGTTCTGGATTGGCACCCAGCAGTGCTTTCCAACGGAAAATGCGCGCGCCTTGCGACTCAAAGAAAGCGCGCAATTCTTTTGTAAAAAATGAGGACCCATCCGGACGCGGGTTAAACTCCAGCAATAAACGCCCGTCCGGTTTGAGAAATCGCGTTCGGATATCGTTGATAAAAAATTCCCAGTCGGCTGGGGTCCATTCGAGCCATTCTCCATTCATGGTGCGCCTGAGCCGGTGAAAACAAACGCGGTGGCCGGTTACGAGATCGAATTGTTTTCC
>Ga0066652_100002294_pt1 | contig 10403 bp, 9 predicted proteins | sample GraSoiAngelo_101_FD_71413 | JGI IMG/M metagenome (GOLD analysis project Ga0066652, IMG submission 71413) | Grasslands soil microbial communities from the Angelo Coastal Reserve, California, USA - 14_0903_02_30cm | ecosystem: Environmental > Terrestrial > Soil > Grasslands | place: USA... | reverse complement strand
GCGGGGATGCTCGCGAGATCAAACTTCATCACGATAGCATTGGCGATCTGGTGATCAGGCCAGGTATAGAGATTGAGCGTGGGGTCCCCGGCATCGTTTACCGCACCCCTCAGAAACGTGTCGCCGCTGGGGCTGATCACGGCGGTCGATGGCCCGGCAGTGGCGTCGGCGCGGAGCGCACGCGGAGCCTCTGTGACCGATCGTTGGTCCTGACACGACACCACCACCAGCCCTGTTGCCAGCCCTAGAGCGAGGAGCGTGAAGCCGGCGAGGTTGACGCGTCGCATGACCGGTTCCTGAAGGGGGAATCGGCCCATCGGGCCGATGCAGGAGCGGCCTTATGCATACGTTGCGCCAGCGCCGCGGGCGTCGCCGCGGCACCCGAAACTACTCGATGGTTCCGATGGCCGCCGCCCACACCCGCGCGGCTTCGTCCCGCAAATCGCGCAGGTTGAAAGGCTTGCGGACGTAGCGTAAGCCCAGGTGCGCCAGCGCTTCGTCGGTCGACGCCCGTACGTCCCCCGTCGCCACGAGGATGCGCTCTTTCAGGCCGGGGTGCGCGGCGATGAGGTGCTCCACGAACAGGTGGTCCCGCGCCGTCGCCCGCGCATCGGCGAGGATGAGATCGTAGCTGCGCGTGCGCACCAGATCGAGCGCGTGCTGCGGGGTACGCGCCACCTCCACCGTGTGTCCTTCGCGTCCGAACAGCGCCTTCACCATCCGTCGCACCGCCGGATCGTCGTCTACCAGCAAGATCGTGCGCTTCACGACGGGGGCGGAGGGCTCGAGCGCCTTGCGCCCGGCGGCGTCCTCGACGGCTGAGGCGGGGGAAGGGGTGAGGGGGGCGGGGGGGGCGGGGGGGAGGTCCACCAGGAATGCGGCGCCGCCGTCCGGCGGCCGCTCCAGGTTGATACGCCCGCCGTGCGCCTCCACGATCGAATAGGTGATGGACAGGCCGAGGCCGGTGCCCTGCCCGGGCTCCTTGGTCGTAAAGAAAGGCGTGAACAACTGCGGCACCACGGCGTCGGGGATGCCCGGCCCTGAGTCGGAGACACGCATCCGCACCCGCTGATCGAACCACGTGTTCACGCAGATGAGGCGCCGCCGGCCGGGCGTGTTCTCGGCCACAGCCTGCGCCGCGTTGTTCAACAGGTTGAGCACGGCCTGCTGGAGTGCGTGACGGTCGCCCAAGATCTCGGGAATGGTCGGCAGCACTTTCTCGACGGTGATGTCTTTGAGCTTCAGATCGTGGGCCATCAACAGCAGGGTGCGCTGGATCACGTCGTTCAGATTCACGCGTCCCTGTTCCGCCGGTCCCTTGCGCGCGAACGTGAGGAGGTTGCGCACGATGCGCCCGGCGCGCTCCGCCTGCTCGTGGATCACGCGCAGGTGGCCGCGGTCCTTGCTCCCAAGCTCCTTCTGCTCGAGCAGGAACTCCGACAGCCCCGCGATCGAGGTGAGCGGATTGTTGAGCTCGTGGGCGACGCCCGACACGAGCTGCCCCACCGCGGCGAGCTTCTCGCTCTGGATGAGCTGCGACTCCATACGCTGCTGGTCGGTGACGTCCTCCACCAGCACGACCACGCTCGCCTCCTGCTCGGGGCTCGGGATGCGGGCTGCGTTCACGCGCAACGTCCGGCCCAGCGGTGCCGAACGCAGCACGAGCGGCTGAGCCCGGTCGCCCCGCCGGGCCGCAGCGAGCAGCTCGACCAGCGCCGGCGACTCCCCCAGCAAGGCCGTACCGAGATCGCGACCGATTACCGAGGGAATCGCGCTGCCGAGCATCGCCGCGAGCGAGCGGTTGGCTCGGCGGATCGAGCCCTGCACGTCCACGACGGCGATGCCCTCGCTCAGCGCGTCGAACGCCGTCTCCCACTGCTCCTTGGCGTGGTGGACCATCTCGAAGAAGCGCGCGTTCGCGATGACGATCGCGGCGTGCGTGGCGACCGTGGACAGGAGCCGGACGTCCTCCGGGGCGAACACGCCGTCCCGCGGCTCGGCGATCACCAGCGTGCCGACGAGCACGCCGTGCGCCCGCAGCGGCACGGCCGCAGCGGACGCGACTTCCAGGCCGGCCACGAGCGGGGTCGGCTCGCCGGCCGCGCGGTCCACCAGCTCGACGCGCTCGCCGTTGAGCGAGCGCGCGATCAACCCCGGGTCGTCGGCGCCGATGGTCTCGCCCCGCAGGTGGCCGAGCGTGCCCTCCGCGGCCGCGACCGTGAGCGGGCGGCGCTCGGCGTCGGCTGGTGCCTCGCCGTCCGCCGCCAACGCCACCAAGGCGCCTTTCGCTTCGAGGAACCGCATGGCGTACCGGACCACCTGCTCTACGATGCGATCGAGCTGGAGCGAGCCGGAGAGGATGTAGGAGAGCTCCTGGAGGGAAAACAGCTCCGACAGACGTCGATTGAGCTCGTCCGCCGCCCGCCGGCGGTCCCGCTCGCTGCGCTCGAGCCGCCGTGTGAGGCGGAGCGACCGCCAGCCGAGCGCGGCGGCGACCAGCAGCGCGGCAAGCGCGAGGTAGCGCGTGGCTGCCCCCTACGGCCTCGGCTGGAGGCTCGCCCGCGCCATCACGCGTGCCCGCTCGCGGTCGAGCGTGGGCAGCACGCCCGTCCACGAGTCGTTGGAGAGCCCCTGGTAGCTGACCGTCATGCCCTCGTGAAAGCTGATGCCCTCTTCGAAGAGATAGATCGCGACCGCCTGCTCGTGTGCGTCCAGCTGGTACGAGCTCCAGCGCGGCGACAGCGGCACGATCCCGACCGGGCGGAACAACCGCCCGCGGCTCGTGACGTTCACGTCCTCGGGGCTGAAGCGCGCCTGGGGAAGCAGGCCGAAGAACGTCACCATGACGAGGGTCGGGCGGTCGACGCCGGCGCGCTGCGCCGCGTCCGCGACGGCGCGCCCTTTGGTCTTGAGCAGCTGCGCGAGCGACCGGTAGGTATCCGGGGCGAGCAACCGGATCACCTGCTCGGCGAGCGGCAGGACCTGGATCTCGAGCTGATCGGTGGCGAACCGGACCACGATGTCGTCGCGCTTGAGGGTGCCGTAGCCGACGGGGAGGGTGTCCTGGGCGGAGGCAGAACGTTGCAAGGTTGGCAGGCTGGAAAGGAGCGCGGCGCCGAGCATCGCGGCGCGAGTCCAGGCACACCGTCTCACCTGCCAACCTTCCATCATTCCAACGCCTCTCCCACCAGCGCCCCGATTGCCTCTTTCAGCTCCGGAATCCCTTCTCGCGCGCGCGCGCTCGTCATGATCAGCTGATCCGAGTCGAGCCGCAGCGTCTCGCGCAATTCCCGCTCGCGCCCCGCCCGCGGCCCTCGGGGAAGCTTGTCGCCTTTCGTGACCGCGGCAAGGACGCGGGTCCCCTTCGCGGCGAACAGGTCCTGGATGACACGGTCATCGGGGCTCGGGTCGCGCCGGACGTCGAGCAGCCAGAGGACCCCGGCGAGGCGCACGCGATCGAGCGTCCGGGCGATGAGCGTGCCGAACTCGCGGCGCTGCGCTTGCCCCGCCTTGGCGTATCCGTACCCCGGCAGGTCGAGGAAGTAGTAGGCGCCCATGTGATAGACGGTGAGCGCCCGGGTCTTGCCGGGCGTGCCGGAGACCTTGGCGAGCCGCTGGCCGGCCAGGGCGTTCAGGAGGCTCGACTTGCCGACGTTGGAGCGGCCGAGCAGGGCGATTTCGGGAAGCGGCGGGTCGAGCGGGATGTCGGCCGACGGAAACCAGCCGACGAAGTAGGGGCGCAGCATGCTGCGCCCCGGGTCAGGCTTCTTTCTTCTGGCGGACGCGCTCGGTCACGAGCAGCGGGGCCCGGCCCTCGGTCACGCATTCGGCAGTGATGGCCACCTCGCGCACGTCGTCCCGGCTGGGAAGCTCGAACATGATGTCGGTCATCATCTCCTCGAGAATGGCGCGCAGACCGCGGGCGCCCGTGCCCCGCTTGATCGCCTTCTGGGCGATGGCCTTCAGGGCGTCTTTCTCGATGGTGAGCCGCACGTCCTCGAGCTCGAACAGCTTCTGGTACTGCTTGGAGAGCGCGTTCTTGGGCTCGATCAGGATACGCGTCAAGGCGTCTTCATCGAGCGCGTCCAGCGGCACGGCCACGGGCAGCCGGCCCACCAGCTCGGGGATGAGCCCGTAGCGCAGCAGGTCGTCGGGCTCCACGTCCAGGAAGGGGTTCTTGATCACCTTCTCGGGCGTGCCGCGGGCGATCTCTTCCTTGCTGAACCCGATCTGCCGCCGGCCGGTGCGCGACTCGATGATCTTCTCCAGGCCGTCGAATGCGCCGCCGCACACGAACAGAATGTCCTTCGTGTTGACCTGGATGTACTCCTGCTGCGGGTGCTTGCGACCGCCCTGGGGGGGCACGCTCGCGACCGTGCCTTCGAGAATCTTCAGCAGCGCCTGCTGCACGCCTTCGCCGGAGACGTCGCGAGTGATGCTCGGGTTCTCGGACTTGCGGGCGATCTTGTCGATCTCGTCGATGTAGACGATCCCGCGCTCGGCCTCGGTGACGTTGAAATCGGCGGCCTGCAGCAGCCGCACCAGGATGTTCTCCACGTCTTCGCCGACGTAGCCTGCTTCGGTGAGCGTGGTCGCGTCGGCGATCGTGAAGGGGACGTCGAGGATGCGCGCCAGCGTCTGGGCCAGCAGCGTCTTGCCCACGCCGGTCGGACCGATCAGCAGGATGTTGCTCTTGTCGAGCTCGACCTCGTTGTCGCGGGCGCCGTGCGAGTTGATGCGCTTGTAGTGGTTGTAGACGGCGACGGCGAGCGTCTTCTTGGCCTTCTCCTGGCCGATCACGTACTGGTCCAGCACCTCCTTGATCTCGGCCGGGGTGGGGACCTGGGTGATCGCTTCGGAGACTTCCCGCTCCTCGTCCTCTGCCAGGATCTCGTTACACAGGGCGATGCACTCATTGCAAATGTAGACCGACGGTCCCGAGATGAACTTCCGGACCGAGTCCTTCGACTTGCCGCAGAAGGAGCAGCGGAGGTGCTTGTCGTGCGACATGGGTCCCTAGTATGGGAAGGTGGGGCCGGGCGCGCAAGCCGTCATTTCTTCTTGCCGTCGCCCATGTCCTGCAAGTTGGCGATGACGTGGTCGATTAGCCCGTAATCCTTGGCCTCGTCGGCGGACATGAAGCGGTCCCGGTCCATGTCCTTTTCGATCTGCTCGGCGGTCTTGCCCGTGTGCTTGCCGTACAGCTCGTTGAGCTTGCCGCGCAGGTAGAGGATCTCGCGGGCCTGGATCTCGATGTCCGCCGCGGTGCCCTGCGTGCCGCCCGAGGGCTGGTGCATCATGATGCGGGCGTGCGGCAGCGCGGAGCGCTTCCCCTTGCGGCCGGCGGCCAGCAGGAACGAGCCCATCGACGCCGCCATGCCCATGCAGATCGTGTTTACGGGGGCCCGCAGGAATTGCATCGTGTCGTAGATCGCCATGCCGCTCGACACCAGCCCGCCCGGGGAGTTGACGTAGAGGTAGATGTCGCGCTCCGGGTTGTCCGCGTCCAGGAACAGGAGCTGGGCGATGATGATGTTGGAAACCTCGTCGTTGATCTGCGTGCCCAGGAACACGATGCGGTCCATGAGCAGGCGGCTGAAGATGTCGTAGGTCCGCTCGCCGCGGCTCGACCGCTCGATGATGTAGGGCGGATAAATCTGGCTCGTCGTCTTCACACATGCTCCACGGTGGATTGCGACAGGAGAAATGCGAACACCTTCTCCTCGGTGATGCTCCGCTCGACGTCACGGAGCCGCTTCGCCTTCTCGAGCGACGCGTACAGCTGCTCCGCCGGCATGCCGCGCCGCTCGGCCAGCTCCTGGATCCGGCGGTCGAGCTCCGCCTCGGTCGCCTGCAGCCCCTGCTGCTCCACAACGTAATCGAGCACCAGGTCGCGGCGCACCTGCGCCTCGGCCACTGGGCGGAACTCCGCGGCGAACTGGCTCATGCGGTCTTCCGGGATCCCGTACGCCTGGGCGAACACCCACAACGCGCGCTCCACCAGGGGCTTGGGAGCGACCACGCGGTTCGCCGCCACGATCTGCTCGATCAGGTCGGCCCGCACCTTGGCGTCCGCCTCGCGCTCGGCGTCCCGCTCGAGATCCTCGCGGATCGCGTGCTTCAGCGCGTCGAGCGAATCGAAGTCCCCGACCTCGCGCGCGAAGGCGTCGTCCAGCTCGGGGAGGTGCTGGCGCTTCACTTCGTGCAGCGTGAGCCGGATCTCGCGCGTCTGGCCGCGCTTCGCCTCTTCGGGGAAGTCGTCGGGGAATCGCACGATCGCGTCGACCGTCTCCCCCGGGAGCATCCCCAGGATCTGCTGCTCGACCTCCGGAATCGCCCGGCCCTCGCCCAGCACCAGCTGGTAGGGCTGCGGGTCCTTCAGCTGCGCACCCTCGCGCGCCGCGATGGTGACGTGCACCAGGTCCTTGAGTTTCGGCTTCTCACCCGCGACGGGCGTCCACGGCGCTTTCTGCTCCCGCACCTCATTCAGCTGGGCGGCGACCTGCTCGTCGGTCACGCGGCGCACGGTGCGTTTCAACTGGAAGTTGCCCAGCCGGCCCAGCTGGATATCGGGCTTTACCTCGACGTGAAACTCGAACGTGACCGGCGTGCCGACGTCCCACTTGAGATTGTGGACGTGGGGGTCGGCGATCGGCTTCAGGGACTCCTGCTCGACCGCGACCTTCCAGCTCTCGCGGATCAGTTCCTGCAGCGCCTCCTGCCGGATGTCATCGGCGAAGTGCTTCTTTACGATCGCCGCCGGGGCCTTGCCCTTCCGGAAGCCCGGCAGCCGGGCGCGGCGCTGGTAGGCGCTGGTGGCGCGGTCTTCGGCCTGCTGCACCTGCTCCACGGGCACGGTCACCGCGAGCGAGGCGGCCCCCGGCTCTTCGGCGGTCTTCTTGATCAGGATGACGGGCATGTCAACACAAATCTAATAGGGGGGAGGGTACGCGGGGCGCCCCGCTCCTTACTGCGTCCTGCGCACTGCCTTGATGCGGTGATGCGGTCTGCCCGGCTCGATCTCGTCGCTCCGGATCACGCTGATCGCCCCGTCCGGCTCGAGCACCGCCATGTGGACGACGTCGAGCGAGGCGACCCCGTGCTCGCGCAACGCCTGGCGCAGCTCGTCGACTGTGAGGTTCTCCCGCGCGAGGTGCTGGTGCAGCACTCGGCCGTGGTACACGAGCAGATCCGCGCTGCCGCCGAGCAGGCGGCCGAGGTGGCGACTCGAGCGGCGCAGGCGATCGATCCCCTGATGCCACGCGAGCAGCACCGCGGCCGCGACCAGGCCGCCGGCGAGGCTCGTGTCCGGCCCCACCATGGCGTTCTGGACCGCGTTCGCGATGATGAGGAGCAGCACAAAGTCGAACGTGGACATCTGCCCGAGCTGCCGCTTGCCCGTGACCCGCAGGCCGACGAGCAGGGCGAGGTAGATGACAGACGTGCGGATGGCCACGTCGAGCAGCGTGTGCCACGAGGCGGTCATTCAGTTGCCGGTCGGGTCCAGCACCTTGGGGAGGGGGTATGCGCCGCGGAGCGCGGCGAGATAGTCGGCGTACAGCCCCTGCAACCCCTCGAATTCCCGCCGCACGACGGCGCGGTACGGGGCGTCGCTCGCGTAGTGGTAGAGCAGCGCGGCCATGGCCTGGGCGTCGAGCAGGAATCCGTGATGGCCCACCTCGCCGAGCGCATCCGCTTCCATCTCGAACGTGTGGTAGCCGCCATTCGACGAATGGACGGTGACGCCGACGCCGGGAATCTGCGTCGCGACCGTCCCCGTCTCTTCGTAGGGCAGGGGGCGCCCGGGCTCCGGCTCGACCTTGGTGGCACCGAGCTGTTTCAGATAGGCAAACGCGACGTCGTTGAGTGCCGCGACCGAGATGCCGTTGCGAGACGACGAGTCGACGTCGATGTGGACCTTGGTTCCGGTGGCGAGGGCCGCCCCGCGGGCCGCATCGTTCACGCGATCGAGTACCTGCGCGAGATAGATCGGGTCCGGGTAACGGATCCAGAACTCCGCGGCGGCGCGATCGGGGACGACGTTCGGGGCCCTGCCGCCTTCCGTGATGATCCCCTGAATCTTGGTCTCCGGCCGCAGCGTCTTGCGCAGGCCGTCGATATGGTTGAACAGCTCGATCACGCCCATCAGCGCATCGCGCCCGTCCCACGCCTGGAGCTGGTGCGCCGGGGCGCCCGAGAACGTGTAATGCACCACGTCGATGTTCATGCAGCAGCTGCCGAAGCCCGGCGCGGGTGTTTGCGTCGCGGTGGAGGAGTGCGAGCGCACCATCACGTCGGCGCCCTTGAAAACGCCGGCCGTGTACATGACGGTCTTCGCCGCCGGCGAGGCCAGCTCCTCAGCGGGGGTGCCGTACACCGTCACCGTGCCGGGCGTCTTGGATCGCGTGAGGAATTCCGCGACGGCGATGGCGGCGGCCATCCCGACCGGTCCCTGCGCGCTGTGCTGGTCGCCGTGGAAGTCGCGGCTGGTGCCGCGCAGCGCGTCGTACTCGAGGATGACGCCCAGGTTGGGGCCCGGTGTGCCGTTCTTGTACCGGGCCACGAAGGCGGTCGCCAGGCCGGCCACGCCCATCTCGACGGCGAAGTCGTGGGCCTTGAGATACTCGGTGAGGATCTTCACCGAGCGCTCTTCCTTGTGGCCCACCTCCGGATGCCGCGTGATGTCGTCGGCCACCGCGAGCAGCTCCCGCTCCATCAGCTCACGGGCGCGCGCGACGACGGCGTCGCGGCGGGGATCCTTACCCGTGAGCCGCGCGACGAGCTGGGGCAAGGCGAGCGAGCGCTCCAGGTCGTTCACACGGCGAATCACGTCGGCGGCGGCGGTGCGCTCGGTGGGCGTCTCCTGCGCGGCGGCGGCTCCGGCGCGGGTGAGGGTGTACAGCACGAGGGCGGCGAACGGCAGCGCGGAGCGCATGACGAGCCTCGCTGATGGCTAGGGTTCTGAGCCTGCAAGAGTGAGCCGGCTGCCGTCGGCGAAGACCGCATCGCTCGGCTGCCACACCACCTTCAGTTTGCCGAGCGGCGTGCTGCGCAGGCGCTGGTGTCCGGGGCGGAACGGGTCGTACCGGATGATCCGTCCCGGCTCCCGGCGGGTCTTGCCCGGGGCGATGGGGCCGTCCACCTTGAGATGCGCGCTGTAGATGGTGTCGCCCGTCGCATCGAGGAAACTCACGTCACCCTGGAACGCCTGGATGCTCTTCGTCCCCTGGTTCTTGTACGCGAACGTCAGGGAGATGAAGTCCTGGTAGCGCTCCAGGTCCGGGTTCTTCGGCAGGAAGCTCTTGTCGACCACCATGACGGCGACCAGGGAGTCGAGCTGCTGCTGGATCTCCCGGCGGCGCGCGGCGGCGGCGGCGGTCGTCTCCGCGGCCGCACGCTGTTTCCGCGCGCGCTCGGCCCTGGCCCAGGACAGGATCTCCGCGATGGTCATCGTGTCGTGCGGCGGCATCGAGGCCAGGCCGATGTCCGGGGCCACTTCCAGCAGCAGGCGGGCGTCGGCGAGCGGGAGGCGCACGCTGTCGGCCGCCCGGAGCACGGAGTCGAGGCGGGCGACCGGCACGCGCGTCGCGCGGAACTCGTCCTCGCTCACGCGGGCGTGGCAGGCCACGAGCGTTGCGCCCAGCAGGCAGGCGCCGAAGGGGTGCCGCGCGTTGAGAGTCGCCATGCGAATGCTCTTGGGATGCGACCGGAGGGACTCGAACCCCCACGGGTTGCCCCACAGGATCCTAAGTCCTGCGCGTCTACCAGTTCCGCCACGGTCGCTGCAATACCAAATACGTCCAAGCATAATACGTCGCACCAGGACGTCGAGCAAAAGGCGTCACGCTCCTGCGTGACGCCACCGCAAACCGGAACGCAAACGCGCGCGCGGCGGGTGAGGACCGGCTTGCGCTCGTCGCCCCCGCAGGCACCTTAAGCCCCGCCCTCTCATCCGAGGCTCAACGCCCGCATGCGCTTCCCGAACCCGGCGACCCCTCGTCCCGCCACACGCGCTCTCCTCACATGCCTGGCGGCCTGCCTTCTTGCCCGAGCCGCCCCCGCCCAGGGCCTCCCGCGCGCCCGCCCGGCCGACGTGGGCCTCTCGGGCGCCGCCCTCGAGCGGATCGCGGCCGCGCTCCAGAGCTACGTGGACTCCGGCCGGCTACCCGGCCTGCTGGCCGTCGTCGCGCGGCACGGCAAGCTCGCGTACGTCACCGCCGTCGGGCCGATGGACGCGGCACAGCACCGCGCCATGAGCCCCGACGCCGTGTTCCGCATCTTCTCCATGACCAAGCCGATCACCAGCGCGGCCGTCATGCAGCTGTACGAGCAAGGCAAGCTCCGTCTCGACGACCCGGTCTCCACGTACATCCCCGCCTTCGCCGGCGTCAAAGTGTACGCCG
>Ga0066652_100002293_pt1 | contig 10405 bp, 10 predicted proteins | sample GraSoiAngelo_101_FD_71413 | JGI IMG/M metagenome (GOLD analysis project Ga0066652, IMG submission 71413) | Grasslands soil microbial communities from the Angelo Coastal Reserve, California, USA - 14_0903_02_30cm | ecosystem: Environmental > Terrestrial > Soil > Grasslands | place: USA... | reverse complement strand
AGCAGGTGGGAAACCAGTGTGAGTCGTGAAGCGGTGAGCGCTCTGACGCCACCACCGCCTCGCTGAGGCCGACCGGCGCAGGCACCGCGAGCTGGAGATCCGCGAGGGGCCGTCCCCTTGCGACCAGGTTCCCGTCGTGGACGAGGCGGGCACCATTCCGTTCCGGCTCGATCGTCATCGGGGCCTCCAGCGGCGGGGGCAGGTGGAGGGTCACCTCGGCGAGCGGCGCGTCGATGAAGTCCGCGACCATGCCGCACGCGTATCCGCCGTTTCCGCTGTCGGGAGGACCGCAGAAGCGGCGCTCGATCACGATCTCGGTGGGGACCTCTGTGGACGTCTGTGCCACGTCCATATCTTCGCATCCTCGCTGGTACGGTCCACGCCCGTGGAGGCCCACCGCGACGGAGAGCTCAGCGTGGAGGTCGAGATCCGCGGGCTCTCCATCTACACGCACCACGGGGTCACGGAGGCCGAGCGCGAGATCGGCCAGCGCCTCGAGATCGACCTCAGCTTCGACGTTCCCGACTGCGACGCGGTGCTCACCGACCGCCTCGAGGACACGATCGACTACTCCGAGGTCTGCGACATCGTCGCGCTCGCCGCGACCGAGCGAAGCTACAGGACGCTCGAGCGGCTCGCTCACGTGATCGGCGAGCGCCTGACGGAGCGGTTCGGGTGCGAGTCGGTCCGGGTCCGCGCCGCGAAGCCCGAGCCGCCGCTGCCGCTCTCCGTGGAGGAAGTCGCGGTCGAGGTCGCCCACGAGCCGGCCGCCCCGGAGGAGGAGGACGAGGAGCCTGAATAGGGTCGGCTACCTCGGCCTCGGCTCCAACGTCGGCGACCGTGCGGGACACCTCCGCGCGGCACTGGACGCCCTCCGCGCTCACGCGGTGCGGGTGGAGGCGGTCTCGTCGCTGTACCAGACCGAGCCGGTCGGCGAGGTGCTCGAGCAGCCGGACTTCCTGAACGCGGCGGCGCGGGTCCGGACTGCCCTGGAGCCGGAGGAGCTGCTCGATCTCTGCAAGGCGATCGAGGTCGAGGGGGGCCGTTTGCTGGGCGGTCAGCGGCACGGCCCACGGGCTCTCGACGTCGACCTGCTCCTGCTCGGGGACGTCGAGCTCCAGACCGACCGCCTCACCCTTCCGCACCCACAGGCCTCGAGCCGCCGCTTCGTCTTGGAGCCGCTGCTGGAGCTCGATCCGGAGCTCACGCTCCCCGACGGCACACGTCTCTCCGACGCGCTGGCGAAGCTCGGCCCCGGTCAGCGAGTGGAGCGGATCGGGGAGCTCGCCCAGCGCGGGTGACGTCCGGGCGAGCTCTCGCGCCGGCTAGCGGCCGGCGGCCGCCACGGACGCCCGCAGCGGCTCGAGCCACGCCGGGGGGAGAACCGGCGGCACGCGGCCCGGGAACTCCGGGATCGCGCGGAGGGCCATCTCGCCCCCTGCGCGTTCGGCGATCGCCGGCCGAAGGTCGTCGAGGGTCATCGCAAGGCGGAGGCTGGCGGCGATCTGGAGGTCGGCGGCGCTCGGGGGCTCCGAGCCCAGGCTCTCGTCGGCAACCCAGTCGTCGATCCTCTGCAGCCATCCGGGAAGCGCGGCGAGGTCGGCGCGGACGTGCTCGTCGTCCGCCTTGTTCATCCGCGCCGCCGCGGCGACGATCGGCGCCGCGGTCTTCACCGCGATCCCGATTGGAACGCCGAGCCGCGCCCCCACGGCATAGCTGCCAAGGGGCGCCCGATCGCGCTTCAGGGCGTTCCACAGGATACGACGCACCGCCGGCTGGAGCACCTCCTCGCCCCAGCGCTCGGCGTTCTCCACCGCGGCGCGGCGCTCCGGGTCGGCGGGGAACAGCGCCGGCTCGGGGCGAATGAGATCGAGCTCCCTGGCGATCGCGCTCGAGCCGGTCACCTTGTTCCCGGCGATCGCGAGCGAGGGCACCGTGTTGGATGGAAAACGCAGCGCGCGAAGGGCGCCCCGTGAGATCACCGGCATCAGATCGACGCGTCGGTACGGGATGCCCTTCAACTCGAGCATCCGGCGCGCGGCCATCGCCGGGTGGGAGCCGGGGATCACGTATAGCGTCGCTTCGGGAGTCTGGTCGGCGGCCATCGGCACCGGGATCGTATTCGCTGATAATCCCTGAGGGCGAGCGCGAAGATTGGAGGTGCGTGGGTGCTGCTCGCGGTCGATGTCGGAAACACGCAGAGCCACGTCGGCGTATTCGACGGCGGCGAGCTCGTCGAGCACTGGCGCTTCGCCACCGAGGCGGAGGAGACCGCGGACGAGCTCGCGGTTCGCGCCTCCACCCTGCTCGCTCTGCGCGGCCTGGACCGGAGCGTGATCGACGGATCGATCATCTCCTCGGTCGTGCCCCAGCTCACCCCTGAGTACGCGGCGATGTGCGAGCGCTACGTCGACGGCGCCTGCCTGATCGTCGGCCCCGGGATCCGGACCGGGATGGCCGTTCAGCTCGACAATCCGCGTGAGCTCGGGGCCGATCGCCTGGTCAACGCGGTGGCGGCCTACGAGCGCTTCGGCGGGGCCTGCGCGGTGGTGGACTTTGGGACCGCGATCACCTTCGACGTCGTCTCCGGAGACGGGGAGTATCTCGGCGGAGTGATCGGCCCGGGTGTGGAGATCTCGATGGAGGCGCTCGCGGCGCGAACGGCGAAGCTTCCCCCGATCGAGCTCGGGGAGCCACTCGGCGAGCCGGGCGGCGTGATCGGCAAGACGACCCAGGCGAGCCTGCGCTCCGGGATCATCTACGGGTTCGCGGGCGCAGTCGACGCGATCGCTCGGCGTGTTCAGCGCGCGCTGGGCGACGGGACGCAGTTCGTGGCGACCGGCGGGCACGCGGCGGCGATCGTGCCCTTCTGCGAGATGGTCGACGAGGTGGACGATCTCCTGACGCTCACGGGCCTGCGGTTGATCTGGGAGAGGAATCGGTAGGAATGCGGATCCAGCCTCCGTTGACAAGCCCGTTTCGCATCGGGCACGTGGAGATCTCCAACCGGGTCCTGCTCGCGCCCCTGGCAGGGATCGGGAACTGGTTCGTGCGCGTGCAGGCCCGCCGCCACGGCGCCGGGCTCGCCGTCTCCGAGATGGTCTCCAGCTTCGGCGTGCACCACCGCAACGAGCGCACGCTTCACGAGCTGCTTCGGATCCACCCCGAGGAGCACCCGGTCTCGGTGCAGCTCTTCGGGCACGACCCCGACGTGATGCGATCGGCGGCGGCGATGGCCGCCGCCGCGGGCGCCGACCTGATCGACATCAACATGGGCTGCCCGGTGCGCAAGGTGTGCAAGGCGGGCGCGGGCGCGGCCCTGCTGCGATCGCCTGGCCTCGCCGTCCGGCTCGCCGAGGCGGCTGCCGAGGGCTCGCGCCGGCCGGTGACGGTGAAGCTTCGCACCGGCCTCGAGCCGGACGACCGCTCGGGCCTGGAGCTGGCGATCCGGCTCGCGGAGGAGGCGGGCGTCGCCGCGATCGCGCTGCACCCGCGAAGCGCCGCCGCCCAACACAGAGGCGAGCCCGACTACGGGCTCGTCCGCCAGCTGGTGGAGCGGATGGACGGCGTCGAGTCCGCGGTGATCGTCTCCGGCGGGGCCAGCACCGCGGCGAGCGCGCGCCGTGCCTACCGGGAATCGGGCGCCGATGCGGTGATGATCGCGCGCGGCGCGCTCGGGAACCCATGGATCTTCGAGGAGCTGACGGGCCGCCGGACGACCCATCCGGGCCGCGAGGAAATCGTCGATGAGCTTCGGTGGACGATGGCTCGAGCCGAGGAGCACCTGGGGCCCGTTCGGGCCGCCCGTTACATGCGCAAGTTCTATCCGTGGTACCTCGAACGGCTCGGCGTGCGCGGCCCCGCCGCCGCCGCGTTCCAGCGCACGGAGACCCTCGACGAGGCCCGGCGCCTCCTCACCGCGCTCGCCGAGCCGCTCCCCGCGGCCGCCTGACGACCGTCCGGGGCGGACAAATCCGCCCCGCTATAATCGCCCGCCTGCCCGAGCCCGCGTGCGCCTGAAGCGCCGCGCTTCGGGCGTTTGTTTCGTGAGTGACAGGGTTGCCGGAAGCGGCCCCGGAAGCGAGGACAGGTTCAGACGTGGCCCGTGAATCACTGATCACCAAGGAAGGGCTCGAGAAGCTGCGCGAGGAGCTCGAATACATGACCACCGTGAAGCGGCGAGAGGTCGCCGGGAGGATCAAGGAGGCGCGCGAGTTCGGAGACATCATGGAGAACTCGGAATACGACGACGCCAAGAACGAGCAGGCGCTGCTCGAGCAGCGGATCGCCCAGCTCGAGGAGCGCGTTCGGCGCGCCACGGTGGTGGACCAGAAGCGCGTCGACACCGAGGTGGTCGGCGTCGGTGTCCGCGTCCACGTCAAGGATCAGAAGTCCGGCGACTCGAAGAAGTTCCAGATCGTCGGCTCCGCGGAAGCCGACCCCACCGAGAGCAAGCTCTCCAACGAGTCGCCGATCGGCAAGGCCCTGGTCGGTCACAGGCGCGGCGACGTCGTCACGGTCGAGGTGCCGCGCGGGCCAAAGCGGAAGCTCAAAATCACCAAGATCGAAGCTGCCTGAGGCGGCTGCAAATCGTCGTCTGGCGGTGTCCTCGGTCGGTCGGCTCGCTCACTTAGGCTTCAACTAAGCTCGCCTCGCCGACCTCCCTGCGTCCTAGCCAGACTCGATTTTCGCCGCCTCAACACCAGATGCCTGATCTGCCTGAGTCAGGCATCCTCGCCGAGCGGCGGGAGAAGCTCGCACGGCTTCGGGAGGACGGGGTGGAGGCGTTCCCGCATTCGTTCGAAGGGCGGACCGAGATCGACGCGATCCGCGCCGCGCACCAGGAGCTCGCCGCCGGCGAGGAGACCGCCGACCGCTACCGCGTCGCCGGTCGGATCGTCGCCCGGCGGGGCCACGGGAAGGCCGCCTTCATCGACCTCGTCGACCGCTCGGGCAAGATCCAGCTCCACGCCCGCGAGGACCTGCTCGGCGCCGAGTCCTTCGGGCGCCTCGTGGGCCTCGACCTCGGGGACATCATCGGCGCCGAGGGCGTCGCGTTCGCGACGAAGCGCGGCGAGCTCTCGCTGCGGGTCGACGGCTGGACCCTGCTCGCCAAGAGCCTGCGCCCCCCGCCCGACAAGTACCACGGGGTGGAGGACATCGAGCTCCGGTACCGTCACCGCGAGCTCGACCTGCTCGCAAACGCCGAGACGCGCGAGCTGTTCCGCAAGCGGGCGGCAACGGTGGCGGCGGTCCGGGAATGGCTCGATGAGCAGGGCTTCTTCGAGGTGGAGACCCCGGTGCTCCAGCCGCTCTACGGCGGCGCCCTGGCCCGCCCCTTCGTCACCCACCACAACGCGCTCGACCGCGACCTCTACCTGCGGATCGCCACCGAGCTCTACCTCAAGCGCTGCGTCGTCGGCGGGATCGAGCGCGTCTATGAGCTCGGCAAGGACTTCCGGAACGAGGGGATCTCACAGAAGCACAACCCCGAGTTCACGATGCTCGAGTGGTACGAGGCGTACGCCGACTACAACGACGCCGCTCGGCGGCTCGAGGAGCTGGTCGCCCACGTCGCCGAGCGGGTGCTGGGGACGACGAGGATCGAGCGCGACGGGGGCGAGATCGACCTGGCGCCGCCGTGGCGCCGGGTGACGCTGCGCGACGCGATCGAGGAGCGCACCGGGCTGGACCTGGCGGATCGCCCGAGCCGCGAGGACCTCGCAGCCGCGATGGGAGCGAAGCCCGACCCCGCCGAGGGCTGGGGGAAGCTGGTCGACGGGGTCCTCTCCAAGCTCGTCGAGCCTGGGCTGGTCGCGCCGACCTTCGTGCTCGACTACCCGGTGGAACTGTCGCCGTTCGCGAAGCGCCACCGCTCCACCGAGGGCCTGGTGGAGCGGTGGGAGGCGTTCGTCGGCGGGGTCGAGATCGCCAACGCGTTCACCGAGCTCAACGACCCCGACGAGCAGCGACGGCGATTCGAGCGGCAGGCGGAGGAGATTCGCCGCGGCGACGATGAGGCGCAGCCCTTCGACGAGGAGTTCCTGGCCGCTCTCGAGCACGGGATGCCGCCGACCGCCGGGGTCGGGCTCGGCATCGATCGCCTGGTGATGATCCTGACCGGGGCGCGGAGCGTCCGCGAGGTCGTCCTCTTCCCGGCGATGCGGAGCTAGGAGCCCAGGATCGCCTGAGCCAGGCTCGCGTTGAACGGCTGGGTGCCGGGCACGAGATCGACGTTGGCGAGCGAGCTGTTCGCGTGCATGTAAGAGATCTCCTTCGCCAGGTCGCCGAAGTTGTTCGAGCCGGCGGCCGGCAGGATCTCGACCGTGGAGAGGACGCCGATCGCCTGTCCCGACGCGTTCATGAAGCCGCTTCCGGAGTCGCCGGGGATGCCCGGCGTCGCGGTGTAGGAGTTGTGGCTCCAGCCGTTGCCCTGGTTCTGGACGATGGCTCCCTGCTTCGGGCTCAGCTTGGTGACCCCGCCGCGAAGCTCGGAGTTGCCGTACGAGTAGACGGTGGATCCCAGTCCGCCCACGCCTCCGACGCTCGTCGGGCCGCCGAACCCGGGCACGGACGGGTTGACGTTGGGCACGTCGGCCGGGTCGAGCTCGACCAGCGCGAGGTCGTTGTAGGCGCAGGTGTCGGGGTCCGTCTCTCCCCTGGCCTGCATGGTGAGCCAGGAGTTGTAGACCAGGCTTCCCGGCCTGCTCGCACCGCTGACATCGACCGGGGTCCCCAGCGGCAGCGACTGGCTCGTGCAGCCGTCGGTATCGGTTGCCGCCCCGGTCCCCGAGCAGTGAGCGGCCTGCCCGAGGTAGACGTTCGTGCCGTTGCTGAAGATGAAGTTGGAGGTGCACTGGGCCCCGTCGGTGAAGGTCATCACTCCGGGGTGGACGCTCGCCGATCCGGCCGGTGCCCAGGCCGACGCGGCAGCGGGGCTGATGGCCGCGATCGCGAGAGCCGCGATCGCGCACCCGAGCGCCAGTGACCGTCTCATGCGTGGCCTCCTTCGGTCGAGTCGGGGGGCCGCAGTCGTGGGCCCGACCGTCCGGCGCCCGAATATATGGACCGCTCATCGATCCCGCAAGCGACAACCGGCAGACCCCGGGCGACGCCGCGGAATGCCGCAACGAGCGGGTGGCCCCGCCCAGCCGTGCGGGCGGACGAGGGGCCGCCGATATACTGGGTGCTCGTCGTAAACGACAACCGGAGGTCTAATCCGTCGGCACCGCGCAGCCGAAGAGGTGGATGAGACTCCGGCGATCATGCGTCCCCGCGACGGGTCACCGGAGGCGACCACCCAGTAGGCAATACTGAGCAAGGCTCTCGGATCGGCCCCACCGTCTCGGAGGCGGAAGCGACTCAGACAAGGCAAAGGCAGACGTAATTGTTCGAGCGATTCACAGAGCGAGCCCGACAGGTGGTGGTCCTGGCCCAGGAAGAGGCCCGGACGCTCAAGCACAACTACATCGGCACCGAGCACATCCTGCTCGGGCTCCTTCGCGAGGAGGAGGGGCTCGCGGCTCGGGTGCTCGAGTCGCTCGACATCACCGTCGAGCGGGTCCGAGCGCAGGTGGTGCGGATCGTCGGCTCGGGTGAGGAGGTCACCTCCGGCCAGATCCCATTCACCCCGCGCGCCAAGAAGGTGCTCGAGCTCGCGCTTCGCGAGGCGCTGTCGCTGGGCCACAACTACATCGGCACCGAGCACATCCTGCTCGGCCTGGTGCGCGAGAACGAGGGCGTCGCGGCCCGCATCCTCCTGGACTTCGACGCCGACTCGGAGAAGATCCGCAACGAGGTCATCCGGATGCTGTCCGGCCCCGGGGGGCGGCGTCAGGGCGCCGCCGCCAGTGGCGGCGAGGGCAAGAAGTCCTCGAAGCTGCTCGACCAGTTCGGCCGTAACCTGACGAAGCTCGCCGCCGAGGCGAAGCTCGACCCCGTCATCGGCCGAGAGGTCGAGATCGAGCGGATCATGCAGATCCTCTCGCGGCGGACCAAGAACAATCCCGTGCTCGTCGGCGAGCCGGGGGTCGGCAAGACGGCGATCGTCGAGGGCCTCGCCTCGCGGATCACCAAGGGCGAGGTCCCGGAGCTCCTAAAGAACAAGCAGATCTACACCCTGGACCTGGCCGCCCTGGTCGCCGGTTCGAAGTACCGCGGCGAGTTCGAGGAGAGGCTGAAGAAGGTGATGAAGGAGATCACCCAGCGCGGCGACATCGTCCTGTTCATCGACGAGCTCCACAACCTGGTCGGCGCCGGCGCCGCCGAGGGGGCGATCGACGCGGCCTCGATCCTGAAGCCGGCGCTCGCCCGCGGCGAGCTCCAGACGATCGGCGCGACCACGATGGACGAGTACCGCAAGTACCTGGAGCGCGATTCCGCGCTGGAGCGCCGCTTCCAGCAGATCAAGGTCGATCAACCGTCGATCCAGGACACGGTTTCGATCCTCGACGGGCTTCGCGAACGCTACGAGGAGCACCATCGCGTGCAGATCACCGACGATGCGCTGCGCGCGGCCGCCGAGCTGGCCGACCGCTACATCTCCGATCGCTTCCTGCCGGACAAGGCCATCGACCTGATCGACGAGGCCGCCTCTCGGATGCGGATCAAGTCGATGTCGCAGCCGCCGGTCTATCGCGACCTCGAGGAGGAGATCGAAGAGACGCGCCGGGCCAAGGAGGGCGCGATCGAGGCCCAGGAGTTCGAGAAGGCCGCCAATCTTCGCGACAAGGAGCGCCAGCTCACCAACCGCAAGCGCGAGCTCGAGGACCAGTGGTCCGCGGGCGAGGGTGGCGAGCGCCCCGAGGTCGGCGAGGAGGAGATCGCCGACATCGTCTCGATGTGGACCGGGATCCCGGTCTTCAAGCTCACCGAGGCCGAGACAAAGAAGCTCCTGCGGATGGAGGACGAGCTCCACAAGCGGGTGATCGGCCAGCACGTCGCGATCACGGCGGTCTCCAAGGCGATCCGCCGCTCTCGCGCCGGGATCAAGGACCCGAAGCGCCCCGCGGGCTCGTTCATCTTCCTCGGCCCCTCCGGGGTGGGCAAGACCGAGCTGGCCAGGACCCTGGCCGAGTTCCTGTTCGGCGATGAGGACTCGATGGTGCGGATCGACATGTCGGAGTACATGGAGAAGCACGCCGTCTCGCGGCTGGTCGGCTCGCCACCGGGCTACGTCGGCTACGACGAGGGCGGTCAGCTCACCGAGGCAGTGCGGCGCAAGCCCTACTCGGTGCTGCTGCTGGACGAGATCGAGAAGGCGCACCCCGACGTCTTCAACATCCTGCTGCAGATCCTCGAGGACGGGCGCCTGACGGACGCCCAGGGTCGCACGGTCGACTTCCGCAACACGATCGTGATCATGACGTCGAACATCGGCGCCAAGGACATCGCCCGCAACGTCTCCTTCGGCTTCGGCACCTCGGACGAGACAGGCACCTCCTACGAGGAGATGAAGGACCGGATCATGGGCGAGCTGAAGAAGGTGTTCCGCCCCGAGTTCCTGAACCGCATCGACGAGGTGATCGTCTTCCACAAGCTGACCCGCGACGAGATCAAGGAGATCATCGACCTGATGATCGGCCGGGTCCGGGCGCAGATTGCCGAGCACGAGCTCCAGCTCGAGCTCGACGCCGCGGCCAAGGACCTTCTGGTCGACAAGGGATGGGACCCGGCGATGGGGGCCAGGCCGCTGCGCCGGGCGATCCAGCGCTACATCGAGGACCCGCTCGCCGACGAGGTCCTGCGGACCGGCGACATCGTCCCCGGCACCACGGTTGTGATCGAGCGTGATGCCGCCGGCGATGAGGAAGAGCGCCCGTTGAAGATGAAGCTCGTCAAGCCCCGAAAGCGCCCGGCCAAGAAGCGAGAGCCGGTGGGGGTTGGCGCGACGTCCGGTGACGGCGACGGCGCGCCCTCGTCATCCGACCCCGGTCCGGACGCCGACGCCGGGGATGACGCCGGGGAAGCGCCCGCGCCCGAGCAGGAGCCCGAGGCGCCCGCCGAGCCTCAGTAGCATCTCCGGCAGTAGGTGCGCGTTCGTCAGGCCGACGCAGGCACGGATCCGAGCACGGCGTCCAGCAGGCCCGGGAAGCGCTGCTCGAGGTCCTCGCGCCGCAGCGAATTCAGCCGCGCGGTGCCGTCCGCGCGCTGCTCGATGACCCCGGCCTCGCGGAGCACCCGGAAGTGGTGCGTGAGGGTCGACTTCGACACCGTGAGCTCGAAGGTGCCGCACCGCCGCGGGCTTGGATCCTCGGCGAGACAGCGGACTATCTCCAGTCGCTGCGGATCGCTGAGCGCGTGCAGGACCGCCGGCAGCTCGAGCTCCTCAGGCGCTGGGTGATGTAGCGTCATGCTTCGAGTATACGAGGATCATCGTACTTTTGCTACGATGATCGTCGTACCA
>Ga0066652_100002292_pt1 | contig 10405 bp, 7 predicted proteins | sample GraSoiAngelo_101_FD_71413 | JGI IMG/M metagenome (GOLD analysis project Ga0066652, IMG submission 71413) | Grasslands soil microbial communities from the Angelo Coastal Reserve, California, USA - 14_0903_02_30cm | ecosystem: Environmental > Terrestrial > Soil > Grasslands | place: USA... | reverse complement strand
GCCACGTTCATGATGTGCCACACCCGGTCGTAGCGGGAGCACACCAGGTAGCCGATGAGCTTGCTGTCGCGCACGGCGGCCAGGCAGATGCCGGACGGCTTGGACAGCTCGAGCACGAACATGGCCAGCGACCACGGCGTGGGGAACGAGCGGCGCTCGATCGCGATGACCTGCGGCAGGTCGGAGTAGGAGAGGCGGCGGATCTCGAGCGGGGCGTCGGTCACGGTCGGAATGGGATTCAGCGTGGGTGCGGCGTGGCGTCCGGGGGCCGCGCGTAGTGCGGGAGGACCGCGTGGCGGTCGGCCGTCTCCGCAGCGGCCGCCAGGCGGCACAGTTGACGGCCGTCCAGGCGGTGCAGCGGCGACTCGTCCGGCGGGACCGCCGCCCCGGCCGCTCGCAGCTGTGCCTGAAATCGTACCGCGCCGCCCCCCACGGCCAGCGGGGTGCCGGCGTTCTGCCCGGAGTCGGCGACGAGCGCGACAACGGCCTGGGACAGTGCCTCGGGCCCGAGCGCCGCCGGCTCGCCCAGACGCCGGTCGCCGCGGACGGCCAGGGCAAACCCCTCGCCGCGGCCGGCGTCGATCACGGCGAGCACCCTGCGGTCCGGACCCACCTCGGCGCTCGCACCGGCCGCGAGCGCGTCGAGGCTGGAGACCGGCGCGAGCGGAAGATCGAGCGCCTGCGTCAGCCCGCGCGCCGTGGCCAGGCCGATCCGCAGCCCGGTGAACGATCCCGGGCCGGTCCCCACCCCAAGCCGCTCCACATCGGCGAGGTCGAGTCCGGCCTCGGCGAGCGCCTCGTCAACCAGCGACAGCAGTGCGGTCGCGTGAGCCGGGCGCTCCCCCGGGGCGGGGTCGTGGCGGCGGGTGACCACGTGGTCCGGGTCGCGGGCGACTGCGGCCACCGTGGCCGGGGTGGCGGTGTCGAAAGCGAGGAGGTTCATTTGTAGTCGCTAGTCGCTGGTCGCGAGTCGCTAGTCGCTAGTCGTCAGTCGTCGGTCGTCAGTGTGGTGATTCGGCGGTGGTCGTTGCCCCTGTGCTCGATGCGGATTTGGAGCGTGGCGGTTCCCTGCCAAGTCGTGCGGTCGGGCCATTCGACGAACGTGATGGTGTCGGGGGTGAGGTAGTCGGCGAGGAGGTCGGGGACCTCTGACTCGAGGTGCTCCAGGCGGTAGAGGTCGAGGTGGGCCACAGGGGTTCGCCCGGAGTAGCGACTCCCGATCGTGAAGGTGGGGCTCGTCACCGGGGACCGTACGCCGAGCGCGTGGGCGGCTCCGCGCACCCAGGTCGTCTTCCCCGCCCCCAGCTCGCCGGAGACGAGCACGACGTCGCCGCGGCTCAGCCCGCCCGCGATCGCGGCGGCGTGGGCCTCCGTCTCAGCCGCGCTCGAGGTTTCGGCGACCCGGTCGCCGGCCGTCACTCGGTGCGGCGCGACGCCTCGCGGATGCGAAGGCGCAACCCGGCACCGGTGAGCAGCAGGCCGAGACCCGCGAGCGCGACGAGGCCGGCGTCCTGCCCGGTGTTGGCGAGCTGCGGGCCCGAGGAGCCGGTGCCGGTCGACGAGCCGCTGGTCGACGAGCCCGAGACCTGCGATCCGTCGCTGCCGCTCGCGCTCGACCCGGATGAGCTCGACGAGGCCGAGCCGGACGAGGACGAGCCCGACGAGGACGAGCCCGAAGAGGACGAGCCGCCGCCCGAGCCGGATCCACCACCGGAGCCCTGCGAGCCGAACGGATCCTGGTACTGCTGGTCGCCGGCCCCCTGCGCATGGGCCGCCGGAGCCGCCGCCAGCGGGAGCGCGATCGCGGCCAGCGCGAGCAAAATGGTGCGGCGCCTACGCATCATCGACGCGACAGGGTAGAGCACCGCCGGGCAGCAGGGCGAGTCGGTACCGTCCCGGCGATGTCCGACGCCGACCCGCGGGAGCGCCCGCGGCACATCCTCGTCCTCACCGACCGTGACTGGACGCACCCGCAGGGCGGGGGCACCGGCACGAACCTCTACGGGCAGATCTCCCGCTGGGTGGCGTGGGGGCACCGCGTCACCGTCATCGCCGGCTCCTACCCCGGCGCACAGCGCGAGGAGCGGCTCGGGCCGCTGCTCACCGTGCACCGGATGGGCACCCGGCTGAGCGTGTTCCCGCGTACGGCCTGGGCCGTCATGCGGGGAAAGGTGGGCCGCGACGCCGACGTCGTGCTCGAGGTGATCAACGGGATCGCGTTCTTCACGCCGCTGTGGCTGCGCAAGCCGCGGGTCGCCCTCGTCCACCACGTGCACCGGCGCATGTACGTGGAGGAGCTGGGCCGCCGCGGGGCGATCGCCGCCTGGGTGCTCGAGACGATCCCGCTCCGCCTCCTCTACCGCGGGACGCCCTTCCTCACCATCTCCGACGCGGCGCGCCGCGACCTCGTCGCGGTCGGCGTCCCCACCGAGCGCATCCACGTCACCTACCTCGGCGTCGAGCCGGCCCAGTTCCACGTCGGCGAGCGCTCCCCCACTCCCCTGCTGCTCTACCTCGGCCGCCTCAAGCAGTACAAGCGGATCGAGAACGTGCTCGACGTGCTCGAGGCGATCCCGGAGGCGAAGCTCGAGATCGCCGGCGACGGTGACCATCGGCCGGTGCTCGAGGAGGACATCGCCAGGCGCGGACTGGGCGACCGCGTGCGCCTGCTCGGATTCATCGAGGAGGACGAGAAGCCGGAGCTCTACGCACGCGCGTGGGTCGCGCTGACCGCCTCGAGCGCCGAGGGCTGGTGCCTGACCGTGACCGAGGCCGCCGCCTGCGGCACGCCCAGCGCCGCACTGCGCGTCGGCGGGCTCCCCGAGTCGATCGTCGACGGCGAGACCGGGATGCTCGCCGACGACGTCGAGGAGCTCACCGCGAAGGTGCGCGACATCGTGGAGCACCCCGACCTCCGCGAGCGTCTCGGCGCAACCGCCGAGGTGCGGGCACGAAGCCTGACCTGGGAGAACACCGCCGAGGGAAGCCTCAACGTCCTCTCGGCCACGGCGGAGGCCGAGCGCGAGGGCCTGCGCGAGACCCTCCGGCGCTCGCAGACGCTGCAGGCCGCCGGGCTCGCACTGGCCTCGATGGCGGCCAACGCCGTGCAGGCGATCTTCGTCGCCGCGTTCGCCCACATCCTCGGAGCGGCGTCCTACGGCTCACTCGTCCGCCTGGTCACGGCGATGATCATCCTCAACGTGCCGGGCATCGCCCTGCAGACGGCCGCCGCGCGTGAGGTCGCGCTGGGCCGGCTGGGGCACGGACGCACCCTCGCCGCCGCGCTGGCCTCCTGGGGCCGGCACCTGGCGATCGCCCTCGTGGCCCTCGCCGTGATCTCGGCGCTGGCGCGCCACCAGCTCGCATCGGTGATGAGCGTGGACCAGGAATGGGCGGCCGCCGCCACGCTCCCGCTCGCCGCGTTGTGGCTGTTCCTGTCGCTGGAGCGCGGCGTGCTCAGCGGATTGCACGCCTACCGGCCCGTCGGACTCTCGATCTTCGGCGAGGCCGTGGCCCGGCTCGGGGCCGGGCTCGTCCTGGTCGGGCTCGGCGCCGGGGTCACCGGCGCATTCCTCGGGCTGCCGATCGCGTGGGTGGCCATGTCCCTCGCCCTCGGCGTCGCGCTGCGCCGTCGGCTGGGCCCGCCCGAGGGCCCGCCGCGCCGCACGCTGTCGGGCCTGATCGCGTCCGCCTGGGCCCCGCTGGGAGCGCTGACCCTGGTGTTCCTGCTGCAGAACCTCGACGTGTTCATGATCCCGCTGTACGCCTCCAAGAAGGCCGCGGGTGCCTATGCCGGGGCGGCCACGGCGGCCAAGGTGGCGATCTGGGTCGCGGTGGGCATCGCGATCTACCTCCTGCCGGAGGCGGCCCGCCGCGCCGCCGAGGGTCGCGACCCGCGGCCGGTGCTCGTCCGCGCGGCGGGCATCGTGGGCGCGGTGGCCCTACCGGTGCTGGCGATCTTCGCCGCCGCGCCCGACCTGCTGCTGGGCGTCGCGCTCGGGCCCGACTTCGAGCGGGCGGCGAGCGCGCTCTTGCTCCTGGGGTTGGCGATGAGCCTCCTGGCCATGGTCAACCTCGGAGCGCAGTACATGCTCGCGCTCTTCCAGTACAAGTTCCTGTTCCTCCTGGCGGGGATCGTCGCGGCCGAGCCCCTGCTGCTGGCCTCGGCGCCGTCGGGGCTGGAGGCCTTCGCCGCCATGGTGCTGCTCGTGCAGTGCGTCGGGGCGGCCGGGATGCTCGTGCTCTGCCTGCGCACGCGCACGTCGGCTGCGCCGGCTCAGGCCGCCGCGCCGGCATGAGCTTCGACGAGGCGCTGCAGGCGGTCGCCGGCGTCGAGGGGTGGATGACCGACGCCCAGGCCCGCCGGCTGTGGACGCGCGCCCGGTCGCTCCGGCCCGGCGCGAAGGTGGTCGAGATCGGCTCCTACCGGGGGCGCTCGGCGATCGTGCTGGCGCACGCCGCCGGCACGGACGTTCAGGTGATCGCCATCGACCCGCACGCCGGAAACGACCGCGGCCCGCAGCAGATCCACGGCACCGTCGACGAGGGCGAGGCCGACCACCGTGCGTTTTTGGCCAATCTCGAGCGGGCGGGCGTGGCCGGGCGGGTGCGCCACGTCCGCGCGCCCTCGCAGTCGGCGCTCGCGGCCGTCGCCGGGGAGGTCGAGCTCCTGTACGTCGACGGCGCCCACCGCTACGCCCCGGCCCGCGACGACATCGCCCGCTGGGGCGGCCGCGTCGCCGCCGGCGGGACGATGCTCATCCACGACTCCTTCTCCTCGGTGGGGGTCACGCTCGCTCTGGCCCGCCTGCTGTTCGGCTCGGGGCGCTGGCGCTACGCCGGTCGCGACGGCTCGCTCGCCGAGTACCGCCGCCAGCCGGTGCGCGGCAGCGAGCGGCTGGTCAACGCGGGGCGCCAGGTCGCCCAACTCGCGTGGTTTGCGCGCAACCTCGCCGTCAAGGCGGCCATCGTCACCGGCGCACGGCCGGTGGCGCGGGCCCTGGGGCATCGCGAGGGGCCCTGGCCGTACTGACCGCCGCCGCGGGCGGCGGGTCGGGCGACTGCCCGCCGGGGCGCGGGCGGCCGGCCCCGCGTAGCGTCCGCCACAGCGCCGCGATCAGCAGCACGATGGCGGCCACGGTGACCCAGTGCGCGGTGATCTTGTCCACCGGGTAGTTGAAGTGCCGGTTGGGGAGGTCGGGTGAGCCGAGGAGCAGGTCCAGGACCGGCACGGCGATCACGAGCAGTGCGGCGGCCGCGGCGGTCAGGACCCGCGCGCCCAGTCCACGCCACAGGATGACGGCAACGGCCACGGCGATGACCGGCGCCGCGCGCACGGCAAAGGCGAAACCGAGCACCGCGCCGGCGGCCACGCCGCCGAGCGCCGCCTGGGGCAGCGGCCAGGCGTCCGGACGGTCAGCCACGGGTAGCTCGACGCCGTCGTTCGGCGCTTGGAGCTCCCGTCCCGGGCGCCGCAGCAGTAGGACTCCGACGAGCGCGAGGCACGCGATCACGGAGGCCCAGTAACCCCAGTCGACCACGGTCCCGGGCGCGAACGTGAAGCTCGCCGCGCGGCAGGCGCGCCGCAGTGGCCACCCGTTGGCGTAGCCGTCGATCACGCTGGGCCGGCCGAGGTCGCGTCCGTCACACGAGGCCCGCCAGCCCCGGTTGAAGCTCTCCCCGAGCACGAGCCAGCCCGTCCGCTGCGTAGCCAGCCGCACGCCGGTGTAGCGGCCCCGGCCCTGATGGCCCGGATCGATCACGCGGCCGCCGCCGGTCGTCGCGACGGCGCCCGCGGGCGCGGGCGAGCGCAGACGCAGGATGTCAACGCTGAACGGCCCGGCCGCCGAGCGCAGCTCCTGCGGCCCCGCGGCCAGGGAAACCGGGGGCCCGCACCCCTGCGCGCGCAGCGGACGGCCGGCGTCGAGGTCTCCCACCGTGCCGGACGGCCGGAGGCCGATTGTCCGTCCGCCCAGTTCGGCGCTGGCCAGCGCGCAGCTCGAGCGCACGGGTCCCGACGTCGGGACCCGAACGCCGGGCAGTCCCGGGACGTCGATCTCGCCCACCCCGAGCGCGCGCCGCTTGCGCTGTGCGGCGCTGGTGCCCGCCGGGAAGCGCGCGTCGACCACGTCGATGCGGAACGAGCGCGCGCGGACCGCCCGCGGTAGGGCCACGTCCCCTCCCGGGCCAACGGCCAGGACCGGGGTGGCGCCGCCCGGCCAGGCCAGGCGCACCCGCGCGGGGAAGCGCACGTGCAGCCGCGTGGGCTGGAGGCGCAGGCGCGAGACGGTCAGCGGCGTTGGGGTGGTCCAGCCGATCCAGGCCGGTCGGCCGATGATGTAGTCGGTCACCCAGGCCCGGCCACCGGCCGCGTCGAAGGCACCGGACGCGCGGTAACGGGGCTGGTTCTCGAACCGGCTCGAGCTGTCGTAGCGGACCGCCGAGCGAAGCCCGGCCAGGCGATCCAGCAGGGAGTCCGCCGTGGACGGCGCGGGCGCCGTCCACGCGTCCAACCGCCAGGTCCGCGCCGCCGGTGGATCGATCAGCCGAGCGATCGCCGCCTCACCGTCCCTGCGGTTGCGCGCCTCCTGCGCCGTCTGCGGTCCGGTCACCGCGGCTCGCCGCAGGGGCGCATCGCCGGTCGTGCGCGCGAGCACATAGGCGAGCGGCGTCCGCGACAGGTCGTGTTCGTTCAGGGCGTCCTCGGCCAGGACCGGGGGGCGGAGCAGTTCGCTCACCGATACGCCCGGGATGCGCACCTCCGCCAGCCCTCCGGCCCCGCCCGGCTCGTGCGGCAGGTGCGTCTTGGCGATGCGCAGCCTCAGCGAACGGACCCCGCGCAGATGCAGAGCGAGGCGATTCCACCCCGGATGCACGCGAAACTGCCGGCCGGCGACCTCGAGGACGTCCACCACCGCGCGCTCATCGTCGTAGGGCAGGACGTCGACGTGGTCCACATCGCGCGGCGCGTCGAACCCGATCTCGATCCAACGCTGGGCCGGTGTCAGGGTCCGGTCGGCGAGCCACGCCGTCGACGGGGAGCCGTCGAACGCGGCGAACGGCCGGTGCTCGGGGAAGAGCGAGAACCCCGGCGATTGAAGCGAACGCACGTAGCGCGCGCCTCGGTAGACGGCCAGCGTCTGCGCCGCCCGCCCGCGCGCGGCGAACGGGTTGAGCTCGGCGGCGTTGGCCGCCAGGGGGTCGGCGGCAGCCAGCGTCGGCCCCGCGTTCTCGGCCAGCCGCGCGGCGGCGAAGATGCGGCGGCGGTTGGTGTCTGTGACCACGACCTCCGCGCCCTGGGCGGCGGCGGCCCGGATCTGTGCCGGGGTGCGGTCGGCGGCGTAGAAGAGCGGCCGGTCGGCGGGAAGGGCGCCGAGGGCGGCCAGCCCGGTGAGGGCCTCGGCCGAGCCGTCGACGACGGTCGCCGGGCCGGCGGGCTCCACGCGCACGAGCGGCCGCGCCGGGTGCAGGTCGTAGCGGCGAACCTCGGGAAGCGCCGCCGCCTCGCCGAGCTCGCCCGGCGGCGCCCCGAGCCGGCGGATCGGCCCGTAGGCCTGGTCGGGCCGCGCAAATCCCTGCCCGTCCAGGGCCCGCGCGGCGTCCACGGGATGGACGGCGCCGCTGCGGTCGAGGTCGTCGTCGGAGCCGACAACCAGGGCACCGGCCCCCAGCAGACCGAGCAGCGGGCGCAGCTGGCCGGGATAGGTGCGCTGCTGCTGGACGAGGCTGTCCACCGTCCACAGCAGGTCGATCGCGTGCAGATCCGCGTACGGGACGACGTGGCGCACCGCCACCGGCCGCTTGGTCAGCGCCGGCAGGATCGAGTCCACCGTTCCGCCCCAGCGATAGAAGGCGAACAGCTGGCCGGGCATCACGACCGCGCGCGTGTTGCGCGGGAGCGTGCGGTCCAGCCCGCCGGCGGCCTTCGTCCACGCCGCGGGGATGGCCTTCCACGTGACCTGATGGTCGATGGCGCGACCGGTGGTCAGCGGCCAGACCGCCAGGGCGAGCAGGACCGCCGCGCCCGCGGCCAGCAGCGGCCGGGCCGGACCCCGGACCCGTCTCCACGCCTCGGCCGCAGCCGCGCCCCCCAGTACGGCCAGGGCGAGCGCGACGAGCGGCCCGGCCTTGTAGGTGGTGCGCAGGAACTGGACGAAGGAGACGTGGTTGTAGACGAACGTCAACCCGCGACGCAGTGGCGTGCCTTCGGGGAAGCCCGCCACCATCAGCAGGAGCCCGAGCAGGCACAACGCCAGGAAGAACGGCCCGTAGCGCCAACGCCGGGTCCAGCCGAAACCCGCGAGCGCCAGCGCGGGCACGAGCAGTGTGGCAGCGACCACCGGGACGGAGAAGAGGAGGACGTGGGCGTCGTCGAAGAACAGCCGCGGTGTGCCGGTGAAGCCGATATCGATGTAGGAGAGCCAGTACCCCATCAATCGCAGGCTCTCCGGCAGGCTCGTGGTTCCCCAGATGGTGCCCGGCTGCTCGGTGAACTTGAGGAAGTCGATCCCGTACAGGGACTGCACGAAAATGGGGCCGATCCACCACAGCGAGGCGCCGAGCGTGGCCACCGCGGCGCGCCAGGCGAAGCCGCGGGCGTCCCTCCACGGGACGCGCACGACGCCGATCTCGTACACGAACAGCAGCAGTGGCCCGAGCAGGATCCACCCCGTCACGGCCGCGTTGACGCCCCCGCCGGTGGCGGTGACCAGGAGGGCGAACGCCGCCGGCCACCACCAGCGCCCCGGCGTGCGCAGTCCCCGGTGAACGGCCAGCAGCAGCCAGGGCAGGGCGGCGTAGCCGAGCAGCGTGACGCTGGTGCGATTGGCGAAGACCACGACGTAGGGGTTGAGCACGAAGATCGCGCCGGCCGCCAGGTGCGCGACCCCGCGATGCGACCCGTAGCGGTCCTGCAGCACGGCGTCCATCAGACGCACCACGCCCCACGCGGAAAGCGCCAGCAGGAGGCCGAGCCACAGCCGGTCGATCAGCCAGGGCGAGACGCCGATCGCGTGCAGGCCGGCGAAGAACGGGCCCATGGGGAACAGGTAGCCGCCGAACTGGCCGCCCTGCACGTGGCCCAGCGAGCCCGACGGCGTCCACACGGAGGCGACGTCGGTGAGGAAGCGGCCCGGCGAGACGTGCAGGTCGATCTTGGTGTCCGACGTCGCCAGGCCCGGCCGCTGCAGGATGGCCAGGGCGAATGCGCCGGCGGCCAGCCCGAGCGGGATCGCGCTGTCCCGGCGGAGCCTCAGCCGTCCACCCCGCCGCCCGCGGACGCGTCGAGGTCCACGTAGTCGAGCCCGCCGGGGTCGGGGAGGTGTGCGTGCCCGGCGAGGAAATGGTTGGGGGCGCGCGCGGGGATCGCCTCCGGGGGCGGCAGCTCCACGCCGAGGTCGGCGCGCACGAAGAAGGCGTTCACGCCAGCGAGCTCGGTGTGGGCGAGCCGGTAGCCCTTCTCCTGCGCCAGCGCGTCGAGCGCCCCGAGCGACGCGCCGTAGCGGTCCGTCCCACTCCATCCCGCGGGGGCGTCCACGGGCTGGACGAGCTTGGTCGCCGGATCGAGCGCGCTGTTGTACTCGACGACCACCACGCGCGGGCGGAAGCGGTGAAGCGCCCGCCAGATCCAGTAGTCGGGCCCGTCGACGTCGATCGAGACGACGTCGGGCTCCTCCGGCACCTCACCGCGCGCGAACAGGTCCTCGACGCTGTCCGGGGTGACCTGCGCGCGCAGCGTGCGCACCCGGGCGTTGGCGCGGTACTTGCGCTGCAGCGCGGCGTAGGGAGCGTCGTCCATCTCCATGAACAGGCCGCTCCATCCGAGCACGTCGGCGAGGAACACGCAGTTGCCCTCGCGCCCGCTCTGCACGCCGAACTCCACGAACGAGCCCGGCCCGGCGATGCCGGCGCGCCGGAAGAGCTCGGCCAGGACGCCGTCCTCGCCGTTCTGGGAGAACACGCGGTACTCGAACCGGGTCAGGCCGCTCGACCGCTCGAGCGCGGCCTCGCCCTTCGCGGGGGTCGGCGCCTCGGCGTAGCGGCGGGTCAGCTCGGCCAGCGCCGGGTAGATCCAGCGCGTTCGCTCCGAGCGGCCGGGGAGGACGAAGCTCTCCTCGGTCGCGGCGGCGAGCAGCCGGCGGGCGCGGGCCAGCCGGCGGTTGCGGGGGGGCCGCGGAGTCGGCACAGCGCGGAAGCATCCCGAATGTCGCCCCGTGCTGCACCGTCGAGCCTCCGGGTAGGCTCCCGCGGCCATGCGCCCCGCAGTCCTCGCCTGCTCGCGCGTCGCGCTGCTGGCCGGGCCGACGGCGCTCGCCTTCTTCTCCGGCGGCTATTTCGAGACGACGCGACCCGCGGTCCCGCGCCTGATCGCCGGCATCGTGGCCTGGCTGCTGGTCGCGGTCGCGGC
>Ga0066652_100002291_pt1 | contig 10406 bp, 8 predicted proteins | sample GraSoiAngelo_101_FD_71413 | JGI IMG/M metagenome (GOLD analysis project Ga0066652, IMG submission 71413) | Grasslands soil microbial communities from the Angelo Coastal Reserve, California, USA - 14_0903_02_30cm | ecosystem: Environmental > Terrestrial > Soil > Grasslands | place: USA... | reverse complement strand
GATCGTGGACGCTGCGACAGACGTGCGTGGTGCGTGGTACGTGGTGCGTCGGCTTGCTCGGGTGCTCGGTACCGTATTGTTGGCGCTTGCGTATGGTGCGTGGCGCATGAAAACGCTGCCCATGCGCGACGTGGGCGTCGTGGGCATGGTACAGCCCAACGAAGGCTTCAAAGAGAAGTTCGACTCCGCCCATGCCGACAGCGTGATGAGCACGCTATTCGCTCTCTCGCGGGGCTTGGTGGCCCGCTCCCCGAAACCACAACTGCTGATATGGCCGGAGGCGGCCATCCCCGGCTTCTTCCTCGATCACCCACAATGGGATGCCGCGATCAGCGCATTCGTGCGCGAGAACCACGTCCCGCTAATGACGGGCGGCCTGAATGCCGAGCCGGAGGACGCAGGCATGCGGAGCTTTCGGATCTACAATGCCGCGTTCTACTACGACTCGACGGGAAATCGCACCCCTTATCCGATTTACGCCAAGCATTATCTCGTGCCGGTCACCGAGCGCGTCCCATTTGTGCCCGTCCGCCTGTTCCGCGCTATTCCGGGACTGGCTCGCTGGTCCGGCGGCTTCCGCCCGGGGCGGGAATGGGTCGTCTACGATTCTCCCATCGGCAAGTTCGGCGTGGTGATCTGCTACGAGTCCGCGTTCGAAAATGCGACGCGCGTCTATCGTTCCCACGGGGCTGAGTTTTTTGTCAACATGACGAACGACGCGTGGTTTGGAAATACGAGTGCGCCGGCGCAGCACGCTTCACACCTCGTGCTGCGGGCGATCGAAACCCGAATGGGTGTCGCGCGCGCGGCGAATTCCGGGATTACGGAGTTCGTGGATCCACTAGGCAGGGCGTACGCGGCCACGCAGCTCAATGTCGAGGCGTCTGTCGGCGGCGTGCTACGCACCAGTGACGTCATCCCGCTGTATGTGCGATTGGGGGACTGGGTGGGCACCCTCGTGGTGGTGCTCACGCTCGGCGGGGCGGGACTGCTCCTCAAGCGACGCTTCCGTCCATGACGCGTCTCGGCGTGGACGTCGGTGGGACGTTCACCGATCTCGTCGCCGTCACACCCGACGGTAGTCTCGAAATCCGCAAAGTGGCGAGCACCCCCGCGGATCCAAGTATCGGCTTGTTCCGGGCGATCGATGCAGTGGGGACGAGGGACGGGGGAGGGGGGACGGGTGCTGCTCCACCCGTCCCTCGTCCCCTGTCACCCCTCCCGATCGATGTGTTGGTTCATGGCACGACCGTCGCGACGAACGCGCTGCTCGAGCGCCGCGGTGCGCGTGTGGTGCTGGTCACGACGGCGGGCTTCGAGGACCTGTTGTGGCTGCGGCGCCAGGATCGCGCCGCGCTGTACGATCTCGGGCGCGATCACCCCTCACCCCTCGTCGCCCGCGAAGACGTCATCGGCGCGCGGGAACGCATGGGCCCGGACGGCTCCCTCCTGGCGCTCTCCGAGGGCGAAGTGACGCGGGTGACGGACGCCGCCCGCAGGCTCGCGCCGGAATCGATTGCGATCGCGCTGCTCTTTGCGTTTCGCCATCCTGAGCATGAGCGCCGGCTCGCCGCCGCCCTCCGCACCGCGTTGCCGCACGTCCCGGTCACGGCCAGTCATGAGATTCTGCCCGTGTTTCGCGAGTACGAGCGGACGAGCACGACGACGGCTGAGGCCTATCTGCGACCCACGGTGGCCTCGTATGTCGCGAAGACGGCCGACGCTACGCGAACGCGCGGCATTCCGTCGCTGCGCATCATGACGTCGAGCGGCGGCACGCTGTGCGCCGAGCACGCCGCGCAACGCGCGGCGAGTCTCGCATTGTCGGGGCCCGCGGGAGGCGTGGTTGGGGCGCGGTGGTTCGGCGCGGCGGTCGGCGCGGGCGAGCTGCTGACGCTCGACATGGGGGGCACGAGTGCGGACGCCAGCTTAATCACTAGTGGCGTCGCCATCGCCGAGGGCGCCGAATCGGTTGCCGGTGTGCCCATCGCGCTTCCCGCGATTCTGATCGAGACGGTCAGCGCGGGCGGCGGCAGTATCGCGGCTGTCGACGAGGGGGGCGCGCTTCGAGTCGGTCCGCGGAGCGCTGGAGCCGAGCCGGGGCCCGCGTGCTATGGGCGCGGCGGCGCCGAGCCAACCGTGACCGACGCCTGTCTCGCGCTGGGCTGGCTCGATCCGACGTACCCATTGGCCGATGCCGTGCAGCTCGACCGTGCGGCCGCCGAACGCGCCGTGGCGCGGCTGAAGCTGCCGCGCGATGTCTGCGAGATCTCGGCCGGCATCGTGCAGGTGGCGACGGCGGTCATGGCGCGCGCCCTGAAGCGCGTGAGTGTGGCGCGCGGCATCGATCCGCGCGGCATGACGTTGCTGCCGTTCGGCGGCGCGGGACCGCTGTTCGGTTGCGCGCTCGCCGATGCGCTCGGCATGTCGCGCGTCATTGTGCCGCCGCACCCCGGCGTCCTCAGCGCGTTGGGCCTCGCGATCGCGCCCGAGCGGTTCGACGTCCTGGCGTCCATGCATCGTTCGCTCGCCGGCCTATCGAGCGCCGAGCTCGCCGCCGCGTTTCAGCCGCTCATGACGGCCGGCGCCGCCGCGCTGCCCGGCGCCGCCTTGAGTCGTTATGCGGACTGCCGGTTCGCGGGGCAGGGATACGAAGTCACGGTGCCGGCAGTGCGGGATGACCTTCCGGCGCTCGCGGCGGCGTTCCGCGCGGCGCATCGCGCGCGCCACGGCCATGGGGACGGGGTGGAAGGGGCGGGGGGAACCGAGGACGTCGAGCTCGTGAACCTCCGCGTCGTAGCGGAGCGCGTGGCTCCCACGGTCCCGCTCGGCGGTCGCAGAGGCAGCGGCATGCCGAGCGCCGGCCGGCGCATGATCGTCACGCGAGACGGCAAGCGAGTGCGTGCGGACGTGTGGCCACTCGGCGAGCTCCCGGCCGGCAAGAAGCTCAATGCGCCGGCCGTGCTGGCGGGTCCGGATGCGACCGGCCTCATCGAGCCGGGCTGGCGTGGCGTGGTGCACGAGTCGGGCGCGGTGATGCTGGAGCGCGCATGAGGCTCGACGCCGTCCGCCTCGAAGTGATGGCCCACGCCTTCGCGTCGATTGCGGAGGAGATGGGGTTGGTGCTGGTGCACAGCGCGCTCTCGCCGAATATCCGCGAACGGCGCGACGCGTCGGCCGCGCTGTTCGATGCCGATGGCGAGATGATCGCGCAGGCGGCCCACATTCCGGTGCACCTCGGCGCGCTCGCGGATGCGGTGGCCGCCGTACGCCGCCTGGAGCCCTTCCCCCAAGCCGGCGAGATGTTCATTCTCAACGATCCGTATGGCGGCGGCAGTCACCTTCCCGATCTCACCCTCATCGGCGCGATCGACATCGACGGGCAGGTCGGCGGGTACAGCGTTGTCCGCGCGCACCATTCCGACGTGGGCGGTATGACGCCGGGCAGCATGCCCGCGAGCGCGCGCGAGTTGTACCAGGAGGGAATCATCATTCCGCCGACGCGTCTCACGCTGGAGGTCGAGCGGCTCCTGCTCGCCAACGTACGGACGCCGGCGATGCGTCGTGGCGATCTCGCGGCGCAGCGCGCCGCGGTGGAGCGCGGAGCGCAGGGCCTGCGGGCGCTCGCCCGGCGCCACGGCTGGAACGCCTTGCGGGAGGCTGCACGTGAGCTGCTCGACTACGCCGAGCGGCGGACGAAATCAGCCCTCAGCCGTCTGCCATCAGCCGCGCCGATGACCGCTACCGATTATCTGGAGGGCGATGGCGTCATCGATCACGATCTTGAGATCTGCGTCCGGATCACGATTCAAGACGGAATCTTTCACGCCAATTTTGCCGGAACGAGGGACGCCGCGCCGGGCAACGTAAACTGTCCAATGGCGGTAACGCGCTCGGCGGTGCTGTTCGTGGTCCGCACGCTGCTGCCCGACGACGTTCCGATGAACGGCGGCGTGCCGCGCGCGATCGCAGTGACGGCGCCGCCGGGCTGTCTCGTGAATGCGCGGCCGCCGAGTGCGGTTGCCGCGGGCAATGTCGAGACGTCGCAGCGCATTGCGGACACGGTCTTTCGCGCACTTGCGGCCGGCGGCTGCGTCGTGCCGGCGCAGGGTCAGGGGACGATGAACAACGTGACGTTTGGAGGAATCGGGAGTCGGGAGTCAGGAGCCTGGACTTACTACGAAACGATTGGCGGCGGGCAGGGCGCGAGTCGCGGGGCCAACGGACCGTCGGGTGTCCACGTCGGGATGTCAAACACACGCAACACGCCGATCGAAGTCCTGGAAATGGAGCATCCCGTTCGTGTCCGGACGTACGCACTGCGCCGTGGCAGCGGGGGACGGGGGACGTGGAATGGCGGCGATGGCGTGGTGCGCGAGTTCGAGGCGCTCGCGCCGATGGAGGCCACGCTCCTGACCGAGCGGCGGCGTCACGGCCCGGCTGGAGCAGCTGGAGGATTGGCGGGAGAAGTTGGTAGGAATCTCTTGAACGGGGAATCGCTGCCGTCCAAGACAGCATTGCGATTGGCAACAGGGGACGTTCTCCGCATCGAAACCCCAGGCGGTGGAGGCTGGGGGAAAGGACAAGAGCCATGACGTGGGTGTTGGTATCGCTGCTCGGCCTGTTGGCGGGCGTCATCTCGGGGCTGTTCGGCGTCGGCGGCGCGGTTGTGATCATCCCCGGGCTCGTGCTCATCACTCGCATGCCGCAACACACGGCGCATGGAACGTCGCTCGCCGCACTGCTGCTCCCCGTCGGGTTGTTAGGCGTGCTGCAGTACGCCAAACGGCAGCAGGTGAATTGGGGCTTTGCCGCCGTCGTGGCGGTGGGTCTGCTCCTCGGAGCCTATTTCGGCGCGCGGTTCGCGGGATCGATTCCCGACGTGACGCTGCGAAAGATGTTCGGAGGGTTTCTGCTGCTGATATCGGTGAAGTTGCTGCTCTTCTAGCTCGCGCCGTCTTCGACGATCTGTCGCTGGAAGACCTTGCCCTCGATGAACAGCTTGAACAGGTCGGCGTCGAGCTGTCCCTCGTTCACTTCCGTGGTGAGAATGTCGAGCGCGCGGTCGGTGGACACGGCCCGCTTGTAGGGCCGATCTTGGGCGGTGAGCGCGTCGTAGATATCGCTGATCGTCATCATCCGCGTCTGGATCGGGATCGCCTCCCCCGCCACGCGGCGCGGATAGCCCCGGCCGTCCATTTTTTCGTGATGGCCGTAGGCAATCAGCGGAATCTGCTGTAGCTCGCGTGTCCACGGAATCCGCTGCAGGAACTGATAGGTGTGGCTCACGTGACTCTCGATCTCGTGTCGTTCCGCTTCGTCGAGGCTGCCTTTGCGGATGGTGAGGTAGCGCATGTCGTCCGGTGAAAGAAACGGCTCGGTGGTGCCGTCGAGCCCCAGGAAGGTGCGTTGCGCCCAACCCTTCAGCTCGTCAAAGCTGCCATCGGGCAGGATACTCGGCTCATTGGCCAGGAGGACGATCTCCAGGAAGCGATCGAGCTCCTTGAGCTCCCGTTCGTGCTCCGCTTCGAGCTCCTTGATGAAGCTGTCGTAGCCCGTTGTGCCGTTGGCCTCCAGATACTCGGCACGTTTGCGCCAGAACTCGCGCTCCGCCGTGCGGCGGATGAAGGCATGGCGATGCCGCACCAGGCTCAGGTCTGATGGATAGAGCTTCTTCGCCTTGACGAGCACTTGTTCGCGCACGCCGACCTTGCCGAAGTCGTGCAGCAGGGCGGCGTACCGAATTTCCTTGACCTGCTCGCGCGAGAAGCTCACGCCGCGATAGGGACCGTCGCCCGCACGGTCCACCACCTCGGCCAACCCGACCGTCATGCCGGCGACCCGACCCGAGTGACCATAGGTCGTCGGATCGCGCTGCTCGATCGCGTGCACCGCCGCGAGCACGAAGCCTTCGAACAACTTCTCGATGTCTTCGTACAGCCGCCCATTCTCGATGGCGACCGCCGCCTGGCCGGCCAGCGCGGTCACCAGTTCGACGGTGCGCTTCGAGTAGGGGATGACTTGTCGCTCGACGTCGGCCGGCGTCGTGAGCATCGCGTCGAAGTTGCGTTTGCGGTTGATCAGCTGCAGCACGCCGATGATCTCGTCCTTGTGATCCTTCATCGGAATGACGAGCATCGACTTCGTGCGGTACCCGTAGCGCTCGTCGAATGAACGATTGATCGTGTACTCGACATCGGGCGGCAAGAAGTACGCGTCGTCGATCACCAAGGGGTCGCCCGTGACGGCACAGTAGCCGGCCAGACTCCCGCGATCGACGCCAATGGTGTGTTCGACGAACGGCGCTTCGGGCTTCGAGTAGGTTTGCGCGAGCCGAAACCGCAACCGCCGGTCGCCATGCTCATTGATCTCGACCAGGTACAGGCTGCCCGCGTCCGACTGCGTGATGCGGCGCGCCTGCGTGAGGATCAATTCGAGCAGCGTCTTGATGTCGCGCTCGGTGCCGAGCGCCACGCCGATGCGTGTCAGCTCGCCGATCTCGCGCGCGCGCTGCGCTGCCTCGCCGCGCGCGCGCGCCGTTTCCGCCCGCGCGGCCGCTTCCCGGAAGCCGGCGCGAATCGCGACCAGCAGCCGGCGTGGGCTCGTCGGCTGCGTCAGGAAGCCCGACAGAAACTCCGTGGGCAGCCCTTCGGGCACGTCGGTCTCGCCGTTGCGACCCAACGCGACGATCGCGCCCCCCGCGTCGACGAAGGCGCGCATGACGTCGACCGGGAAGATCGAGCGGCTTTCGGCATCGAGCAGGAACACCGTCGGGCGGTCGTCGGTGACGGCGAGGTCCTTCGCCTGACGAACCGCGCGCGCCTCCACCTGCGAGGTCTCGAGCGCCGGCGCGACCGCGTCGGGACGCCATATCGGCGGATGGAGGAGCAAGTACCTCACCGGCGCGCCGTCAATCTACCAAGCCGAGTGAGGGGGTCCGTTAGGACGACTTCACTCGCTGCAGCCCGTCCTGGGCCTCAGCGTACTGAGGGAAGATCGACAGGGCATGTGTGAACATCTCGGCCGCCTTGTCCTTCTGCCCGCGATCCTGGTAGAGCAGCCCGCGCGAATAGTACGTCAGCGCTTCCGTCGGGATCTGGCGCTCCATGCGCTGATCCGATGCCTGCCGCTGCAGCGCCGGCAGATTCGCATCCTTCATGAGCCGGCTCGCGATGTTGCGGATGATGTCGAACATGTGATCACGCTGCATCCGCTCCGACTCGGTTTTCACGATCTCGCCCGTCTCGGTGTTGACGAGCCGCACGTCCACGCGGAAGTCGCCGTAGAAATCGATGAACGTGCCCAGCACGACGTAGCGGGCGCCGACGAGCTTACCGACCTTCGACGCGGTCCGGGGATCGACGCGGCCCTGGGTGCCGAGGTTCTGCTCGTCCACCAGGCGCTGGACTTCCTGCCGTTCGACGACGCGCGCCGCCGGATTCTGCGATAGCTCGGAGATCATCATCCCAGCGATCCCCCGCTCGAGGGCGTCGAAGTCCTCCTTGCCCTGACCGTAGGAGCCGCCGTTGTTGAAGGGGAGAACGGCGATGCCCGGGCGGGTATCCTGGTCACGCTGCTGCGCTCCCAGGAGCACCGGCATCAGGCACAACGCCGTCAGTACGGCACGCGCGCGCATAGCTACTCCTTCGGTCACAGGGTCACCTTCATGCCTTCCTGGGCGGCGACGACCTCGAGCGAACCGCCACGCGTCTTCGCGAACTTCCGCGCCGCCGCCACCAAGCCATCCATTGCTTTGTCACCATGCTCGGGCTCGTGATGAAACAGCACGAGTTTTTTCGCTCCCGCATCCTGGGCCAGGTTCACCGCTTCTTCGTATGTCGAATGCCCCCAGCCGCGGTGTTGCTCCAGTTCCGCCGGTGTGTACATGGCATCATGAATCAGCAGATCGACGTCCTTCAAAAACTTGACGAAATCGCGCCGCCAGCTCTTTGCGACGTCGTATTGCCCGCCGGGGCCCAGCTCGTTGTCGGTCACATATGCCATGCTCGACCCACCGCCGCCCTTCGCGGGCGTGAGCCGGAATCCCAATGTCGTCCCGGGATGTCGCAACTTCGTGGTGCGAACCCGGAACTCCCCGATCGAGAACTCGTCCCTGTCGACCTGCTGCACCGTCAACGACGCGGAGAGGGCATCGAGCGGCACGGGAAACACCGCCGGGTCCATCTGCTGCCGTAGAATCGCTTCCAGCGACGCCGTGCCCTGGCGCGTCCCCCAGATGCGGACGGTATTGCCCGGAGCGAAAAACGGTTTGAAGTGTGGCAGCCCCTGGATGTGGTCCCAATGCGCGTGTGAGAGCAGGATTTCGACTTTCACTGCGCCGTTTTGTTTCTCGACCAAGTCGAGTCCCAGCGTCCGGATACCTGTACCCGCATCGAGTACGACCAGTTGGCCTTCGGCGCCTTCCACCGCGACACACGGCGTGTTGCCACCGTAGCGCGACGTCGTTGCCCCCGGAGTAGGAATACTTCCCCGGGTGCCCCAGAAGGTCACCGTGTACTTCATGCGTTTCGGCACGCTGAAACTCGGGCTAAGTTACTGGGAATTAGTGACGTAGAACCGTGACGCGAGTCACGACCGGCCGGCCGCTTGCTCGAGTGAGCCACGGTCCTTGATCACAATGTCCTTGCGACTTACGTCAATCAGGCCTTTGTCAACGAGTTCGCGCATCGTGCGCGACACCGTCTCGCGCGACGATCCGATCATCTGGGCGATGGTGTGGTGGGTCAGCCGGCGCGTGATGCGCTGGCCGTCGGTTTCGTCGGCGAGATCGAGGAGCAGCTGCGCGACGCGGCCGTGCACGTCGAGCAGCACGAGGCTGCCGACTTTTTCGTCGACGCGGCGCAGGCGGCGCGACAATTCCTTGAGCAACGCGAGCGCGATCCCCGCGGAGTGTTCGAGAATGCCCTGGAAGTCTTCGCGCCGCAGTACGTACAGCGTCGAGTCCTCCATCGCGATAACGTGCGCCGAGCGTGGTTCGTCGTCGATCAGCGCCATCTCGCCGAAGAACTCGCCTTCGCCGAGCACGGAGAGAATGACTTCGCGCCCGTCTTCGCCGATGAGGACGACCTTGACTTGTCCTTTCGCGACGACATAGAGCGCGTCGCCGGGATCGTCCTCGAACAGGATGACGGAGTTCTTGGGGTAGGCACGGTCGCGGGCGACTTCCACCACCCGCTGCAGGTCGACGGCGGAGAGCTGGCTAAACAGCGGGACCTTTTGCAGCACGTCGGCAGCAGACACGCGAACAGCTTACGGCCTGTCGGAAGCGGTGTCAAATGAACCACGACGCCGAGCCTTGCCCCCAAGTTCGTGCGCCAGCTATATTTCCGCACTTCGTTTCTGACCGACAATTCGCAAGGATGTGTGCAGTGAAACCCGGAATTCACCCGAAATACCAGCGGGCGACGGTCCAATGCGCGTGCGGCAATACCTTCGTGACGCGCTCGACCACGCCCATGATTCACGTCGAAGTCTGCGCGGCCTGCCATCCCTTCTTCACGGGCAAGCAGAAGCTGCTCGATACGGCCGGCCGCGTGGAGCGGTTCCGCCAGAAGTACGGAACCAAGGCCGGAGCGAGCTAATCCCGTGGAGACCCGACTCCGCCAGGCGCTCGCGCGGGCGGAGGAGGTCGCCCGGCAGCTGGCCGACCCCGCCACGGCGCGGAATCCAGCCAAACGGAAGCAGCTCGGTCGCGAAAGCGCGCAACTCGAGACAATTCGCCGGGCCCACGATCGCCTGGAGCGGCTCCAAGGCGAGCTGGCCCAGGCGCGCGAGGTGCTCGCCGACAAGGACCCGGAGCTGTCGCAGCTGGCGCGCGCCGACGTCGAGCGGCTCCGGCCCGAGATCGACCGGCTCGAGGCGGAGCTCGCCGAGCTGCTCACCCCAAGCGATCCGTTCGACGATCGCGACGCCATCGTCGAGATCCGCGCCGGGACCGGCGGTGACGAAGCTGCGCTGTTCGCGGCCGACTTGTTCCGCATGTACACACGCTTCTGCGAGCGGCGCGGCTGGAAGGTCGACATCCTCTCCCTTTCGGAGGGCACGCTCGGCGGTCTGAAAGAAGCGGTCTTCGCGGCGCGCGGACCCAAAGCCTACGGCACGCTGCGCTATGAATCGGGTGTCCACCGCGTGCAGCGCGTTCCCGTCACGGAACAGCAGGGCCGCATCCATACCTCCGCAGCGACCGTCGCCGTTTTACCAGAGGCGGAAGAAGTGGACGTCAAAATCGAAGACAAGGATCTGCGCATCGACGTCTTCCGCTCCGGCGGTCCTGGTGGCCAGAGCGTCAACACCACCGACAGCGCCGTCCGCGTGACGCACATTCCGACTGGTCTCGAAGTGAAGTGCCAGGATCAAAAGTCGCAGCTGCAAAACAAGATCAAGGC
>Ga0066652_100002289_pt1 | contig 10411 bp, 9 predicted proteins | sample GraSoiAngelo_101_FD_71413 | JGI IMG/M metagenome (GOLD analysis project Ga0066652, IMG submission 71413) | Grasslands soil microbial communities from the Angelo Coastal Reserve, California, USA - 14_0903_02_30cm | ecosystem: Environmental > Terrestrial > Soil > Grasslands | place: USA... | reverse complement strand
CCGCTCCAGCTTTTTCCACCCCGGTTAGCGGCGTGTCACGACGCCGATGGGCAATTTAGTTTTCCTGGTGACCGGAGGTCCTTCGCTGAGTTCGAGCGCACGATGCTTAGGCAAGACGTCAACGCCTGACTCAAGCTAGCCGTCGCCCATGACGGGACGCTCGGTCAGCCGAGTCGGCCGAAGATAGATAGCGCGACCGGACGGCACGACGAGATCACCGATGCGTACGCGCACTGTTATGTGGGGCTGCGACCCTTTTCAGGGATTAGGAACGTGAGGAACGGCTCAATTGGTAGTGAGCGACTCCAAGAACGCAATCACCTTGGCGCGGTCCTCGGCCGATGTGAGCCCGCCATACGGCTTCATGTTATTGCCGGGTACGACTTCATCCGGTTTCGCAATGAAGCGATCGAGCTTTTCCTTGTCCCATACAAAATCGGCGCCCTTCATGGCGCTGGAATAGCCGTAGTTCGGGAGCGAGCCGGCTTTCCTTCCAATGACATTGTGGAGGTTCGGGCCCAAGCGATTGTCGCCTTCCTTCATCGTGTGGCAGGTCCGGCACGCGTTGTTGAATGTCAATTGCCCCGACTCGGTATCAGCGCCCTTACGCGCCGACTCCTGGGACACGGCCGGGAACCCCAGAAGCATTAGGAATGTGGTGCAGACCAATCGCGAGATCTCAGTGCGAGGCATAAGTGCTCCTGGCGATTGAAACGCGCGTCGCCTAATGGAGGCCCGTCCTCAGGCTTAGCGGCCGCACGTTACCACACCGTTGCACCCGAACGCCGCTGTGCATCACAGCAAAAATTGCGGCGCTCGCTGCTTCGAGTTTGAGAAAGCCCTGCGCGGCCACCTTGGCCGTATCTGTCTGTCGCAGCACCTGCTCCAGATGCGAACGCATCAGGCGCCCGAAATCCGTCACCCGAATTTGATTGTGCTCGCGGTGGAACAGGTGCCCGCCGAGCTCGGCCTCGAGCTTCTGGACGGCGCGGGTGAGGGCCGGCTGCGACACGTGACTGAGCTCTGCAGCGCGGTGGAAATTCAGGGTTCGGCACGCCGCGAGAAAATACTTGATTTCATGCATCTCCATGTCCGCCTCCACCCCGATAACCGCCGCGCATCGAAGTGATGAGTTATCGGTATTTGGCTTCCTGGCGGGATCATCGCAGATTGGACTCACAAGCCAACCGAACGGAGGGCGAAGGATCACGCAGGAGTCGCAGCATGCCAGTGTACACCTACACCACACTCGAGGATCCTTTGGCCCCCGATATCACCGGGGCTTACGGCATCAACGACAATGGCCAGATCGTCGGGTATTACATCGACGCGTCCTACCACGGCTTCCTCTATAGCAATGGTGCCTACACTACCCTCAACGATCCCTCGGCGGGCTCCGCCGGCACCGTTGCCATAGGCATCAACGCTTCGGGCCAGATCGTCGGGGATTACTTTGACGCGAACTTAAAGAACCGCGGCTTCCTTTACAGCGGCGGCAGCTACACCACCTTCGACGATCCCTTGGGCGTCCAAGGCACGGTGCCAAATGGAATCAACAACAACGGCCAGATCGTCGGGTATTACATCGACGCGAACTCCAGCACCCACGGCTTCTTCTTGAGCAACGGTCTTTACGCCCCCGTCGACGATCCCTCGGCGGGCTCCGCCGGCACCGTTGCTATAGGCATCAACGATACAGGCCAGATCGTCGGGTATTACACCGACGCGAACTCCAGGAGCCACGGCTTCCTCTATAGCAATGGTACCTACACCACCCTCGATGATCCCTTAGCCATTGGCGGCAACGGCCAAACCTTTGCAACAGGCATCAACGCTTCGGGCCAGATCGTCGGCTATTATTATCAGGACACCGGCGGCACCCACGGCTTCCTCTACAGCGGCGGCACTTACACCACGATCGACGATCCCTTGGCCACCGGCAGTACCTCTGCGTTTGGCATCAACGACATGGGCCAGATCGTCGGGTATTACCAGAACGCCATCGCCCTCCACGGCTTCCTCCTTACGATCACACCCAACCCGCCGCCGCCCGCCGGCACCACGGCCGACATGATTCTGCGCGGCGCGAACAGTTCGGCCTACGCCGGCCAGTACGAGATCTACGACATCGGCAACAACGCAATCCTCGCGGGCTATTCCTTGGGCCAAGTCGGAACCGATTGGCAGTTTGCCGGCCTGGGCGGCTTTTTCGGCAGCGACACCACCGACATGATCTTGCGCAACACGAACACGGGCACATTCGAGGTCTACGACATCAGCAACAACAACATCACCAATGCCGCGGCGTTGGGCACGGTCGGCTTGAATTGGCAGGTCGCCGGCTTCGCCGACTTCAATCACGACACCATGACCGACATGATGTTGCGCAACAACAGCACGGGCGGCTTCGAGGTCTACAACATCAGCAACAATCAGATCACCGGCACCGCATTCCTGGGCACCGTGGGCTTGGATTGGCAGGTCGAAGGCTTCGGCAATTTCAGCAGTCTCGGCGAAAGCGACATGCTGCTGCGCAACTCCAATACCGATGGATTGGAGGTTTACGACATCGCCAACAATGCGATCACCAACGCCGTCTTCATCGGCACCGTCGGGCTCGATTGGCAGTTCTCGGGCGTCGGCAATTTCAGCGGCGTTGCCGGCGAAACCGATCTCCTCTTGCGCAACAGCACGACCGGCAGGTTGGAAGTCTACGACATCAACAACAATCAGATCACCGGCTCAGCCTTCATCGGCACGGTCGGGCTGGATTGGCAGTTCGCGGGCATCGCGCCAATCCACGCCGCCGGCGCATCCGATCTCGTGCTGCGCAACGTCAATTCAGGTGCCTTTGAGGTTTACGACATCGCCAACAATCAAATCACGGGCGCCGCGCCCTTAGGTCAAGTCGGCTTGGGTTGGCAGCTCGGCGGCTTCGCCGCCCTTCCTCCGACCGCATCGACCGGGTCCGTGGACGGCTCGAGTCAGGCCGCGCAACTCGTGCAAGCGATGGCGGGCTTTGGTAGTGGTGCAGCCGACACCTCGAATGCCGTCTCGCTCGCGGCCGAGACGCCGCAGCAGCCGTTTCTGACGACGCCGCAGCACGCGTGAGGGCCGTCGTTTTCAGCCGGCGGGTCGGGGCGCTTATCCGATTCGCGCCTTACGTGATCTGCGCCGCGGAATAAAATCTGAAGCTCTAGAGAGGGTGAAATGGCAGAACACCCCCTTTGGATCGTCTCTGGAAAGCCCCGGCAAGTCCGGGGCTTCCTTTTGCTCTCGACTCAGGGACGTGCGTCGCAGCAACAACTGGCCGCTGATGTCTGCTTCGGGTCAGGAGCGGGCATCAGTCGCTTACTTAGCAATGTCCGCTTTACCCCTCAAAGCGGACACATCCGGTTGTGTCCGCTTAGTGCCAACGCTTAGTGCCAATAGCTGCCCATCAGCCCCGTTGCGATGATCTTATCGCGAGCGGAGCTAAAACAGTAGCTGCGCCGGGGATCGCTCCCCGGCGCGACCATCACCCCAAAAGCGGCTGCGCTATTTCACAGCAGCTACGCCGGCCACCGAGATCACGTCATCTTGCGATCCCGTGCCGCCGCTAACTCCAATCGCGCCGATGATCTTGCCACCCACCACTAGCGGATTCCCGCCGCGAGACATGATCACATCGTCCAGCGTTGGCAGATAGGCGAAGAAATCACCTTTCCCGAGTAGACGCTCAAACACCACTGTCGGTCGGCGATAACGCGCCGAAGTCCGCGCCTTGTGCTGCGATATCGATATGGAAGCAAATTGGCAGCCGTCCGCCTTCTCGAAATACACAAGATCTCCGGATGGTGCGACGACAGCGATGCACATGCCCTGCCAATTGCGCTTGGCTGCTTCAGCCGCGGCGGCAGCTGCCACCTTTTTGGCGGTCTCCAGAGTGATCGGCTCGCCGTAAGGCGTAACCGCCTGTGCGTCAGGCACGGCCTCGTTCGGATTGTTCGGATCGGGGGCCACCTGTGCAAAGGCACCGGTGCTTACAAGCAGTGCGAGGCTGATCGCGCTTACTGTGCGACTTAAACAAATCATCTCATCCTCCCTCGTGGCGTCCCCGCCGCTATGGCGCGGATACTCAACGGCATCAACTTAGCGGACCTGAGTGGGAGTGCCCAGACGGCTCGTTGGGCATGACGGCAAAGTTGAACCGCCGCAAGGGGAGATGGGTCATAACCGGACGAAGCGATACTTGGGAGCCGATACTTGGGAGCTATGTCCGCTTTGTCCCCGAAAGCGGAGAAACAGCAGACGTGTTGATATGTCCGCCTTGTGCCAGAAGGCGACATTGGTAAGGACCTGCCAGCGTTTAGCGGCTGCGCCTTAGCTTATCGACGATGCGGTCAGTTGAAGCCACGCCGCAGATAAACCTGCCGGCCCATCGCCCAAGTCTGCTCGATCGCGCGGTCATCGCCCACCGTCATCAGGCCGAACAGCAGGTCCGCCGCCTGCTCGAGCGTCGGCGGCTTGCCGTCCTCGGCGATCAGGGACTGCCGCCAGGCCAGCGCCGGCGGTCCGCCATTGCAGTCGAGCACGACGAAGTCGGCTTCCTTGCCGGGGGCGAAGTTGCCGACCAGATCGTCGATATAGAGCCCTTCGGCGCCGCCCAGCGTGATCGACCAGAAGCCGCGATAGGCCGAGAGCTTGTTGCGCTCGGCCTCGGCGGGATCGTCGACCCTCGCGTTGTTGACCATGCCGATCTTGTAGGCGTCGTCCAAGACGTTGAGCATGGAGAAGCGGTTGCCGCCACCGACGTCGGTGCCGAACGACAGCCTGACGCGCCACTGCGGATCGGTGGCGCGGCCGAGGCGGAACAGGCCGCTGCCAAGGAACAAGTTCGAGCACGGGCAGAAGGTGATTGCCCCGCCGCTGGCCGAGAGGCGGCGGAACTCGTCGTCGGACAGCCACACGCCGTGGCCACCCGAGAACTTCGGCCCGACCAACCCGTACTTCTCGTAGACCGCGACATAGTCGGCGCTGTCGGGATAGAGGGCGCGCATGTCCTCGCATTCACCGGTCGTCTCCGCCAGATGCGTGTTGACCCAGCAGTCCGGGTGCTCGCGCTTCAGCCGCTCACAGGCGGCCATCAGCTCGTGCGTCGCGACGTGCGCGTTGCGCGGCGTGATGGCGTAGAGGCCGCGCCCTTGCCGGTGGTAGCGCTCGATCAGCCGCTTGCTGTCGCGGTAGAAGTCCTCGGGGCTGCTGGCAAAGCCGGGCGGCGCCAGGCGATCGATGCCGGTGAGGCCGGCGATCAGCCGCATGTTGCGCCGCGCGGCCTCGTCGAACAGCTCCTCGGTGGCGGTCGGCGCGGTCGTCGTGAAGGCCTGGCAAGTGGTCGTGCCCGAGGCCAGCAAATTGTCGAAGAACCGCCCCGCCGCCTCACGGGCGTAAGCGCGATCCTTGAACTTGATCTCCTCCGGGAACACCCACTTCTGCAGCCACGGCAGCAGATGCTCGCCGAACGCACCGAGCACCCGGGTCTGCGGAAAATGCACGTGGCCGTCGATGAAGCCGGGCAAGATCAGCCGGTCGGGGATGGTCGTGACGACCAGTCCTGCGTGCCGCGCGGCGACCTCGTCATGCGCGCCGAAGTCGGCGATCCGGCCATCCTCGACGACCAGCAGCCCATCGGCGTGGAAGCGCGCCGCTTCACTCTCGCGACCGACATGCCGCCAGGGATCGTCGATGAAGTCGAGGAATGTGCCCCGGATGCCGACCGCGGTCATTGCGCGACCGTCTCATCGCGCTCCGCGCGCGTCAAGGCGCTGCGATCGTGCCGGCTACCAGCAACGGCCGCGCGACGCTCAGCCCACCCCCAGGCCGAGGGTCCGAATCGGGTTGAGGAGAAGTCTGCGCGACGTGCCATGCTGAAACGAGGGCTGATGTGCCGGCACCAATGATCCGATGAGCTGATTAGCGCGCGAGCCAGGTCGAGTAGGCGCCAAACGCAAGCAGGCACACGGCATAGAGGCCGGTCACGACGCCAGCGCCAATCAGGTTGATCCGGGCGACTGACGGACTTCGCGGCGAGAGCCACCAGTCGAACCGCCGGGCAGACCAGGGTACCAGCCGGTCGAGTACGATGACGCTGAAAATTTGGCTGATAAACAAGGCCAGCCAGAACGGCATACCCTTGTTAGTCAAGAAAGGCGTCTGCACCAGGACGCCGAAGATGAACACCACGGGGTAGAGCATCATCAACACCAGCATGTTCATTTTCCAGGCAGCCGGTTGAGGCGTGCCTTCCGCCATCTTGAACCACTGGTCAAAGCCCGTGCGCACGATCCGGGCGTGGGACTCTTCGGTGAACGGCTCGGCCTCCTTCAGCAACGCGAGCCGTTCGGGCGAATTCATCCAGACCTGCAGGTTGACGTCGGAATCGAAGCGGAGGATGGCGAGCCAGCTATCCTGCACGCCAGGAATCGGGGGTTCGAATCTGTAGCCCTGAAAGCCCTTGGCTTTCGATTGGGCGATCGCGATTTTCTGTTCCCACGCCCGAAATTGCGCTTCAACGTCGGGCTTGAGCTTCATCGCAATAACTGCGGACACCGGCGAAGGCAGAACACCGACTGCGTTATCCTTCAAGATGTGGATGTCATCCTGACCAACCAGCATCGGCAAGGCGTGCTCGATCATGGCGAGCCGCTCTTTGGAATTCAGCCAGGAGGTTGCGGCTTCGAGACTCACAAAGCGCTGCAGAATGACCCAATCGATCTGCGCCGGCGGGTTCGGCGGCATGACCGTTTGTTCGATGAAGCCGGGTCTCTCGGATGCTACGGTGCTGATGCGCTTCTGCCACGCGGAGAATTCATCGTCCCGGCCAGCACACACGCGCGTCTGGGTGACGATTGTCACTCCGCCGGGCGTCGCGGTCTGCGTCACGGTCATGTCCCCAATTGAATGATGGACGGCCTGCTGCGGGCACACCGCCGGCCGCATTTTCAAGATGCCGAGAAACAACACCTACGGGGAGCCTGCCCCGTGTAGTGTGTGAAGGCTACCACAGTTCATGGAGCCATACGCCCATGCAAAGTTTTGCGTGGACCCAGTCGCAACCGGCTCCCTCGCTACTGCAACATGACATGCTGGCAATGTCCGCTTTGGGTCATAAGCAGACAAAGCGTCATCACTGAGCCCATGCCTTGAATGCCTCGCTCGGCAATCCGGTGACGACTATCATTTGAATATTTCCGGCCGCGGGTCCGGCACAAACCCATTGCGATTCGGCATCTCGATTAGAGGGAGCGTCTTGGCATCGAGCACCATTGATTTATCAATGATCTGGGCTTCGGTCAGAATATAGGCCGAGACCGCGTATGTTTCATCGGCACTGAGCGAACCAGGGGCCGCAAATGGCATCGCCCGGCGAATGTAATCGAACAGGGTGGTGGCATGGGGCCAGTAGCTCTCGACCGTCATTACGGGATTTTTCGAGGCTAGCGTACCGCGGCCGCCGATTAGGCGCAGCTGCGTGCCCGCAGGCATATTCGGCAGACCGGCCACGCCCATCAGATCGGTGCCATGGCACGCTGCGCACTGGGTCTCGTAGACAGCCTTTCCTTTCATGTAGTCGCCGCTCCCAGCTGGCAGGCCGGCGCCGTCCGCGGGAATAGCGATCGCGACGGCAGAAATATCCTGTTCAGTGGCCGGGGTGCCGAACTCGAACCTCGTCGGGTATCCCTGCGCGTGGATGCCAGTCTGCGCCGCCACCACCAAGAGCACGATGGTGGCAAGGAGCCAGATCCTCTGGTGAGATGCTGGACGATCAGCCGAGCGGGTGCACATTCTTCACGCTCCCGTCCCGGGCAATCGCCCAGCTCTGGATGGCGTTCATGTGATAGAACAACGAACCGGATTCGAGCGGGCCGCGCTCCTCGATCAGCTGTTGATGGGTCGGCTGCGAGTATCCTGTCTCATCCGTCGCGCGGCTTTGAATGACCGCGGGCGTTCCGTCCCATATCCAAGGGAAACGGAAGCGCGTCTGGCAAATCGGCAGCACCGGGTCCTGCAGTGCGGCTAGGCTCCAATTCTTCCCGCTGTCAGTCGATACTTCAACGCGCGCGATCTTCCCGCGGCCGGACCAAGCGAGTCCCGTGATCTCGTAGAATCCCGCCCCCGGCAGCTTCATGTCGCCGGAGGGGAAGGTGATGACCGATTTTGCCTCCATGGTGAAGGTGAACATCCGCGCCTTGCCGGTCTTGGTGACAAGGTCGGTGTATTTCGATGTCTCTTCGCGCGTGTAATTCGGCTTGTCGCTGACCTCCAAGCGGCGCAGCCATTTGATCGAGATGTTTCCCTCCCACCCCGGGAGAAAGAGCCGCATCGGGTAACCCTGTTCCGGTCGGATCGCTTCGCCGTTCTGCGCGAACACGACGAGCGCGTCGGAAAGACACTTGTCGATCGGGACGCTGCGCGTCATCACCGCTGCATCGGCGCCCTCTGCGAGCACCCAGGCGGCTCCGGGCTTCAACCCGGTCTGCCGCAGCAATGTCGACAACGGCACGCCCGTCCATTCCGAGGTCGAAACCAGGCCATGGGTGCGCTGCACGGTTGGCTCCCGCGCCTTCATGATCTCGCTGCCGGTCGTGCCGGAGCACTCCATGAAATAAGTGCGCGACACGGTCGGAAACCGCTTCAGGTCAGCCAATGAGTACTTCATCGGCCGGTCGACCAGGCCGTGCAGCACGAGGCGATGCCGAGCCGGATCGATAGTGGGAATGCCTCCATGATGACGCTCGTAGTGCAAACCAGATGGTGTGATGACGCCGTAGCCGTTCTGCAGCGGCGCGAAGGACGCCGTGCGCGTCGGGTTAGCCCACCGCACGTCGCTCTCGAATTGCGAACGCGAGCCATAACCGCCGTCCTCGCCCATCATCCGCCCTTGCTCCTTGGTGGAGTCGGCCGGCACCGGATATTCGACCGCGCCAGGCGGAGCCTTGGCCGCGCCGGTGCGCGGTAGGACCCCTGTCATACCGACCGCGGCGACGAGACCCGCGCCGCCAAAAAGCTGACGCCGGGTGGCCGCCAGAGCGAACATGCCTTGCTTGCACTCGCAGACTTCCGAAGCAGCTTCAGCCTCTGAGATGCGCTGCCCGATGCCGCCAAGCGCCTCCTCAATTGCAGCGGCTCTTGCATCATCGCGGTCGGAATCTTTGGTGGACATAAGTTCCTCTCCCTTTCGATGGTGCCCAGTCCGTCGCTGACTGCCAGAGCGGGAATAGCGTCAACCGGACAAAGGGCCGGGTTCCCTCTGCAAGTGCGTACGGCGTCTGCCCACATCGTGACGCGATGGCCGTAGCGCCCGTGGGGATAATAGTCCCAAAACGATAGCACACACTACGCCGCTGCACTGCGGGATTTCAGTCCCGTCAATGTCCGCTTTGGGTCATTCGCGTCCGAGACGATCGGCGCGATTGTACGCTGGATGTCCGCTTTGCCCCAGAAAGCGGACAAACCGTATGGCCGCTTTGGGCCACTAGCGCCCTAACGCATCGCAGCCAAAGAGTTGACCATTCGATGGTGGCGGCCTTCGCGTCGGGCCATGCCGCCATAGGTAGTTCTGCGAATTGCAAGAAAGTCGGGGGTCAGTGATGATGGCGAGTGGGCTCTGATCGCGCTTCGGCTTCGACTGATCTAACGCCGCCTAGGAAATGAAGCGAAGTTAAGACCATGCGGACGGCTGATCATTCCCATCTGGACGATGCCACCTTTTTTCGCACCCGCGCCAAAGAGATGCGTGCACTCGCGCAAGAAGCCGGCGCCCTTGAGGATAGGAACGATATTTTGGCGATGGCCGAGGAATACGATCGGCTGGCGGAAAGGATCGACGAACTTGCCGCTGGACAAAAATCCGCCGTAAGTCCGCTTTGGTTAGGAGCGGACGTCATCCGTTTTATCTAAGCAGTGTCCGCTTTCCCCCCGAAAGCGGACAAAGCGCACAAGGGTTGGCATGTCCGCTTTGTGCCAAAAGCGGCTGTGAGCAATCGCAGCAACGCAGGCCCTTATTCGATCACCTCGTCGGCGCGGGCGAGCACGGTTGGCGGGATTTCGAGGCCGAGCGCTTTGGCAGTTTTGAGGTTGATTACCAGCTCGTATTTGGTCGGCGCCTGCACCGGGAGGTCGGCCGGCTTCTCGCCCTTGAGGATGCGATCAACGTAACCGGCGGCGCGCCGGTGCTGGTCGACAAAATCAGGCCCATAGGAGATCAGGCCGCCGCCTGTGACGAAGTGTCGGCCAAAGTAGACGGCGGCCAATTTGTGGCGGGCCGCCAGCGTGACGATCAAATCGCGATGAACCGCCGCCAAAATGCTTCCCGTCACGATCAGGCCGCCGTTCGCACCCTGCGCGAACGCCGTGATGGCGCGCTCGATCT
>Ga0066652_100002288_pt1 | contig 10412 bp, 6 predicted proteins | sample GraSoiAngelo_101_FD_71413 | JGI IMG/M metagenome (GOLD analysis project Ga0066652, IMG submission 71413) | Grasslands soil microbial communities from the Angelo Coastal Reserve, California, USA - 14_0903_02_30cm | ecosystem: Environmental > Terrestrial > Soil > Grasslands | place: USA... | reverse complement strand
GACATCGCGCCGCCGTTCCGCCAGCGCGCGGTACTTCGCATACACAGCGGCGTTCGCCGGCTGCGGAATTGGATAGTACGGGTCGCCGCTCGCCTGCGGATATTCATAGACTATGCTGGTGCGGGAGTGCTGCTGGCCGGTCAGATGTTTGAATTCGGTGACGCGGGTGTAATCGAATTCGTTGGGATAATTTACGACCCCAACCGGTTGATGCCATTTTTCGTTGAGCGTCTGGTGTTGAAAACGTAGTGAGCGATATGGCAGCTTGCCAAAACGAAAATCGAAAAACTCATCTACTGGTCCGGTATAGATGATCTGCTGGACATTGACTTCGTCGCGCAGTTCCCGGTAATCGACGCCTAGCGCCAGCTGAATGTTCTCGTGATCGACCATGTTTTCGAACATGTGTGTGAACCCATGCTTCGGCATCGATTGGAAGCGGTCCGTAAAATAGCGATCGTCACGGTTGGTACGCACGGGGATGCGCGCGGCAACCTGTGCATCAAGCTGTGATGGATCGATGCCCCACTGTTTGCGCGTGTAATTGCGGAAGAATTTCTCGTACAGATCGCGTCCCACGCGACTGAGCACCACTTGCTCTGAGGTGCGCGGGCACGCGCATGGAATTGCACGGGTAACAAGGAACTCCTCTACCTGGCTTTCCGTCAGTTTGAGTCCATAGAGGCGGTTGATGGTGTCCAGGTTGATTGGAATCGGCAACAGCTTCCCCTCTACGCATGCAAGCACGCGATGCTCATAGGCGCGCCAGCCAGTAAAACGGGAAAGGTAATTGAAAATATCCTGCGAGTTCGTGTGAAAAATGTGCGGTCCATATTTGTGCACGAGAAGGCCAGCCGAATCCCGATGGTCGTACGCATTACCGCCAATGTGATTGCGTCGATCGCAGAGCAACACTGATTTTCCAGCGCCGACTGCGAGGCGCTCGGCAAGCACGCTTCCTGCAAAGCCCGCACCAACTATCAGGTAGTCAAACGAGTAGCTCACGCTGCGTGCGCGCGTAAAGCGCGTTGGCTACGGAGGCCTTGTTCGATGTGTCGTTCCAGGCGCGCAACGATGGATTCCCACGAATTTCGCGCGGCGAGTGCAACGGCGTGCTCAATCCTGCGCGGTTCCGGCTGCACAGCCAGACGTTCACAAGCTTTCGCAAATTCGCGTGCGTTCTCTGCGACCGTAATTATCTGACTGAATTGCGCGACAACATCTTCTACTGCAGTGGAAACAATCGGGCGACCTGTTGCCATGTATTCAAGAGCTTTCGTCGGATTAATGAAACGAGTGGCCTCATTCATTGCAAAAGGCATGATGCAAACATCAAAAGCTTTCGCATACCTGGGGAGATCCGCATACTGTCGTCCGCCTAGCCAGTGCAAATTGTCGCGGCGCGGAAACAAACCAGGATCGACTTTCGTCGAAGGTCCGACGATTGCGACGCTGCCTGTCGTAGAGTCCGCGAGCGTATCGATCAAGTGATAGTCGATTCGTTCGTCAACTACCCCGATATAGCCGAAGATCGGACGCGGTAAGTGAGTTAGCTCGTCCGCGATTCGGAACTTCGGATCGCGGGCTTGCCCGAAATGTCGTGCGTCCACTCCACACCCATAACAAAAACAATTGGGATTGAACTCGCGTTTGGCCCGCCAGATTCTTGGCCCACCAGCGAAGACAATATCGGCAATTTCAAGCAGCTCACGTTCACGGCAGGCGAGTTCGGCTGGTGCACCATCAAAGAGCGAAAGCTCATCCATGCAATCATAAACGATGAGTTGCTCGCCCAATTGTCCGGCAACCGCGGTGACTGCCATCGGATCGTAGAACCATTGCACGATTGAAGTAAACTTCTGACCCAGTGGACCGCTTAACAGTGACTGGAGCACTCGGCGGCGTTCCTTATCGACCCACGGCGTATCACTCCAGCGACTCCGCGGGATTTTGATTTGCAGCACACTCACATTTGGTAGGTCGCTCACTTCGCGCAAACGCACGCGGGTAGCAGGTATCTGATCACAGGCCTCGGGCGTTTCGACAAACAGAACCCTGTGCTTACGAGAGAGCCGAGAGAGAAATTGCTGCGGCCGCTGCCAAACCCAGTCCCATTTTAAATGGGAGTGCACAATGATCGAGTAATCCTCCAAATCATGCACGCCCGTTACTTTCGTTACTTCCCCGTTTTGTTTCATCTGTGTGCATGAAATCGCCGCTCGTCGCAGCAGCCGACGTGCGAAAACTCCCCTACCGCCATGTAGGAATTTTCTCGATGCAGCCTGATCAGCGTGCGCCATCTGCAATTTCGCAGACAAACACCGGCGCTTTAATTCCTGTTTGTGTCGTGTAATCCGCTGCCAACTGCTTCGCGGCTTTTTCAGCGACGGACCGTTCACACAATGTCACAGTCGCTCCGCCAAATCCCGCACCCGTGAGACGCGAGCCAAGCACGCCAGGCAGTCGCTGTGCCATTGAGACGAGCAGGTCGAGCTCAGGGGTGCTGTTCTCAAAATTTCGGCGCGAACTTTCGTGCGACGCATTCATGAGCTTTCCAAATTCCCGCGCGTCCCCTGCTTCGAGCAATTCCACGGCGCGCCGAACGCGCTCGTTTTCTTCGACCACATGTCGTGCACGGTGCCGCAACAGTGCCGGAATGTCTGCGCGTCGATCGATCTGGGCCGATTTCAGGTCTCGCAATGCGCGGACACCAAACGCGCGCGCCGCAGCCTGCGTTTCGCTTTGGCGCACATTGTATTCGCCATTCGCAAGCTCGCGCCTCACTCCCGATTCCGAGATGATCAGGGCCAGCGAACAAGGAACCGAAACCGCGCGAATTTCTTCTGTGCGAGAGTCGAAGAGCACGGCTTGTTGAGCGCGGCTGAACAGCGAGATTACCTGGTCGAGTAGACCGGACTTGACACCTAGGTAACGATGCTCTGCACGCTGGCAGGCCTTGGCGATTTCAAGCCGTGACAGATCGAACGGGAAGAGCTTTAACAGGAACAATGCAGTAGCAACCTCAAGCGCCGCCGAGCTGGATAACCCAGCGCCGATCGGCAGATCGCCAGTTATCTCGGCGCTGAAACCACCAACAGGGACCTTAAGCTCCCGCAGTTCGTCAGCGACTCCGAGGACATAGTTCGCCCAACGTGTTTCGCTAACTGGGCGCAGCGCGGTTCGGTTTATTTGTACCTGACCGAAACTGGTGGAACCTATCCGAATAACACGGGGGTGCCTTTTACCAGAGACGCGAGTGAAGCGATTGATTGCCGCGCCTAGAACTACGCCTTCGTTGTAATCGGTGTGATTACCGAGTAGTTCAACACGACCCGGTGCACAGGCGGATACTGGGTCGCGCGCAGTCACAGGAATTACTCGATGATCATCGTAGGTCCGAGTGGATAACGACCTGTATTATGTCCATAAATCGTCAACCCGCCTTGCGGCCGTTCATCACGCGGCACACCACAGCTCAACCGCAGATCACTTCCGTGCGAATTGTTTACAACCTGCCGCAGTAGCTCGCCTTCTATGGTCGCATGGCAGAGATAACCATATCCGCCGCGACCGCCGCTTAGATACGTCAATGCGCCGCGTGCATCGTGAGGATGGTTCGGCAGGATTGCCCGATAAATGGGAATGCCATTCAGGAGGAGACGCAATGTGCTCGGCTGGACAAACCGATCTGTTTGCGCCGAGCCCTCGCGTAACGATGACGCTTCGCAAAGCACAGTCAATCGGGAGCAGTGTCGCATCAGTTCCGGACTGGCTGCGAACAGGTATTCAAAAAAACCGCGTGTCCCACCGCAGGCCAGGCCGACGCTTGCTGCTTCTGCTTTGGTGGAACGATATCGGCTCCATTCCGCTCTGCTCCACCTGTGCGCGTCCACACGCACCACAACACGCGAGTCCAATTCCTCCAATGCCGGATACCCGGCGTCGACGAAAAACTGAACATAATTCGTGGCGACAACCGTTCCGTCCCCGACGACTGCCTGCACCCACAAAGTGCAAAGCATTGTCTGGTGGGGCATTCGTAATGTAAGTCGCTTCGCAAGCTCCATTCGCAGGTGTGGAAACGCTATTGGCTGCTGGTCTGCGATAATCGCATCACGCATCCAGCCTAGCGAATCGATACCGCCGAGGCGCCATTGCAAAAGCACGTCACTCTTTTGGACGCGGGAAAAATGCGATGAGAAAATGTCCACGGTGATTTCTTCTCCCGGAGCGCAATGACGTATCGGAGGCGAATCAATCGGCAGTACATCGCCTGCATTAACGATGTTCGGGTCATAGCCGAAATCCTTTGGTGTGCGGTCGTAGTTCAGGAAACCGTTGCGCTCCCATTCAACGTCGTGCAGCTCTGTGTAGATGTAAGCTGAGAGCTGCCCATGACGTCGCAGTTCATTTGTGAGAAACTTAAAGCTCCAGCTTGTGTCCAAATCACCATCGAGGGCGGCGATACCCCCGTATTCACTCGCAACCAAGGGCTGGGCCTGCTGCTGGAATCCCGGCACATAGTTGAAACTAGATCCGGCGTACGTCTGTTCCACTACCTCGTTGATCCAGCGGCGGGCTGTCGAATAGTCACTCGTATAAAAGTGCCATGAATTGATATCGGTTTCTCCGTGTCCGTAGTATTGCAAATGTTCCCAGGCCACTACGCTCATGTCTTCAATCAACCGCGTCGGATCGAGTGATTTGGCCAGCTTCCACATTGCCTGGATCCATTTGTATGCATCTTCGTTGCTCAATTTTTCACCGCGAATTCTGAGGGGCTTTCCGAAAGCTGGCGGCACGGGATTAATCAATTTCATGAACTCGGCCTGCCCGCCGAATCCCCATGTTTCGTTGAATAAACACCACGCAACGATCGACGGGTGGTTGAAATCGCGGGCGATTGCCGCGCGCATGGTTGCTTCATAACGGGATCGGCCATTCTCGGTGTCTCCGCCTTCGCCGAAGTTAGGGAAGTCGCACATCAGCAGAATGCCAAGTGTATCGGCCCAGTAGAGAAACATTGGATCGTCGATCTTGATGTGCACACGCAGTAGATCGAAGCCAACGCGTTTTGCGTACGCAATGTCGTCGTAGAGTATCTGAGTGTCGCCAGCTGTATAAACCCCGTCCGGATAATATGACTGATAAAGCGCGCCTCGTAAGTAAATTGGTTCGCCATTGAGGGACAAACTTCCAGGTGCGGTGGATTGTTGACCGCTCACCGCCCCGAGGCTTCGCATGCCGAAGTAGCTCCGGACGACATCGTCGACGCTATCGGCGTGCAGTCGAAATTCCACAGAGTAGAGCTGCGGCAAAGTTGTGTCCCATAGCATCGGATTGCCAACATGTAGCTTGGCTTCGGCAACTCCAGCTTGCACTGGCGCACTCGTACACAGTTGTTCGCCAGCCGGACTGGTAGCGCGTATCGAAACCGTTGATCCGCCTGCGCAGAAAACTCGGAATTTCACCGTCGCGGCTTCGATATCACTTGTAACTTCGAATCGCTCGATGAACTCCGGCGCGCGGGGCTCCACAAACACGGTCTGCCAGATTCCGCTGGCAGTAGAATACCAGCCCCATTGTTTCCCGGCCGGTTGCTCATAATTTTGCATTGGGTCTTCTACTCGAATCACAATCGTACCGGCGAGTTCGCCGTGCGCCTCACGCCGGAGAGTGTCAGTGAGATCGAACTCAAAAGGCGTAAAGCCGCCTTCATGCGTTCCAAGCAGCTGGCCGTTACACCATGCGTCGGTGTAAAAATCGGCCGCTCCAATCGTGAGAATCACCCGCTTCCTGGTCCATTTGTCATTAGCCGGAATTCGGACGTCGCGCCGATACCAGCCGATCTCGAAACGCGTCGCGCTGCGGTAGTTGTGCGAAGTAACCTCAAGCGGGTTCCGGTAAACACGAGTTGAGTAGTAATGATCGTTTCCGGCAGCATCAGCTTCGCCCCAGGCGGCCAGCGATTCCCAGCAAAATGGCACGATGATCTGATCACGCCATGGCTGTTCGTTTGGCCCGAACCAGCGCTGCTGGCGTCCGCGATCATCCGGGTCGAAACGAAATTGCCATGCGCCGTTCAGATTCAGCCAGTCGACGCCTTGCACAAAGGTTCGTTGCCTGTCCGGCCGCGGATATTCCGGCCGCGGTAAAAATGTCCGAGTGCGCATTGTCGGATGCGCGGAAAGAACCGATGGTTATTCTTTCGCGATCTTCCCTCCCCAACCTAAAATTTTGGCCTTCGCCCCAGCTGCTTCAGCTTCCTTGATGTTGCCGGCGCGGTTATAAAATAGCGAGAGACTTGTCCAGCCGATCTGATCGTTCGGCCGAAGCTCGACCGCTTTGCTGCCAGCTTCGATCGCTTCATTAAAGCGCCCAAGTTTCATCAGGGCCATGCCAAGGGCGTGCCAGCCATCGAAAAAATCCGGCGCCATCTGTACGCAGCGCCTGTACTTTTCCACCGCGCTGTCGAGATCGCCAACTGCCAGGTCTCCGTTGGCGTCGTCAAAGATTTCGTCGTGCGTCTGTTGCATCCTTCGAAGAAGAAACCACGAATGAACACGAATTAATACTTAATAATACGAGTCGTCTTCTCATGCCATTCTGAGGGAAGCGAAGAATAATCTTGTCACTCATGGGATTGCCGCAATGCAATCGATCCGTCAGTCGTTTTCAGGCATTCGTGTCCATTGTGGTCAAGTCGACTGGCTTAGCCTTTCTGAAATTGCAAGCCGGCGGCTTGCCCGCGGTCGCGCAGCCATTCCATGAAAACGATTCGCCGTTTGTTATCGAGAAGCCTTTTCTCATACTCGGCCTTCTTTTCAGCAGCCTTGGCGTCGGCTAATGGTTCGCGCTTTTCCAGAACGGCGATGAATCCATTTTCACCAGCTGGGAAAAAATCACTAGTCTCGCCTGGATTCAGGAACGCCACCGCCTGTTTGATAGCGGGAAGATCAGCCGGTTCGTTCTTTTTCGGTTCTTTGTCCTGCTGTTTTGTTTTCTCCTCTTCGAACAGTGAGAACGGCGGAACTTTCTCGCTCTTCGCTCCAGATTTCTGAATCGCTGCTTCAAGTGGTTGTCCGGACTGTTTCGCTTCGCGTAATTGCTGGACGACCTCCGCTGCCTTTGTGGACATCAGCTCGCGCGCCTTTGACTTCTTGATTGTCTCCACAATTTTCGGCTTCGCTTCTTCGAGTGTAAGCGGACGCGCCTCAGTAATTCCTGCGAGATGCAAAATATAAAATCCATCCGCTACCTGAATGGGATCGCTGTTTGGCTCCTGCATCGAAAGCTTGAAAGCCGCGACGCTAAGTTGTGTATCGCCCTTCAACTGCGGATCAGGCTCTGCTTTGGTAAATTCGCCGGTCTCATGAACCGGCAGCTTAAGTTTCTCAGCGGCTTGCTTGAAATCAGCCCCTTTATCTAACAGCGCCTGCGTGAAATCAGTCGCGCGATCGGAAAGTTTTTGTAAAGCCTCGATGCGCTCTTTTCCGGTTAATTTCTTTTCCTCATCAGTCAGTGCGAGGCTGACAAACTCGACCTTGCGTTTTTCATCCGTTTTCAGCTCCGCTTTGTGCGCGTCATAATGCTTCCGTACATCTTCGTCACTCACTTGAATGTCCTTGATAAAATCAGCAGATTGAAATCGAACGAGCGTCACAAACAATGTGTCGTGACCGCGCTGAAAATTTTCATCGACCTCCCCTTTGGGAACTGTAACACCCGTGGCTAAGAGCTGTTTGATTTGGTTCAACGAGAGCTGGTCGCGCACCAGTTGCTCGACATGCTCTTCGGCAAGACCCATTGGGGCCAATGCGTTCTGCGCAAAATCGGTGAATTTTTTCATGTCGAATCCCGAATCGCCCTGGAACGCCGGCAAAGTTCGCACGACTTCGGCAATTTCAGCGTAACCGGGACGAATACCGAGCCGAGCCGCTTCGTGCCGAAGGACCAGCAGATTGATAACAAATTGGACGGCAGTCTGATTCGGGTTCTGGCCGGCGCCTGCCGTCAAAGTTTGTACGAAATCAGACATACCGAGTGCCTGCGCCAGAGTGAGCAGGCGCACCGTTTGCTGCGCTTCCAGCATCGAAACATTCCGATCGTAAATGCGAGCAAACTTATCGGAGCGCATCGCGCCATAATCCGGCCTTTGAACGAAATAAAAGATGAACGGGATCGCCAGAATCGCGATCACGATCATCAGCCAGTCCCGGTGCTTGCGCAGTAACTTCATCATAACGGAGAAAATTGTAGCGGCGGCTGTGCTCAGCCGCAACCAGGTGAGATGTGAGAGCTGCTATGCTCGGCTACTTCTCGCTCTTCAGTTCGTTTGCCGTTTCTCGGATCAATTCCCAAGCGTCGCGTAAATGCTCTTCCGTGGTGAGCACGTTACCGAGACCGACCCGCAACACCGTCCGGCCATGTAGTTTCGTATGCGTGAGATAAGCGCGACCGCTTGTATTGATCTTTTCGACAATTTCACTGTTTAACTGGTCGCCCTTTGACTCGTTAGGCCGATTGGCGAAGTGCGGCGCGACCACAGCCTGCTCGCCGCGGTGAGGCCGCGCCGCGGGTGATGCACGACCCGGCGAGCCGTGGCTACCGATATATCGAAAACAAACCACGCCCATGCTGGCCCCCGCTACAAGCTCGAAGCGATTGTCGCTCTTGATCCAATCGGCGAAAACGTTCGCCAGTCGAACAAATTCGCGAAGTCGCGCAGCCATTCCTTCCCGGCCAAAGCTGCGAAAGATCACCCACGCTTTTAGCGCGCGAAATCTGCGCCCGAGCTGGATGCCGTAATCCATATAATTCTTCCGCGCCTCGGCCGTGTCGCCACGCAAATATTCGGGCACCAGCGTGAAGACGCGTCGCAGCCGCTCAAGATCACGCACGTAAAGCACACTGAAATCCAGGGGGACAAAGAGACTTTTGTGCGGGTTCACCACGATGGAATCTGCTTCAGTCCAACCCTTCGTCAGCGACGTTTTCTCTGGCAGAATGGCGAAGCCGGCGCCGTAAGCGCCGTCGATGTGAAGCCACATTTTGTTTTCGCGGCAAACACTGGCGATCTCAGGAATGGGATCAACGCTTGCCGTTGAAGTAGTGCCAACTGTCGCGATGACCGCCAATGGTTTGAAGCTAGCGCGAAGGTCGCGCGCGATCATTTCCCGCAATGCCCTCGGATCCATCCGAAAAGCCGCGTCCGTCGAAACACGCTGCACGTTTTCTTCACCCAGGCCGAGCGCAATCGCTGCCTTCTCGGCGGAGCTATGCGCTTGGTCAGAAGCGTAAATGCGGAACACCGGCGCGCCGGCACCCACTAATCCATGCTTTCGCACTGATGGCGCAGCCTCCTCGCGTGCCACAGCAAGCGCATGCATTACGCCCACCGACGCGGTGTCGTACACGATGCCGCCAAATTCTTGCGGCAAATGCATCCATTGCCGAATCCAATCGACGACCAACGTCTCCAGTTCAGTCGCAGCGGGACAGGTTCGCCACGTCATCGCGTTCACATTGAGCGGCGCAGTGATCATTTCGCCAAGAATTGCAGGAGCGGTCGTCGTCCAGCCAAAATAGCCAAGAAACATGGGATGACTCCAGTGCACCATGCCGGGAACAATGGTCCGATCGACATCGGCGAGAATTTTCTCGAACGGCTCGCCTTCTTCCGGCGGCTCAACCGGAAGTGCGGCAAGGATCGCGCCCGCTTTATTGTTAGGCGCAACTCTCAGGCATTCTAAGTCTCGTCGAAAATCCGCGATCCAATCCGCAACCTCGTGCAGCTGTCTGCGGAATTCTTCGGGTGAAGTATCACCGAGTTTGTCCAGACGGCCCGGCAAATTTTCTCGTTCATTTTGCATGCCTTCCTCTCATTAACACCCTGCTTTAGCTGGGAGCCAGTCGCCAGCTAAAAACTTGGAAACCGCTGAGCGGTTCGAGCGGTTTGATGCCGGATGCACCGGGCTAAAGCCAGGTGTCAATGAAAGGAGAGACACGCGGCAAACCGGAGACATGCACATTAAAACGCAAACCCAAAACTGAAATGAAATGCGCCGAAATCTTCATCGGGACGAGGATCGGGATTGACGCCGTAATCGAGACGAATGGGGCCGACCGGTAGTTTATAACGCAAACCCGCGCCAATGGCATAACGCATATCATCTAGACCAATGTCTTCTGACGTCGGCAAGAGATTGCCGGCATCAGCAAAGACGGCACCCTGCAATTCGCCGAGAATTGGGAAAGTGTATTCGACATTAAATACCGTGAAGAATTCTCCACCGACAGGATGGCCGTGATTATCGTGCGGGCCGAGTTCGCGTTCGCCGAAGCTCCGCACAGTATCGGCCCCGCCGTTGAAGAAACGTTCATCTATGGGGATCGCAGTTGCTTCTTCCGGA
>Ga0066652_100002287_pt1 | contig 10414 bp, 7 predicted proteins | sample GraSoiAngelo_101_FD_71413 | JGI IMG/M metagenome (GOLD analysis project Ga0066652, IMG submission 71413) | Grasslands soil microbial communities from the Angelo Coastal Reserve, California, USA - 14_0903_02_30cm | ecosystem: Environmental > Terrestrial > Soil > Grasslands | place: USA... | reverse complement strand
GGTCCTTCGGGCTGCGGCAAGACCACGACGCTGCGGCTGATCGCCGGATTCGTAGAGCCGTCGGCGGGCGAGGTCCGGGTCGGCGGCCGGCTGGTATCCTCCCCGGCACGGACGCTGCCGCCGGAACGGCGCAACATGTCGATGATCTTCCAGAGCTATGCGCTGTGGCCGCACATGACGGTGGCCGAGAACGTCGCCTACGGCCTGAAACTGCGCAAGGCCGACCGCGCCACCATCGAGCGCAAGCTCGCCGCGATCCTGGATACCACCCATCTGCGCGCGCTCGCCGATCGCTATCCCGGCGAGCTCTCGGGCGGACAGCAGCAGCGCGTGGCGCTTGCGCGCGCGCTCATCGTCGAGCCGGAGACGCTGCTGCTCGACGAGCCGCTGTCCAATCTCGATGCCAACCTGCGCGAAGAGATGCGCTTCGAGGTGCGCCGCCTGCACGACGAATACCGCTACACCACGATCTATGTCACCCACGACCAGTCGGAGGCGATGACCACCGCCGACGTCATCGCGGTCATGAATGCGGGCCGGATCGAACAGGCAGGCTCGCCCGAGGAGATCTACGATCGGCCGCGCTCGGAATTCGTCGCGCGCTTCATCGGCTCTAGCAACGTGATCAAGGGCCGCGTGCTCGACGACTGCCATCTCTCCTCGGCGGGCGCGACGCTGCGCTGCAGCGGCGGCAAATTCGCCTCCGACTGCGAGGGCGCCGCCGCCATCCGCCAGCATTCGGTGCGGCTGTCGGCCAAAAAGCCCGACGCCAGCGAAAATGTGCTGCCGGGAACCGTCGTGCGGCAGGTTTTCCTCGGGGCCAGTCGCGACTATCTGGTGGAGTTGGGTGACGGCACCCAGCTGCGCGTCGTGGCGCCGGCGGGGGAGAACATACCCCAGGGCGCCTCGGTATGGCTGCATCTGCCGCCCGAGCGCTGCCGCGTCTTGAGCGGATGAGCAAGGATCATGAGGAGACGAGAATGAGGCAATTTTCCCGGCGAGATGTGCTCAGGGCCTCGACCGCCATCGCGGCATCGGGCGCGTTCGCCTCGGTCACCTCGGCGGCGCCGCCGGCGAGCGCGGTGACGCCGGAGCTGATCGCAGCGGCGAAGAAAGAGGGCAAGGTCGTCTATTACACCTCCATCGATCTGCCGGTCGCCGAGCGCATCGCCAAAGCGTTCGAGGCGACATATCCCGGCATCGCCGTGCGCGTGGAGCGAACCGGCGCCGAGCGCGTGTTCCAACGCATCGGCCAGGAATATGCGAGCCGCATTCATTCGGTCGACGTCGTCAATTCGTCCGACGCCGCCCACTTCGTCGTGTGGAAACGCGAAGGAATGCTCGAGCGTTATGTGCCCGAGGACGTAGCCAAGTACTATCCGGCCGAGCACAAGGACCCCGACGGAACCTTCGCCAGCTTCCGCGTCTGGCTCTGCGTCATCGGCTACAACACCACCATGGTCAAAGCCGAGGAGGCGCCCACGAGCTACGCCGACCTGCTCGATCCGAAATGGACGGGCAAAATCGTCAAGGCGCACCCGAGCTACAGCGGCACGATCATGACCGCGACCTTTCAGATGGCGCGCGACCTCGGCTGGGACTATTTCGAGAAGCTCGCCAAGCAGAAGGTGATGCAGGTGCAGTCGTCAGCCGATCCGCCCAAGAAGCTCGCGCTCGGCGAACGCGCGGTGATGGCGGACGGCAACGAGTACAACATGTTCATCGAGAAGGAGAGGGGCACTCCGGTCGAGATCGTCTATGCGAGCGAGGGCTCGCCGCTCATCGTCGGCCCTAACGCGCTGTTCAAGAACGCGCCCAATCCCAATGCCGGCCGGCTGTTTCAGAGCTTCTGCTTCTCGCCGCAGGCGCAGCAGCTTTCCATCGATGCCGGCGGGTTGCGCTCGCTGCATCCGCAGACCAAGGAAAAGCCCGGACGCAAACCATTCGCCGACATCAAGAAGATGAAAGACGATCCGGCGGAGGTCGAACGGACGAGCGCCGACGTCAAGGCGCATTACAGCAGGCTCTTCGGGGTGTAAGGCGGGTCGCGAAAACCGCTCGAGGCGCAGCCGGAGGACGCAAGAGGAGGCAATGGGCGCACTCTCCAGGCGCGAGGTGCTCAAGGCGTCGGCCGCTGCGGCGGGCGCTTTGTTTGCGTCTGCCTCGCGGGCGGCGGCGCCCGAACCGACTGCGATTACGCCGAGCCTGGTCGAGGCGGCGAGGAAAGAGGGAAAGCTCTTTTACTACACCTCGGTGGACCTGCCGCTCGCCGAGAAGATCGCGAAATCCTTCGAAGCCGCCTATCCCGGCATCGCCGTGCGCGTCGAGCGCAGCGGCGCCGAGCGGGTGTTCCAGCGCATCGGCCAGGAATACGCGAGCCGAATTTACGGCGTGGACGTGGTCAATTCATCGGACGCGGCGCACTTCATCGTATGGAAACGCGACGGCATTCTTGCCCCCTTCGTGCCGGCGGATGTCGCCATGCACTATCCCGCCGATCACAAGGATGCAGACGGGATGTTCGCGAGCTTTCGCGTGAGTCTCAGCCCGATCGCCTACAACACCGATCTCGTCAAGCGCGAGGAGGCGCCGAAGAGCTTCGCCGACCTGCTCGATCCCAAATGGACGGGCAAGATCGTCAAGGCGCATCCGAGCTACAGCGGGACCATCCTCACCGCCACGTTCCAGATCGTGCGCGAGCTCGGCTGGGGGTATTTCGAGAAGCTCGCCAAGCAAAAGGTGATGCAAGTGCAGTCGGCGACCGATCCGCCGAAGAAGCTTGCGCTGGGCGAACGCGCGGTCATGGCCGACGGCGGCGAGTACAACGTGCTGCAGAGCAAGGAGAGCGGCGGGCCGCTCGAGGTCGTCTATCCGACGGAAGGCACCCCGCTCGTCGTCGGTCCGAACGGCGTCTTCAAAAACGCGCCCAACCCGAATGCGGCGCGGCTGTTTCAGTGCTATTGCTTCACGCCGGAATGCCAGCAACTGATCGTCGAGTTCGGCGGATTGCGCTCGATGCATCCCCTGGTCAAGGACAAGGGCGGGCGCACGGCGTTCCGCGACATCAAAACCATGAAGGAGGATCCCGCCGGCGTGGAAAGGACGAGCGAGGACATCAAGGCGCGCTATAGCAAGCTGTTCGGCGTGTGAAACCTCGCCTGCGCAACGGAGAGGAAGACTTTGCCCGAGGTTCGATGTTCCAGGCGGCAACTGCTGCGCGCCGCGACGGCCCTTGCCGGCGCGCTCGCCGCGGGCAACCCGGCGCGGCCCGCGCGTGCGCAAGCGCGCGCCGTGGCGGCCGAGCCAATCACGCCGGCGCTGATCGAGGCGGCCAAGAAGGAAGGCAAGCTCGCCTTCTACACCGCCATGGATCTGCCGGTGGCGGAGAAATTCGCCAAAGCGTTCGAGGCGCGGTTTCCGGGCATCGCCGTTCGCGTGGAACGCTCCGGCGCCGAGCGCGTGTTTCAGCGCATCGGCCAGGAGATGGGCAGCCGCATCCACGCGGTCGACGTGGTCAACAGCGCGGACGGCGCGCACTTCATCGCGTGGAAGCGCAGCAACTGGCTTGCGCCGTATCTGCCGGAGGAGGTCGCGCGCCACTATCCGCCGCAATATTACGATCCGGACGGGCTGTGGGTGACGACGCGGGTGTGGCTCTCCTCGCTCGGCTACAACACCAACTTGGTCAAGCCGGAGGAGGCGCCGAAAAGCTTCGCCGATCTGCTCGATGCGAAATGGATGGGCAAGATGGTGAAGGCGCATCCCGCCTACAGCGGCACGATCATGACGGCCACGTTCCAGATCGTGCGCGAATTCGGCTGGCAATATCTCGAAAAGCTGGCCAAGCAGAAGGTCATGCAGGTGCAGTCATCGACCGATCCGCCGAAGAAGCTCGCGCTCGGCGAGCGCGCGGTGATGGCCGACGGCAACGATTACAATCTGGTCCAGCTCAAGGAAGCGGGTCAGCCGGTCGAGGTGGTTTATCCGGCCGAAGGCACCCCGCTTGTCACTGGACCGAGCGCGGTGTTCGCGTCGGCGCCCAATCCCAACGCGGCGCGGCTGTTCCAGAACTGGCTGCACTCGCTCGAGGCGCAGCAGTTATTGGTCGATTTTGCCCGCCAACACTCCGTCCATGCGCTGGCCAAGGACAAGCCGGGCGCGCGCCGGCTCGACGAGATCAAGTTGTGGAAGGACGATCCCGCCGGTGTCGAGCAGATGAGCGAAGAGATCAAGGCGCGCTACGCGCAGATCTTCAAGGTGTGACGTGAGCATCGCATTGCCGGCGCTGGGCGCCCCCCGCACACAGAGAATCGATCTTTCCTCGCCGATCCTGATTCTCTTTGCGGCGTTCTTGTGCGTGCTGATCCTCCTGCCGATGTCGTGGCTCATTTATTTCAGCCTGGTCGACCGCAATGGCGCCTTTACCCTCGACAATTTCAAGACTCTCGTCACCGATTCCGCATTCCTCGATCCGCTGACGACGACGCTCATCCTGGCGACCAGCTCGAGCATCATCTGCTGCGCCTTCGCCGCGCCCATGGGTTGGCTCGTCGCGCGCACGGATATGCCGCTGCGCCGCACCGTGCGCGCGCTGGTCACGGCTTCGTTCGTGACGCCGCCCTTTCTCGGCGCGATTGCCTGGGAGTTGCTGGCGGCGCCGAACAGCGGGCTGCTCAACAAGATCTACCGGGCGACGACCGGCGCTCCCCCGGACGAGCACCTCTTCAACATCTATTCGCTCGCGGGCGTGATCTTCGTAATCTCCGCCTATACGTTTCCTTACGTCTTCGTGCTGATCGCGAACGCACTTGACCGCATTCCCGGCGACCTCGAAGACGCATCCTCCATTCTCGGCGGCGGCACCTGGACCACGGCGCGGCGCATCACCATCCCGCTCGCCTTGCCGGCGCTGCTTGCCGGGGCGCTCGTCGCCTTCCTGCAGGCGATGACGCTGTTCGGCTCGCCGGCCATCCTGGCGATCCCGGCCGGCTTCCACACCATGACCACCAAAATCTGGAGCCTGTTCAACTATCCGCCGAAACCGGAATTGGCGGCGGCGGCTTCGGTGCCGCTGCTCGTGCTGACGGTCGCGCTGCTGCGCGCCGAGAACCTGATCCTCGGCCGCCGCGGCTATTCGGTGGTGGGTGGAAAGCAGGGCAATCCGCGGCTGGTCCGGCTCGGCGCGCTCAAATGGGCCGCCCTCGCTTTCGTGTTCCTCGTTCTCATGTGCCCGGTCTTTCTACCCTACGGCGCGCTGCTCAATGCCACGTTCTCCCGCGTCGCCACCTCGTTCGTGACATTCGACAACTTCACCTTGCACAACATCCATTTCGTGTTTTTCGAACTCTCGGCGACGCAGCTCGCGGTGAAGAACACCTTCCTCCTGGGCGTGGCATCGGCCACCATCGGCACGATCATGGCGCTGGTGATTGCCTACCTCACCACGCGCCGCGCCATCAGAGGCTATCGCGCGCTCGGCTTTCTCGCGACGGCGCCGGTGGCGATCCCCGGAATCGTGCTGGGCGTGGGCCTGTTCTTGAGCTACGCCCGGCCGCCGTTCGTGCTTTACGGCACGTTGTGGATCCTACTGCTCGCGTTCGTAACTATCGCGCTCCCTGCCGCCTACCAGCAGCTGCAGTCGGCGTTCCGCTCGGTGCATACCGATCTCGAGGATGCGAGCCGCATCCTCGGCTCGACGCGCCTGCGCACCTTGCGCGACATCACTGCGCCGCTGTTGCGGACGAGCGTCATCGCCACCTGGTGCTTCATTTTCGTCGGCGTGATCCGTGAATTGTCGGCCGCCATCATGCTGTTCACCTCGGAGACCAAGGTGATCTCGGTGCTCATCTTCGACCTCAACGAGTCGGGCGATCTCGGCGCGATCTCGGTGCTCGGCCTCATCATGCTTGTCATCACCTTCGCCGTCGTCATCGCGGTGAATCGCATTCCCGGCTTCGGCGAGGCCCGCCTGCGCAACGCTTGATCATGGACGCGCCGCTTGCCAAATCCTCCGTCGCCGACATCCTGGCGCACAAGATCGCGGCGCTCGAACCGGCGCAGCTGCCGCCGGCGGTGCGCGGCAAATGCGAGGATCTGCTCATCGACGTCATCGGCCTCTGCCTGACCGCGCGCAACGCGGATTACGTCAAGGCAGCGCTGGCCGCCTGGGACGAAGAAGGCTCCTGCACGGCGATCGGTCATGCCCGCGGCATGAGCGCGGCCGGCGCCGCCTTCGTCAACGGTACCGCGGCGCATGGCGAGGACTTCGATGACACCTTCGAAGGCGGTCCGGTGCATGCCGGCGCTGTCATCGTGCCGGCGGTGCTCGCGGCGTGCGAGCGCTACCGGGCCGAGGGTCCCGCGGCGCTGCTCGGCATCGCCGTCGGCGTTGAGGTGATCTGCCGGCTGAGCCTCGTCGCGCCCAAGGCGGTGCACAAGGCGGGCTTTCATCCGACTGCCGTGTTCGGCGCCATGGCGGCGGCGGCCGCCGTCGGCGCGGCGCTCAAGCTCACCGCGCGTCAACTCGTCGACGCGCTCGGCATCGCCGGCTCCATGGCCGGCGGCATCATCGAGTATCTTGCCGAAGGCGCCTGGACCAAGCGGCTGCATCCGGGCTGGGCGGCGCAGTCCGGCTTGCACGCGGCGCGGCTCGCCCGCGCCGGCTTTTTCGGTCCGCGCACCGTGTTCGAAGGCGCGCACGGCCTGTTCCACGGCTTCGCCCGCACCACGGCGGGCGACTACGACGCGCTGGTCGGCGATTTCGGCGCGCGCTGGGTGACGCCGACCTTGGCATTCAAGCCTTATCCCTGCGGGACCATGACGCATCCTTACATCGACTGCGCGCGTCGGCTCGCCGGCAAAGGAGTCAAGGCCGAGGACATCAAGGAGCTCGTCTGCGAGGTCGGCGAGGGCACCGTGCATCGGCTGTGGGAGCCGCTCGCGGCCAAGCAGCGCCCGGCCAACGGCTATGCCGGGAAATTCTCCACGCCTTATTGCATCGCCGCCGGCTTCGTGCGCGGCAATGTCGGGCTCGACGCTTTCAGCGACGCGGCGGTGAAGGACGCGCGCGTGCTCGCGCTTGCCGCCAAGGTGCGCTACGAGATCGATCCGCACAATCCTTATCCCAAGAGCTTCACCGGCCACATCCGCGCGGTGCTCGCCGACGGCGGCATGGTCGAGGAGCGCCAGCCGCATTTGCGCGGCGGCGCGCACGAGCCGCTCTCGCGCAACGACATCGAGGAGAAGTTCGAGCTCAACGCGCGCCACTGCGGATGGGATGCGGCGCGGACGCGCGCGGCGCTCGCGCGCATGCGCGCCTTGTTTGATGGGAAGATCGACCTTTCGTCCTTGCGCGGATGAGCGCGTTCCGATTCAGCTTGTCCCGCCCCCGCACCGATTGAGGATCAAATGACTCAGGAGCTGTCAGGCCGCGTCGCGATCGTCACCGGCGCGGGGCGCAATATCGGTCGCGCCATCGCGCTCGCGCTGGCCGATGGCGGCGCCGCGGTCGTGGTCAATGCGCGCTCCAACGTGCAGGAGGCCAAGGCCGTCGCGGGCGAGATCGAGCGCGCCGGCGGCAAGGCCTTCGCCGCCGTCGCCGATGTCGCCGACGCTGACGCGGTCGCGCGCATGGTGGAACAGGCGGCTTCGCGCTTCGGCCGCATCGACATTCTCGTCAACAATGCGGCGGTGCGCGCGGAACAGGCGTTCGAGACCATGACGCTCGCCGACTGGCGCGCCGTCACCGCCGTCATCCTCGACGGCGCGTTCAATTGCGTCAAAGCCTGCTTGCCCCATCTCAAGCGCAGCGGCGACGGCGTGATCGTCAACATCGGTGGGTTGTCCGCCCATACCGGCGCCGCGCGCCGCCCGCACGTGGTGACCGCCAAGGCTGGGCTTGTCGGTTTCACCCGCGCGCTGGCGCACGAGCTCGCGGCGGACAACATCCGGGTGAACACGGTGACGCCCGGCCTGATGGCGACGCCGCGTCCGGCCGGGCAACCCGAGCCGCAACATCACGCCCTCGTGCGCTCGCTCGTCGGCCGGCGCGGGGAGCCCTCCGACATCGCCGCGGCGGTGCGTTTCCTCTGCGGCCCGGGCGCGAGCTTCGTCACCGGGCAGAACATCCAGGTCAACGGCGGAACGTTTTTGGGGTAGCCGCTCCTCGGACTTGCCTAAAGAATCCTGCGCGGAACGAGGCCGGGATGCCGACGGTTCTACGGTGAGGCCCTGATCGCGCTTTCTTCTATTCCAACGAAGGAGACGAGCCCGCCCACGTGCATGTTCGCGCCGGGAGCAAAGAAGCCAAATTCTGGCTTCATGATCTCACCACGGCCGTGAATATGGGTTTTCCGCGCATGAACTCGGCGATATCATTCGCCACTTGCGGTTAAATCGCGAGCAGCTATTGGCAGCCTGGAATGACTACTTTGGAAATTGACGTCGGCGACCTCCATGCCCGCGCGGTCGAATTCACTGCAACGGAGCTGGTCGTAACCCTTGCTGATGGCCGCAAAATTGCAACGCCGCTCGATTGGTATCCGCGGCTCCAGCGCGCTTCGGTCAAAGAGCGCGCGAATTTCGAAATCGTGCCTATGGGCATCCACTGGCCCGACCTCGACGAGGATCTCGGCATTGCAGGGATGCTGAGGGGGCGGCGAGCATAAGTGCTGGCCCGCTGCGAGGGGCCGACGGGGTGAATCCCGCCGCGAAAGGTGCTAATCCCTTTCCACCCAATATCGCGGCAATCACTGGAACAACGAGGACGCCATGTATACCGATCTCGCGCTCTATATCGACGGAAAGTGGGTCAACGGCGGCGGCCGCAAGGGCGAGGACGTGCTCAATCCGGCGACGGGGAAGCCGCTGGCGCATTTGCCCCATGCCGGCAAGAGCGATCTCGACCAGGCGCTGGAGGCGGCGAAGCGCGGCTTCGCGCTGTGGCGGGCAACGTCGGCCTATGACCGCGCGAAAATCATGCGCAAGGCCGCTGACCTCATGCGCGAGCGCCACGACGCGATTTCGAAAGTGCTGGTGCAGGAGCAAGGGAAGGTCTACGTCGAGGCGCGCGCCGAGGTCATCACCTCCGCCGACATCATCGACTGGTACGCGGAGGAAGGCCGCCGCAGCTACGGCCGCATCGTGCCGGGCCGCGTCAAGGGCACGCGGCAGCTGGTGGTGTCGGAGCCGGTCGGTGTCGTTGCCGCGTTCACGCCGTGGAACTTCCCCGTGCTCACGCCCGCGCGCAAGATCGGCGGCGCGCTGGCGGCGGGGTGCTCGCTCATTCTCAAGGCCTCGGAGGAGACGCCGGGCGCTTGCGTCGAGTTGGTGCGCTGCTTTGTCGACGCGGGGCTCCCCGCTGGCGTGCTCAACCTGGTGTTCGGCGTGCCGGCCGAAGTGTCCGAGCATCTCTTGGCAAAGGACGCGGTGCGAAAGATATCCTTCACCGGCTCGATTCCGGTCGGCAAGCACCTTGCCGTGCTCGCCGCCAAAGGCATGAAGCGCACCACCATGGAGCTCGGCGGCCACTCGCCCGTGGTGGTGTTCGCCGATGCCGACGCGGAGAAGGCGGCCGACACCATCGCCGCGTTCAAATACCGCAACGCCGGCCAGGTCTGCATTTCGCCGACGCGCTTCTACGTGCAGGAAGACGCCTACAAGAAATTCCTCGCCCGCTTTTCCGACTATGCCAAAGGCATCAAGATGGGCGACGGCCTCGAAAAGGGCGTCACCATGGGGCCGATGGCGAACGCGCGCCGCATCGACGCCATGGAGAGCTTCGTGGCGGATGCGCGCAGCCGCGGCGGCAACGTCGTCACCGGCGGCAAGCGCCACGGCAACCAGGGCTTCTTCTACGAGCCCACAATCGTCACCGACGTGCCGGACGATTCCAAGGTGATGACCGAGGAGCCGTTTGGGCCGATCGCACCGATCGTCACGTTCAAGACCTTCGACGAGGTGGTGGAGCGCGCGAACGCGCTGCCCTTCGGGCTTGCGGCCTATGCCTTCACCAGCTCGCACACGACCGCGGCGGCGATCGGCGAGGCGATGGAGTCGGGCATGGTCGGCGTCAATTCGGTTGCCGTCTCCACGCCGGAGACGCCGTTCGGCGGCGTCAAGGAATCCGGCCACGGCAGCGAAGGCGGCATCGAGGGGCTCGGCGCCTACCTCAACACCAAGTTCATCTCGCAGGGGTAGCTGGTCTGCAGTAGTCCCGCTCGGCCTCACGCTGAGGAGCATCGCAGCGCGCGAGTAGAGACCGGCCGGCCGCGCAAGCTCGGATGCGCTGCGATGCGTCTCGAAGCGTGAGCCGCCCGCATCCTTCGAGACGCGCGCACGCAAGACTGTCGTTTGAACTCAGGCCCAGCGCCCGCGCGCTCCTCAGGATGAGGGCGGTGCGGCGATGATCTGCGTT